>Ga0265299_10000010_pt1 | contig 356121 bp, 479 predicted proteins | sample AusTroGonzalo_MG_4_FD_193485 | JGI IMG/M metagenome (GOLD analysis project Ga0265299, IMG submission 193485) | Bovine rumen microbial communities from tropical cattle in Woodstock, Queensland, Australia - Gonzalo_02 | ecosystem: Host-associated > Mammals > Digestive system > Stomach > Rumen ... | reverse complement strand
GTCCCACTGTATAGCCTTGTTAGCAAGCCATCCTGAACCGTTCTTAAAGAATCTTGTCGTGCCGCTACCTATGCTGATGTCCTTTACATTAAGTGCCGCAATAAGGTCATCTATCTCATCCCCGTCACCCTCAATGTTTACGTTGCCCTTTATGGTCATGTTTCCGTTAATATCCCATTCTATAGCACCGTTGCATATATACCCTGAACCGTCAGACCTGAACTCAGATAATCAAATCAATCTCATCAAATTGTCTCATTTTTGAAATGGCTTTAATCATTCCCATTTTTCCGAAATGCTCATATATTTCACCAAAATCCTTATAATAGTCTAACCTGATGTAGTATATTTTGTTTTTTAGTCTTCCGCTATTTAATAGATTATATATTTTTTTAGTTTCTGAAATATCTGTATCGGCATCAAGACAGATGATTACCTTACCTTTTGCTTTTTCTTTCAACGTATGATACAATTTACAATCATTAGTAAGTGTTTTACCCAACAATGATATACAGTTTGGGAAATATATGGAATCGAATGTGCCTTCACATAATATTACATCGGAATCCCAATCAATAAGACTTTCTTGGAAAATTATCTCTTTTTTCTCATCGGAGCAATTTTTATACTTTGCTTTTGCCTTGCCCGTGAAATCCCTTGCAGACCAATAGTTTAAATCTCCGAATTCATCATATGATGGTACTACTATCCTGTTTCTCATGTAATAGTCAGGTTCATCCCATGTGGTATATCCTATTTTGTACAAATCGATAATACTTTGATCAATTTTTCGACTTCTTAAATAGGCTTCTATACGTTTGTCGGTGCATTTTGTAATATCTGTAATTTTTTGATAAGTCTCAGGAAGACGGACAAATGTTTCTTCGTCATTTAATGTTTGCCCACTAAATGCGTTTATGTCATATAAGCGAGATTTGACAAGGTTATCTAATTCTTCCTTATATTCCTTATATAATCTTGCACCTCCGTATTTTTTTAATAGCTTTGACAATTTTCCATAAGTACCGTCGGTATCACAGCATTTCCAACATTTATAGACCAATCCTGAGGATGATAATTGTACCTCCAAATTATACTTACCGTCAGGAATACCGCCGTTTTCTTCACGGCAATGGGGGCAGCAAAATTGGAATTGCTGCTTGCTCTTGTCATACCCACCTTGTTTTGACTCTCCAAGAAACTGTACTAATATGTGGTAAATTTTCTCAAACATCTTTATAAGTTTTAACTAAAGATACAAAAAAAATGTGGTTCTACAGATATAATTCGTAAAACCACACCAGAAACACAACATAAAACAATTATTCAGATTTCGGCAACGTCATTTTTTTATTATATGTTCTATCCCATATCTTAGTTTGATACTTTATTTCGGTATCACCATTGTCCAATGTTTCTATTTTATAGTCAGAAACAATGCCGTTTAATTCCCCGTACCGTTTCGTATTGATATATGCTAATGCACACACCAATGAATCACAAGCATCATAGTTTTCTTTTCTGATATTCCCTTTTGCATCTATAACCCATTCGATGTCAGGATATTCTTCGTTTACCATATCCATCATTATGCTTTTTTTATCACAGTCAAACGGATATGCGCCAAACAGGATGAGGTGATTGTCTTTTAATGCCTTTTCAATGTGTTTCAACGGATATACGACACCCTTTTTATTGAATTTCCTGATTGAAAGCAATTGCGGAAATGACTGCATACGGGCATCATATGATGACACATAGTGGGGGATAATACCTAATACCCTATATACCGCTTCAGATAATAGACCATTAAACTGTAATAGCTGAGATACTGTTTGGGCATTTGAATTTCCCGTTGCGGTGACAAGCGGCGATTCAATTACGCACTCTGTTACACCCCTATCCTTGATTTTTGTAAGGAATGCACTTTCGAAAATCTCTTTTCGAAGAATTAGAGCTTCAATGCCTTTCTTCTTACTTGATATTTTAGGCACGATATGTGTTATGTCTGTAACGACTGGTTTGTTTACACCGTCGTCATATACAAGTGATATTCCGATACAGGACGTACTTATATCGAGTCCAAGAACCAAACTTGGGTATATTTTTTCTTCTTTGATTTCTTCTTTTTTCTTTTTAGCCATGTTACAATAGCGATTTTTAATAAAAGTAAAAGAAAAAAAGATTAAGTCAAGTTATTTTTGTATATTTGAAAGTAGAAGTAGTAAAATATGAAAATAGATGTAAAGCTTGAGGCCGATATTAAGGAATACTGCAAGTTAAACGGGATAAAAGCTACGGAATTTGTAAACAATATCCTTAAAAAGGGACTTATGGTCGAAAAGTATGGTGACAAACCCTTATTTGGAAACCAAACAGGAAAAGCCAAAGTAAAAAAGGTTATTTACTATTCGTTTTCACTCCCTATAGTCGAGAATGTAGCAGAAAATGATGAGCAATTAACCGATGAGAATAAAAAAGTTAGAAGAACAAGGAAATTAACTTAATTTTTTATTAAATGAAGAAAAAAGTTGAGATAGGAAAGCACGGTAAGGTGCTTATAAAATGGAATGTGATGCCGATAGACTATTCACATGACAAAGAAAATGAAATCATTTCAAAATTTGCCAAAAAATATGGGATACCGAAGGAAAATGTCAGTGTCGAACCTGTACTGATACAGAAAGGTGTCAATGGGAATAACGAAACATTGGCCGATGGCATTATTGACGATGTTCAAGACCCTAAGTTCCAACAGACGCTTTTTAAGACGTATCTTGAATTGAATGAGGTTAAGGACTATGATTTTGACAAGATTTTGGAAATAGACGAAACCATTAATAACAGAATAGACTATGAGGCGTATGACAAGCATAAAAAGTATGAGATAAAATGGATTAAATGGTCTAACTTTATGTCATATGGAAAAGACAATTATTTTGATTTTACCAAGGTCAAAGGTTTGGCGTTACTGAAATCAGAACCCGCAAACCAAGGCGGTAAATCGACATTTTGTCTGGACTTGATACGTTTTTTGTTATTTGGTAAGGTCACATCCCGTGAAAACGATTGGACGCTTGCAAGTGTGTTTAACAGATATTGCCCGAAGGAAACAGAATGTTCAGTCGAAGGATGCGTATGTATTGACGGAACTGATTACATTATCAAGCGAGTAATCACACGTCCTAAATATGAGAAGCGCACAGATAAGAGCAAGGTTACACAGAAAATATCCTATTATAAATTGATCAATGACGAATATATCAGTCTTGACGATGAAGAGAATCTGAATGAGTCAAATGGACGCGATACGAATAAGGTTATTAAGGACGCAATAGGAAATGAAAAGGATTTCGACCTTATGATATGTGTTGATCGTCGAAATCTTGAAGGGCTTATCTCATTGAAGGATACAGACCGTGGCCGTCTTATATCAAGGTGGATAGGTTTGCTTCCGCTTGAAGAAAAGGATAAATTGGCACGGGAGGCGTATAATCAAGAAGTTGCACCGTCTTTATTGTCGAACAAGTACAATAAGGATGACTTGGAAACCAAGATCAAGGAGTTGAAAACGGAAAATTCGGAACACGAAAAAGAAAAGAAGAAGTTATCTAAAAATGAAGAAGAGTCAAATAAAAGGATAACAGACTATAAAAGGGAACGTGATAAGCTGCTTCAATCAAAGCTTCAGATTGACCCTACATTGCTTAATGTTGATGTTGCCACTGTAAATGCAAGGATCAGTGACATTAAGGAGAATGGAGTCAAGAAACGCGCAGAAAAGGCGGAGAATGAAAAACAGTTAGCCGAATTAGGTACTATTACATTTAATGAGAATGACTACAGGGAGTTAGAGGAAAAATGCACTGCTCTTAACGTAGAAATAGCTACGATGCGTGAGCGTTTGAAGACATTGAAGGCTTCTATCGAAACTCTAAAGAAAGGAGAATTCTGTCCTACCTGTGGAGCAAAACTGAAAAATGTTGATAATTCAAAAGCCATTTCTGAAAAGGAGGAGGAAATAAAGAAACTTATCGAGGATGGTAAGAAGAAAAATGAATTGCTTAAATCAGCGACAGAATTAAAGGAGAAATCATCTAAAGAGCGTGATCGTTATAACAATAAAATACGTCTTGAGCTTATAATTCAGAAAAACGGTGTTGATATTGAAAATTTGTTGGCACAATATAGAGAACAGGCAAGGTTATTGAAAGATATTGAGGCTAATAAGTCGGCTATTGAACAAAATAATAAGATACAGACATCGTTGAATGTTATCGAATCGAGCATCAAGGAAGAAGAAAATGTATTGAAGTTAATTCAAGGAAAGATAAATGAGGAAAATGCTTGCATAACATACAACAATAAAGTTATTAAGGAATCCGAAGAAATTTTAAAAGTCCTTGAAAAAGAAACCGTTACGATACGTTCATGGAAAATTTATCTTGAAATGGTAGGTAAACATGGTATTTCAAAACTTGTACTTAGAAAAGCTTTACCTATTATCAATGCTGAATTGAGACGAATGCTTGAAGGTGTGTGTGACTTTGATGTAGAAATTTCGATTGATGATAGGAATGATGTAGAATTTTATTACATTCATGATGGTGTGAAGGCAAAGCTTGGTGGAAGCTCAGGATTTGAGGAAACGGTTGCAAGTCTTGCGTTGAGAAGTGTTCTCAGTAAGATTTCGACATTCAGCAAGCCGTCGTTTGTTGTATTTGATGAAATTCTTGGCGGTGTTGCCGATGAGAATTACGAGAATGTTAAGAAATTATATGACAAGATAGTAAAAGATTATTCGCTTATTTTGCAGATTTCACATTTGAAATCAATTTATGATTGGCATGACACTGTTATAACAGTCACTAAGGAGAATAACATTTCAAGAATCAAGGTTTCATAAGCCTTGATTTCTGAATTGTTTGATAATTATGATATTTATTCACTTATTAAATGGCAATATATGAAGATTTTGACAATGGAGCAAACGCTTATTTTGAAAGTTTAAGGAAATATAAACCACTGTCCAGAAAAGAAGAAAGAAAATTACTTAAACAATACAAGAAAAATAACGACCTGAATGCAAGGAATAAACTGATTAACAGTAATTTAAGGTATGCCGCAAAGTTGGCATCGGCATACAGGGGTCGCGGATTGGGTTATCTTGAACTGATTTCTGAAGCCAACAGCGGGCTAATAAATTCAATTGATAGGTTTGATATTAAAAGGGATGTAAAATTGATAAGCTATTCAAAATGGTGGATAATGCAAAGAATGCAAGCCGCCATTGAAAAGCGAAATAAACTTCCTGAAACGGAACTGCCATCCGATGATACAAATGATGAGTCTGAAGATGACGCTGATGAGGTGTACAAGGAAAACATAAACAAATTCGACTATACGGCTGAAATGGTCGATGATGAAGAGGAAAAACATAATGAAATGAACAGTTTCATTGAGAAAATGTTTTCAAATCTTGATGAACGTGAATGTGACATGATTAATATGTATTATGGAAGATTGTATTCAGGTTCGTTTACATTGGAAGAAATTGGAGAAAAATATGGGCTGACAAAAGAAAGGGTCAGACAAGTAATACAAAAGGCATTTAGGAAAATAAGGTCTGAAGCTATTTTGGAGGGTAACTATCATTTATCAAGCAAAAAATAAATATAACAACTATTTATATTAAATAAACTTTGAAATAATATGGCAAAGAAAACAACTAATAAAACTCCTAAAAAGATTGAAAATGAAACTATTGAGCAGGTTTCAAATGTTGTAAACAACATTGAGGAGATTGAAAAGGAATTGAAGGAAGAATATAAGGAAGAAATAGAAGAACAGGAAAAAATTTCAGAAGCAGCAACACCTGAACTTAACATTGATAATGAGGTGGAGCTTTTGAAGGAGTACAATGACTCAAGCAAGAAATTAGACGAAATTGCATCACTTCCACCTGAGGAGGCTCAGAAAAAAATAGAAGAAGAACTTGAGAAAACTGCAAGCCTTCAAGAAGAATTGGAAAAGAAAATAACCGAAAGCGAAAAGAAACTTAATACAGAACAAAAGAAAATGTTCAATAGTAAGGACTTTTCAGGATTTTGGAACGGGGTAAGTTATAATTGGTAATATGTCAGATAATTACGATATTTCAAAAACGATACTTGAATCTATAAGAGGTAAGAAACGTCCGTTAAACGAAGCCGAGGATGATAAGGGTGATGCAATTGCTATCACTAATGATCCGCGTTTTGGACAAAACGTTTTACAGAATCAGATAGATTCATTTAAGCAAACCGTCAATAACGGTGCTAAGTTTGCGAATGAAAACGGGGATGAACCTGAGAATAATCCGTTGGTTTATTTTCCGAAGAGTGGGAATCTTGTATTCAGCGGAAGCATACCAAGTATGTCAGGATTAAAATTCCAATATTCATTGAATGATGTTACTGAGGCTCCGTATATTTTCGTAGATGGATTGGCACTTACTGAAAGTGTTATTGAGACATTAAACAAGATGCACGGCCATTACTTGAATTGGCGGGACGAATTTTTGGCAGCTGGGGATTTACTTGATAAATTAAAAAAATAGTGTGTTTTTACACACTATTTTTTTATTATTGATATAATATCGTTAATGTCAGTAAAAGTGTTATCAAGTATATTATTTTTTATAAAATTATTTTTTGTATAGTATAATAAAGTTATGTTATGTTTTTTACATTTCTCATTTTTAATATTGTCCAATTTGACCCTATCATTAAATTTATCTAACCCGCCAAACCATGTAAACGGACGATAATGCTGTTCTCCTTGGCATTCTATGGCGATATTTTGATCAGGAAGATAAAAGTCAAGACTTTGGTTGTTAAGCCAAGCAAGCCCATCTTTTTTCGATGCTTGATGTATATAACAAATGTTTAATTCATCTAAAGCATTTTTTATTTCTTTTTCTAATGTTGGCATAGTGCAGTATTTGCATTCCTGACCTTTCAAATGAGCTATTGGATATATACTATATTCTCCGTGAATTGGACAACCTATTACTATTTTTGTTTTATTGTTTACATATCTAACTTTAGAATAGTCATATTTGTCACCATATATTTTTTTAGCTTTATTAATGTATTCTGCATCATTCAAATGATATTGTTGTGAACATTTAGAACAACCCCACCCATTTAAATGATTTCCAGGTGTTTGCCAAAATTCACCATGCTCTATTCCATTTTCGTCTTTTTCGTGGCAGATAATACACACTTTAGTTTTGTTATTCACATATTCGACCTTTGAGTAGTCGTATTTGTCACCATGTATTTTCTTAGCTTTTTGTAAAAAGCCTTCAATGTTTCCGCTAAGAGCATGTTTTATATACTCATTTCTGCATTTTTGACAGCCATGTCCTTTGATGTGATTTTTTGGCGTTTGCCAAAATTCTCCGTGGATCGGACAAATGATACATACTTTTTCATGCATTTTATGGAATACAACTTTAGAATAGTCATACTTGTCACCGTGTACCTTTTTAGCTTCCTCGACGAACTCTTCAAGGGTTTTATTATTTAAAACTGATAATTTTTTTATATTACATTTTTGGCAACCATGCCCGTTTAAATGACTTGATGGCATTTGCCAAAATTCACCATGTTCGGGACAAATAATACAAACTTTTGTGCGGTTATTTACATATTCTACTTTAGAATAGTCATATTTATCTCCGTGTATCTTTCGTGCCTTCTCAATGAACTTACTTGTTTTATCTTTCATAGTAATTTAAAATCTATCTTTTCATTTTATATAAATACAAATGTTCAAAGATTTACTTGATAAACTGAAAAAATAAATACCATACGAGATAATTATATAGGAGACCATACGGTCTCCTATTTTTGTTGACAATAACGTTTTAATAAGTATCTTTTTATATAATAAATACATATTTTCAGATGGCAAATCCGATTGTACCACTCAATAACAAATATTCAGGTAAGGCTCTCGACTTGAATGGAAATATAATAGATAAGTCGGGATGGGATGTTTATGAGTATATCTTTAATGATAATCCATACTCAGGAAGTACGAATTATCAAAGTATTTCCATTGAAGATAGCTCTAATACTGTTTCTATTAAAACGGCATTAAGCGCACTTACTATAGCGGCGAGGGATGTATTAAGCGGAAATAGCAATACACAATACGTAGAACGTCCATATTATATTTCATTGGATAATATGACGGATAGTGCCGAAGAATTGATTACAGATTCAGGAATGACTACATATGCTGGTAATAGAATATTTGGTCTTCTAAAGAATGAAATAACCAAATTTTGTAAAACCATATATATAGACACTATTACATTTGGCGTGGATATTTTCATTTATGGTACATGGGGCAAAAATTGGTGGAAAGAAGGAAGTGAATCTTGGGATAAAATGTTGTTTGAACTGAAAGCTGGAGATAGCAGCAGTTATGATAATTTTTTCACTAATTTCGATAACGCAAATCCTACTGAAAGTGAAAATGCCGACTTCTATTATGGGACATACAAGGATATGAGTTTTCAGGTTAAGTCTAACCTTGAATATGTGGAATCCGTAGACGAGCCTGAACATTTGGAACGGGTAAACAATATGTTGGTTACAAATCAGATGGACGTTTCCCAAGGGATGACCATAGAGTTCCAAGGGGTAAAAAGTTCAGTATATGTCCCAACGGTTGTGGCGTTTGATGTAAATGGAAACATTGTGGTATCCGCTTCAACATGGAAAGATGGGGCGTTTACTTATAAGGTTCCAGAAAATATCAAGAAAATCGTAATACAGATTTATAACAACGGAACGAAGACGAATATCAGAAGTAAAATGCCGCCTGTTTTATTAGCCGCAAGCTACAAAAACGGTCATTTGATGGATTATGTTATAAAAGCTGATTACAATATTGAAAGGGATGTATTAGAAACAAGTGAAAGGGATTTAAGTAGGGAAACATTCAACACGTATTATATTAACTATATTCTTAAAAACAAATTTGACAAGATATTAGTAGCGGCTCAATATTACGACAGTTCTAATAAGGTGAATGTAGAAAAAAACACAATACGAAAAAGTTCTGTTCTTGGCTATGATAAAAAAGAGGAAAATACTTTCCCTAATGCCGTTAGCACTGTTGAATCATATATTTATACGACATTATTAAATAGAATACAATTGCTTGAAAATAAAGTAAAAGGAAAACTTTTATATAATGAAGTTATAAATACGCCAAAAAAATTAAGTCAATTTGAAAATGATTTAAAATTTAAAACCGATGAAGAAATAAATGATATAATTACTGAAAAAATTGGTGATGCCGTTATTGAAGTGTCGGAGAGCATAAAATGGAAAAATGTAACGGAAAAACCTGAGTGGCTTATAGATAATAAACCATCTGCCGAATTTTTTGACGGAGTACCTTCAAGCAGAATGATTAACGGAAGTGCATTAACTGATAATATTACAATTAATGTTGAAAGCCTTAATGCTGTTCCTTTAGATAGAAAAATTAATAACAGTGCTTTAACACAGGATTTATATATTACTTGTGCGAATATTGGGGCCGTACCTACATCAAGAACAATAAATGGTAGTGCATTGACTTCCAATATAAGCATTACAACAAGCAGTATCGGGGCTGTGCCTACGTCAAGGACAATCAATGGAAGTGCATTAACGCAAAATCTTGTAATAGAGAGTATTACGTCGGCTATTACTGATGGAACCCATACAATTACAACACAAGGTGGTACGATAGGTGGTAATTTAAGGCTCAGGTATTCCACTGAAAATTTTGGTTCAAAACTTAATTTTGGTGATGGTGACTATTGTTATTTGTATGAGGATAGAGACGACCATCTGAAAATATATTCCGATAAAGGAATGACGTTACAATATGTTGATAGGATATATTTTTCAGGTTCAACAACGTCAAATTATCTTGAATATGATTCGACAAATGGGGCATTGAAGTTTGAAGGCTCGTTATACGTAACTGGCGGTTTGTCATCGTTAGGATTCAGTTCAAACGGAAATAGTGGAACGGTGGCGAAGCTTATAGTTCAGTCAGGCTTGACCGTAAATAGCGCAACAACTATTAATAGTAATCTAACGGTTAAAAACACCCTTATATTTGATCATGGAGCATCAATATATAGTGATAGCAATGGACGGCTTCATTTTGGTGGAGGATATGGTGACGAAATATCACAATCTATAGCGTATGCCGATAATCAAGCCTTGTATGTTGATTATTTGATTACCACAAGTCAAAATATGGCATATGAAAATGGAAGTAATACTATTTATGTGCCATCACAATTTGATGTTATCAAATATGCTTTTAGTAATTATTCTACACTTTCTGATATAAAATCATATATTGTTAATAACTTAAAATAGCCATGCCTATAGTAAATGGTAACAGATTAGTATCACCGATTTCATTAAATGATGTCAATTCATTATTAGGCACTTCTTATGATGATGTAGGGAAGCTTATAAAAAACGCAAATTTTGCATTATGGGCAAAATACAAACCATTTTCAATGGCGGGAAAATATAGTGGCGTGACGGATAATGATGTAATAGCTGGCAATTGCGGATTGGCTTCTCCAACCATATCATCTACGATAGAGGCGACAAAAAGCAAAACGTGGACATATAGTAGACCCACAGGAGGCTCATCGTCGCCATACAGGTTGCACGACTTTAATGGATATTACGACGATGCCGATATAAATGACAAATATTCCGCGAATAAAACGGTAAACTTACCAAATGATGCTTCAGGGAATGTCATAATATCTACTACTGTCACACATTCCGACTATTCAATAGGAATAGAAGACATTAGTGCTTTATCAGATTATTATCTTGCAATTGAGATAAATTATACTGATTATTCTGGAAATACAATAAACAGGTTTATGACATCATCGGAAAAAATAGGAAACGGGTCAAATTCCATCACGATTCCCGTAAATTATCTTCCGATATTGTCAGACGGGAAAACTTACCAATACTATGTATTCGCATCTGCCACATCACAGACCCCGTTTGCTGTTTCAGGTAGTGGGCAATATTATCCTTTACCATTTAATGATGTAGATGAAATGAAAGGCACGATAACCATACATGGTGATTTGGAGCCTGATTAAGTATGAATAAGATAAAAACTAAATAAAACATATGGAGATTAAGACAATTCAGGCGGTAAATGCCTACACAGAGTTGAAGACATTGAAGCTTTCAACAATTGATGATGAAACAATGTTCAAGATTTGGGGTATTATCAGGAAACTGAGACCATTTCATGAGGAGTACCTGAAGGATAGGGAGGATGCGAAATCCAGCATCTCAGACAGTGATTTTGAACATATGCAGGACAGACTTAGGACGGCAAAGATACGTGAGGAGTTAGTCAAGAAAGGTGAGCATACTCTTACGGAGGATGACATTAAGGACGTGCGTGAAATCAATGAGTATTTCAATGCATTCAGCGCAAAGATGGACAAATGCCTCAAAGAATTGGATGAGACTAAAATCGACGTACAGATAGATAAGATTCCATCAGAAAGCTTCCTAAAGGTTCTTAAAGCCAATGATAAAAGTTTTGAACTGATGGAACAGTTTGAATGGTTGCTTTATTAAGCGTCCAAAAATGGAAAAATAAATATGCGGGGATAGTGTCTCCGCATAGCTTTTTATTCCTTAACGAGTATTTATAATATAAATACAATAGTTGTTCAATGACAAATGACAAAGTGTATGGCATTATAGCCGAGGAAATCAGTAAACAGGACATTATAAAATCTATCAAGAATGACAAGGACTTTGAAAAGAAAGTTCGTGCCATAGTCAGTGATGTCATTTGTGATATGTACAGGGTATTATGGCAACATAATTCGATTTTCAAGACATTGGGGAAGTAATACATTATGAGTAAAGATAAGGAACAGTTGGAGACTACGTTTTACAGATTTTACTCTGAGATACGGGCATTCCTGTCAAAGCTCATCTCAGACCCGATAAAGGCATCACCCTCAAAATACTTGAAGGATAGGGATTTCGGGAAAACGAAAATCATAAACGTCCTGTTAGACAAAGGGGTGCTTGAAAGAAAAGAAAGTATTAAGGATCAGACGGATTCTGACTTGAAAAAACCTACATACATTGTAAAATATAAGGTAAGGAAAAAGAATTTCGAGACAAAGATACACAGGATATACTCTAAATATTTCGAGAAGAATTTGCCCGAAAAGGAAAAGACCGAGGAAATAGATGAGTGCGCAAGCTGCGGTTCAGTAGGAGGCACAAACGGGATGGAATATGATGTACCATTCAATGCAAATAGTCCAGTGAGGCAGCACGCATTGTATGAGGGTGAGAAGAAAAAGAAACCGAAGAAAAATATATATGTCACCCAAAGACAATTCGATTATATACAAGATACTATAAATTCAATAAATGGTGGCGATATGGAAATCGGATTGGATGAAGCCACAGCAACAACTAATGTCGGTGCGATGGGGGATTATACCGCAAACGGGTTAGTGTTAAAGACATCAGACGGTAAAAAAGACCCGTGTTATGACAGATAAATGAAAACTACACCACAATATCCATATAACAACCTCTATAATATGAAGACACATGACAGAATAGAGTGTCTTACAAAGGAGATTGAAGAGGAAAAAAACAATGTTCAGCCTGATATGCATAAAATATACAGGATGGAAGAACAGAAAATAATGGAAGGAATGTTTTCTTTCGATCAAATCGGTACTATGTATGGAAAATACAGAAACCCTTGGTAATTAAAGATGTTTAAGTAAAAATAAGACAGAATAAATTAGCTTAGTTTATAAAATGGAAACGATTTCTTACAAAGTGGGAGAACTGAAGCGCATCATCAAGGAAAGTTCGGATGAGTTCAAGGCAAAATTAGGGCCTAACGTAGAGTCTGAGAACAAGCGCAACAATGACAAGTCCTACAAGGAGAGTGAAAAGAGGGCAAAAGACTACGATGGCGGACTGAAGGATCAGAAAAAGCCCGAACTTCCTGAGAAAAAGGACGGCAACAGGACTACATTGGACTATAATCCCTCCGTTGAGCCTGACGATAAATATAAGGCACGTGTCGAGGCACAGGCTAAAGGTTACACATCAGACCTTGAGGAGAAAAATGGTAATGAACGTGGGGGTGTCGAGATGGACGATGACGGAAGAATCCTTAAACAGTTCAATGACGCACGCGATGAGCGAGAGAAAAACAAAAAGATGATTCAAAAGGCTGGACTTGTAGCAAGGGAGCTTCCTGACAAGATATTTGATCAGAATCATCTTAACGAAGGCAAAGCTGTGTTAAAGCCGAAGAAGCTCATTTTCAAGCACACGCGCTTCATTAATGAAACACAGGTATATGCAAGGATTCCTGATGAATACAAGAAAGACGGTCAGAAAATTTACGTTAACGACATCGCAGGAAACGAGTATATCCTTGAATGTGTGAAAAGTGAAAGAAGCGGAAACGTGGAAGTTCATATCGTAAGTCATAAGAATGAAAAGCTTATGAATGAGCAGGTCAATAAAATCCACAAGTTGATGGGGTATAACGGAAACGAGACTTGTGGCCGACAGGAGATAGCAGACAGGATGAACGAAGACAAGACGTTCAAAGATATAATGGATATTGCGCGAGGCAAGAAAAACTAAAAACTACTATTTGGAATGGCAACAAAGAAACACGACGGTAAGGAGATGGACAAAAGCAGTTTCGGAATCATAGGAGGGGTTCTTAAATTAGTTGATTCATACGGTTACGTTAAGATAATATTCTCCGCTTTCCTGATGGTTTTTGTATCATATACGACATACATCGCACTGAATCCCGCTGTGATTTTTGAGAGGTACAAGGAGTACGAGGAGCAACAGCATATGCAATCGTTCAACTATAGGATGGAATCAACTCCTGTAGTACAGTCGATTATGGATAACATGGTGCATGAGACGGGCGCACTCAGGTCATTTGTTATAGAAATGCATAATGGTAAGTACAATGCATCTGGATTGTCATTCAACTATGGTTCATTGACCTATGAAAGTGACAGAACTGGTGCTGAGTCTATAAGAGAAGACTATCTTGACTTCACACTTGACAGATACCCGTTGCTTTCAAAAGTCCATAAGGACGGCAATTGGCACGGAACAATAGAGGAGCTTGAAATGATAGACAAAAGGCTTGCCTTGAAACTCGAATCAAATGACGCATATTATGTATGTCTTGCAATGATATACGGAAGCAAATACGAAATAGGCTTTATAGGTATGACATTCAGCAAGGGGGACAGGGTGGACTTGGATGCGATGGATAATGTACTCCACAGATATTCATCAAAGATTTCTCCTTATCTTGATGGAGAGAGAGTTAAGAACAGGTAAAGATAATGATAGCAATTTTAAACATAATCAACACAGTTTTTTCATTCCTGAAGAAAAACTATTTATTAGTCATCATAGCCTATGCGGTTTTGATGACAATAGGCGTTTATTGGCTGTTCATAAAGAACGGGAAACTGTCGGATGAGAATGACAGGCTTTCAAATAATCAGACAGCATTGACGGAGAAAGTTCAGTATTATCAGACGGAAAGCGGCAAGAATGCGGCAAGAGTGACCGAACTTACGCTGAAAAAGGACGAGTTTGAGAAAATGTGCCAGGAGCAAGTAGAGGTGATAAAAGACCTCAAACTGAAATTGAAGAGGGTCGAAAGCGTGTCAACTACGGCTACGAACACAAGCATCACCGTTGTTACTCAATTGAGGGATACAGTGATAATAAGGGATACGCTTACAGTGGCTAACGTGAAGCATTTTAATTGGAGTGATTCATGGAACCATATACACGGAATCATAGACGGAAACAACGTTGAATGTACGTATGAGGGCAATGATACCCTTAATATAGTTGCGACAAGAGTTCCGAAAAAGTTCCTTTTCTTCAGGTGGGGTACTAAATATATTCAGATAGATGCGGTAAACAGCAACCCGTCGTCAAGGATACTTTACAATAGGACAATCAAGGTAACGAAATAATGCTTTTTCCATAGTTCACATTTTTATTAGTTTTTCCTCACATCGTTTTATCGGTGTGGGGTTTTTTTATTTCTGTTTACCTTGAAATTTAAGTAATTTTTTGTATCTTTAATAAAATATATAAAGAATATTATGGTTATTTTGACAAAAATAGTAGTATTCGTGTTGGTATTGTCAATTCTGATAGTGTTGAAGGAAACAATGCTTTTCGTAATGGCATGGATGGAAAACACGAAAATGGATATATCCAATAAGAGGCTTTGGCTGCTTGCATGTGCGGTATCGTACATTTTTACAATAATTTTTACAGGAACATCATTGGTATAAAATGGAGTTACAGGAAAGGATAAATAAGGCAAAGCCATATTTCGTGTTATTTAACATTGCCGAAAATGTGGCATATTCATTGATCAAGACACCTAATGGATGGACTGTACCATCAGACCTTGTAAAAGTGCATGGGGTGCAATATAAAAAGGACACGGAAACGGCAAACGGTATATACTTCTTTGCCGATCTTACGGAAAACACAAATGGAATCGAGGCAATATTCAATGCGATAGACTATACCATTGAATTTAATCTTACTATTGAGGAAAGGGCTAATATCTTCAGGGAAAAAGCCGAAATACTTAAAAACCTGATATATACAGAACCTATTGACAAACTCAAGACCCTTGAGTTCACGTTCAAGAAAATGCCGAAGAAAAATAAGGCAAAGAAGACAAAAAAATTCCCAAAAACGGAAGAAGTGGTCATAAATGAACCTGAAAAAACAGAACAAGTGACCGAAAACGATAATTCAGTTGACTCAATGATGGAGTTGGCCAAATCTATGACGGAGGAATAGGAATGAATATTAGTTGGTTTGTCTTTTTCTGTTATATTCTCTTTGCATATGGATTCAGTGTCATTGTAACACAGGGAATAGGCCCCGCCAATGTCTTTTTCAGACTCAGAATGTGGGCTGACAATATTGGGGATAATTTCGGGATGCTATTCAAATGCATGCTTTGTTTTCCGACAAATTTAGGATGGGCATTTTCATTGTTTAATTGGTTTCTTCTTCCCATTCCTATTACCCCATTTAATATGATACTTAACGGTACTAACCTTTGGTGGCTTGCAATGATAATGGACGCTTGTCTCACAGGTGGTGTGTGTCGTTTTATATGGAATTTGGACGATTATATTGATAAGAATACCCCGATTTTCGAGGACGAGGAGGTAAATGAAGATGGAGAATAGTGGGTTAGATATAAATGAAGCCGTAGGACGCGAAATAACAGGTCTCAGAGCCGATAGAAGCATTGGTGGGATAGAACTGACCAAGACGAAGGAAAAAATGGCTCAGAGCCTCTTAAACGGGCTTGGTGATACTATTAAGCAGGAGATACGTGAAGCCAATAACGCCCAACTTGAACAAGAGACCACGAAAAATAATAAAATACGTAAATTTTTCAAAAAATTATTCAGAATATGCAGTTAAGGGATATAATCAAATATGACAAGATGATGGAATTGGCATACTTGTTAAAAGATAATGGGTTTGATAAGTATGGGTTTTCAATTGTAACCGAGGTTGATACGAAAGAACAACTCAATAAATTGAATGAAGATTTTTTCTATAAAATTCCTGAAAACAAAGAGAAAACACCTGATTACGGCGATGAAATATCTGTAAATGTAGGTGGAATAGCATTTAAGTATGTTGTAAAAGAAAATGTTGAGAATAATTAACGGCATTAACCTAATCAACGATGTTTTCAAATATGATGTCATATTGGTTCCCATGAGTATAAACAATTATATGAGTAAGGGATTCAAATATGAGGTGGCACTGAATTTCCCGTATGTAAAGGAAAAACAGAATGAGTCATCGTATGGTGACATTAGAAAATATGGCACAATAAATCCTATTGACTGCAACGGAATCATATTTTGCCTATGCTATATGTATACTACTCCTTGCTATAGGAACGGTTGTTGTTCGGACTATGTAAAGTACGATGCATTGGAGAGGTGTTTGACAAGTATTGCCGAGAAATTTGACGGAAAAGAAATAGGTACGCCTATCCTTGGAGCTGACAAGTTCGACGGAAACGGTAATAAAGACAGAATATTAGAGATTTTTGAAAATTGTTTCAAAGAATCTTATGTTACTGTGTATGATTATGAACAGCGTGATTATGTAAAGGATATGTTCGTTGAAATCGCCACTCTGCACGGCAGGTTTAAGAGAAAAGAAATGAATATTGAAGATTATATTGCGGAGAGAAGTAAAATAGAATGGAGGAGGCGATATGGTATATTTTCAAAAATGCCTGAGGATTATAAGTACATACCAAGGAAAGGGGAGATAAGAAAAGGAAATTATATACAATTAGACCCACAAGTGGAATAATGGTATATGTTAACGTTTCACAGATAATATTTTTACATATGAAAAAGACAATAGAAATAGAAATTGACGATGAATATGTTAAGAAATGGAATGAAGATTTCTTAAGTTATCACACTAATTTGTACAAAAACGAAGAAAAGGCACAAAAAGCCTTAGAAGAAAATCCTTTAGAAAAGGCAATAGGACACTCGATTGAAGATTACCTTGAAAATTATCAAGAAGGTCTTTTGTCTTGTAATTCTTATATAGAAGAGTCAAATAATATATAGTTATCTAAGAAAATAAATAAAAACTAATAAATAATGGCAACAATTAAGATTAAATTGACAAAGGATATTTTGGCACTTGTTTCAAATATTCATTTTAACAAGCTTCCAGACATCAATAATGAAAAGAAGACAGAATTGAGTTGGGGTATAGATTTCTTTAGCCTATACGGAGGTTCATTTGCGTTGGAGGACATTTCCTATATTATAGGAAGATATGATGAACACATTAAGGGTACGGAGGAAGATCCTATGGGGCCGAGATTCCCTCAGGAATTAGAGGATTATATGTGGGATATACACACCTATATTGTAAGCAATATAGAATATATAGAAAGCCTTGTACATTGGTACTGTAATAAGGGCGGTCTCAAAGAAGGGACATACAAATGCAAGGATTACGAGAAAATTTGGGAATATTGCGGTTGATAAACATAACGTATTTGGCCGTGTGAAAATTTAATCCTATCTTTGCATCGAAAACAAACCGATAATAACAAAATTTTAATTTTTTATAATAATGAACATTTCAGACTATTCATGTAAATTTTACAGTGGTGACAAGGCACTAAATAACTATTTGAATGACATCAGGAAGTACAAAGTACCTACTGTGGAAGAAGAAGTTGCCTTATTTGAACGTATTGCGGAAGGTGACGAAAAGGCTAAAACAGAGATTATTCAGCGTAACCAACGTTTTGTATATTCCTTGGCAAAGATATATTCAAAGGATGAAAATGAGGTTCTTGACTACGTAAATGAAGGTAACATCGGATTAATTACGGCTATTGATACTTTTGATGTTACGAAGGGGACTAAATTCATTACTCATGCCGTTTGGTACATCAGACGTTCAATGAACTATTACCTTACGACCACGAATAATTTGATCAATAAGTCGAATAATATGAAGCTTGGCAAGAAAATAGAATATGTCAAGCAGGCATTTATGTGTGAACATGGCTATAATCCGACATCCGATGAAATTATCGATATGATTAAGGAAAAGTATGACATTGATATAAAGGACATCAGCGATGTGTATGACCTTAATGTAGCATCGATAAACGAGGAATTGGATGATGACTATACGGTTGAGGAAAATACAGATTTCAATGACAGGACATCATCTGTCAATGAGTATGACACTGAAACGGACAAGACATATAACAAAATGCTCGTAAACAACATTCTATCCACATTATCCCCGAAACAACAGGATATTATCAAGATGGCATTTGGAATCGGGTATGACAGACAATATTCTACCGAAGAAATTGGTGATAAATATGAAATGGATGAAATGACCATCAATCAGTTAAAAAACAACATTATCAAGTATCTTAGGGAGAACAGAGGGGAATACAAGTTAGCTATTTAATATAGACAAGAATAGGTGGTTCAAAAATGAACCACCTATTATGTTTAACACTGATTAACTGACTCAGTATCAGAAGTCTCGATAGGATTTTACTATAAGTAAAAATCTCAGAATTAAGCAATTTTACCGCTTATTATATTAAAAAGCTGGTTAATTTCCTTTGCGGTGAAACGTTTCTTACCTGTAACCTTTTGTGAGAATTTGCTTCTTGCGGTATCAGGGTCAAGATCCCCGTACATTTCATAAGAAAGCTGTGAGTGTGTGAGGTTATATGTGTTTACATCGCTGTCATATGTGGAAGTGAGGATAGGTATTATGGTCTTCAGTTTACCATATATCTCATTACCCATATCCTGATAATCTGACAATTTCAAAAGTTGGCTGTGATGCTCATCTTTCTGATCATCTTCTTTATCGTTTTCTGGTTCCTCCTTTTTTTCATATTGCATAAAGTCACCACCGAAGAAATCAGATTCGGTAAGCGACTCCTTTAGTACGTTATATAATTTGTCTTCCAGTCTTTTCTTTATGTTTTCTGTAAGCATGATAAATATACATTTTTAATATAAATACCATTTATGAGGCATTTTTATCGCTATTGCTAAACTCTTTTTCATTGGATAACGCTATTTCATTTTTAGGGTCAATGAGAAGTACGGCATTGTTATATTCCTTTGCCGCATCAATATCACCAATTTTGTGGCATATAAAGCACAATTTCAGCATTGGTATTATCGTAAAATACTCTGCATCAGGAAGTTTCTCATCTATCCATACAGTCGTGTTTTGCAATGCTTTTTCGTACCAGAATTTTGCCCATTCGGTATTACCTTTCATTAGATATATTTCCCCTATATTGCAACACACATCGGCCCTAGGTGAAAATGATAACGATGCAGCAATCATAGCGTATTTCAAGGCATTATCCAAGTCACCGTTTTCGTCTTTGAATTTCATTGACTGATTAAGAAGAAAATCTATATTGTATTCCATAACCATTAAACCATATTTTAATAAAAATAGAAAATTAACCGTATATTTGAAGAGAAAACTCAATTTAAGTAAATTTATGAAATCACCTTTAAGATATCCAGGCGGAAAAACAAAGACCACCGATATACTTTTAAAACACGTTCCAAATTTTGATGAGTACAGGGAACCATTCGTAGGCGGTGGCTCAATGTTCTGTGCGTTGAAAGAGATGTATCCCAAGAAAAAATTTTGGATAAATGACCTGTATAAGGAATTATATTGGTTTTATAAGGAATGCCGTTATCATCCGAATGATGTTATTAACGCAATCAGGACGTTGAAATATGAAAATATAGACGGCAAGTACCTTTTTAGTATGGCACGAGAAAGACTTGAGGCGAAAGATGTACCGTTGTTTATGAAGGCTGCATACTTTTTCATTATTAATAGGACAAGCTTTTCAGGAACGACATTAAGCGGCGGTTTTTCACAGCTTGCGTATGACAAACGGTTTACAGAGTCGTCAATAAACAGACTTGAGGACTTTGTAAGGATATTGAAGCCGAGACTCAGGATTACAAATTACAGTTATGAAAGGGTAATTTCAAAGGAAGGCAAAAATGTATTCATATATTTAGACCCGCCATATGCGATTGAGAATGAGTCATTGTATGGTAAGAATGGAGACTTACACAAGAATTTTGATCATGTAAAATTTGCAGATGACTTAAAGAAATGCGAACATAAATGGCTTATTACCTACAATGACTGTGAGTATATCAGAAACTTGTTCGGTTTTGCTGACATAATTCCATTTGAAGCGACATACGGTATGAAAAACGTAAATAAAGAAAACATCAATCAGAAAGGTAACAAGGAAATTATCATTAAAAACTTTTAATGAAGATGGATAACGTAAACATTGCAATAGTAGGATCAAGGACATTCAATGACAAGCCAACGTTCAAAAGAATCTTTGAATGGGTATTAAAAAAGAATGATTATAACATCGACTCCATAGTAAGCGGTGGTGCAAAGGGTGCTGACACACTTGGAGAGGAATATAGTAAAGATAATAATATTCCTGTAACCATATTCAAAGCTGATTGGGATAAGTATGGCAAACGTGCAGGTTTTATAAGAAACGTCGATATTATAAAAAATTGTGATGTCTGCGTGTGTTTTTGGGACGGAGAGTCACATGGGACACTGCATGATATTCAATTATGTGTACAGTATAACAAAACCTGTCATGTGTATAATTTTGTAAAGGATACATTGAAGGATTGGTTCAGTGGTTCTACTTTGAGTGCAGATGAATTCATCTCAATTTGCAGGGAGGATGTCTGATTATGGCAGGAATACATGTTTATAATAAGAATAATGAGGAGCATTATGGGCCTAATGTATTTTATATAGGCAGAGGCTCAGTTCTTGGAAATCCTTGGACGCATATTAAGGACAAGAAAACACTTGCTAAATTTGTAGTAAAGGACAGGGACACCGCAATAGATAATTATGACCATTACTTTGATGTAATGTATGGCTCTGATGTAAAGTTTACTGAAGCTGTTGACAAGATATATGAGGCATATAAGGCAGGAGAGGATGTTTATTTGGAGTGTTTCTGTAAACCATTGCGTTGTCATGGGGATATTATTGCCGATAAGCTCACGCAAAGGCTGGTAAGGGAACGTATAAAAGAGAAAAGGAAATATGTCTAAGCTATATAACGGAAAATGGGATGGTATTTGGGATAAACCTAAATATCAAATGATTAGGGATAAAATTGAAAACGCCTTTAAGGGAATCGAATTCATTGAAGAAACCCACCAATATTTTTATAAAGGTATCGAACTTATCCCGACAAGTAACGTATGTCATGCATTTAGATTGGGTTTTGACGAAGACTCACAAGCAGAAAGATGCTCACTTAAATACTTTAATGACCCAAACAATAAGTATTACCAAATGACAAAGGAGGAAATACTTGAGTCTTGGCACGCTAATTCAAAAAGAGCGACTGATCATGGCACAAAAATTCATCTATTCGGTGAAAATTGTGCATATTTTATGATGAAAAGGTACGATAGGCTTACAGAGGAATTTAAATGCAGAATAAAAAAAGAACCTGACGGTAAAGAATATGTCGAGTCAGCAGAACCAAAAGAGGAAGCAATAGTCAGGTTTTGGAATGATTTGCCAGTTTCAATTGTTCCGATTTTGTTTGAAGTACAGATGTTTGATTTGTCTTGGGGGGTAAGTGGAACAGCGGATTTATTGTTTGTATATGACCCACATATTGAGTCTGACAATAACTATGAAGAATTAAGGACAAGGCTGTATCTCATGGATTATAAAACTAACGCTGACCTTTACAAGTCATTCGGTAACATGCTCTCACCGTTTGATGAGCTTCCAGATAATGACCTTGGCGGTTATAAAATACAAGCTGGAATATATTCTCACTTCATTATGAATTTGGGGTTTGAATTTGTAGCAAGGGCATTAATATGGCTTAAAGATACGGGAGAATATGAAAAAGTGAAAATGGAGAGTTTTACTGGAATATTGAGAAATTATTTAAAATTACATACGGTTAAAGAGCTTCTAAATAACCATAAATAAAAATTTTGACAATATGACTATAAAAATTGATATGGATGGTGTCATACGTGACATTATTCCGACAATGTTGAAAATTTACAATGAGGAATGTGATGGGCAACTAACAGCCAATGATATAATCGACTATAATGTCAATACATCATTCCCAAATGTAATTACCAAGAAAAACAAACTTGCCACTGATTTCTTTTTTGTTGATAAAGCTGAAGATATATTCAGGTACAGTCCTATGTGTAATGGGGCTAAGGAAGCCATCAATATGCTTCATAGGGCAGGGCATAAGATTGTAATTTGCACTTGGCAATTTACACATGAGGCGAAAGTATATACATTGGAGTTCTTAAAAGCAAATGAGATATATTATGATGACATTTGCTTCACAAAAGAAAAGGACTTGATCAAAAGTGATGTCATCGTAGATGATAATCCTGATTTTTTGAAGGTTGACAATTCAGAGAAAAAAGTATGTATTGATGCGGCATACAATAAGGACTACAAGGAATGTGAGCATTATGATTCGCTGTATAACTTTGTACTCAAGTTTCTTGGTATCTAATATTTTTTGTAATTTTAAGAAAAGAATATAATATATGAATGATCAAGTTAAGCAAGAATATGATTTTGTAAACCATACACCTCATTATAACAATTATGATGTAGAAGTAATTGAGATGATTGAACGTATATGGGGGCCATTCATTGCCTCTAAGTGGTGTGAAATTACAGCTTTTAAATATAGACAACGTTTGGGCTTAAAACCTGACAATGAAATTCAGCAGGATTTAAACAAAGAATCTGTATATTTGGAATGGTATAAGGAACTTCGTAATAAGTGGGAAAATGGGGATGTTAAATTTACTTCGCTTACAGGCGAAGAGCAAAGATATATTAACATGTTCACCACAAAAGATTCCAAACCTTCAATAGACAAGCAATTGATTACGGATTAAATAAAAATAAATTAACATAATTTTAATATTAAAATTTAGAAAAATGAATAAGCGTATTAAAAAGTACCACAATTACAAGGAGGTGGTAGACAAGAATGGTGTGTCTCACATTGTATTGGTTTACGGTGAGGTAACAGAGAATGAGCATCTGTATGGCTATGCTCCAGTAACATTTACCCGTAAGGGACGCGCAATCAAAACGGTAGGCGAACCTGTGATTATCGACAGTTTGAATAAATTCCGTTCACCGTTGAAGCAGTTTAATATGGGTTATGCCATCTGCAACAATACAGACAAATTCAATGAAGAGTACGGTATCAAGATAGCAAAGAGACGTTTTGCGAAGTCGCCGCTTTCTACACAGAACGGTACGTTCTTGAACGTTGATATGGTTCGTAGTATTGTAGATAACGAGTTGGACTATATCTGCGAAAACATTGAGCATTTTATGAAAAAGGCAAGATTTTAAAAAAATTTAATAGTATATAGCAATATGCAAATGATTACAGTTGACGGTCATTTAGGCCGTGATGCAAAGATTTTTGCATCAGCAAACGGAAATGAATTTATAGCCTTTTCGATGGCTTGTAATTCCCGTTTGAAAAATATTCAGAAGACAACATGGTATGATGTTATTATACCGTCGGCAGACAGGTACAGGAATCTTGTCCCATATTTGACAAAGGGTAAATACATATTTGTTACAGGAGACCTTGATGTTTCATTGGCAAAAGATAATAATGGAGTGGATCGGTTACGGCTTACGATCAATGCAAATGCCGTCAACTTTCCCTCACTTAGAAAGGATGACGGTGGGGAATCCTCGATTCAGACCGTGGAAGAGAAAGAAAAGAAAGAAGAGGAAATCAAAGTAACTACTTCAGCAACTTCGGCCAAAACTGAAAAGCCGTCATCGGCTCCCGTACAAAATGTGGCATCTGATGATGACGAGGAACTTCCATTCTAATGACCTTATCTCGTCATTGTTTATGTTTTTGTTCCCATAGGCATTTTTCCCTATGGGATTTTTTTGTATATTTAACAAGTAACAATAACTGTTAAAAAATAATGGAAAACAAGGATTATTATAAAATACTTGGTTTGACAGAGGAAGATAAAAAACTTTCTCAAGATGATTTTCAAAAGAAATTAAAGAAAGTATATAGGGATTTAAGTATAAAATATCATCCAGATAGAAATCCTGGAAATAAAGAAGCCGAAGAGAAATTCAAGGAGATAAATGAAGCTCATGATACCTTGTCAGACCCTAAAAAACGCCAACAATATGATTTTCAGTCAAGTGGCGGTTTTAATTTTGGTGGTTTTGACCCATTTGAGGGATTCGGTGATCATTTTTCGGACATGATGGGAGGATTCGGGCATTTTACCCATCGACAAAGAACTATTAAGGGTGAAGATGCCAATGTATCTGTAGATGTTACATTGGAAGATGTATTGAACGGAGTTACAAAGACAATAAGATTCAATAAATTGATTTCGTGTATTCATTGTAACGGAACAGGTTCAAAGAACGGTAAGACGGTACAATGCCCAAAGTGCGGTGGTAGTGGTATAATAAAAAATGTCACAAGAATGGGTAATCAGACATTTATACAACAAACCACTTGTCCTGAATGTGGAGGAACAGGCACAAAACCATCAGAAAAATGCCCATATTGTAATGGTACAGGAGTTAAAAAAGAATCCGTAACAAAAACCATAACAATACCAAAGGGTATATTTGACGGGGCTTGTATGACATTCAAATATGAAGGTAATTCACCTATGAATGTCGGTAATAACAATTCTGTTGCGGGAAATCTTAATCTTTATTTCCATGTATTACCTCATGGAACATTTACTATTGACGGTCAAAATCTTAGAATGGATCTGAGAGTGAATCTGTTCGATGCATGGAACGGGTGTGAAAAAATGGTAAAATGTCTTGATGGTACTATGGTAAGGGTTAGAATACCGAAGCTTACTGAAGATGGCAAACAATTCCAAGTAAGAGGCAAGGGACTACCAAACGTAAATGATGGCAATAGCGTAGGTTCATTGATTATCAGGATAAAATATGAAGTGCCGACAAAGCTTACAGATAAGCAACTTGATTTGTTGGAGGAATTTTACGAATTAGAAGAGGAAAAGAAACAAAAGCATTAAAATATGAATAATTTGACAAAAGATTTTAGAAAATTTGCAATGGAAAAGAATGTAAGAATGAGTGTATTCGATGACATTGTAAAAAAGACAAACAATTCACTTACACCGATGGTTATGGAGGAAAGCACGAACCATTATGGTGTATTTGATATATACAGCAAAATGCTGTGTGATAGAATCATTTTCTTTGGCAACGAGTTCAATACAGACACATGTAACGTGGTTGTCGCAGAATTATTGTACCTTAACTCAATAGGTAGTAATGACATCAATATTTATATATCAAGTCCAGGAGGTTCTGTAGTGGATGGATTAAGCGTTATTGACACTCTCAATATGATTACTTGTGATGTTCAGACGACGTGTACAGGAATGGCGGCTTCGATGGGTGCTGTATTGCTTTCAAGCGGCACAAAAGGTAAACGTCTTGTGCTTCCTCACAGTCGTGTGATGATTCATTCAGTATCAAGCCATCTTAGCGGTACATATCCCGATATGGAGATTGAATTTGAGCAGACAAAACGTTGTAAGGAGGACATCTACAAGATTCTTGCCGAGAATATGGGTAAAGACTACAATGAGGTCGAGGAACTCTGTAAAAGGAATTCGTGGTATATTGGGCAGGAAGCCGTTGACATCGGTTTGGTGGACTCAGTTATTAACAAGAAAATGTAATGGTAGATAAAAACGGAAAAACGCTTTCTGACGGCGATAAAATACGCGCCGAATATACTTTATTAGGCGGAGGAAAAATCGAGCGTACAGGCGTTGTAAGACACGTTATAAAGAACAAAAAAACAGGAGTTGAGTTTGCGTTTGTAACGATAGACAATAATATTCTCTGCAATATGTTTCTTGTAACGAGTGATAGAATAGAAAAAATAGATGACGGGCGGGAATAACAATTCCTACTCGTCATTTCTTTTTCCTTTTAGGAGCTTTTTCCTTCGGTTTATTATATTCATCCGTTTCTTCCTGTGTCATTTCTCTTACTGAAAACTCATGTTTTAATTTTGTAGCTTTATCAATTGATTTGGATAACTCTTTTGATGATTTCATATCCTCTTTTGCCATTTCTTCTGTATCATGTACGGATGCACGAAACCAATTCGTCCACTTTTTTCCGTCTTTGCTCCAATGCTCGTATCTTTCTTCAACAATAAACATTTTGAAACTTTTTACATATAATAAATATGTCTAAAGAATATAAAAAATCCACCGATAATAAAAATATTATCGGTGGGTAATTTTATTAGTTAACCTTTAAGCTTCCTCAGAAGCGTTTTCGCTTGTTGTGTCATCGTCTGTATAGCCTTCAGCCATTTCTATGTCAACTTCGCCAGAATCAACAAGCAAGGCTTCTCTTAATCCGAAGGATACGGTCTTCAATTTGAAGCACTCAAGTATTTTGTCTTCGAATTTACGAACACATACACCCTCACGAGGAACCTCATTGAACGTGCAGAGTGGTTCATTCATTTCCATCTTGAAATGCTCCTTGTCGTTTTTCATCGCCTCAAGAACATTCTCGTGCCAATGATTTTCGGTATCCAATTCAGGATAAAGATCCTCAAGTGTTCCGTGATACAGAAGATCGATAGGATGAATTTTTTTCCAATTTTCATCCCCATTCTCCTTCATTCGCTCAATAAGCTTATTAGTCCATTCAAGCACTTCAGGAACTTCCCATTCACGCTTAGACCCATCTTCGTTGGTAGTGGTGATACGGTACAGCATAATGAAATTCTGACCCTTATCACAACCGTAATCATACAGTTTTTGAATCGGTGTTTCAGTACCTGTAATATAACCACAGATTTCACCATAGATAGTCATACCATCGTCAAGATATGGGTAGATAATATCACCATATTCAGTCCAAACATCAGCCTTGTAGTATCCTCCGTTTACATCTTGGTTTATGTATCGGTTCTTAATGACGGTTCTTGATGAATATACAGGGCCATAAACTACTTCGTAGTCAGTTATGCGCTTATTCTTGAAAAGCCCTGTAGCATCAACAAACTTATTAAACCAATGTTTCAGGAATGGCAGTTTGATTTGTTGTTTTACATGAACTTTACCGATAATAGAGCTTGTACCATGCAGTTTTACTGATACACTGATAACATCATCAGGTCGGAACAGGTCAATGGTCTTTTGAAGCTGTGTAGTATTATAATGGAAGAAGAATTCTCCATCAATCATACGGTCAAAACGCTTAATTTTGTTCTGAGCCTTGTTCTTATTACCTTTATGCACCTGCTCTTGAGGCATAGGCGGAACATAAACTTTAACAAAAAGAACGTCGTTTACCGTATCGAATTCTTGCCCAACATAAGCCTCAACATCCTCCATTGTAATAGTGCTATCAAACTTGATGAGTTCATTTACACCAAACAGAAAGCCGAATGAAGGAGTATTCTTTAAAGTGAGACAACGAACTCGCCCATACTTATTAAAGAAACCGACATGCTTCTTAGCCTCCGCCACAATGTCAGCACCAGACTTGATGAGGTCTTCTGCCTCCTTTTTGAGATTGGTATAAACCGTCGTTTTCGCTGTAGCCTTTGCAAGATAGTCATCAGCCTTAGCTTGAGCTTCAGCAATTTCACCCTTTAATGCAAGATACTCTTCAGAGGTTGGGTTATAGGATTCAAGGGTCTTCTCCTTTTTCCTGTTTTCCTTGTTAATCTTTGCGGCTTTTTTGGTGAGCGAATCCATAGCCCCCTTAACTTGCTTGGCATCATTCTTGAGTTTGTCGGCTTTTGCCTTGATAACCATATATGGAGCCATAATTTTGTTAACCTCATCGGCATTTGCATTTTTCTCACGACATCCGATTTCAAACAGGTTATTTACCGAAAGGAAGTCTTCATTAAGCTGTGTCTCATTTGCAGCATAAAGCATAATGTCACCTTCTTTTACTTGATCCTTACGTACAACAATCTGTGTACCGAACACAAGTGTTTTCGCAAGGAAATCAGAACCCTCAATCGGAGTAAGCTCATTGATTTTCACAACCGCACAACTATATTCACTTTTGAAGTTGTCGGACTTTGTAAAAACTGTTTTTCCCATAATTTATTCTTAAAATTTAATTAGTTTATTTTTCTCTGCAAATATAAGACTATTTTTTGTAATAGCCAAATATCATGATTGTTTTTCTATAAACATTACATCAAATTCCTCTGCCGTAGGCCACTCAATCTTATTGATCATTTCAGCAAGAATTTCGGGTGCAATTTGTCCGTCTCGTCTTTTAATGTTATCAGCTAATGTCGGAGCTTCGATGTATTGGTATATCCACTGGTACTTATATTTTGAAAGTAGCTGCTTGTAGGCATCACGATACTTCCTTTTCAAGTTCATATTATTTATGATAATATTCTTACCTTGTGAAGCCGCTTCAATCATTCGCGCATTACATACTTCAGACACTTTATTCTCTAAGGCCGTAGGTAGAACCCTCTTTTCATTTGGTTTACAATAACCAAGTTCCTCCCTGATGTCGTCACGGCAAATAACTACAGTATCTTCCCGATTGATCCTTGAAATGAATGTGTCTTTTCCTGCACCAGGAAGCCCAATAAGCATTGTAACGGTAGGCAACGTGTCAACAGGTTCCCAAACACTAACCTTATTAAAAATATGGCGTTTTACTTGTTTGGAATTCGCTCCCACTACGTACTTATCTGTGGCTAAACTACGAATCGTCTCAATAATGTTCAAATCAAGAGTTCTTGTTGACATATCTTGAGGGATGCTCCCTAATATGTCACACTTCATTACATAATACAAAAGCGAAATATCCCCATCGACTTCAAACCAAAGTTTGCTACATTTTTCAAAGATATTTCTGCAACGTGCTAAACCGCAACGTTCCATGTGCCACCTAACCATCGAGCATACAGTTTCACGGGCATATGTCGGATAATCCCATAAAATGCGTCGCGTAATTATTTCCCCCTCAATCTCGTGATTATATGAATGCCAATCTTCCTTCATAAATCGGGTAGTAGTAATCTTACCAATGTCATGGAAGAGTACGGAAATTAAAAATATCCTCTTATAGTTATCGATTTTTCCATCAAATTCAGGAAGAAGTTTATACGCTTGTTCCACGCATGCTTTGACATGTTGATATGCATTACCCTCTAAATGCCATTTTGGTGTCTGCTGACAATCCTTTAACTTTTTAAATTCGGGTATCGTATCAATATATTTCCAATTAAGTTTCAATGATTCGCCATTGAAAAACTCTTTGAATAAGATAGTATTATTTTCCATATTGTTTCTATTTCTCCATCAATTTCTTTTCTGTCCAAAATCTCCAATCATAGCTTCCCATTTTCTTTTAGCCACACTACCATTTCAAATGCAGCATCAATTGGATCACAAGCCTTATCTATTAAATGATTAGTAGTTTCTATTCTACATTCAATTGTTCGTTTAAACATATTAAAATTTGGCATTAGCCTTAATAATGCAGAAAGACTCCACGCAGGAATAACCTGATTCCCATAATCTTCTTGTAGTTCTTCTATTGTTTCTCCTTGATTCGGAGATAAAATATATTCTCCTTCTTTCAAAATTGTCCAAGTAGAGTAGTGCATATCAGCCGTATTAACATCAATTCCAAGTTCAATTAGTTTCTTGGATTGTTTAAATGAGGTGCAAATCTTATTCATAATACTCTATTTTCAGAATCGTTCAAATCAATTTCTTTATACTCTACTATTTCAGCATCATCATCTTTACGATAAGTTGGATGATTATATACGGTTCTTAACATATTACTTTCGGTATCAGATAATACAAACAAATCATAGTGTCGAATACCAAAAATATATGTTCTAATATGTACTTTCCAGAGCTTCATAACTTTATTCCATTAAATCGTGAATATAACTATTGCATTTCTCCCACATTTCTCTTTCAAATTGCCTTTTATCGCCATCAGACCATTTTACAACTTTTCCATCAGCAACCTCTCCCCATCTTCCTTTAAGCACATTACGAATGTAAAAGTCTGTCATTTTACGCATAACTTCAATATTCTTCCTGTAACGCTTACTTGTATACTCCTTCCAAAGTACCTTTATATCCCTAATGCTTGTTGGGAATCTAAAACTAATATTTTTCATAACTATTCCTCCTTTAGTTTCTTTAAATCAGCATAGAGTGAATCAAGATGCCTTCTTTGGAATGACCTATTATTGATTACTGCTTCAATTACACCCATCTGCTCTTCGGTTGGCTTCCACTGTACTCTATATTTGAGTTTTTCAAGATACTCAACGTAATCTGGATAACCTCTATTTTCAATTATTGCAATAAGATTATCTATACGCATTATATCCTCTTCACTCCAAACAGGGCTTAGTTTAACTTTATCAGAATCTTTTATAACTTCAAAGTTTGCATCAGTATAAGACATATCCATTCTATTTCCCATTGTATTGATATAATGAGATAGACCACATACTTCTTTAATCATATATCTATTATGTCCAAACCCCTTAAACTGAATACTATCACCCTCACGAAACTTTGGAATGGCAACAACAGATTCCTGCTCACCTTGTTTTTCAAGCCAAGCAATCCAAGATTGAATTTGAGGACATTTATTTCCCGTCTGAATATATGGTTTAGCTTGATTCTTACAATGCTCCAAAAGTTCTTTTCTTATCCTCTCGTCTTCAGATTCTTTGAGTTCGGGGATAAGATAATCAACAAACTCTTTTACTTTGGACATAATATCCTCTTTATAGTATGGTAAGTTTGCGCCTTCAGCCCTTGCTAAAATTTCGTCATAACGTCTGGCTTTTTGTTCAATACTAAGTTCTTTCATAATTCAAAACTTTATTTCTTTGTAATTTTCTTCTTTGCACCTTGGGCAAATATAAGACCATCCAATAGATTCTTTGTCTTCCCACTGATACAAATCTTCAACTTTACTATCGTGCAAATGAGCACCACAATGTTGGCATACAAAATATCCCATGATCACAACAGGTTTAATTCATGTAAACGTTCTATCATTTCCACACAAGCATCAATAAGATTATCTGCTTTAACAGATTTATATATAAGATATAAAGAAGGATTGGAATATTCAATAATGTCCTTTTTAATATTTAATTCGAATGCAATTCCATCATTACTTGTTATAGTATCAGGTAAAACACCAAGCAATGCTGCAAGACTCCAGCATCTAATAGCAGCATCTTTAATACCATAACTCTCCATTCTTGTAAGATAATGAGGGTCTGGTTCTTCGTGCATCATGGCAATGTATTTACCTTGTGCTGTAATATAAAGCCACCACATATCTGCGCTTTCAAGTGGCAGTATCTCTGCCAACTTCTTTGACTGTGGGATGTCTGTAAATGATTTAAGTGCTGTCATAAGTTATTCAAATTATCTAATCATCCCTTGTACGTGCCAAGAACTTTCATCAATATCCTGTTCATCCTCTCTACCTCTTCTACATTCAGAATAACGTCCAGTATTTGTGTCATAATATACATCATAGACGCATCCTTCACTTGAGTCACGAAAACTTCTTATTAATTCTTTAGCCATAGTTATTCAAATTAAATCTTCAAGACAATACTTTATTGCCGCTTCACAGGCACGTTCATAAGTATCACCTATAAAATCATTTGTAAGTCTTTTATCTACATTATTACCAGTTACTGAATCCCAAATTCCAAAAGTATAATAAGGAGCTTTTCTACTTTTCTTTGGTTCTATATCGTCTTCGTTAGTTTTATAAAGACAGATTTCAGTATAAATATGATGTACTTCTCTCAACCACTTCATTGCCATTTGGAGAGTTGGAGCTAATGCATAAAAATCATCACAAGGTTTCTCACTATTAACATACCCTACATGATTAAAAGACAACTCTCCATCACTGTCATATTTTTGATAGCATAATTCATCAAATCCTTTCTCTTTCAATAGTTTTGCCGTTTCAAAACTAACGTAATCTTCTGTAATTGTTGCCATAGTTATTTATATTTAATAAAATGATATTTATGTGTTGGATAAAATACTTCTTTGAAAATGGCTTTAATTGGTTTATTTGTACTTTGAGCTTTATCTACAATATAACATTTGTCATTGTCATTAACATAATAATCACTTGAAATACTATGACAGTCATAATGACCATTATTATTAAAATCAACTTTAATGTGATGGGCTTTGGTATGATGCCCGCCGAAAACATTAAACTCTTTGTATATTGGCTTGTTATATTTTACTAAGATAGAGTCATTTCCTTCATAATTCCAAACATAAATATACTTGTTATCTTCATGGTCTATTCTTGATTGCTTATCACACGAAGTAAACAAAATTATTGATAAGAATAAAATAAATAAATGTTTCATATTTAAAATAAATTTTCAAAACAATACTTTATCGTTGTTTCACAGGCTTGTATTTCTATTGAAAAATTTCCCTGTACTTTCTTTTTAACATCATTACTACATACATATTTGGGCATAGGCAAGGGTTGCTTTCCCTTGTTTCCCATTCGTGGCCATAGTATGTGTCATTTATATATCTCACAATTCCCTGACTCCTTGATGCCCCTGCCGCACAATGTACTGCAATGTTCTTATTATTGTTTTTGTCTATGAATCGAACAATCTTATCTGCCATTTCAGGTGAGATAAATGTTACGATATAGCCTTGTTTTGGATGAGTCCATGTGAGTGTGCCATCCTCCAAACCCAATGCGTGAGGGTCAATATCATCAAAATCAACGTTCAAAACCCTGTCAGATTCCTCGAATAGATGCTCTGTACTCTCATTTTCCCCTGCAATTGATATGATGACCGTATTATCATCCATTATGAATGGGTCTTTATTTTCAACAAGCCTCTTGAATTCATAGAAGCTATAGCAGTATAATTTCTGTTTCATAGTGCAAATATACGACAAAAAATTGGAACCACCAAATAAGATGGTTCCAATTTAAGATTTTTTATGATTTCCCTGTAGAGCCAAAGCCTTTAGCTCCTCTTTTTGCCTCACTGAGCTTTTTTGACTCTTCCCATTCAACAGGCAAAGTAATTCCGACTTTTACCTGTATAATTCTGTCACCTTTCTTATATTTTGGTAATGACGGGATTATATCATAGAATAAAACAAAAATTTCGCCACGATAACCCTCATCGGCTGTCATCGTTGTATTGCACAGGCTAAGTCCTGTCTTGTATACACTGCTTCTCGGTCTTCCGTCAATGCTTAAACGCAGTGGGGAATCTTTCAAGTTAAAATACCTTTTAACATTATAGTCTTTATCTACAAGCTCGACGTATTCTGTATCTCTGACAATTTCAAAAGCTATTCCTGTACCGTATTTCCATACATTAGGAATAAGATTTCCGTCGTCGTCATATACGGGCATTGCATCCGTTGTTGCATAAAGGTCATAACAAAAGTCGTCATCGTGCTTTTTGTATGGCTCTTTAGCATCTGGACTAAGTTTCTTATATCTTATTACCATTAATTTTTTTGTTTTTTTAAACTTCTATTTGTTTCGGGTCAGGCATAAACCAAGGTATTGTACCAGCCTGTTCCAATAATGATTTTCCGTTTTCTCTTTTTATTCTAAGCCAAACAGACAAATATCTCTCTAATACATAAGCCGTGAATCTTGTTTGATATTCTCTTGTATAAAGAGGGTTGAATGGTTTTACGAATTGGTCGATATATTTATCAACATAGGCAAAGGCATCTGTATCATTATGTATGTTAAGTTTATCCTTCATTTCCTCATAGCATGGGAAGATAAAGTCACACCACTCTGAAAATAATTCTTTTGGCATTATCATCATCGCACTGTTATGAAGAAAATTAGCCTTCTCCATTTCATCAAACTCATTGCTTAATTCAGGGTGAAAATCTTTGAATACTTTTTTAACGTCTTGCCATGCACTATATGAATGCCAATATGCAAACCAAGTCTCATTGTCGTATTCCTGTCCCAATAAATCTTTAAAAACGATTGGTTGCCCCAATAACAATGGAATCCCCGCTTCTTTGAATACTAAATTACAATTAAGCCTCTCAATTGAGTCTATGTCATAATATCTTCTGTAATGACAGATGCCAATGTATTCAGTTTTATACTTCATTTTGTTTATCGCGTTTATCATACGATATTCATTCAGAAGCATATTCTCGTTAGCAGGATAGTCGCAATCCATTTTATCGACCCTGAGAATATCAAGTTTAGTCGGTGGGAACGGATCATTACAATTTGTAATTATCTTGTATATATCAGGTCTCGCCTCTACTTGTGGTATCGGTCTAAATGGCTTATGTGTGCATATAAAAATGGTAAGCGGGCCTCTTTTCAAACCCGCCTTACCTTTATTTTTATTACTCATTAACGTTTCTTGTTAATCATGTCGATTATTTCATTTGCTTGTTTGATAATCATTGACAATGCACCTGAGAAATATTTACTGTAATTGTCAGAATTCTCGTTCTGCTTGTCCATAATCCTCATAGCCTCATATTCATAGACATCAAACTTGACTCCAGCATTCATTGCTATCATAATTGAACGCTCACCAACACGAAGCGCACCATCCAAGTCATTGTAGGTGTATTTTTCACCCATATTGTTTATTCTCCAACTGTTTGTCTGTGGAGTAAACAAAATAACCTTGCCTAACTGACTGAGCAATGCAACCTTTGCGATTGATTCTTTCGACACCTGTTTTGCCTCAGGAAGAATTTCATTAAGCTTAATGGCGATAACCGTAAGGTCGATAACCGTTTTGCAGAATGAACCGTCATATGCCAAGCCACTATTGTCCATATTTGCGTATGTGGCATTCATAATTGCGTCTTCGCCACCGACGGCTTCGATTATCCTCTGTGTCTCTTCTTCACCGACATAGGAAATGAGTCTCTTCTTGTACTTTGAAAAATTACTGATCAATAAATCCTTATCCATATCTTAAAAATTTTTGTTTTTCATCACTCCAAATATACCAAAAAATCAAATATCCGTGCTGAGTTTTATGCACCCTATCTGATACGGTGTCAATGCTATCATCCTTCCTGGAACTTCTATCGCCAAATATCCGTTATCAATTATTTTATTTCCTTCCTTGAACATACCATCGCCTATGTATTTGTAATAACGATTGTTATTCAAGAATTTATATACAGTATTACTTCTTAATACGAAGAATAGACGATAATAGCCTAATGCTGTTTTCCATATCGGGTGTGCAACTGTATATATACTAACTATTGTTTTTAATATTAGATTATATATGAAGAATCTAATCTTATTTAATTTAGACATAGCTGAAATCCTCCTTGTTCATAAGATTGTTGCCATATTTATCAATTAATTCTTCAAGAAAAAAACCTCTTTTTCCATTAATCGAACACCATTTATCGGGGTAATCATTGTTATATATAATAAATTTTGTTGGATAATATGGCCACCCTAATTTCTTGCATTCACTTCTTTTATGGGTCTCTTTTAGAAAAAAATTCTTTCTGTCTTCTATGAGGCTATTGTTTTTTGTAAACAAGAACGTCGTTATTGGTTTACATTGAATATAATCACGTATTATGCCGTTTTTTCTGATAATGAAATCAACACCGAGATCTTTGTCCCATTTTCCATACGTATGCTCTACTGTAAACCCTTTTCGCTCATATTCCCGTATCAGGTTTATTTCTCTTATCTGTCCATCAAATGTTTCTATTATAGCGTGATTTACAATATCGTCATAATAATTTTCTAATGGTATTGTAAAGTCATTACATTGTTTTTGATAATGTTCCGCAAGTCTCCATAATTCCTCAGGGCTTCTGCCATAATACAATGAATCGGTACGTTCAATATCAATACTTTTTACGGGATTGGTGTGTGAAAAATAATATTCGGCAAAGTCATATATGGTTGGATTATCCGTATTGGTTTTCTTCCATTCCTCAAAAAAATTTTGGAATAGGTAAGAGCAAAGGCCAATGTACTTTGGCCCTGCTATACGTTTCCAAACTTTGTTGTATAGTTTGTTGAATTTTTTCTTATTATTATAATAGTATTCTATATCCTTTAGTTTATCAGAAAACATCAATATTCACGATTAACCTCTTCATTATAGCATTTATCAATTAAGTCAAAATAATTGAAGTTCTTGCTCTTTTGTTTTGTGTATTTTTTGAAAACCATAAAGACGCTTGTGTATTTTCTTGCATGCTGTTGTTTTTTGATTTTTCCCGAACTAATAAGACGAGCTTTAGCTTCAAGTATGAATTTATCTTCCATACTAAGTCCAAATTTCTGCGCACACATAAAGCTCCATTCCTCGACGTTATGCGATACACCGCCAGATATAGTCGATTGTGACTTCCATATGATTATTCCGTTTGGTTTGATGACTCTGCTACATTCTGCTATCCAATGCATATATGTTGAATACAAATCATCGACAGGATAGAATCCGTGAAACCTATTAAATATTAGGCAGCTACCGTCTTTTGGGTTTTTAGCCGATGGTGCTTCAGGCGGGCTTACCACAAAAGGAAGATCAACAACAATTGAATTAACGCTATTATCTTCCAATGGCAATTTTCCATACGGTTCTATTTTCTTAATTTTTTCTTGTTTCGGAAATACATCGAATAGAATTTTTGGCTCTGGAATGGAATACTTATATCCTTTTCTTTCCCCATAAAATTTAAGTTCCGATGCTGTCATATCACAGTCAAATGGCTCCCCATTATTATAAAGTTGCATTATATTCCATAAGATTTCCGATTGATCAAATGAAATGTTTTTTATAACATTGGAATTGTCTAGTTTGTTTTCATTACCGTCTGTTTTTATGATACTGTCTTCTTCCTCTTTGGAAATGTTTGCCTTAATAGTTTCCAACTTTTCTTTATCAAAATTTAATATAAGCATGTATAAAATATAATTAATTTGAAAAACCAATTTTCTTTTTATTTACGCTTGTTGCGTTTTTCAGTTGGTTATAATTTGTAACCATGTCAGTAATGAGTTTGAATGACTCCTCTTCATCCTCGTCAAAAACCAAAACAAGCTGAATAAGTTCATTAATATGATCAATCGTAAAGCCTTCAGTCCTCTTGACCCACATTTGAAGGTCTATCCGCTGCAAATCTTCAGGAAGAATCGAATTTTTAATGAACATTTCGCGGCTTTCCTCATTTGGAAGAGGAAATTCTACCACCTTATTGAATCTTGAAGGTCTGTTCTTGTATCTTGCTTCAAGTTTTTCAATGTAGTTTGTCGTTGCAATAGTCACAACACCATTTGTTTTCATATTTCCGTCAAGAATGTTCAGCAAATATGTATCAAGATTTGATCTTTGCCCTTCATATCCTATAAAATTGTCAATATCTTCTATAATAGCTATGATTTTTCTGTCGGGTTCAATTTTCCTTATTCTTTTGATTGCATTTACAAACATTCTTATTTCTTCAGATGTGCTAAGTGATATTACAATACCATTATATTGTTCTATAAGGTCTTGACACATTATATTTATAAGGCTTGTCTTTCCTGTACCAGGCGCAGAATATAAAAGATAATTACGCCTGAAAACACGATTATATTTCTTGTATTTGTCCTCAAGCGTCCAAAATTTACTAATATCTTTTAGTATTACATCAGTTGCTTTATTTGGGAGTCTGTATAATTTATTAAGATGTATTTCATTCTTCTCGAAATACATTCCGAGTTGATCACTATACCCCAATGAATAATATCCCGATTCCAATTTATCAAATGTATTTGAAACGGCAATTATCCGTCCATCCATATTTGACCATTGGGATACATTCACATTATCATCGCTAATTTTCTTAGTAGCTTTAACCTCTTGAAGTTGCCCACAACAACTTTGATCAGCCTCAGTATATTCTGGCTCATCTTCTATTAGGTATTCCTTTTCTTCTTCACAATCATCTCCATAATTGTTGAATGTCTTTGCTAAATTTAAATCCTTTTTCATTGAAAAACATAATTTGTTACAAATATAACAAAAAATTACAGTATAAGTGAAATAAAATTTGTTTTTCATGAAAATTATCATGCTCCATGCATGGCATGATAATAATTTATATAAATTATTATATTATTCTTATATTTTATACCATGCATGAAACATGAAAGTTATATCAATGATTTAAGTTATTTTTAGCTTAAAGCTTATGAATAAGAAAATATCTGTATATTTGTTTTGAACTTAAACATAATTTCATTTTAAAATAAAGTAAAAATGGCAAAATTTAGTAAGAATCTTGACGAGAATTTAGTACAGAAGGTTGAGAATTATGCAGCAATGGCAGGTCTTGATCAAGTTATGGAAATCAAACCTATTGCATTATTAAAAACAAAGAAGGATATTGGCGTAATCGTCCGTGGTGGTGAACTTACAGGCATTTTCACTGGTAATCCAGATATTGTGGCAGTAGCACTCTATGAACCCGCATTTTTGAGAGTTGATGAAGAGACACAAAACCTGTGGATTGAAACGCTTATGGCTCAGATTTCCTATGATTATGACAAGGATAAGATTGTAATCAATAAGCCTGATATTAATATCCCTCTCGGCGTATATCGTAAATACGGTAATATCGCGGCACAAAAAGCCGAACTTGCTCTTATGACAATTGATCAGATAGCTCAAGAAGAGGAAGCCGCAAAACAGGCTGAAAAGGAAGCTAAGAAAGCAAATAAGAAGAACAAATGATAGAGACAAATAAAATATATAATGAAAATTGTTTCTTAACTATGGAGAATATGGTATCCACTAATTTCAAGGTGGATACCATTCTCACGTCTCCACCTTATAATATGACAAAGCGAAAAGGTGGATATGCTGATACTGGACGTTATGATATATATGACGATTGGAAAAGTGAGGATGAATATCTTCAATGGACTGTTGAGTTGTTTAATAAATTTAATATGGTGCTAAATCATCAAAGAAGTATTATATATAATTTTTCGTATTCCATTGAAAATCCGTCATTGCCGTATAAATTGATCGTCGAAATAGAAAAAAATACTATTTTCAGACTTGTCGATACTATCATATGGAAAAAAAGATGTGGTTTACCATTTCCTGCAAACGGTAAAAGACTTAGCCGTAATTGGGAATTTGTATTCATATTTACCCGTAAGGATGAAATGAATTCGTATGAGAATAATAGAAAGGTAAAATCGATAAGAGAAAATACAGGGCAAAAATATTATGAGGCTACGTATAATTTTGTAGATGCCCCCAACAATGATGGAAAATGCCCATATAATCAGGCAACATATTCAAGTGAATTATGTACTAAACTTTTAGACACATATACACAGGATGGTTGGGTAGTTTATGATCCATTTATGGGTAGTGGTACGACAGCGGTTTCATGCAAGAAAAAGGGGCTTGGGTATATTGGTAGTGAAATTTCCGAAAATCAATATAACTACGCAAAAGAAAGAATAAGTAATATCTAAAAAAACTAAATTAGATGGGTGACGATTTAAAAATCTATGATAAAGGCGACAATCGGCTGACGTTTAGTATGAGTATTGAGACCGATTTATACAAGGAGTTGGGTGGTAAGGTGGAGAAACCATTGATCGATAACATTGAACTGTATAAGGAATTGGAAACAATGCATATGATACAGAGCGAAAGTGGAAATTCCTTAAAAGAAAAGATAGAGAATTTTGAGAATAAAATCAGTAAATCTAATGGCAAAACTAAAAAGGCAGATACCATTAATAGTAATTTGCAACGTTACAAATTAAAGTATAAGTATTAAAAGTAAAAAAATAGTAAAGAATATGGGAAAGTTTATTAATTGTTTGACAGAGACGGGTGACAGTCTTTTGAAAAAGAGAGCAAGCGTAATCGCGGAAGAGACAAAAGAGGCTTTTGAAGATGAAAAGCGTCGAATTGAAAAGGAGATACGTGCGTTAAAGAACAACATTACATCAATGGAAGATTTGTCTGTTAAGACCACTCAAGATTTGATTGTAGGTGAAAATCTTAATACGACACAGTGGGTGAAGCGTCGTTTTGACATTGAATTAAAGCTTAGAGACCTTAACGTTGAATTAGAAACCGTTAATGCTCTGATCAAGGAATATTTTGAGTAATTAACACCGTTTTATCTCGCCACATGGCGAGAAAATTGGCGAGATAAAGTAATAAAGGTTATAACAATGCTTACTATCTCGCCATATAATGAGAAATTTGTTAAATTTTAGAAAGGAGAAATATGGATATTTTGAATGAACTCAGTAACTATGAATTAGGTAGGTATTTTTCAAATCTAAAAAAAGTTGATAAATCCACTTATGTAAAAATAGGTTTCTCTACATATGAAAATGACCATTTTTGTTACAGTGGGGGGATTTCCGCGTTTATCGAGTCTATATGGGATATGTCTAATAAGGAGCTGATAGACCTAATGAAAGACTATTTCGAGGAAAGACAGGAGAAGCCGAAAAGCTATACTATAAACGATGCGGTGGAATTTTTTTCCGATGTCATAGAAAATGATTTATTGAATGCTTTCTCTGTATGGTACGACATAGACTTCAAGACGATATATACGGCAAACTTCAAATACGGTAATTTTGATGGGATATTCTCTACTTTACCAAACGAGGATAAAGTAAAATTATTGTCGTCAATATACACGGATTTCAAGATTACAAATGAAACAGCAAGTGATGAATTGCTTGATATGTGTTGGGAAAATGTGAAAGTAGATGATAAGAAAAAAGTGCTGAAAGTGTTTATTGAAAATATAACATATTAAAAAGATACCGCTCCAAAAGGAACGGTATTATTTTTTCGGGAAATTGGGATACCAACGCTGCATATATCGTTTTAGGTTCTTGACGGCCTCTCTCCTATATTCATCATAATCTGGATGCCTCTTCTGTTTTTCCAAATCACTTAATTTACCTTTGTAGTTATCACTTTTATAAAGTCCAAAATCTTTGGCTGGGCTATTGTAATAATATGTATCAGAATCATCTACGTAACGGTTATCCCTTGTTTTGAAATTCCATCCATTACTCATAAGTCTGTCCGCTACTTTCTTTTCTTCTTCTCCTCCCCAAGTTGAACCTGTCTTTATCGTTTTTCTGTCAATACCTACGACAACAGACGTACCATCTTTAGCCGTATAGCATTGGAAAAGTGATTTCATATCGGCATCTGAACGTATTCCCCTTGAATCAGGTCTCTTTAAATCCCAAATTAGTTTTATGGCATCATTGTGTGTTGGCATTTCTTGATAATAGTTGATTTGTTCATCAGAAATGTCCCCCAGTGAGAATTGGCGATAATATGTATCGACTCCCCCGTGATTTTTGAAAAAATCTCTTAGTTTATTTGATTTGAATGCTTCCAAAAGTATTTTTGAAATGCTTTCCTTTATCATTGTTTTAAGTTCGGATTCCTTAATTTTCATAACGATTAAATGGTTATTATACTATAATAAATAGTTTAGTGATAGATAAAAATTGTATGTTTACATGGAAATAAATTTAAATACATTATGAGTAAAAGTTTAATAAAGTATTTTGCGAAACTGTCACAAGGAAATGAAAGATGGAATCAGGGAACCGAATTTGAGATTAAAGAGGAGGATGTGGACTTTGTATTAAAAAACGGGTATCAATATGAAGATTTCGTAAACGGTAAGATAGTTATTTATCCTTGTACTGTTGAAAAAATCGTATATGAAAGTGTTGATGAATACACAATGGGAACGAGTGAAGTAGGCTCTATTATAGAAAAACCACAAACGCAGCCACCATTTAATTTTTCTTTGCCAGATAGTAACAGAAAGGTAATGCCTGAAGGCTATGGAGAGTATTAGGAGACAAGGCACAACATCGTTTACGATACACATGGATTACGTTGAAGGAGAAAGGTATATCGAGGTACGTGACGCTATTCCGACACCATTATTTGTGTATGATGAATACCCTATACAAATAATTTTCTCTGGCCCGTGTTCTGTTGTGTTAAGAGATAATTCCATACGAAAAGCGGCATATGTAGAAGCCGTATCATTAGCTACGAATAACGATGGTACACATTGTAAATGGGAGGGGTTTGTCGAAATTAAACAGGATAATACAGATGATTTCCATTTTATAGAAAATGTGTTTGATAATAAAAAGATATTAAATGTTTTAAGATGGCATTATACGAAAATACCACCGATAAAAGAGATATAGATGTTTCGGATCTTATCATTGCAGGCTTTAAGGACATAACAAAAAGTTATGAAAAGGAGTTTTGGGAAGGGAATGGCGTGAAAAACTATTCTGAGTGGCAATTATGGACACCTGATGGGAAAGCACTTATTGTAATGTCCTATGGAATTACAAACAATAATGCATTATGGGGATTGCATGTTGATAATGAGGTGTGCGATTCTATTGGTTCCGCAGACATTTCGACCGTATACCAATTCAACCTTATAATGGAGGCTTTGAATTTGGAATATCGTTTGAAATAATTTTCAAGTATATTTGGCCGTTTCATAAAATACTCTTATCTTTGCATTAAACTTAAAGAATGATATAAAAATGGTAAACGAAAAGTTAAAGACAACGAATGAAATTCTGAAAGCATTGAATGAATCTTATTTTGTCTGTAAGGCATATAATGGTGAGAAAGGGGAGTATGATGTCTATGCCAATGATGATAAATGTGGAAGGCAGTTTGTATGCAGGGTAATTGTAAGTAATACGGCAAAGAAAAGTGTTATTTATAACGGAGTCAAGTATACAAATACCGATAAATTGATCAATGATGTAAATAAATTCAACGATTCATTGTTTTTCCCTGCCGATTGCTATGACCCTAATTTCCGTAAATCCTGTAAGGAGGAACAGAAAATCAACTGGTATTTGACGAAGGTTCTAAAAATGAAACGTGGAAGTTGGGAAGACGGAACAAGAGACGAGTACATAATGCGAAACGTGTATGGGGATCCAATTCTTACCATTTCATATAAGATGGATTACAATTATGGAGCCAATGAAGAGGATACGGGAAGTGGTTTAATTTATCGTGGATTAAATGGAGGTTCATTTATTAGTCCGACATTCAAGGATGCGGAGGAAGCCGTTAATATCATTAATACCATTATAGGTGTGGAGTCTATTGTAAATTTAAACAATTCAATGGAAGTTCTAACGAATTTGAAAGGTGGTTTCGATGATATGAAGAATGTTAAGGTTGAAACATTCGAAACTGTATTGTACGGTGGTGGGCAGAAATATAAAGACAAGGTAATACCAATCCTTGAAAGTCTTCTAAAAAAACTAAAAGAAACGGACGATGACGAGAGAAAAGTTAAAGAATCTTTTGTTGAAACATAATTTGAAGACAGGATTTTTCAATGGGAAGACATATTATTGTTTTACAAAAGATGATATAAGAGGATTCTGCGATTCAGTAGTCAATGAATATTCGATTCAAGTAACGAAATAGATATGAGTTATTGGATTTATAAAGAATGTGGAAGGGTGATTGGCATGAAAGAGATAAACGCTTCCATAAATAAATGGGCGGCTCCTTGGTATTTGCGTCCATATTATTCTTTTGTCGAATGGAATGAGAAACGCAAACGGTATAATTCGGCCGATATAAAATTAAAATCGGATAATCCATATTCAGGATGCAGTTTTGCATTAATCGGTTGTTTTGTCGTATTATGCCTGTTATGCATTGTCATTTTGTTTTTAATTGAGATTATAGTATGAAAAGAAAAGATAAAGAAACGCAATTTTTCGACAATTTGAAGAAGAATAAACCTCTATATGATTTTTGCACAAGAGTCCTTAATTACAAGTCAGGTTTTGAGGGTGAATTGCGGTATCTTATTTTAGCGTCGTTTATTAGTTCAGATAACTTAATAGATGCGCAGTCATGTGAGGATTCAATTGAAATGATGTCATTTGTCAAAAATAACATTAAGTTGATGGATTTAGACGAAAAAACTGAGAAAGAGGTCTTGAAGTATATGAATAAAGGCTTGAAAATTGCTAAAAGGGATTTGAAAGAATACACAAAATGTGAGTAGTTATGTTGTTGTTTGACAAATATTTGAAACACGTGTTTATTCGTCCTGATATGAGTAAGATACTCATTGACAAGGGGGTAAATATGAATGACGCACAATTTTTTATCATAAAGAAAAATGATAAGGAATATGTTGTTGGGAAAAACGAATTGAAAGTGCTGAAGGAAAAAGATACATCCATTGATGGTGTACCTACCTATTCTCTTTGTGATTTCCTTTATAAGTTGCATGAGTGGATTATCGAGGAAGATGGTGGAAAGAAATTCAGCGGCCCGTTAGGATTTATGAAGGATGCTCCGTTTTACATTTTTACCTATTATAATAAGGATGAAAATAAGAAAGAGATCGAGGAGGACAATTTCCATTTCAAAAACGGGAAGAAATGGCTTGAGGCATATGGAGAAACTCCTTTGGATGGAGCGTACCGTATGTTGTTAACTTGTATTAGTAATGAGGTCGGACATGTGGGTTCGATCAGTGAAAAATATGACGGAGAATGGGAGGCAATTCATGAAGAAGATTGCAAAATTACTGAAGATATGTACGAAGATACTGTCGAGTGACGAGTATTTTCTTGTGACGGCAAAACGTGATACAAAATACCATCCCACACTTGGGCCGATACGGTATAGTTATGATTCAAACACGAAACGAGGTTTATTCTACGTCTTTGTTAACGATTATATTAAAAACAACAAACATAATTTTAAAGATTGAGAAATATGAAAACATTGGTAATAGTTGATTTTCAACATGATTTTGCAAATCCAAAAGGCTCACTTTATGTGAACGGTTCAGAATTGGTTGAGGATGAGTTGGTCAAATATATTTATACGAATAAATCTATTGACGAAGTTATTTTTACGATTGATTGGCACAGTCCGAAACATTGCTCATTTAAGAATAATGGTGGTGAATGGCCTTCACATTGCATACAGTTTACGGAAGGGGCAGGAATTTCAAAGAAATTGATGAATGCCTGTATTGATAAGGGTTTGAGAATAAAGGTTTTCAAAAAAGGAAACTGCGATACTGAGGAAGAGTATGGTGCGTTTGATGTTGTGAGTCTTTATAATGACGGTGGCATTTATCGTTTTTCCGTGAATAACATTACTGGCTCATCGCAACAGTTCATCGATAATTCTGATATTGAAATTTGCGGAATTGCATTGGATTACTGCGTACTGAATACGGCCCATAATCTTGCAAAACATTCAAGTGAATTAGGCATCAATGTTACGCTATTGAAGGATTATTGCCCTTGTATTGGTGACAAGGAATCGGCATTGAAGGAAATAGAAAACTTTGGAGTAAAGATTGTTTGATCAATGGATGAAAACGACATTCAGGTTCTTAAAGAAATCGTACACAAAGAATTGATGAGCTGTGGTTATTTTATGGGTGATTTTAACATTCATAATCTACCGAAAGTTGAAGGATGGAAACCATATCCAAAAGGATGGGAATGGAAAAGAATAAATAATAAGGAAACAAAATAAACGCCCGTAGAGGTGCGGGTGTCTGGACGGTGAGGGCAATGGCATTGGCCACCCTGTGAAACGTCAAAGCTGACTCAGCCTTTAATACATTTGGGACAATGCTTATGGGTTTCGCTTGTCAGTATAATATGGAATATGAAGGGAAAAATTATAAATATGAGTTAATTGAAGACAATGAGTAAAATTTTGGATTATAATAGGGTTTTTGAAACCTTAGTTGATGAAACGGCACAGTATCTTATTGACAACCATTTGAAAACAATGGTGTTGGGGATTTCTGGCGGTCTTGACAGTACGGTCTGCGCGGCCATTTGCAGTGAAGTGGTAAACCGTTTTCCGAATCAGAAATTCCGTTTTATCGGTGTAAGCCTACCATGTTCGAGCAATAAGGAAAATGAAAATAACAGTGCATTGCTGACGATGAAGGCATTTTGTCGGGAAGACGATTATTGGGTAGAGAACCTTCAAAAAGAGTATATGTTGATGAAAGCAACTTGTGAGCAGCATTTTTCATCAACAAGAATTTCCCAAGGTAATATAAAAGCCCGTTTACGTATGATTTATCTGTATAATATCGCGTCTGTAATGAATGGCTTGGTAATTGATACGGATAATATGACTGAAAATAACTTAGGTTTTTTCACTATACATGGGGATGTATGTGATTTTAACCCTATTGGCGGGCTATGGAAACATGAAGTGTATGAACTTGCGAGGAATTTGTATTCATTTACATTTAACTTAATTCCTGATAAGTTTAATGCATTGAAAGCAGCCTGTGATATTACCCCTACAGACGGTAATGGCGTAGCAGATGGTGGTGATATGGCTCAGATTGCGCCAGGGCATACATATGAAGAGGTAGATGATATTCTACAGTCATTCCTTGATAAAGGCGATGAGGGTATTGTAGAATGTTACAAGAAATACGGTACTGAAACGGTAAGTAAGGTGTTGCGCCGTCACGAAAAGTCGGCATTTAAACGCAAACATTTGCCGATTGTGATTAAACGAGAACTATACGAAAATTAATTGAAGAATATTTGGTGGTGCAGAATAATAATCTTATCTTTGCATCACTAATTTTAATAGAAGTTTTATATGAGACAAATTGTAACACATTTTACTGATAATGATCTATACACATTTTCATGTCAGTATTATATCCTTCAGACGTATCCACGTTCTGAGGTAAGATATACGTTCTTTGATCGTAATCATACCCGTTACCCGAAAGGGTTCGGGCAAATGCTTCAGGAACAAATCAATGGCATGAAGGATGTTGTTATTACTGATGAGGAAATCGCTTTTATGAAAAATAAGGTATATTTCCTTCCTGAATGGTATTTCACATTTTTGAGGGGTTATCGTTTTAATCCATCAGAAGTACACATTTTCCAAGATCCTGAAGGTTATTTGTCTATTATGATTGAGGGTAAATGGTATTCTACTATTATGTGGGAAATGCCCATTCTTTCGACTATCTCTGAACTTATGCACGAGATTAATGGAGATTTGGCGAAGTTTGATGCTGATTATGAATGGCAATCTGCATATGAAAAGGGTAAGAAGGCTTTTGCTAATGGTCTGCTACTGAGCGATATGGGTACAAGACGACGCTTCTCATTTGATAATCATCGTATTATTCTTGATGCTCTTGTTAAAGCATATAATGATAGCTTCGAAGATTTAGCCTGTTTTGGAAAATTTGTCGGTACGTCGAATGTGTGGTTCGCTAAAGAATTCAATATTACCCCCATTGGCACTATGAGCCATCAAATTATTTCATTCGAAGAATGTGTAAGTGGCGTATTTGAATGCAACCATAACGTAATGAGAAAATGGGCTAAGGTGTATTCGGGAGATCTTGGTATTTTCCTTTTCGACTGTTTTGGGTCTACAGTTTTTTTCAATAACTTGTCTAAAGATATGGCTAAGATGTTTGATGGATTACGTGTAGATAGTGGCGATGAACATGAGGAAACAGAAAAAGTTATTGCCAAGTACAAGTCCCTTGGTGTCGAACCATCTACTAAGTCTATTGTGTACAGTAATGCATTGACCATCGATAAGGCTATCGACCTTCATAATTGGCTTGGTGGACGGATGAAGGATAGTTATGGCATTGGAACACATCTTTGTGCTGACGTAACTAATAAGGAAACGAATGAGAAATTTCCATATAGCAATATCGTGGTAAAACTTACAGGTATGCGTATTACCGAAAATCGTGAGTGGCATGACTGTGTAAAGCTTTCCTGTGACAGGGGCAAGACACTTGGTAATCAGGAGAAATGTGCATATCTATTAAAACAGATTGGATGATGGAGAGAAATAAACCATATAAGGCATTCGACATTAATGCCGTTGAATGTCACGATGATAGTTTTATCGTGCCTAAGGATAAAACAATAACATTATATGATGGCAGGTATTGTGCTGTGGCAGGGTTTATTTATGCCGTTGTAAACGGTAAATATTGTGTCCTTGCTAATCGTCGTGGCAGCGGAACTCCAGATTTTCAAGGTTATTGGAACTGTCCGTGTGGTTTTCTTGAAAGAAATGAAAATTCACGTCAAGGGATCGCCCGCGAGACAATGGAGGAATGCGTCGAAGTTATTCCACCTGAAAGATTTAAGGCAGTATTTGTTCAAACAGAACCTTCTGAATGCAATAACGGTAATGTGACTATTCATCATACGGTATTTCTTGGTAAAAAACACCAATATGTACTTGGGCCTAATCTCGATGATTGGGATGATGGAAGAGGCGGAGAGAAAAATGAAGTACAGGATATTAAATGGATACCTGTAAATCAAGTTAAAAAGTATGAATGGGCATTCGGACATGAAAAGAGTATATTGAAATATGCATATCCGAAATGGAAACAAAAATTGCTTGAAATTTGGTACACGGTTTTCTAAGGCTAAATGGGCATTTGTCGCATGGATGAATGCTCATTTTTATGTATATTAGTTTGGCCAAATGAAAAATTAATCTTATATTTGCAATGTAATTAAAAAGAAATAAATTATGGAAAAGAAGGTTATTGACATTATACCGAAGATAAGCCAGTGGGAGGATATTGAATATGCCCCTGAGTTCGTATGTCCTGAGTGCAATGGCAGTGGAGTAAAACACGGTGAGAAACCGTTGCTTGTTGGATGGTGTGAAACATATAACGGCTTTATGGCTATTTTTGAATGTCCTGTATGCCACACTAAATACAGATTCCATCCACAGCTTAACAAGTTTGACCTGGATTCATTTGATTTTTACCTTGGCGCGTATTATCTTGGTTTGAATGGGCTGGGATGGTGCGGAAATGCCGATGAACTTAATAAAATGTTGGAAGGATGAGCAGGGCAATATTCTTAGGTAGTTTTAATCCGCCTCATATAGGACATAGAAAGTGTATTGAAGCGGTTTTGAATAGTGGCATGATGGATTTTTGTGGGATAGACCATATTCATATCATACCTGCATATCAGAATCCTAATAAATCTGAAAGTTTGGATTTTTGGAAAAGGTATCAGATGTGCCGATACATGTTTTCTGGGCTTTCCGAGAATGTGTTGGTTGACGATATTGAAGCGACTATCCGACCAAAATATACTTATGACCTTATTACTCATTTTCTTCGTGGCGAGGATAAAATGATAGGTCATAAATTTTGGTGGATAATAACTGAAGAGACATTTTTGGAACTTTTGGATGATAAGTGGTTTAAATCAAAAGAGTTGCTGAGGTCTAATAAATTCTTAATTTTATTTGACGGAAACGACATATGTGAAGCCGTAAGATACTCTAATTATTATTACGGAACATTGAAGATAGAGGAACCCGTCACAATACATTCCACCAAGATAAGGGAAATGGCAAAGAGCGGTGAAGATGTGTCTGTTTATACTTGCAAAGAAATAGATAATTTGATCAAGGAAGAAAAATTGTACAGGTGATGAAAAGTACAGATATATTTAAAAAATTCATACCCACCGTAAGAGGCAAATTCGTCTATGCTAATAATGATGGTTCGTTTTCATTTTGTTATGGCTATTATCAGCCAATTGTGGGAGTTGACGGCAAGGGCGTAATTATTACCAATACAGGGTTAAAATATGAAGTGTTAAGTGACACAGTTGGAATGCTATCGGAGCTAACTGATAAAAATTTCGTTAAGATATATGACGGGGATATTATTTCCGTTGTATTAAGCGACGGGCAAAAGTTGTTGAAAATCGTAAAATATCTTCCCAATAAGGGAGGTTTCAAGATGGCTAATGTTTTTGAGTTGGATGAGTCTTGGGATATTTGGCAGACTATTGATCAAAAGTGGCTTGATGAAATGGATGCCGTTGTAGAGGGAAACATGTACGATAATCCTGAATTGCTAAAATAAAATTAGTGTATATGGAAAATAAGAATATTGAGCTAAAACCAACCCCAAAAGTAGGTGAATTTTATCATTTCTTTGATGATGGCAAAACAAGCCCGTCAAGGCATTATATTTGCAAGTGTGAAAGAATTGTAACACCCGAAGAAGCAAAATCTATAATGGTTACAGTACCTGACGATGAATGTACACAGGATAATCCGATATATAATCTTGTATCATTATATGATCATTGGCATAATGACGAAATGCCAAACCATGATTGGCTTTATGAGACCGAAACGGATTATTTTGTAGAATGTTCTTGTCCAGTATATGATGACAATAATCTTTGGTTTGTTAGAACTAAAAACGATGGTGGATGGTTTTCTATGGACATCCAATCATGGTGGCAGGGAGGTAGGCTTGATGTTGATGGTAAAATTTTTGAAAACATTATTCAAGAAGTTAAAGAACATCCACAATGGTACGATGTGGATAGGGCTATTAAAGCCTATAACGAGACAACATATGAAAAAAAGTGAATTATTTGGCTAATTGGGGAAAAAGCCTTATCTTTGCATTGTAATCAAAAGAAAAACAAGTTCAGCGTTATGGCAAAGAAGAAAGATGAAATGGTTAAGGCATTTCTTGAAAAAGAATGGAAAGTCGGTGATGAAGCCACTACAAAGTGTGGTTTTCTTGACGATTTGGCGAGAGATCCTGACCGTAAAGAATACATCACCATTAAGAAGATATTACCTGATGGGAAATTTGTCGTGAATTGGAAAACTCATGACTATTGGAAAGTTAATGATATTATTCTTGATAAGACACAGATTGAACGTTCATTGTTTAATGTTGGGGCTAATCCGTTTCCTGATAGGGCTTGGAATAGACGTATTCGCACCACCAATTATGACCTTGAGGGTATTATGCTTTTTATTGGGGCATCAGGCCGTGTCGGAAGAAAGGCTGAAAAGTACGAAATTAACGGAATTTGCCCATGTGAATGTAATTTTAACCCATATGTTTTGAAAAACGGTGAGAAGCTATACTATCAGCGTGATTTCTGTTGGACACTGAAAGATAAGCAGTTATTCATTGAAAGTGTTTATCAATCCATAAATTGTGGAATGGTACTTCTTCGTAAACGTTCATTTAAGTATGTGGAGGAACAGTGTAAGAATGGAAATTCAGAGGTTGGTTTCTTTGATGTGGTCGATGGAAAACAGCGTCTTGGGTGTATAATTGACTTTGTTAATGATAAATTCCAGGATATGCACGGAAACTACTATTCTGATTTATCCGATCGCGCACAGCATCTTTTCAGAAACAGTCAGGTGCTTACTTATGGTGAAATGGAAGAGGGAACTACCGATGAGGACGTAATTGAGGCATTCTTGCATGTGAATTTCACAGGTGTCCCAATGTCTCAGGAACACATTGATTATGTGCGTGAAATACAGAAAAAACTATGAATGGCTATAATGAAATCACAGTGCAATATTGTGTCAAATATGGTATAAACTTTGATTTGTGCTATGATATTATTCATACATTTGGTGATTCAAAATACTCCCACGAAATATGTGAATGGCTATTAAGTAACACTGATATATGGAATTTACCTTTTGGAGAGATATGTGAAAAATTTAACAATAAACAAAATTAAATAAAGATAGAATATGGGATGTGATATTCATTTGAAACTTGAACGTCGTCTGAAGAAAGACAAGAAACACATTATTTTCAAGGCGAAGTATGATGATAAAGGGAATGAAATTTCCCCTGAAAAGTATTGGATTGAAAAGGCTGACAAGTGGAAGCAATGTTATTTGTTTGGCTATCATTCTGTATGGTCTGACCGTGTTTACGGGATGTTTGCAAGGCTTAACGATGTAAGGAATAATTGGGATATTGAGCCGTTGGAGGATAGGGGTTTTCCTGATGATGCTACAGGTGATACAATTCTTTCTTATTCTTATATTGTGGTGAGTGATGAAGATTATGATAAGAATGAAGACAGGTATGGCTATAGCAGTTTGTATTATACATCTGAAAGCAGTGCTAATGAGTGGGTGGAGAAAGGCTATTCAAAATGGATTTCGAACCCTGATAATAAAGATATGAAATTAGTAACAGGGCCAGATTGGCATTCTCCTAATTGGTGTACAACGCAGGAAATGGAAAAAGCTGTGAACGAGACATTCTATAATGAAGATCAAGGATGGCATGGTGACTATGAGGAATGGGTTGCCCTTGTTGGTGCTATGAAAGGCTATGAAATTTCAGGAGAGTATGAAGTACGCGCCGTATTTTGGTTTGACAATTAGAAATTAAATGTATATTTGAGAAGAAAAACAATAAAATTTTAGATATAATGGCAAATAAGTTTTTTAAAGCCGTGGCATCGGCATTCGTTGTAGAGGAAGAAGGAAAACAGGAGACCTCAACTATAGCCGTGCCACAATCGACAGTCGTACAAACAGTGCAGCAGCCAACTGTTCAGCAACCAACAGGACAACTAAATCAAGTGTTGTTAGACAAGTTGTGTGAGCGTTTGGATCAGGAAAACATTCCTGGCCCTGACTACATGGAACTGAAGCAAGCAGTGAATGATGTAAATATGACAAGCATTATTCCTGATGAAAGTATGCGTTTTCTTGCAGCGTTTACGTCACTAAAGGCTGGTGCGCCACAGTTAACAAAGAGTCATGTGGTTGAAAGCATTAACCATTATATTTCCTGTTTAACAAATTGGGAAAAGGATGCGTTAGCTGATGTTGAAAAAGTGCGTGCTACAGTTGTTGACAAGAAGAAGGAAATCGAATCTATAACTCAGCAAATCGCACAGTTAACAGCAAAAATCGATGTCCTTAGAAAGGATGTTGATGAGACTGAAACAAAATGTAGCAAGAATGAAATGGATATGAAGCTAGCGGTTTCATTCTTAGTTGGAAAACTTAATGAAGACAAAGAAAAAATTGAGAAAACGCTTAAAGATTAAACATTATGAATGATATTATTCAGTATAACGGAGGTGAGTCAAAAATTCCGTTCTTTAAAAAGCCTGGTAGTGTTACAGGAACGGTATTATTGGCATTAGGTGGTATTTTTCTCATAATGCACCTGAACCCAATTCTTATTTTCCTCAATTCGTTACTTGCAAATACCATCACATTTGTTGGTTTATGTATTGCTCTTGCCGCAATAGTGTATTGCATTCTTGATCCAAAAATCAGGAAGATTGTAAGTGAATTATACTTTATGCTCGTAAGGAAAATTATGGGTATTGTAGTAGATATGGATCCCATTTCTATTGTGAAGCATCATCTTATTAAGATGAACGAGAAAATTAAAGAGATACAAAGGAACATGGGTTCATTAAATGGACTTATTAAAGATTCTGAGAGGCGGCTAAAAGAGAAAAAAGAAAAATTGGAGCATGATGCTCTTGCCTTACAGTTATGCAAAGAAAAGGGTAAGGCGCAAGAAGCAGCCGTATATGAACATTCCGTAGTAAGACTTGATGGGGTTATTAAACGTCAAGAGAAACGTCTTACTGATGCACGTAAATGGTACAAGATACTTGGTGATTTGAAGTATGCGGCAGAACTTACTGTCAAAGACACCGAGAATGAAGTGAATGAGCGTGTTGAGGAATGGGAAATGATTAAGAAGCAGCACAAGGTATTCACAAGTGTTATGGGTATCCTCAAACAGGATGACAAACTGAACACATTTACTATGGCTATGGATAATATGTCCTATGACATTACTCAAAAACTTGGAGAAATGGAGGATATTATTAATGAGACAGGTAGTATTATGAGTGAGATTGACCTTGACAACGAAATTGTTTCGGAAAAGGCTACAGCATTACTTGAAAAGTATGATCAGTTCGGTATTGACGGTATTCTTACAAATTTTGGTAGCAAGAAACCTGAATATGTTATGGCAAATATGCAGAAAGCCGAAGTTGTAAATACTGTACCGAAAATTAAAGAAAATTGGTTTGATTGAAAAAAGAGTTAAAAAGTTTAATATTAATTAAAAAAAATTTAAAGATTTATGGCAAAGATGATTGTTAGACCTTGGGTAAAGATTGCCCTTATTGTTATCATTGTTGCAGGAGCCGTTTTCGGCATTTCCAAGTACACAGGTTTTGGTGGTAGTTCTGATAAGGACGTGATTGTCGTTGGAACTAATACGTATGCAGGCTTTATGCCGTTCATGTATCTAAACAACGGACTTGAGCCGAATGAGGATTCTTATATCTACAAGAACTACGGAATCAAGTTGAAGATTCTTGTACAGGATGATTTTCAGGCAGGTCGAGCCGCATTTAGAAATGGAGACATTGATGTCCTGTATTGTACGGCGGATGCCTTACCTGTAGAAATGAGTGAGGGTTCTGATATGGCTGATGCGCGTTTGTTTAATCTGTCAAATTGGTCTCGTGGAGCGGATGCCATCGTAGTAAATAAGAATATTTCTACAGTAGGTGATTTGATCGGTAAGGTTGTGGCTTGCTCTGAAGGAACCGCCTCCCATACATTGCTCTTGAATACCTTGGAGACAAATGGTATTGGGTATGACAAGGTAAATACAGGAGAAGGTGTTAAGAACGACAAAGTGAATATTAAGGTTGTAGCAAGCGGACTTGATGCGGCACAAGTGTTTAAGTCTGGACAATGTGATGCGGCAGTGGTGTTTTCTCCCGATGATCAAGACATCGTAGCATCTATTGCTGGAGCAAAGGTACTTGTATCGACAAAGCAAGCTTCAAATATTATTTGTGACTGTCTTATTGCAAAACAAACATACATCGATAACAATTCGGATAAGTTGAAGAAGCTTGTTGCTGCATTGCTTTATGCCAATAATTTGATGAATACAGATGAAAATGCGGTGAATTTTGCAGCAGACGCTTTTGCAAAGGCATATGGTACTGATACAGAGTTTGCCGTAGAGGGAAGTAAAAATATCCGTTATGCCACATTGGGTGATGAACTTAATTTCTTCGGTTTGAATAGTTCATACACGGGTATTAAGGGCGATGAACTATATTCTAAAATGGCACGTACATATGAAGGTCTTGGGCTGTGTAAAAAGCCTTTGTCTTGGCGCAAGGTGTCTAATTCAGCTATTATTGAGGCATTAGATGGCGATACTGAATTGGTGCAGGGTAATCAGGATGCGGAAACAAGTGTTAAGTTTACAGCCGTTACAGAGGAAATAGTGAATAAGGAGGTTATTTCCGATAAGAAGCTTACCATCGAGTTTGGTGTTAATAGTGACTTGCTTAGTAACGATGCGAAAACACTTATTGACAGAGAGTTCGTTGGCATAGCGAAGCAGTTTGCAGGTTCTCGTGTTAAAATTGTTGGAAATACTGACAATACGGGCAATCAAGCCTATAACGTAGAGCTTTCAAAACGCCGTGCGCAGGCAGTAGCTAATTACCTCATCAGAGAATACGGGTTTGATGCAAATCGTTTTATCATCATAGGAAACGGCCCGAAGAAAGCTATCGAAGATGGTGTAGTAGGTGATAACCAAAACTATCGTACAACAGACTTCCAGTTAGTGAGCGAATAGGTTTTCCATAAATAATAAAGAGGGAGGTGTTTTTCAGGGTATTGTAAGCATCTCCCTCAAATTTTCCAAAATATGAAAACAGTGTTTCAGGTTATAGGAGGTATCCTATTAGTTTTAGTAATGGCATTTATAACCGTTGTATTATGGTCGTCGTTAATAAATGAACATGATCAAGAACTTGTTAACAGAATAGCAAGAGAAACGGTTGTCAAAGATTCGATAAACTGCCCTAATTGTGGCGAAACAATTTTAATCAATAGAAATAAATAATGAATTTGTTCAAAAAACTCTTCAAATTTGGTGGGGATAGTGATTTTGGTGTATTGAATAACAGCATTATTACTGTTATCGGTTTCACCATCATCATTATGCTATGGCATTTTATTGCAGCATTTGAATTGGTTTCACCTAAGGTGCTTCCAGACCCGTTTAATGTAATTACATCGATTGGTGGTCTTATCACTGATAATCATTTATTTGCTAATATTTGGTTTACGGTAAAACTTAACCTTATGTGTTATGTTTATGCCATCCTATTGTCTTTACCGATAGGCTTTTTCTTGGCATTATACCCAATTAACAATATCTTATTTGGAAAAAGTATAAACAGCGTAAGATTTTTGCCATTACCTGCGGTTTCAAGTATTTTTATCGTTATTTGGGGACTGACATTTGAAATGAAGACGTGGTTTCTTACCGTGGCCATTATGATTTATATTATACCTACTGTGGTAAATAAAATTAACGACCTACAAAACCCAAGTAATGTTAAGGATAATGTTTATCTACAAACAATACAAACATTAGGGGCTAATAAGTGGCAAAAATTCCGCTATGTATATTTTCCATATGTAACAAGCGGGATAGTAAATGATATTATAAATTTGACGGCGATCAGTTATACATATGTGGTTATCGCTGAAATGATATATAAAGATGGTTCGATTAGCGGAATCGGCGCATTGATAAACACGATGATACGGCAATCGTACATGGCAGAAGCATTCGCTCTTTTGTTTATAATCATCATAATTGGTACGCTACAAGATATGGCGTTTACTTATTTCTCAAAAAAACTGTTTCCATTCAAGTATAATAAATAATAATTTATGGGAAAATTTGATACATTGTTCAAGGAACCTGAAAATACGAAGGTATCCACGGTTGATAACACATCTGAAAGTATCGCAGGAGCCATTTTAAAGCCTTCTGAGGCGCAAAATAATACTGAGCCTACAACTGTCGAGGAAAACAATGAAAAAGCTGTCATGGACGGAATTTATGAGTGTGAGCCGTTGGATGTCATTAATCTGAAAGACATTACTTTAAAGTTTGGTAATTTCACACTTTTTGATAAACTTAATTTTAGGATACCTGATTTTAAGGGTATGGGACAGTTTATTACCATTATGGGTAAATCAGGCTCAGGAAAGACACAGTTAAGTCGTATTATATCAGGTTTGACAAAGCCAAATGAAGGGGAGGTATTGATGTATGGTAAGCCATATACTGACAAAACGTTTGTGCCTACGGTATTTCAGCAGTATTCGTCTTTTGAATGGATGAGTGTGTTAGAAAATGTAATGCTTCCTATGAAGATGAAAGGCATTGACAAAAAGGTGGCAAAAGAGAAAGCATTAGAGCTTATTGATCTGGTGGGGTTGAAGGGACACGAAGATAAATGGGCAAAAATGCCACCATTGTCAGGAGGTCAATTACAGCGCGTCGCATTGGCAAGGTCTTTGGCATCCGATTCACAAATTCTTGTGCTTGACGAATATTCTTCAGGATTGGACATCGCATCAAAGGCTGCAATGCAGGACATTCTCCTCAAGATATTCTATGATCAAAAAATAGACAGGACATTTATAATGATAACGCATGATATTTCTGAGGCGTTATTTTTGTCCCAAAGAATTTACATTATGGATGAAACACATACATTTAGTGATGTAATAGATATTGACTATGGGGTTGCAAGGCGGACTAGAGATATAGTCAAATCTGAAAAATACGCAGAATACTATAAAAGAATTGAGGGGACTTTTAAAAATGAAGCATTACGATAGTATAAACAGAATACAAGACGATGGAACATTACTTGGAGAAGAAATAGCTGCATTCAATAAGCTTGACGGACAGAACGTGTGCATAAAATATTCTCCGAAAAGGAAAGCGTTTGAACAGTTTGGGTCGCGTAAGCGAGTATTTGATGAAAATGATGAACAATTTGGTGATGCCGTTAAATGGTTTAATAATTCATGCTACCCTGACCTGCTTTCAAGAATAGTCACCGAAAATTCAGGAAAGAAGGGTCTGTTTAATGGCATTGATGAAGTCACATTCTATTTTGAGTGGTATGGAGACCATTCCTTTGCAGGTTTTCATGAAGACGGTGATGAACTTAGGCTGGCATTGATAGATGTATTTTTGAAAAAGAAAGGATATATCGAGTTTAAACCCCTAATTGAGCTGTTTTATTCACATAAGGAAATAATACAACCAGAACTGATATACAGAGGAAAATTAACAAAAGACTTTATAAAGTCGATTCAGGACAATGACTGGACTCAGGAAGGTTGCCAATACCCTAATGTAAAAGAAGGGGTCGTTTGCCGACGCACAACGTTGATGAAAGGGCAAAGACTTCCGAAAGTAAAGTTCAAAACTAAGTGGTGGATGACAGAGTTGTATAAAAAATATGACCCTGAAACCGCTAAACAATTGGAATAATTTTTGTAACTTTAAAAAAATATTGAAAATGAATACATATACAGGCAATATAAGCCCATCCGCCGATACGATTTTCGTGTTCGGTAGTAATCCTGAAGGTCGTCATGGTGCTGGTTCAGCAGCAGCGGCGCATAAGTATTTTGGAGCAAAGTATGGCGTTGGAAAGGGTTTAGTCGGTAATTCATACGCTCTACCGACAACAGACCTCACCAAAAACTACCGCCCAAGCATTGATCAGGAAACAATTGTAAGAAACATCGTTGACATGTATGTATGTGCCAAAGAAAATCCGAATATGAAATTCAAGGTGGCATACCGTAATCAGCCGAATGAAAAGACATTGTGCGGTTACACAGGGCGCGAATTGATAAATATGTTCAAGGAGGCGGGAAAACGTTTCGGCGGCATACCAGATAATGTTTGGTTTAGTCAGGAATGGACTCAGAATTTTAATAGTTAGGAAAATATGGAAAAAGACATTTTTGAAAATGCTCAGTTTGGTGATGTATATCTTTGTCATAATGGTGATAAGGCTATATGGATCGATGAGAATAAATTGGCAATGTATAATGGAGGTTATGGTGTTGCCATAGTCGATGAGAGTTACATTAAAGAGAAACTTGTAAGAAAAGAACCTAATGAGGTTTTGAAGGATCCGTTTGACTACGAAAAGATAACAGAGGAAGATACTAATGGCATAGAGAATTTCGAGAAGCATTATGAATCACACTGCAAATACGGATATAAGCTTTCTAGGGTCGAATATGCCCGTTATTTGAAGTTCTGTGAAAACCATCGTCATGAAGGTGTAAATCGTGGTGCGATAGGTGGTGGAACTGTTGTTTCGTTTATGGGTACAGGTCTTGGAAATGTTGTGCATTGTAAATGTAATATATGCGGAGAAACCGCCGATATTACCGATTTTGACTGTTGGTGATTTGGCCGTTTGAAATAATTGTCTTATCTTTGCATTGTAATTAAAAGTAAAAAATATGATTATCAGAGAAGGACAAGGAGGCTACGGAAACATTTCCTATAATTTTGATGGAAAATACATCAGAAGAGGGTTTTCACCGTATGGTCAAATATTATACAACATCGATTCCTCTAACCGTATTAGGGAAGGTGAGTCAGGCTATGGAAGAATAGTCGGTAATATCGATTCTAACAAGTATATACGTTTTGGTGAATCTCCTTATGGGATGATAATGTTTAATATTGATGGAAAGTATATCAGGAGAGGAGAGACCTCATTCGGTGACATACTTTACACTATTGAATACTAAAACGTATTTTCTGTATATTTAGGATATGAAAGTTATTGTAATAAGTGATTTACATGGAAATTTGATACCAATTAAAGAAGAATTTGATCTTTTGATCATGTGTGGTGATGGCGAACCTGTATGGAATCAGAGCAGACAGTTTCATAAAGAATGGCTAAATACCACATTCTCTGATTGGATAAATAAATTGCCATATAGGAATTCTGAATCTAAGGTAGTAATGATAGCGGGAAATCATTCGTTTTTCTTGGAAGGAATTAGCAACAAACAGAAAAACGAATGGCTTTCAAATATTAAGGATAACCGTCTCATATATCTTGATAATGAGGAATTTGATTTCAAGAATGATGGCGTAGTATATAAGATTTTTGGTTGCCCATATTGTAAACCTTTACCAAGATGGCCGTTTACACGGGATAATTTGGAGAGATACTATGATTTCATACCATATGGGCTTGACATTCTTGTTACACACGATGCCCCTGATATTTTAAATGGTGGAATGGCTACTGAAGGCGACGTAAATGGTAGGAATTTTGGAAATGAGGTACTTGCTAAATACGTGTTGGACAGGAAACCAAAATACGTGTTTTTTGGGCATATTCATTCTTCGCCTCTTAAAAAAATAACAGAATATGAAGGAATTAAAATAGCTAATGCATCGATACTTAATGAAAAATACGAAGTTGCTTATAGTCCTATCATATTCGATATGAAAAAAAGTTAATATAATGTTATACAAAAATGAGGAAGAGTTAAAAGAAAGAATTTCTGCTACGTGTAATGCGTCACACGATGATTATGTCGATAGCTATTGCTGTACCATAAAAGCATCTGACCTTGCTGTAGGAGTAACTTCTTATTATGGCGGTGATGCTACATGTATTACTACAACAAGAAGTGATGCCAACTCATCCATCTGTGCTGACCAAGTATCTATGACAATTACCGATTATATTGATAATGGTGTTAAAAAGGCAATAGAGGAGAGTTTTGGTACTATTTGGACACAGGGAACAACAGCAAAAAATTGGTGGTATCATTATCCATATGGACAGAGATATATCCCATCTACCAGTGTTTCATCTTTCACTATTTCAGACCAAGGTACGGTAAATATCGGTAGAAGATATTTAATCAAAACCGATTATTGTTGTGTAAAAGTGAGAAAAGTAAATTTCAAACAAAAATATTGGATAAAGATTAATTAAACGTTTAATAAAAATGAAAAGAATTGATTTTATTGTAAAAGGAGTAAAGGGTGTATTGGCAGAAACGTTCTCATTCCGTGAGAAGCGTGTACGTCGTACCTTGGATGATGCTATTGACAATGCGGAGGAAATGGCATATGAATCAAGGCGTAAGGCCGATGAAACAATCAACAGCATCAAGGATGTGGCTGACGATAAGTCCAAGATTGCACAGAAGCTGAATGAGTATATCACATACATGCAGGACGCAGATGGTTATGAAAAGTCAAAAGAGTATCTTGAGAAGGCAAAGAAGATGCTTGATGACGAAGTTGAAGTTGAGCTTGATGATGACAAAGATAAGAAGTAAATCATTGATCAGAGAAAGTCATTAAAGGGGTATGCAGTATTGTGTATCCCTAATTTTTTGTATATTTATTTTGATTGAAATTTATACAGAAATGAGTAAATTGAACAAAATTTGCTATAGCCTGAAAGATGTGGCTATTATCCCTGCGAGTATTACAGAAATCGATAGCAGAAAAGACGTAAACCCATTCACGAAAATTTGTGGGAGAGAAAGCTATCCTATTTTTGTGGCTCCGATGGCGGCTGTTACTGACGAATTCAATTATACTAAATGGATAGAGAACAAATTAACACCCGTTATCCCACGTTCAGTTCAACAGAGACTTAGCTTGGAAGAGAGAATTAACCTTGCCGATGAAACATTTGTATCTTTGTCATTATCTGAAGCAGAAGAATTCTCAGAATATGAGGATACGGGTTTTGAAAAGAAATACATCTGTATTGATCTTGCAAATGGGCATATGAGGAAACTTCTTAATGTGTGTAAACGTATTAAGAATTCATATGGCGAAAGAGTGGAGGTTATGACGGGTAATATTGCTAATCCTCACATTTACAGTGAATTATGTGAAGCTTGTGTGGATTGGATACGTGTTTCTATCGGTGGCGGTAGTAGATGCACAAGTAGTTGTGCGTTAGGTATTCATTTTCCTGCCGCATCGTTGGTGGATGAGTTAATAGAAGAAAAGAAAAAATACATTAAGTTTGACAAGGATTGCCATTGCGAGTATACTAAAATTATATTGGACGGCGGAATTGAATGGTATGATGACATCAATAAAGCTCTTGCATTAGGTGCTGATGCCGTAATGATAGGGAAATTATTTGCTGAGTGTGAAGAAGCTTGTGGCAAAGTCCTATATTGTATGTCAGAAGAAGATTTTACTTTAGACATCGGATATTTCCCTGATGAATTATACAATCTTGATGTATCAATAAAGGATACACTTACGCCTTATAGGATGTATTCTGGTATGTCGCACCGCTCAATGCAAATGATTACGGGAGGTGACGGATCAAAAGTGTCTGAAGGTATTTGCAAACCCGTTGAGGTTAAGTATCCTGTGTCACATTGGATTGAGAATATGGACTCCTATTTAAGGAGTTCGATGAGCTATACCAATAGTAAAACATTGTCCGATTTCAAAAATGCTGAATTTGTTATTCTTGGCGGAGTCGGGGCTAATGTTTATAAAAAATAGAAAAACAAATGTTTACATGTTAGAGTTTAGAAATACAAAAGTATATGATCTCAAGGAATCTGTAATCGCATGTAGGAATGCGATGAGACTTGAACCTGTAGAATATACTGATGAAGAGTTTGAAAAAAGTCTTGACAGGGCAAAAAAACTTGTAGAGGCAAGTAATAATAGCAAGAATGTTAAGTGTCATGATAACTATCTGACAGGAATCAGAGTATCTGTTGATATGAAATACAGCCAATATATCACAAAGCAGATGCAGCGTTATCATTGGTTTGATTATGTGTCGTCATCATCAATGATGCATAGGATTACGAAGATGAATTTCAGCAAGTGTTGCAATAAGTATGTCTTGAACAGTAACATACAGACGATGCAGACGCTTGTAAATCAATATAACCATATAGTCGAATTCAGACCTTCAAGTTGGGAGTTCAAGAATGGCGAGAATTCTATTAAGACCATCGGATACGAGGATACTGTATATACGGCATTCATGCTCATTATTTCCAATTGCCCTATGGGTGCTGAATTGTTTGTGCGGGTATCGACGAACTATAAACAGTTGCAGACAATGTACCATCAAAGAAAGCATCATAAGCTGAAGGAAGATTGGGGTGAATTCTGTAAGTGGGTTGAAAGTTTGCCATATGCGAAAGAATTGATAATCGGAGAAAATGATGCCTAATGAAGTATTGTTCACATTGCTGACCACATTGTTCTATAGTATGCTGTTTATTAACTATAGAATGTATAGTGATGTTTATATGCGTTTTGTAAAGATAGATGTTTTATTCGGGCTTGTTTTTTCATCATGGGCGGCATTGGGTATTAATAGTTTGTTTAATATGAATTTTTATTTGATATTAGCGGTTATCGCAGTATTACTTTTAGGCTTACAATCATTATTATATCATTACAGGCTAAAAAAAAAGATAGAGACCGTTGAAAATCGGTTTACGGATGTTGATTCTGTATTCAAGAACAAAATCGGGATTATCGAAACGAGAGTAAATGGAAACTACTATCTCGGAACTATTGAACTTGACGGCAAGGAGCAGCAAATAATGGTATATTCTGACAAAATGTTAGTAAATTCTGACAAATTTGTCATTATGGCATTTGAAGGTAGTAAAATTATTGTTGAAAAACTATCTGGCACGGAAGTTGTTAATAACAATAGTGAAAATAACAAAGAAGAAAAAAATAATTAATAATATGTTTAATGAGTTTTTTAAGACTTTCTTTGAGGAAGCCGATGAATTGATGAAAGAGCTTGACAATAGCTTTGAAAAGACTGAGAAAGAAGTAAAGAAAAATGAAAATGACAACGGCAAATCATATTACCATTATGTGAATAACACGTATAAGAATGGCAAATTGGTTGAACATGAGGAAAAAGAGGTGAAAGACGGTAAGGTTCTGAAAGATGAAAAAGCAACACCTCAAATAGGAAAGGAGAATAACAAGACCAATGATGTAGATGTGACTAAATTGCAGTTGTTAATTGATGAAAAGGATGCAAAGATCAAGGAGCTTGAGAATATCTTGAAGAAGTATCAGAACGAGAATAATGAGTTAAAGAATAAGTTTGAAAAAGTCAAAAATTTGTTCAACTAATTTTATCAAAAACAATAAAAGTAAAAATGGGAAAGATTATTGGAATTGATTTGGGTAGTACCCTTAGCGAAGTCTCTGTAATGGAGGGTAATAGCCCAGTGATTATTGTCAATGATGAAGGAAATAGGACAACTCCGTCTGTAGTATTTTTTGATAAAGACGGAACACGCAAGGTCGGGGCTTCGGCACAACGTCAAGCAATCACCAACCCCAAGAATACAGTAGTTCTTATTAAACGTTTCATGGGTGGTACTTATGAGAATGTAAAAGACAATTTCGCTCATATTGAGTATGATGTGAAAAACGTTAATGGCTACCCAAGAATTGCAATTGGTGATAGGGAGTATTCCCCTGAAGAAATTTCCGCAATGATACTTCAAAAATTAAAGAAGACAGCAGAAGATTATCTTGGGGAGGAGGTTACAGAGGCTGTTATTACCGTACCTGCTATGTTCGATAATGAAGCACGTGAAGCCACCATTAAAGCTGGTCAAATTGCTGGACTAAATGTACGTCGTATCGTCGCAGAACCTACAGCGGCAATTCTTGCTTCTGGCATTGATATGGCTAAAGGTGGTAAATATATGGTTGCCGATTACGGTGGCTCAACATTGGATTTCTCCATTGCCGACATTTCTGATGGTGTTGTTGAGATATTGAGTTCGTATGGTGATGTGTATTGTGGAGGTTCAGACCTTACTAAGCTTTTGTGTGACGACATTGTTAATTCATTTAAAAGTGATACAGGTATCGACCTTTCTGTTGATCCTATGGCAATGACACGTGTCGTGGAGGCCGCTGAAAAAGCTAAAATGGAGCTTTCAAATAGTACCACAACAGATATTAATATTCCATACATTACCGCTAAAGACGGGGTTCCACAGCATTTGAATATCAGTGTTACACGTGCCAAATTTGAAAAACTCATTTCAAATGAAATCAAAAAGGTTATAGGTTGTGGTAAAACAGCTTTATCAAATTCAGGCATTATGGCGAATGAACTTACTGGTATTATTCTCGTAGGTGGTTCTACACGAATTCCTTATGTTCAGGAAATGCTCACGAAGGAATTTGGGGTTCAGCTTATTAAAAATGTCAATCCTGATGAGATTGTAGCTCTTGGTGCTGCGGTTCAAGGTTCAATTATCGCTGGTGATAATAAGGATGTTTTGTTACTTGATGTGACACCATTGAATTTAGGCATCGAGACAATAGGGGGTGTTATGACGAACATCATTGAGGCTAATACAACGATACCTACCAAAAAATCACAAACTTTCAGTACAGCACAGGATAATCAGCCAGGTGTACAAATAAAGGTACTACAAGGCAATCGTCCAATGGCCGTAGACAACAAAACAATAGGTATTTTTAATCTTGATGGGATTGCTCCCGCAAGAAAAGGTGTGCCTCAGATTGAAGTCACTTTTGATATGGATGTTAATGGGGTTTTGAGTGTAACTGCTGTTGATAAAGCGACTAATAAGGAACAGCATATCACTATTGAATCAAAAAGCAGTATTACCGATGAAGAAATCGAGCGTATGAAAGCTGAAGCAGAGGCAAATGCGGAGGCTGACAGAAAAAAGAAGGAAAACGCCGATAAACTAAACAATGCTGACGGTTTGATTTTTGCTATTGAAAAATCTATGGAGGAAATGGGTGATAAACTTACCGATGATGATAAGAACACTCTTACACCAAAGATTGAGGCTTTAAAGAAGGCGATTGAGGCAAAAGATGTCAGTCTTGTAGAAACTTGTCAGAAAGAGCTTGAGCAAACTTGGTATCCGATTACCCAGAAGATGTATCAAGGAAGTAATCCACAAGGTGATGGAAATCCCCTGAATGATATTTTCTCAGGATTTACAGGGGGTACTCAGAAAGCAGAAGAGGTTTAATGTTTTTTACTTTTTTCATAATCATGGATAGAACCATCAATGAAATATTTTGGTGGTTCTATTTTTTTGCCGTATATTTGCAATGTATTAATTAAAAAACATATGCAATTTAATAATCTAAAGGAAAGGATGGAGTATTATAAATCCATCTATGATTATAGACTTACGCCAAATTCGTATGTACTGGCACATATTGATGGACGCTCATTTTCAAAACTTGTCAAAAAGCGTTTTGAACGTCCGTTTGACGATGAATTTATCCGTATGATGAATGAGACGGCTGAATATCTTTGTAAGGAAATACAGGGCTGTAAGACAGCGTATGTACAGTCTGATGAGATTAGTCTTGTAATTACCGATTTTGACACACCTGAAAGTGATTCATTTTTCGGTTTCAGACTATGTAAGATGCAGTCGATAATAGCGTCATTGGCAACGGCTAAGTTTAATCAATTAAACATACTTAGAGTATGTAATGTCCCATGTTCAAATAATGATTTGAAACAAATCATAGCATCTGAACCTATTGTACAATTTGATTGCAAAGTATGGACAGTACCGACATATAATGACGTATTTGCGTGGTTGCTTTATCGACAGAACGATTGTCTGCGTAATTCAAAACAACAGACTGCACAGACATATCTTCCGCATAAAAGACTTGTGGGTTTGAAAGCCGATGAACAAATTGAATTGTTGAACAATGAGAAGGATGTCGATTGGAATGCGTTGGATAATGGAAAGAAGTACGGGCGTATCGTATACAAGGAAACAGAAACATTTAACACGACAATAAAAGGTGAACCTGTTTCATATGAAAGGAGCATATGGAAAGCCCATTATGCTGAATTGTTTACTAACGAATATTTTGATCAATTGAACATTATACCAAAAAGATAAATTATGGAAATAGCAAAATATTTATGCGAATTTTTCTTCACTGATTTTTGGCATTGGCTCGGATTGGTGATTGTTTGTGTGGCATTAAGCCGTAAAGTCGTTACATACACTAAAAAAGATTAAATTTTATGAAAATAAGCGATTGGTGGTACAAAAAATGTAAGTCCAACAAGGTATGTGATTGGATAGACGACAATATACTATGGTACATTTGGGATAAACCAAAGTCGGCATACAGAACAATGTATCATTGGTTCTATTGTAATTTCAATAAGTATCATTGGAGATTGATCAAACAAGCGTTTGTGACATATCCTTGGGATGGGGGTTTCATTCTTGAGCTTGAAGAGAGGCAAATAGATAAACAATTGCATTGGTTTAAGCATCATCAGCTAATGGTTGATGAGCAATATAATGAAATTATGCGTTCCTTGAAATGGGCGAAACATTGCATTCATGTACTCAATAATGAAACAGATTATTTCCATTATGACGGGAACGTTGAGTATGGGCCTGTGAAACAGGTAGGTGATTCAAATATGGGTCTTTCTGAAATAAAGACAGATAAATTAATTTATCGCTATGACGGCCCATATGTGAATAAGAGGAATGCAAAGCGTTTCTTAAATAAAGCCCTGTTAGAGTCTAATATTTTCAAAAGCGGAAACTATGATCATGAATATTATATGGCAAAAGCACGACATATATATTACAAAGTGAGGGAGCGATATACTGATTATTGGTGGGATTGATAATATTTTTATCGTTTTATTTGGCCAATTCAAAAAATAGTCGTATCTTTGCAGTGTTAATTTGAAATAATAACCTTGCTAAAAAGTCAGAGAATATGAATTTAGAAGAAATTTTCAACCAGAAGTTGACAGAAAACGGTGATGTTTCCTACAAGTCTACATTGAATCCACTGTTGGACTTGCTGTTTATGACAGAGTATTTTCAGAAGCATGTTGATGAGGTACGTATAGGTACGTCAGCTTTTGAAAAGGCATTCGCAATGTTTGTCCGTGACCCACGATACGGTCTTGGAAAGCGTGACCTTGGACGTGAATTGATGAAGCAGGCGCATGTCTCCATTACTGATATGGTGTTGGCAGGACGTTTTGATGATGTTTGGACTATGTTTCATGGTACGGCAGCTTTTAATGAGGCACTTGATTACTTGAAGGATGAAATCAAGAAGGGTAATGAGCTTGCTAAGAAGTGGATGCCACGTTATTCCTCAAAGAATCTGATGGTCGCCCGTGAGATTGCAAAGTATTGGGGTATGAATAAGCAGCAGTATGGCAAGTTCATCAAGTGTGATACCGTGGAAAACAAATTATCCCGTAAGAACACAGAGGAAATTGAGTTCGAGCATGTTCCTTCGCTTGCGTTGATCAAATATTATCAGCGTTTCCTCAAAAAGGAGGATACAAAGGCCCGTTTTGAGAAGTACCTTGCCGATGTCAAGGATGGCAAGAAGGAAATGAAGATTTCCACTACGACCGTGTATGACATCTATAAGAATCGTACTAAGATTGATCCAGATCTTTTCTTCGACAAGATAGAGAAAATCAGTGGAAGTTGGATTCCTGTTATCGACTCGTCAGGCTCTATGCAGGATGGTAATGATTCCTATGGAAAGGCTATTGCTATCGGGCATTACCTTTCAAAGTGTTCTACATATGCACCTAACAAGGTGGTCTCTTTCTCGTCCAATCCTCAATTGCTTGAGCTTGGTGTCGAAAATGAGGTTACTTCTTATGGATGGGGTGTAAGGACGCATCGTCAGAATCTTAGCCATTGCAAGAACCAATATGAGCGCGAAATTGCCTCGATGTACACGGGTGATTGCAGTAATACAGATTTTGCGGCTGTAATGCGTCTGTTGAAGGGTCTTGATGCTAAAAACGCCCCTGAGTGGTTGGTCGTCCTCAGTGACATGGAATTTGACTGTGGTTCAAAACAGTCAAAGGACGAGACAATGCGCATCTTCCAACAAAACGGCTTTAAGACGAAAATTGTTTGGTGGAATCTGAATTCAAGGAATAAGACCTGTCCTGAGGTGGATAAGGATGGTAACGTCTTTATGTCAGGATACAGCCCATACTTGCTCAAGTTCCTTGAAGCGGGATTCAATGGTGAACAGTTCATGAAAAAGCTTGTTGCTGAGTACGTGAAAAAGATAGGTATAACCATTGAGTGATTTTTTTGAGGCTATTGGGAATTTTCCTGATAGCCTCAATTTTTTTATTAACAAATCTTGAAAATTTTGAAAAATGTTTTATTTATTATAAGAAAACAGGAAAGGTTTTTTAAGATATATGAAATATGCATTGAATGAATTGCCTGATATTAACAGGCGTATTAAGACTATAATAGATGAAAATTTTGGGGGGAATGTTCGACGTTTCTCATTATCTCTTGGTTTGCCTGACAGTTCAAAAATAAACAGGCTTTTCAATAAGGACAAGAGAACTGGCGGCTTTCCATTACCAAGTTGTGAAATAATACTATTGATTTCTAATAGGCTTGATTATTCTACTGATTGGATGTTACGCGGGATAAAAACCTCTAACAAGGAAAACTATAAGAAAATAGGCAGTCGTATTTAAAACGGTTGCCTATTTCATGTATGCCTTCTGTATATTTTCGTAATGTCCCATCCTGTTTTTTCTTTAAGCAGGGATATTGTTTCCATCGTCCTGTCAGAATGTTTCGTGATAAAACCTGTGAATATAACTTGTTTATTTTTTTTGTATTTATCCTGCAAAAAGTTATAGACACGTATCCCATCCGATATATTTTTTGTGATAATAAAATTTAATTTGTTCTCAGGGTATCTGAATATTACTTTATTATTGTAAAGATATACTTGAACAATATCATATGTGTTTTCAATGAAGTTTGAAATAAAATTGGAGTATATCCATTTTATTGTTTTTCTGTCGGTTTTCGGGTTATAACCGTATACCCAAAACGTTTCTTCCTTGTAATACGGGAATTTCTCATATATAAACCAATTTTCAGATGTTGTGATATGCTTTACAAATCTCCCGTATTCGTCTCTGAGCATTGATTCGTTTGTCTGCGTGTTTTTATCCCTTATTCTTTTTAAGACAACATATTCCCCTTCATATTCATAATGTGATGGATTTTTTCTTTTATTGTTTATGAATTTTACAGGGATTTCTATTTTTTTATTTTCTTCAAGCAGGGAATTCATTTTTTCTGTCACCTCCCCATAATCATGATACTGCCCGATATATTCCACTTGTTTCTTGAAATCGAATCTTAATATCTTGAAGTCCCATTTTTGATAGTTCCTCTTCTTTACTGGTATATACTTTTTCGATTTCGGCCCACGTTTTTTCGGTCTGCCTAATTTTTTTTTATAGTAGCTGTAATATGGCGTACCGTCTGCCTTATATTTTATATGTTTGCTGTTAGCCATTGTCAATGTCTGTTTCTTTTAAGAAATATAGTTTTTTGGTTGAAAAAATGTATATTTGTAGTAAAAGAAAATAAAGTATGTATTTTTGTTTAGTAGTGGCATTAGCCGCAACATTTTTTTGGGTGAATATTATGTTTGCCGAATATATAAGTTCAAAAATTAACCCATACGGAAATGGCTTGGATACTGTGGATAAGGATAAGGCAAGAATCAAGAATATCCTTGTTATAATTATGGCATTGTTTTGGGCGGCCGTGTTCCAATGGGGTTAAAAATAATAGATTGAAAAAGAATATGAATAAGTGAATAACAGACATTTTACATTAGTGGTAGTCGGTGAGAATCCTGATGAACTGATAAAGGAATATGATTCCAATAAAAAAGTAGAACAATATACCGTATTGCAATTCAAGAATGCAGGTAAACTTAGGCAGAAATATATTAAATTCTATGAAGAGATGCTTTTGAAACTTGAGCCTACGGATCCTAATTACCCATTAGCTGAAGAGCAATTGAAAATATATAAGGAACAGAGTGATGTCGATTTTTTTGTTGATATAACGGAAGGGTATGACATTGACGAGGAAACAGGTGATGCCGTATCAGATAAGAATCCTAATGGAAAATATGATTCGTGTCGTTTAGGAAAAAATTTTGCCGTTCCATTGATCAATAAAAACGGAGAAGAGGTATTTTCCTGTACAAAAAATGAAATTGCGTGGGATAAGATACATTTAGCTAATAAGGAAACGTATGAGTTTGCTTGGGATTCTGTAATGGAAGGTAAGAAGGCAAATACGGAGGAGGAAAAAATCATATATGAAAATATGAAAAATAGAAAGGCATATTTTTCGACGTATGGTAGTAGAGAGAATTATGTTCTTAGTAATACTTCGTTTTGGGGATATGCATTTCTTAGCGAAAAAACTGGATGGGTAGAACTTGAAGATACAATAAACCAATTTGAATGGGTAATGGAATTTTACGACAGGTTTATTTTACCATTGAAGGAAAACGAGAGAATTTCGATATATGAGTGTATAAGAATGGAATAGTTTATGGTATTGGGATATTTGGATGGTAATGATATTATACTGTACAACAGGGATGGTATCAATGCAAAATTAAAGTATATAGTAGACAATAAGTATTTGCTAATCACGGATTTACCTACAATGGGATTAACGTATTCCCCGACAAATAAAGACGAGATAGTTGCGGTTGATCCGCCAGGTGGCCCGTGTTTATCAATAGGTTCAGAAGTTATTGATGGAATGTTTGTTAAAAATATTAACCATAGTAAGTCGTTATGTGGTTTCATAATTGAATTGTTTAGGAAATGATCGGAGCTAATGAGAAAATAACAAATATAGCAGTAGTATCATTGGTTTTATCTTGCATTATATTTGTTTTTATGGTGTTATTGAAAACAAGCGGGCTTATAGCCTTATCTTGGTGGTGGGTATTTGGTATATTGGTATTACCTTATGCCGCTGCATTATTGATAATGGTCTTTTCAATATTATTTTTTGTATTTTATAGGTTATTTTTTGGTAATGGTAAAAAACAAGTCATTTAATAGCCCTCGTTGTATGAGGTGCGATTCAATTTTAGAAAGGGATAATTCGTTTGAAGATGATGACTGCATAGTATTCAGATGTCCTAATTGTGGGACAATTGAAATAGTTACTCTTTGTGATGATGAAGAGAAAGAAAATTATGCATTTTACAATGAGTCCATAGATGACGAATTAGGGAAAACTGAACATGGTTATCATGGCTTATGCCCGCAATGTAATAGTCATATCATATGGGGTGCGGATTTTATGCGTTCAGAGGTAATAGGGGATGTTGACAATGATGAAGACGATAGTCTTGCAAGTTCCGTGTCATGTCCTCGTTGCGGAGCAAATATTCAGATAATTGATGCGAAGCCATCAGAATATAGAAACTATCCTGCGTATGGGTACGAAAGTGGAGGAACTTACTAAATTATGGGATGGCTTATTTGATAGGTTTTACGTTCTATGGTATACTAAAAGACCTGAAAGACTTACGAAGATATTAAATGAATTCAAGCGTGTAGGAATTTATCAAACAGGTAAGGTTGAAATTGTAAAAACTGTAGATGCCCCTTTAAAACATAATATGCTAATGACGGTTATGCCGATATTTTGGAATAGGGAGGCCCCGAAATTGGCATACGCAATGGACGCAGCATTTAACCACTATATGATACATCAAGACGCAAAATTATTCGAATACAAAAGGATAATCTGTTTTGAGGATGATATGCGTTTTTTGTATTCATTGGATTACATAAAAGGTGCATTGCTTAATTTTCCTGTTGGTTACAACATCGTTCTTTTTGACAAGATATGCCCTACGATAGAAAAGCATAAAATTATAGAAGCTAACGTGACAAAAAAGATAAATGAATATTATTATTCATATGATGAAACGTTAGACGCTAATTGGAGTGCTGGGATGTATAGCCTTGATCAGAATGCATTGACATTTTTAACATCATTTCAGGAAAATGACTTTGGGCCGACTGATGAAAGCTTAGTAAGGCATTATACGGAAGGCAGTATATTAGGAATAAGACGCGCCTATGTAAAAAAGAATTTAGCTATTCAGGCGAAAAATGCCGATAATTATCATTGGCCGCTATATGAAAAATACGGGCTTAAAGCCGATGATTACAAACAATATGACTGACGATTATGAAGGTAGATTTATTATGTGTGGCGAAAAATGAGAATTTGACAATACGAGATTGGGTCGATTATCATTTGAATATCGGGTTTCATAAAATTTGGATATTTGATAATAACGATAAAGAAGACATTTCCATAATTGAACCATTGAAAAGTAGGATTACTGAAGGTAAAGTATCAGTTCTCCCGAATTTCAAAGGGGCCAAGACGTTTCAATTGACGGCATATAATATGTTTCTCAATGCATTCGCTAAAAAAAATGAATACGATTGGATAGGTGTGATAGATTGTGATGAGTATTTTGATTTTAATCATGAAAAATATTCTAATGTTTCTGACTATTTTGAAGCTGTAGAAAAGAATTGTACGGATGCCACTGCCGTATTTGTCAATTGGGAGACATATGGGGATAACGGAAAATACTATTATGAGAAAGCACCTGTAATTGAAAGGTTTCCTGAACCTGTGAAAAAGAAGATAAGGTTTTGGGCGGGTGATGATGAAAACGTACATATTAAATCCTTTGTTAAAGGGGAAGGATTTTATATTGGTAATCCACATAATTGCCTTACGAGGGGAAAAACCTATAATGCAGATTTTCAGGAAATAAGCCCTCAATCACCATTTAACAGGGTTTATTCATACAATAACGTAAAACTGAAGCATTACGTTACTAAATCATTGGAAGAATTTATCTATAGAAAATTCCGTGGAGTATGCGCCGATAATGGGAATAATAGACCATATAACCTTGATTATTATTGGAGGGTAAACGAAAAAACAGATGAAGCTTTGAAGGCTTTGGAAATATTGAAGAAAAAATATAATTTAAATAATGAACAGTAAAGAAAGAAAGATAATTATAGTCCCTGATGTACATGGCCGCACATTTTGGAAACCTGTGGTAGAATATGTTAAAGAACATTCTAATGCGTTTGTGGTTTTTCTTGGGGATTATTTGGATCCATATCCTTGGGAAGGTATAACAAAAGAAGATGCTATAGCCAATTTTGAAGAAATACTTGATTTTAAGGACAAATTTCCTGATAATGTGCTATTATTGTTAGGAAATCACGATTTCGGCCCCTATATAAGCGACGATATGCCTGCTTGTCGTACTGATTATAAACATCTTGACGACATCAGGGCAATGTTTCATGAAAACATGTCGAAGTTTAGTCTAATATGGTACACTGAACAGGATGGGCAGAAATTCTTATTTTCTCACAGTTGTTTATTGAAAAAATGGATAGAATACGTTAATACACGGCAAAAGTACGACAAACTCCCAAAAATATTCAAAAAGCCTGCTAATATTCCTGATATTGCCGATACACTAAATAAGGCATTGTCAGATAATATTGACAGTATTATCGCCCCACTTGGTACAGTATCGAGATCACGCGGCGGGCGTTATCCGTATGGCTCGTTTATTTGGGCGCATTGGGATGAGCTAACACCCTATAGTTATGAATTCAGAGGGTGGTATCAAGTTTTCGGGCATTCACAGCGTATTTCATACGAAATGGAAAAAGAAATATATGCAAATGGGTATACGGATAAACTTGCGGAGCCAATAATCGATAAGTATTTTGCCTGTCTTGACTGTAAACAATTATTTACAATAGAAAACGGTAAGATTGTCAAATTTATACCCGATCGAATATAAACTGTTGCAAAAAATATTAAATTATATCAGAACGGGTATAATATGGAAAATTAAATGTGGTTATCTTAAACGATCACCACATTTTTTTGTATATTTGTAATGAATAATTTTAGCTTTAATGGAAAATAAAAATAATTTGATCAATAGGGTTGAAAAGTGGCTAAAGCGTAAGATTTGGAAACCTGTTGAATCCACTTATCTTTGTTTGAAATACCCGTTTCTCTATCCAAGAAACAGGTGGACGGGAAAACACTATAATAATTGGAAACTGCATCAATATCATACAGACAATTACAAAAAGGCAATAGGTTGTGTCTGTTGCCATCTGTATAATAAAAAAGAATGGAAAGAATCAGAATATACATATAAGAACTTATCTGCCGATATTAAAAAAGACGGTGTATTACTTTATGGCTATGTAATGAACAATGGAGTAGTCAGTCTATATTATAAGGATAAAGTAATCAAAAAAATAAATCTGTATGAAATAACAGAACAGTATACAGGGCTTCATAAGATTGGTTTTTATGAGAATAATGGCAATGTCAATTTTAATATTGTATTCATTGACGATACAATAATAGGTGAGCAAAAGTTTTATATATTTAACCACACAGTAAACAAGTGGTTAAGATTTAAGATAAGATTTGCCGACTTTTTGAATGATTATGTTTTGCAACTGTTCCATTGTATTCCAACTTATACAGAAATTGATGCAATGAAAGGAGAATGTCCTGGATGGTATAAGAGATTTGGAAAACAACTACTTGTCGATATGAGGAAACAGTTAAAAAAAGACAAGATGCTCTATTCGTTCAGAATAATGCAAATCAAGGAAAAGTGGGGGCGTTTTTGCCTATATTGCGGATCAGCATCAAGGGAAATGTATCAGTTGATAGGGAAATATGAGGGAATGAGTGAACATATTTGCATTGACTGCGGAAAGGATGCCGATGTAATAACAAGCCCATATGGATGGATGTGTCCATATTGTAATGAATGTTACGAAAATAATCATAAAAATCAGGTAATAGACCGTTATAAAGATGAAAACGGTGAATGGAGAGAAATGCCTGATCCATTTGATGAAGAAAATAATGAAAATAAAAAATAGATGGAAATATGAGTGTTTATGTTCACAGATATATTGAGATAAACAGAAAAACCTTAGAGGGAAGAGTTGATTTCAGTAACATTTCCAAAGATTTAAAGCCAGGCTGTTATTATTCAGGATGGGAAAAAGGTTATCATAAATATATTAAGGTTATTTCTAATGAAAACCATAATCCCGTATATGAGGAGGTTAATGAAAAAGATGTTCCATGTAGATGGGAATTGGTAAAGTGGTATAGTGATATACGTTACGGATATTCCTATGAGAATGACAAGAGCGGCATATACAAGGATGATGAAACCAAAGAGGAGCTGAAGTTGAAAAAACACGTCATGTTTGCTGATAATGGTGGAGTTATTCGTGACACATTCTTAAATGATACGTGGGGAAATGACTATGGCTTTGCCAATAGAGGCTATCCTGATGATATATCGGACGAACTGCGGAAGGAATTAGGTGATGGAGAGTATACATGGGGGCATACAAGTGTATTGCTCAGTGAATGGCAAGGCGCAAGGGATAAACTTGTCGAAAAATTCAGAGCAAGTCTTGTTGAATCCATAAACCACACGAATTTCAAGGATTTGAACGATAAGCTTGACTTTATAATGAAGTTACAGAAAAATCCGTCATTAGAACCTCCGAAAAGAAAGAGGAAAAAGAAGGACGATGAAGATGAAGGTTATGTTCCGTCATTGGATTATCTTTTTGAGGAGGACTTTTGGGATATACTCTGTGTGCAACATGAGATCAATAGTGTTTATCACATTGTTGATGAAATATATGGATATACTGATACAAGTAAAATAAGAATTGTATATTTCTGTGGTTAAATAACGTTTTTAAATTTTTAAGTACCGATGTTTATTAAGTTTTTGAAAAGTAAGACAGATGTAATAACTAATTCTTCTACGGAAGTCTTTTGCATCTATAATGATGATGGAATAAGCACTATCAAAGACATCATTAACGCGATTTTTGAACTGGGTGGCAGTAATCTTACAGCAGACGATGTGTTCGATTTCAAGTATCGTATTGAAACGGATATGATAGAGGATGATTGCCTTGAGTGGTTAAGGAATAATGTCAGTGTTGATACAAGTGACTATGAAAACCTTTCATATCATGAGCAAGAGAATTATTTGCTGGAGCATATTCCGTATGATGAAATCCTCTCCATTGCACGTTCACATGATGAATACACCGAATATACACCATCGATAACTGGTGTTGATGTGATTGTCAAGGACGAATACAAGAATGACCCAAAGGTTATTAATGCAGCTAAAAAGATACAAAAGATGTCATCTATTTGGGATATGGGCTATTGTTACGGTTAAATAAGATAAATGTTTGGTTAATGACTTTAGACAATAACATTAAATGTCTTAATTCTATATACGAAGAAATTACACTATCAAGGGATACCCTGATGTATTATCAGATAGTCGGTAGTATAAAGACAGGGCGTTCCCTTATAGGAATAGAAGAGCCAAAGTATATTGTATTTGTAGAAAAGCAAAACGGGCTTACTGTCGAGGTATACATGAGGGATTTTGACTATGATTTCATGACATACAGAATGCAGATAATAGGGCTTGATAATTATTTGAAAGATCAGGCTCAGTGTAATAGCACCGAAGACTTTAAAGTTGAATTTGTTTTAAGATAATTGAAAAAATGGTAGTTAAAGGGATTAAAAGTTTTTCAGATGTCATTACGAATAGTTCATCTGAGGTGTTTGTAATGGAAAAGAGCAATGCGGAATACTACGATAATCTCAAGGATACTGGAGATTGTATTAACATCGAGGAAATCAATTGGGATTGGGTGTATTCTGAGCGTGGCCGTTGGGAATGGGAAATGGTGTGTGATGTCTGCGGACTTGACGAGGCACTTATTCGCGGTGAGTACCATACATATTCTTGGGGAGGAGGCTATTATTCAGACCCGTCACAGGAAGATTGGGAAGAGTTCTGTAATATGAACAAAGAGACCATTGAAAAGAGACTCATAGGTCTTTATTGGGTTGACATTGAAGATCATTTTGCTGACGCATGTGATGTTTCAGAGGAGGCAAGAGACGATTCTAAATGGAATGATTACAGACATTAAGATTTGGAACTATTAAATAAAATTTGAAATGCAATACATTAAAAAACTTAGTAAAGACAAATGGGTAGGTCTAAAGCTTCGTGTAAACAAAGAGTATAATTACAGGGCGTTGTGGCATAATTTGAAGACTTATCGTTTCGATGAAGGCGACGTTATGGAGCTTCCATTAGGGTACAGCGAGTTCTATGACGTTTCTTTAGGGCCCGTTTGCCGCACTGGACGTTGTAGTTTTTGCTACGTCTCCGCGAATCCTGATGCAAAACATTACGAAAACGTTTGTGAAACGTGGAGAAAGTGGATGGATACTTATACCGACACTTTAACAGAAGACGGAATATGCCTAACATCTAAGCCATTCCAAATTGCGATAGGAAGTGAAGGAGAACCTTTGGAACATATGATGATATGCGAATTCCTTAAAACTGTATATGAGACAAACGTAGTGCCAAATTATACTACTAATGGTGTTATCCTTGCTTCATGGAATAAGCCCGACTCAATATACTATGAAAAGGCAAATGAGATTCTAACCGCGACATCAAAGTATGTAGGAGGTGTTGCTGTGTCACTTGGTAATAAGGCTTTGCGTAAATATGCATTCGATGCCATTGATGGGCTTTTTGAAAAGGGTAATTGTCACGTTATGACGCATCATCTTATTTCGGATAAAGAAAGCGTTGACGATTTCCTTGAAATCCGTAAAAAGTACGGAAGTAAGATTCATAACTATGTATTGCTTCCATTAATGGCACACGGAAGAAGCGAAAAAGGTATAGAAGATGGTGTATTTGAATACCTTGAAAAGGTAATTGAGGAAAATAATATCAAGGACGTTGCATTCGGCGCACATTTTATCAAGTATCTTGAGAAATCAGACAAGGTTAAGACGTATCTCTATCCTGCTGAATCGTATTCGAAAAATGTCTTGCTAAAGGATGACCAAGTAGTCATTACCCCAAGTTCATATGATTTGAACCCAATTAAGATTATCGATTTGAAATGAAAGAAACAGAAAAATACTATCCATGCGGGGCAATGCGCCCAGAATATGTAGAAGAATTGATAGATAACCTCATATTGCCTGACAAGGAAAGGCTAATCGAAAAATTAGCAAGAGGAAATGGCTTTGTCTATCCTTATGAAACCGAATTCCCTGATGCTGAAGAATGCGTTGAGCGTATTGGGGCAAAGGAATTACTTAACACAATAGATAAGGATGATATTGAAGACTATATAGAGGACACTTGGATAATAAGCGATTGGCTTGAACACGTTGATGTTGATGAAGCAATAGAGTATTATGGGGCTAACGATATATTGGCCAATATTGATGACGATATTATTCACAGATATTTAAACGACTAAAAAAAAAATAAAGAAATGAAGAAATTTTTGTGTTTAATGATGCTGTTTGCATCTATGATGGTGTTTACTGGATGTACAGGTGCAAGTCCTGATGCCGATGAAGAAGGTGTACTGATTATGAAGCCGTGGTTCTTTGGACATGGCGGAGTTGATGAGACACCTGTGCAATCAGGTTTAACTTGGTGTGCGTGGACAACTGATGTTGTATATGTGAAGATCACTCCTATTGCCCATGACGAGCATATTGAGGACGCTTACAGTAATGACAATACGCAGCTTGACTTTGACATTCAGATTATCTTACAAGTGGAAAAGGGAAAATCCCCCGTATTGATTCAGAACTATGGTACTGATTGGTATAAGAACAACATCCATAAGGAGTTTGTGAGCCATTTCTATAATCTTGTCGGCAATTATTCCCCGTTTGACCTTATGAGTAATCGTAGTGTTACGGACAGCGTACAAGTGTTGATGGAGCAGCATATGCAAAATTACATTGCGAAACTGTCGGAAAAGAAGCCGTTCCCTGTAAATGTAAACAGCGTCATTATTGGTAAGGCAAAGCCTAATGATGATATGAAGAAAGAAATGGATAAGACGGCGGCAGTCATTCAGGCCAAGAAGACACAGGAGCAACGTATCTTGTCCGAGAAGGCCCGTGCAGAAGCCGAAAGACAACGTGCTATCGCGGATAAGACGTATATGGCTGAAATGAACTTGAACCCATCACAATACATCCAATTGCGTGCCTGGGATATTATCGAAAAGAAAAACGGTGCTAATATCGATGTATTGTTCGATGCGTCAGCGGATAAGATGTGGAACATCAAGAGAAACTAATTTGAATAGATATTTCTAATTAAGGTCGGGATTTTTCTTTCCTGACCTTTTTTGTATATTTGTAAGGTAAAATAATTTTGAAGCAAAAACTATATGGTTAGTGGTTATTAATATTTTTAACAGGAACTGCATTGATGTAATGGATGAAATGATAGAAAGAGGCATCAAGGCAGATTTAGTCGTAACATCCCCTCCATATGACAATTTAAGATCATATCAAGGTGTTGGTGATGAATGGAATTTTGAAATTTTCAAAGATGTTGCTGATCATTTGTATAAGGTAATGAATGATGGATGCTGTATTGTTTGGATATGCAATGATGCGGTTATAGACGGCTCTGAAACAGGAACATCATTTAAACAGGCGTTATATTTCAAAGAGATAGGCTTTAAGATTTTAGACACAATGATATGGGAAAAAGATACAAGTTCATTTCCCGTAAAACCGAATAGCCGACGATACAGCCAAATATTTGAATATATGTTTGTCTTTTGTAAGGGTAAACCAAGGACTGATTACACATTAATTAAAGATAAACCTAATAAATGGTTTGGGCATACTAATTTTGGACAGCAGAGCCAAAGGAATCAAAAAGGTGATTTGGTTAATTCAAAGAAAAAGTTCATTAATCCAGTACCTGAATTCAGCGTAAGGAATAATATATGGAAGCAGAATAACGTATCTAAGGACGGTGATAAAGAATTTAGACATAATGCGGCATTTCCATTACAATTGGCAATTGACCATATACTCAGTTGGAGCGTTGATGGCGACTTGGTTTTTGACCCGTTTGGCGGCGGCTTTACTACTGGCGTAGCCTGTATCAAAACGAATAGGAATTTTATTGGTTGTGAGATGGTTAAGGAATACTATGATAATTTAGGAAAGCCAAGATTGATCAAACATCTGACGAATGAATATAAGATAATAGAGGATAAGTTACTTGGGAAAAATGAAACGGAATAGCAATAACAAATCAGATGGCATTTTTAATGGTCTCAATAACAGGCAAAAAGAGGCCGTAAACGCCACAGAAGGTAAGGTTCGGGCAATTGCAGGGGCTGGAGCAGGGAAAACCAAGACCCTTGTTTCAAGATATGCCCATATAATACAGAACCTTGGGGTATCACCCGCTAATGTATTGTGCATAACTTTTACGAATAAAGCCGCACAAGAAATGAAGAATAGAGTTTCAAAACTCATTGATTCTGATGTTGCCACGGATTTTATATGTACCATTCATAGCCTCTGTGTCAAAATTCTAAGAAACGAAATATATCATTTAGGGTATCCTAAAAATTTCATTATCCTAGATGAGATAGATTCAAAGGATATGGCTAAAAAGGTGATGGATGAGTTGCATATTGACAAAGACGACATGACAGAATATCAGTTATTGGAAAAAGTGGCTGAATATAAGTCAAAATCATCTTATATAGGCGACATTGTAATGGATAAGGACACAATGAACAGTAACGACCCTGTTATAAAATATATTATAGAGCAACGTAAGTCATATTATCTTGATTTTGATGATCTAATATTTTTCGGACTCTATGTTTTGCAGAAATATAAAGATGCATATGACAGATGGTCGTTTTTCCAATACATAATGGTAGATGAGACGCAGGATTGCAATGCCGTCGATTGGAAACTTATAAATTTGTTAGGAAAAGCAAGTGGAAATATATTCTGTGTCGGTGACGATTGTCAGAGCATATATGGGTTCAGGGGTAGTAAGCCTCAGATGTTCGTAGATTTCAAAAGTAAAAAAGACGTTGTATTAAATCAGAATTATCGCTCAACAAAACCGATTCTTGATGTTGCGAATTGTGTAATCAAAAATAATGAGAGGCAATTAAAGAAAAATTTGGTTACGGAAAGAAAGGATGGTGAACTACCTGTTTACTATCATGCCTATACTGATCAGGACGAGGCATCATGGATTCTGAAAGAAATAAACAAGTTAAAAAAATCAGATAAAAGGAAAAATACTGATTTTGCGGTGTTGTACAGGGCATCATATTTGTCAAGGCCAATAGAACAGGAACTGTTAAAATCCAATATACCATATATTATATGGGGTGGAGTAAGGTTTTATGATAGAAAGGAAATTAAGGATGTGATGTCATATTTGCGTGTTATCGCAAATGGTGATGATATAGCGTTTAGCCGTATTATTAATGTACCGTCAAGGAAGTTTGGCAAAGTTTCGTTGGAAAAACTAAAAATACTTTCCCAAAAAGAAAAAACAACAATGTATGAATCTTTGAAGAAACATATTAAAGACAAGGAGTTTAACAAGGAGCAGATTGTCAAATTCGTTGAACTTATTGAATGGGGTAGAGCGTATAAAGACAAAAAGCATATTTCTGATATACTTTCTGAAGTCCTGGATAAAAGTGGTTTGAAGAAACTGTATTCCAATGATTCAGATGAAGAACGTATTGAGAATATAGGCGAATTGATTTCATCGGTAAAAGATTATGAGAAATCAAATGAACATGAGGAAGATTTAGGGCTTGACAGGTATTTGCAGGATATGTCATTGTTTACTAACATGGACAAAACCTCAGATACGGATGCAATAAAACTGATGACAATTCATCAAAGTAAGGGGCTTGAATTTCCTGTGGTATTCGTCTGTGGGCTTAATGAAGGTATTTTCCCAAATTCGAGAGCCATGAGAGAAATGCAGGCAGATGGCTTGGAAGAGGAACGACGTATATTCTATGTAGCTGTAACTCGCGCAATGGATAAACTGTATTTAAGTGAGTCGGGAGGATTTAATTTCATAACTAAAAGAGACAAAGAGCCGTCGCGTTTTCTTGAAGAGATAGATGATGAATTAATCACAAAATTAAACCAACCAAAGGATAAATTTGGTAAAAACAGGTTTGGGAAAATCAGTTTTTCTGAGGCGAATGATGAATTGTCTGTTGGTGATATGGTAAAGCATAAGTTTTTTGGAACTGGTGAAATAATACATTATAATGAAAAAAATAAGTCATATACTGTAAAATTTGACTTAGGGGTTAGGACTGTTATAGGAACTGTTTTGGAGAAATTGGATTGATAATATTTTGTCAGTCCAATTTTTTTCTGTATCTTTGCATAAAATAAAATTTGTTTATGAAAGTTGATAATTTTAAGGCATACGAGGATTTTTTAAGAGATAATGGAATTCCAGAAACAATAAATTATAACAGGAATTTTACCCCGAAATACTATGTGATAGAGGTAATGAGAAGAGGAAAGGATAACCCGAATCTTTCAGCCGTTAACGTTCATTTTAAAAACTACTACATTCAAAGTATTGAGGAATTGCGTAAGGCTATGCCTGAGATTATTCTGTTATGTGACGTAATGAGAATGAGGGCATATGGCTCTGTTAATATAAAAGACGGTAAGCAAGTAATGATAAATACGGCGCAGGAACTCATAAGGCGTGTAGGATGCTCAGATTTTCGTCGTCCGTGGAAGATATTCAACAGTTGTTCTGGAAAATATCTTGAGAGGGATGATAAAAAATGGGTAATCGACATTGATGATTGTGTAAAAGACGGAGAAATCATCGATATGGATAAGATTGAAAGATACAAGTCTGTTATTTGCCAATGTTCACCATCGTATAATGAAAATGTACTTACACATTTTAAAACAAGAACAGGAATTCATCTAATTACGAAACCATTTAACAGATGGGAGTATGATAAAAAGATAGATGAGATGGGCTTAGATATTGAAAAAGCTAAGAAAGTGGTTCACATGAATCATTTGACATTGGTATATTGCTATTCCGAATAAAAAGTTTTGTATATTTGTCTTATGAAAGTTTATACTGTAAGATATGAGGGATTTCACTATGATGTGAATGAAGCATTCAGCACAATGGAGTTAGCCGAAGAAATGGTGAAACGTGTTGGCGTTGGCTATATACAAGAATATGAGGTTAAAGACAAGGTGAATGATGAGTTTTTGTTTGTTGTCATTTTTGATAAGATTGAACAGGAGACAAGACTGATGGGTTCCTATGACTACCCATACCCCACACTAATAGTGAATTCACCATTTGAGGCTAATGTCGTACTTTGGGCAAGGAATAAAGACGAAGCGACAAAGAATGGAACAGAAATATTGATCAATTTCCTGAATAGCGGTCAGAAGATATGTAGGAATTTCATATACAATGCCGATACTTTTGAAAAGGTGAATGAGTACCATACATATTTGGGTTTTGGTGAGTTGTCTGATATTGAGAAGAAAATATTGACTACAAATATCACAAAAGATGAAAATGGACGTTATGAAAATGCAATGTTTGTATCGTTATTCTCGTCTATGGATAAAAATAGAAATGTCAAAATAGTCTGTGATGCAGAGGAAGTAGGCCAAATATTTTCTGAAGTTACAGGTACGACAATCCACATCAATGAGAAAGATAAAGATGATTTTCTTTCCAAGGCTAAAAGTATGGGGTTTTCGGAAATTAAAAAAACGGAATATGAATTTGTGTTAAATGGCGAAAATGCCGTAAAAAATTTGGGCAAAAATGAAAAATATAGTAATTGAAAAAGGTAAGGAATTAGCTTTTCTTCTCAGACACGATAAAGAGTATAAATTTGACGAGCATGGTTGGCGTGAGGTTGATGATTTGTTAAGAAATCACGGCTATACACCTGAAATACTTGATGAAATCGTTGAAACTAACAACAAAAAACGATTTGAGTATTCTGAAGACAGAAAATATATCCGTGCAAGACAAGGGCATAGTGTGGAAGTTAATGTGGAATTGAAGGAAATGACACCTCCTGATACATTATATCACGGTACGGCTACACGTTTTTTGGATTCCATTATGAAAAGCGGAATAAACAGCGGAACAAGGCTGCATGTACATTTGTCCGCTGATGCGGATACTGCCATTAATGTAGGAAAGAGGCACGGTAAGCCAATTGTATTGGTAATTGACGCAAAAACGATGCATAACGACGGAAACAAGTTTTATTTGAGTAACAATGGAGTTTGGCTCACTAAGTTTGTAGATACTAAATATATTAAGGCATGAAATTAGAGAAATTCAAAGAGGTGCTTGATACTATCCGCAAAACGGATAATGATATTGAAACATTGAGAAAGCTCGGAATTGACATTATTGACACTGAATTGTGCAAGTCATATTGGGCGTTGCAGGCATTGGCATTTACAGAAGCCTACGGAGAAGATGGATGGGATTGGATTTCGTGGGCGTTGTATGATGCTCCTCGTCTGTTGGAGAAGAGCAAGAAAAGCGGAAATGAAGAAAAGGAATATTTTGCTTGGGAAAAGGACGGTACACCCATAGACCTTTCAACAGATGAAAAATTGTGGGAATACGTAGAAAAGAATTATAATCAGCGTGAATAGTTCACTATAGAAGAAAAGGAGGTAACGTTATGTGTTTGGCTTTAATTTTAGGAATCTTATGTGTTGTTGTCATAGTTGTGAGTTGTATTTCATATCAAAAAAACAAGATGAATAAGAAGGTGTTAGAGTTTCAGGATTTTTGTAATAAGAAGTTCTATATTAAGGCCAACACTAACGGTTTAGGACATAAGAAATATGCAAGATTCTATGACTATAAAGTATCGGGAGGCACTTTTTTCATACTTTACCAAACAATACAATATGATTCGTTTTTCAGAAGATATGAAATAAGTGAACAGGTCTTTATCGAAGAATTCGAGAAATTCAAAGAAAAATACAGACCACAAATGCCTGATATTGACTATTGGGATCCTACAGCTTATAAAATAGATAATTATGGGAAAATACGATGAAATAAGAAATACAATTATAAAAATACTTGATGATAATTTTGGTATTTTCACTTATACTGGACATGGGGTAAATATTGGCATTTGGGAAACAAAAGATTTTCAAGATATGGAAAAGCCTATTGGCAGTAGTTGGTGGACGGCAAAATATCGTTTATGGGTGTTTATACCAGACAAATATGGGATGCAAATTAAGGTGGAAATGTTTTTTATGTCTGTCTACGAATGGGAATCAATGTTTGAAGGATATATTGAAGATGTAAATGATATTAAAAAAATATTAAATTATCAGTTAGGATTAAAAACTAAATAAGAAATATGGAAGGTAACAAGATTATTGAGATTATTCAAAAAGCTATCTCTAAGATTGATTGCACAAAGGTGTGTCACGATGGAGGTACACTAACTGTACTTGAGGATAGTTTTACGACCACGGATAATGGCTATGACAGCTTTGTCATTGCAGGAGGTTTGAACGGGCGTGGTATTTGGAGTAATTATTTTGAGGCATTAGCCAAAATGATGTTCCAAATTGAGCTTCGTTTTCCTAACGCATTTGTCGTAAAAATAGACAATGATGTAGTTGATGATGTATTTTATGTAACAATTGGCATTCCAAATTAAAAAAATATGAGAGACGACGAAAGAAATATTTTGTTTTTATGCTCTTGTGGAGACGTAGCTGATCAGATATTAATGAATTATTGGACTGACTACGAAAACGATAGTTATCCTTGTGTATATGCATCGTTTCATTTGAATACATTGCCATTTTTCAAGAGACTATGGCTTGGTATCAAGTATATATTTGGCTATAGGTCGAAATATGGTGATTTTGGCGAGGTAATATTAAAACCAAGTGATTATACGAAAATGCAAGAAGTCGCCAACTTTTTAAAGAAAGTTTACGATTACGAAGAGGAGAAAGAAAATAAGACCGATGCTAAAGACAATGTTGAATAACATGCCTGTTGAAAATGAGCAGCCTGTTATAGTTAATGATGAAGAGGTTAAGCAGCCTGACTACCAAGATATGTATGTTAGGCTTTTAGCCGAATTTGATAACTACAAGAAGAGAAAGGCGAAGGAAATTGAAACCATACGGAATACGGCAGGAAAAGAAATAATCTTATCTTTAATTACTGTCATCGATGATTGTGAAATGGCACATAAAATGGGGTCAGACGGTGAAGGTATAAAGTTGATTTACAGTAAATTATTTAATGTACTGAAAGAATGTGGAGTCGAAGCATATGGCTCTATCGGCGATGAATTCAATCCTGACATACATAATGCCGTATCCACCTCAAACAGTGGCGATGTTTCCGATAATTGCATTTCTAACATATATAAAGTGGGTTATAAGATGAACGGGGAGATTATAAGACACGCATTGGTCATCGTTGAAAAAACAGAAAATAATGACTAAGAAGAAAAAGAATGATTTTGACGACATGTATGCGGAAGATTTAGTATGGATGTCGTATCGATATGCAATAGGGTTGAAAAATGAACGAGAAGACGAATATTTCAATGTAGATTTTGACTCTGAGGAATATCATCAATTAGTCGCTGAGTTCAGGGAGTTTTTGAAGAAACGTCGTAAGAAGTCTGCCCCATTAAAAGTATTGCCGACATCTAAGGTAGATGATCTTATATGGTTGTCATTCCATTATGGGCTTGGCCGTCATACATATGCTGCAATGCATTCAGGCGAAATCGCAACACACGGTTATAACCGATTAAGTCAGAACAGAAAAGATTTTATCGCCAAAGATATTAGGCGGGAAATATTTGACCGTTTAAATTGGGGGCATATGAATTTCCATTGTGATTTGCATCTACAGGATTTGTTCGACCCCATTGATTTACTGATGCGTTTTTTGAAAGACAGGAATGTTACTAACATAAAGACTCTTCGTGGTTTTACAAATATAGAGCCTGTTCTTGAAAATGGCGAAATTAAATTCATAAGTGAATGGAGCAGCGAGGAATCACACAAAAACAGTTATTATTATGCAAGTGATTTCGAATCATATTTTTGTTGGGAAGATCTGGCTAACTGTTTTGACTCAAAGGCACATAAATGGTGTAAGGTTAATTTCGACGGTAAGGAACAATATATTGAATATTTTGATTCTTGGGTGCGTGACTATAGTCATAATGTCTATTATGAGGATATAGCAAAGGCCGTTAAATGTGAAGTGGAAAATGGTGTTCCGATTGATACGCCAGAACAACGGGTTGAACTCGCACTCAAATTGGAAAAGAAATTCAATATTGATGACTACGGTTTTGATAGGCAAGAAAAATATAAGGAGACTCGCACGGCAGAAGATATTGGTATTATGGTATACCGCACATATATGGATGTTATGCATCCTGAGAATTTCCTTTACTATAAAAAAATCAAGCGTCCTATTGACAGTTATCTTGCTAACCCGCATGTTGTAACAAGCATCAATGAGAATTATATTGTAGAGGATAACATTTCTACATACGAAATACCGATTAATGAAGGATAATAGAAATTTAGACATTTTCATTTGTACATACAAAGAATTTATACCAAGTGTCACAAATGATGCCTATAAGGTACTCAGCACCATTAGGGGGGGGGTGGATGAATATAAACTTAAATCTTATTTTTGTGATCAGGTCGATTTGCCAATGGATGAAAAATTCTATTCGGAATTTTGGCATTACAAATGGGTATATGAAAATCTTCCTCTGAAAGATTATGTCGGTTTCTGCCATTATAGGAAATATTTTTCGTTTATGGACAATATACCTGACATTGATGAATGGTTTAAGACAATTGATGTGATTACAGCAGGAAGATTAGTATTTGGAACAGATATGCTTGGTAACTACAGTGCTTGCCATAATATTGAAGACTTGAATATTTGCCGTACCATTATAAGTGAACATTTTCAGGATTACTTGAATGCTTTTGATAATGCAATGAAGTCACAAGTATTTATCCCATGCAACATGTTTATAATGAAGAAAGACGATTTCATCAAGTATTGTGATTTTGTTTTCGGGGTTTTGAATAAGTATGTGGAAATTGTAGGCACTGACATTAAAAAAAGAATCGAAGACAATAAAGACAAATATTGTGAAGGAAAAGTATATCCAGGAACTGAGGAATCATACCAATACAGGATAGGTGGTTATCTTGGGGAAAGACTTACCAATGTGTTTATGTTTAAGAATTTTGTAAATGCGGCCAGTTATGAAATGGTCACAACGGAAGAAAAGTATAAGTAAAATAAATTTTAGTTAAAGTTATGATTGATATAGATAAACTTATTTTAGGAAAGACAAAGGAAATAAGTCAAGCATTAAATGACAAAACGGTTGATGTCGGTGGAAAGAAAGAGGAATTGGCTGTTTACAAGCTCATTAAGGCTAAATTCATTGAGTTCAGAACATCAGAGCAAGGCGTTAAGAAACTTGTAGAAATTGATGGTAAGAAAGAGATTTCGGATGAAGATAAGCTTTCCATACTTAATAAGATGATCAAAGAGAGGCAACAGTCTGTAATTGCATATAAAACAGGAAACCGTCCTGAACTTGCTGAAAAAGAGGAAAAAGAGATTGCAATAATTCAGGGATTCTTACCAAAGGCTGCGACTCTTGACGAAATGCGTCTTGAAATTGGAAACTATATGAATGAGAACGGGTTTACAAATGCGATGCCAAAACAACATATGGGACTCTGTATCAAATATGTAAAGGGAAAGCTCAATAATGTTGATGGAAAGACCCTTTCGGACGAGGTAAAAAAATTTATAGCATAGTACAATAATAGCGGTATGGTGTTTTTTCCTTACCGCTATTATAATGATCAATTTACAGAATCAATATCAATATCCACTAATGTAAAACCACCATCTATTGTATCAGGTACTTGACCACTTTGTCTGACGAGACTTATATAGTCATTATCATCAGATGGGACAAAATATGATGAGCGTCCGTCTTCATCCCAATCATCCTCATATTCTCCGTATGCTTCTACTTCGACACTGAATGGTATTGCCTTATCTTCTTCCGTCTCATCATTGCCGTAATATGCAGTACCATCGACTGTCACCTTATTTGTAACATCAGGAGCCTGATTCCAAGGTGCGCGTGGGTCATATTGTGCGCCTAATGGATAGTTTTCCTTAATTAACTTCTCCACTTGCTCTCTTACCATAGCTCTGAGTTGTGCCTCGTTTAATTCCTTGGATTCAAATGGCATATCATTTGTATCGATAGTTTCATTGTTTGTCTCAGATGGTTTTTCAAGACTACCAAATTCTTTTTCAAACTCGTTTGGGTTATCCTTCATATATTTATCCATGAATTCATCATATTCTGCGTCTGATTGTGCCATCGGGTCTTCTTCATCATCCCAACTAAGACCAAGGTCGGCAGGCGAATAGTCAAGGTATTCCTTGATAACTCTCTTTATAGATTCTCTTAATAGTTTTTCTGTCAATTTCATTTTTGAAAAAGTGTTTTTTATTATAATAAATAGCTTTAAATAGGAAAAAATGTTGTATATTTAGGGTGAGAGAGACAATATAGTTTCAAATATAAATCATATGAGTTTTTTAGAAAATTTTAAGAACATGTTCGGAAAGAAGAAATCTTTGGATTATCGGAAAATTGAGCTTCGCGCATCATTGAAGGATTTGATGAAAATGCGAGGTCTTCGGAGTATTAATTTTGCAAACTACCATCGTTGGAAGAATGATAATGGTAACAACGAGTCACCTTGGCTTCACAGTTTGAAGCTTAATCTTATGGACGGGTATTTGTATATGTATGGGTATCGTAACGGTACTGATCCTCGTGCTGGGCAAAAAATTGAAGATGCCACCGCTGAAATGTATGGTGAAGCATACAGCATTGTGAAACGTATTCTTGATGATGAGGCAAACATTCCGTCAAAGGTCAAGAGAAATATCTTAGTAAAAATGGCACGATAGTGTTTTTTGTTGTTCATGATATTGTTTGTGTTTGATGCACTATAAATGGTTAATTGCCGTTTTATAGTGCATTTTTTGCACTTTGAAGGTATTTACTTGTATGAGACTAACGGAAACAGAATTAAGACAGCATATAAAAGAATCCATTAAGAAAGGATTACAGGAAGCGCATAGAAACAGATTGCCATATGACCCAAGAGATCCTAATAATATAGTGTCATTGGAATACGATCCTAATACAAAATTTGGTGATGAATGGGCAAAGACTAAAAATAATTTTGCCGTAAGGCGTGGTGGTCAGGTTTTCTATGTAAGTCGTAATACGAGTATGTCCATTTATGCATTCTGTAAAAATAAGAATGATGAATGGTGCGTGTTGGCGGTTAAAAGAGGGCCGAAGGCACACGGAGGAAACGGTTTGTTTGCCGTTCCTGGTGGATACCTTGATATGGCTCATACCATAGGGAAAAACGGTATGAAACAATATGAGACACTTGAAATGGGCATTGCACGTGAGGTGTATGAGGAAACAGGCGTTAAAATTGATATAAATAGGATAAACCAATACTCTACCAATTCCAACAATAAGGATATTAACGTATGTTTTACAGCCATAGTCAATGGTACAACAGACCAATATCCGACATCTACGGCGAATTGTGAGGTAGGTGAGATAGACGTGGCTGCTTGGATACCATTCAGTAAATTAAGTAATTTGAAATGGGCGTATAACCAAGAGCATAAAATACCTGCAATTGCGAGGACAGTTTTGGGTGATTATGATAATCCTGATGATGATAAAATAGAGACAATAATAGCCCAGTTAAGACAAGAAATAGGACAGAACCAAAGAGGGCAATGGTTACTGAAACAATTGATAACTGCTTTTAATAGATAACGCTAAAATTCAAATGTCGGCAAGGATAACTTTTTGTTTCCTTGCCGTTTTTTATTTGTATTTTTATAAAAATGTTTAATGATGAATATATTGGAATTTATTGAAAAGTATGTAACTATTATTGATAAAAAGACACGAAAGAAAAGCAAATTCTACCCGTCAGACCTTCAACGATGCTTATTGCTTGCATGGGAGAATGCCCCAATGTCATTCGATTCAAGTAGACAGACGGGAATGACAACGGCATTAGTGGCTAAAATGGCTTACGATATTATAAACAATGAAAAAGATGAATTTAATATTGCCCATGTGAACCATTCATTGCCTGCCGCAAAAGCCGTGATGGATGCTTTGAAAGGCGTTTTAGATGAATATCCTGAGCCAATTAAAATAATCAGGATGAACCAAAAGAACATGACGCTTCAGTACAAGGGGCATATTATAAAGGTAAGTGTAATGACAAGACCTGAAAATTTTATCGGAAACAAGTTTGATGCAATATATATTGACAATTTTACATACATCAAGAATTATGACGCATTGAAAATGGCGTTTATTCCTTGTATGAAGCCCGAAAAGGGTGGTAAAAACAAAGTATATGAAGTTAGCACAGCAGAATAATTTTTTATATCCAATGAATGAATTTGAGGAAAAGGTTGACGATTTATTGAAAACTATATTTAAATCGGAGATCAAAGAAAATAAAATAGAAATTAACGATGATATTTCATTACTTAATGATCTTGGGTTGGATTCCTTAAAAGTAATGGAAACGGCTTTGGAGTGTGAAAATAAACTTGGTATTAAAATAAAAAATATTGAAATTGTCAGATGTCGTACATATGGGAATATCAAGGATTTATTAGTTAAAAAACTCAAAGAAAAACCTTAATATGATCAAAAAAAGTTAAAATTTTGTATATTTATAAACGTACCGTTTTTGGTTTGTTCTGAACCACAAGGAAACACGGCATGTGGATAGCCGTGCATAATAATAACTATGGGGGCAGATAACAGCTCCAAAAATTTTACGTTTTATGAAGCAAATTTTAATTTTGCTCTTGTTTATGCTTGGTACAGTTAGCGTTAATTCACAGGCAAACGACAAGGGGAGCAATTCTATTATTGTCAAAGAGGGAAAATGGGATGCCACGTACTACGGAAATACTTACAAGGGACGTAGGTATACTGCAAATGGAGACGTATTCAATATGAATGCTATGACTTGCGCAGCACATAAGGATTTCCCATTTGGCACGAGACTAAAGGTTACTAACATACAAAACGGTAAGTCGGTAATCGTAAAAGTCACAGACAGGGGAGGCTTTGCCAATAAGCACCCTAACAGGCTTGACCTTACATACGGGGCCTTTGGAAAAATTGCGGCACACAGGCTCGGAGTTATTTTAATAAAGGTCGAGGTTTTAAAAAATCGTTGAATCCACTAATACGGTGTTTTTATATGGAAGACTCTCAAGAGCCTTCCATTTTTATTGTATATTTGTCTAAGATAACAAGATTTTAATGTCAAAAACTAATTCATTACATTACAGGCTTTGTAAAAAAGGGGCTGAGTTCATGCAGAGCATGTACTATTGGTCTATAAAATACGTTGCCGTCGAAATTATAACGCAGGGAATGGAATGTACTGATGTATACGGTACTTCTGGATGGCAATCAACCATTATTGAGGTTAAAACGTCAAGGGCGGATTTCAAGAAAGACAGCAAGAAAAAAAGCCGTAATGAACAGTTTAAAAAATACTCTGTCGGAAACTATAGATATTATTTAGCCCCGAAAGGAATAATAAAACCTGACGAATTGGGTGATAACTGGGGGTTATTGGAATGGGATGAAGAGACGGATGAAATTTCATTGATCAAAAAATCCGAATATAGAGAATGTAATAATTTCGGAGATCTTACGATATTATGTTCCATAATGAGGCGTGAAGGAATCAAAAAACAAGTATTTAATTACAGGGAAAGAAATAAATAACTTCCTGTAATTAATGAAAATCATATACGAGACAAATTTCAAGGAGCTGCCTGTTACATGTACCAAATGCAGGTTTTCCTTTGTAAAGCGTAAAGAGGACGCAAGTGATGGTACGGAAGATAAGCCTATAAGGATTTGCTATTTTAAGGGAAGGGAAACCCCTATGGTTTATAACAAGAAAAAGAAAAAATTCATCTATGAAAGACCGAAATGGTGTCCGTTAAAAATAATTGAAAATCTTTAGTTTATGAATACAGAAGAAGAAATCAGAACACTTAAAGAGGAAATAAGTAAAAAGTTGGATGAGGTTTCCGAACTTAGGAATAAGATTAAAAATCTTCAGATGGGTGGCCTGATTAAATTTCTAAAAGGAAGATATTTTAAGTTCGGCTATGACAATACACCATTGGATTTGGAAGGGAAGTACATATATGTACCTGAAAATTTTCCAGATCCTTGGGTTAGCAAAAGACCTTGGAAAGGGTCTTTAGGTGAAGATGAATATGATATTATAATCACTTGCATAGCCGTTAATGGCAACGTCGCTGATTATGCCGACGAAACATATTTCTTCTATGATAACTATGAACAAATCAAGGTGTTTTATCGAGGGGAGGAAACTATTAAGGAAATAATGGATAGTGCGGAAGAAATAGATAAAGACACCTTCCTGAAGACATTTAAAGAAAAAATGACAGAGGCATACAATGATTTGTACAGTACATTGAATAATGGTGAAGAAAAGTAGAAAAGAAAACGATAAATATGACAGTAAATTGTAATGATGTAGCGGATTGCGTAGCAAAGTTATTTGTAGATAATGAAAGACTTACGATGTTTTCACGCGGTTCCGCCGTTTATGGCACAATGACAAAGGAATCGGATCGTGATATGGCTATCGTTGTAGCTGATGATACCGACTTTATTGATCAGGATGGCGTATTTGATAATGAAAAATGTGATATTCGATTGCATCAATTTACCATTGAAATGATGGATGTACCAAAGACGGACGTGCAAGTAGTGAGAGAAAGTGATTTCATCGATATGATAAATGAGCATACGCCTTTTGCATTGGAGGCCATTCTTCTTACTAACGAGGTGTTGTATAATACGGATGACAATAAAAAGACAATAGCTGATTACAGGCAATACTTCAAGTTAAATAAATGGTTGCTACGTGAGTCGTTTGGAAGCGTGTCAAACAATTCATTTGCAAAAGCGAAGAAAAAAATGACAGTGAAGAAGGATTTGGACATGAGATGTGGTGCGAAGAGCCTATTTCATTCAATAAGGCTTCTTATGTATGCCTGCCAAATTGCCGAAAACGGGCTTATTACAGATTTTTATGTTGCACGTCCATTATATACTGATATTTTTACAGACCTTGAAAATGGCTTTAAATGGGATGATTTTAAGGTTAAATACAAGCCCGTTTGGAATGAGTGGCACAGTAAATTGGTAAAACTTTGTCCAAAACCAAGGGAGAAGTATAAGAAAAGCAAAAAAGAAATGTCTGAGTAATGAAGATAAGGGAATCTGAATTGAGAGGCTTAGTGAGAGAGTCCATTAAGCGTGTTCTGAAAGAAAATAAAAACAAATATGTTAACATGGATGTAGAACTCCCAAGCAGCGGAAGGACAGGGGTTAAAATAACCCCGACTGAATTTACTGAACATGTTGAGAAAGTCGCCATTGAGGTTGAATATGAGGCAAATGGCAAGATTAAATGGAAGGATATTGTAAATATCATTAGAAATCAGTGTTGGAAGAAAGAGCATAAGAATAGCCTTAAAGACTTGTTCAATGATATTTCCAAAGTAAAATGGGATCCAGAAAATGTGGATTACATTGGCGATTTGAGAGATTATAATGGTATGCCATACGTTATTGTTAGTGCGGGCGGTGATTGGGAAATACCCGTAATTTTCATGGTCTATTGGGATGGAAGCAAATTCAGAGGCTATATCCCGACAAAGGGAAACACATTTGACAGACAGCGTAAGGAAGCCCTTGGAAACAATGAGGAAGAAGATAATAAGTATGCGAGGAAATATGGTGTCGGAAATTACAATGACGTACATTATAATATCGATGCTTGTATAGAAGATTTCAGGGCAAGAGTAAAAGTTAAGTAAAATGCCAAAGAAGATTTTAGAATTCATATTGAAGTCCCTATTGGCTGGAGTGCTTATAGGATTCGGGTGCATAGCATTTGTTGCCGTTGAAAGCCATATATTAGGCTCATTCTTGTTTAGTTTAGGTCTTCTTACCGTCGTAATACAGGGTGCTAACTTGTATACGGGGAAAGTCGGATACATGAAAATGAATTGGACATACCCATTATTCCAATTATTACCAATGCTTTTACTTAATTTTATTGGTATTGGGGTTATTTGCTGGGTATTCGCCAATTTCTCAGGAATTACATTAACAACAAGTAGTATATTAGCCGCTAAATATTCCGAATTATGGTATCAAGCACTAATAAGGTCTATTGGGTGCGGCGCAATGATGTATATTGCCGTAGACGGGTATAAATGGAAACAGCATCCAATAACCATTATCCTTCCCGTAATGTGTTTTATATTATGCGGCTTTGATCACTGTATAGCAAACTATGGATATATGGCTATGAACGGTGATTTTTTCTGCCCGCAGCTAATTATGTGGGTATTTGGTAACGCGATTGGAAGCTTAATGATTAACAAACTTGGTTTGAAATGGGTATCTTTTTAATTTGTAGTCTATTATATTTAGCCCCATTTGTCGTATTGAGGGGTTTGTTACCATATTTGAAACGACACGAAATGGAAAGCTTTGCAAAGCTGTCTACTGTCGTAATGTTTATCCCTGGGGTAAATGACGTAGTAATGATAGTGGCGGTGGTTTTTGCCATATGGTTCAATTATAATGATATGCTTGACCGAATTGGATAAATTAAAATGAATAACCTTACCTATTCACAATACATAGCAGAATCATTCAAAAAGTTTTGGGATATTCCATCTATGACGGATTATCCCATTCGTTCTTTTAATTATTCTGATGTAGCTTATGGTATACGGCAATTATGGTTTGCGTTTGATTGCCTGAACATTAAAAAGGGTGATAAAGTGGCTATTTGTGGAATGAACTCAATAAATTGGGGGATAACATATCTCGCTACTACTACATATGGAACTGTTGCCGTGCCTATTCTGCATGAATTTACGACAGATAAGATTACCCATCTTATAGAGCATTCGGATTCAAAAGTCCTATTCATATCAGAAGCGATTTGGGATGAAATGCAGAATAGTCTTGAGTGTTTCGGAAAACTGTCAGCCGTTTACTCATTGGATGATTTCAGCCTCCTATTTTCAGGTGAAAATAAACTCCCATATGTAATAGGTAGTATGAAGCTTGAGGGGTGTACCGCTGAAGAATTCTGTGATAAAATACACCACTATTCACCTGACGAGCTAATTTCAATAAACTATACAAGCGGTACAATGTCCTCTCCAAAAGGCGTAATGATACCGTCACGGGCATTATCATCAAATTTAGCGTTTGCATTAGAAGTGGTACATATGTTAAAAACTGGAGATAATGTAGTTTCATTATTACCGTTGGCCCATATGTATGGTATAATGTATGATTTTCTTGGGGCTATTGTATTTGGGGTAAATGTACATTTCATGACTCAACCTTTAACGGTAAAAAATATGCTGTCCACATTCAAAAAAACCAAACCATGCATAGTAATTGTCGTCCCGTTATTAATCGAAACGCTTATTAGGGATAATATATTCAAATATATCCATAAAACTTATTTTAAGCCATTCTACAGGCTTTTTAAACCATTGGCGGATAAACTCATAGGCCGTGTCATAAAGACGGCTTTAGGGGGCAATTTCTATGAAATTATAATAGGTGGTGCTGAATTGGATGCAGAAGTGGAAAGAGCTTTAATTGACTATCACATACCGTTTACAGTCGGATACGGGATGACTGAATGCTCACCTATCATCACATATAGTGATCAAAACGAACATATATTTCGTTCTTGTGGGAAAACGGCTCCCAGGATGCAGATAGAGGTAAGGGATGGAAACCAAATATATGTGATGGGCGATAATGTAATGCTCGGATATTACGGAAATGAACAAGCTACGGATGAGGTGTTTGACAATGGATGGATGAGAACAGGCGATGTAGGCTATTTTGACGAGGATGGTAATCTATTTCTTGAGGGAAGAAGTGATCTCATAATTAAAAATGACGGGAAAAACATCAACCCCAAAGAAATAGAGGAGATCATTAACAGTAGTGGCATTATAAGCGAGTCCATTGTATATCTTGACAAAAATGAGAATAGGCTTAAAGCTATTGTTTATCCTTCCGCTAAAAGATTCAAGACCCTTGAAGATTTATCTGAAATGAGCCGTCTTATTGATGATGAAAGGAAAAAAATAAATGGTAAATTGCCAGTAAATGAGCAAATTTCGTCTTTTATTATTTATGGCAAACCATTTTCCAAGACGTTAAAAGGGGAAATTAAAAGATATTTATATGTAAAATAAGTTAAGGGTTATGAGAAAATTAATTGCTTCATTATTGTTAATGCTTTCTTTAACGCTTACGTCATGTGTGACAGCGGGGGAAGCAGTGGTTGGGGATACATATTTTGAATATTCATTCTATAATTATCTGACGGGCGCACCAATAGTCTACATACATAATGTGCCATATTACAGGGTATGGAGGAATAACGGTTGGCACACGTACATTGTCCCGTTTGATCACCGAACAAATATCAGGCGTTACTCGTCTCCAAGGATTTATACAAGACCATTACCGCCTCCAAGACCGCGACATCATTATTATAACGGGAACCATTATCAACATAGACAGGGTAATTTCAATCATCGTCCGAACATAAGGCCAAATGGTCATAATCACGGCATTAAAAGAGGAGGAAGATAATTTTTTTTCATTTTTTATTGTTATTTTTTGGAAAAGTAGTATATTTATAAAAAGAAATAGAACATACGTGTTATGATTTACGTTTTGAAAAATAGAAGAGAACAAGAGCAAGAATGTAGGCAGCAGAGAGAACAATTTCTCGGTCGCCTGTCGTCTCTTGATCTTTTATTTAATACGTAGATTGTAAGTACAGTGTTTAATATAAGAACGTCCTGACAGAAATTTAGACCGAGAACAGATTCATAAAAATGGATTTGCTCTCGGTTTTTGTATATTTGCGAAAAATGATTTTAGGATGAAATATTTCATAAGTGGACATAGGGATGTAACTGTTAAAGAATTTAATGAATTCTACAAGCCGATGATCAATAAAGTAATTGACAATGACAAAGAGGCAATATTTGTTGTCGGCGACTATCACGGGGTTGATATAATGGCACAGAATTATCTTGTAGAATGTGGTATGGAAGAGAAAACAACAGTATTCCATATGAATGAACAGCCAATGAATTATAATTACGCTATCAAGAATAAAGTTGGTGGTTTCAAAACAGACGAGGAACGTGATTCTGCAATGACGGATTTTTCAGATTTTGACATAGCGTTTGTACGTTGCAATAAATGGAAAGACAGCGGAACCGCTATAAATTTGAGGCGAAGATTTACGATGAAATATTTGGCCAATTGAAAAATTAATCTTATATTTGCAGCGAAATACGATACTTGAATATCTGATTCTTGCATATTGCCTGCGGAGAATGACCGTTTAGACTGTAGAGCGTTACGTAAGAGACAACAACAGTCCATAGTAAAGTGTCTGCATAGGAAAAGAAGTTGCAACTGTTCAGGTATCATTTATGGCGGTATAGACGAACTGATTAAGTCACCACACTCTCAATGTGGAGATTGCGAGTTTGAGCCTCGCTACCGCTACAATATATGGCGCGTTGGACTAGTGGTCTAGGTCGCTACACTTTCAATGTAGTGGGCATAAAACGCCCTCATGGGTTCGAATCCCATACGCGCTACTAAACAATGTTAAAGCCCTGATAGTTAAATGGATATAACAAAATCCTCCTAAGATTTAGTTTCCAGTTCGATTCTGGGTCGGGGTACAAAACGCGCCTGTGGCCGAATGGATTAGGCAACACTCTTCTAAAGTGTTTTATACGGGTTCGAATCCTGTTAGGCGTACTAATACTACTGATCAATATATTTGATTATAAGTTGCCATACTCTCTTATCATACTAAACGAGGACAGATCTGGTAGGTGGTGAAGTGGTCGAGTATGCGGCCCGCCGAGGTAAGTCATATATTTTATCCGTAGTATTTTATAGGGATGTGGTGTAGCGACTTCTGCACATTTGGCTTTGAACCAAAAGGTAAGAGTTTGACCCTCTTCGTCCCTACTCAATAAACAGGCTGCTGGTGTAGTGGTAACACGTCTGACTCTGGATCAGAAGATGGCAGGTTCGACCCCTGCGCGGCCTACAATATGCAAAACGATTTGTATATTTGTAATGTTAATTCTAAAGAAAATAATCATTAATTAAAAAACGTCTGAATTTATGAAAAGACAGAAATGGTAGGTTACTAAAATCCGTGGTTATCCGATAATCGTATTTTGAAATGGGATTTTGCTTTTTTCGATTGATTTTTCAGTTAAAAATTGATCACACATTAAAAACAATAATTACTTTTTACAAATACGATTAAAATTATGAAAAACAATAGTTATATTTTCCTGAAAAATTGGATGACCGAGAGAAAGTGGGACGTATATCACCACACACATGTAGTTTATTACTGTATAAAGCACAACCTCAGTGAGGATGAAGCATTGAAGTACATCACAGAACAGGTTAATAAGTGCGAAAAAATGCTGAAGAACAGAGGGTACTCAAATACTTTTTATTCAGAATTAGAGCCATTTAAGAATGTTCTAAATTATAGTGATGACGACTTTGTTGTAAGAAAAAGGGACACATTTCAGAAAGTGCTAAAAGAGCGTAATGGTCGTTTCGGAACATATCAAAGTTATGAAGAAAATAACGATATGCCTATATCCATCTACTGTTATGACAGAAAAAACAGGGACAAAAAAGACATCTACAAGCAAGTGTCGGAACACACACTGTATCTTTTAAGTCATAATGAGTATTGTTACGCCTATAAAACCTGCACTAAGAATGAGTATCGTGAATTCTTGCATAATGAGAATGAAAATCCGAAAAATCCAGATTACGGAAAGCCTGAGGAGATAAAATTCAATTTTGGCTCTACACACGGTGGTACGGGTGATACATACAGTATGGAAACACAAAAGAAAAACTACGTTGAAAGTATAATGTCATTGTGGCACTTGATTAAAACCTTAGATTATGTGGAATGTTGAATATGAAGGGTTTGAGAATAAGTATTCCGCTGAAGCATTAAGACAGGGGAAAGTAGCTAAAATCACTGGTATAGGTAATAGTATGTTGCCTATTCTGAAATCAAAGCAGCCTGTAATTTGTATTCCCGTGAATGATGCTACTGAATTAAAGAAACGCGATATTGTACTATGTAAGGTGAACGGACACTATTATCTTCATTTGATATGGTCGGTAAAACCTGGTGACAGGTATTTGATCGGCAACAATCACGGTCACGCCAATGGGGTAATAAGTCGGAATAACATCTACGGAAAAGTAGTCGAAATTCTTTGAATGAACATTTTTGCAAAGAAATTTGGCCATTCCAATAAAATGCCTTATCTTTGCAATGCAAAAACAATCGGGGAGATACAATGCTCCCTAATTGAAAGGTCTATTAGCTCAGTGGCAGAGCAGTCCTCCCTAAAAGGAAACGTCGCGGGTTCGATCCCTGCATAGGCCGCACGATAGGGCTACACAACATCAGTGTAGGTGTTCTAGGGAGTGCGTATATTTATATAGTTTGCCTCCTCCGAAGTTTTATATGGGTGCTGTCAAACATATCAGGACAGATGCAGGAGGAGCGGTTCGAAAAACTCAGGTCTATCCTAGAAAAGACGTTAAGAGAGAAGCATATCGTGGTTTTTTCCATTTGACCACGGTGTAGACGGTAAAGGTGGAATAGGGAATGTAGTTGGGCCCGAGGATGCTTAATGAAACCGAGCAAGATTACCAGGAAATCCTCCTAAAGCGTTACGGCTGATGGAAAACGTACAAATGGTTTGTCCTTTCCGATACGTCGGATAAGTTTCATCACTTGTTCATTAAAAACAAGCGTTATACGGTTTCGCCGAATGAAACGTAATGTTTTAGAATTTTTACCTCCGTATGCCTGAGGGGTCGATAGGGATGGTCTGCAAAACCATTTGCGTTGCACACGTTGGTTCAAATCCAACTACGGAGTCTAATATCATAGCATTCACTTGAAAAAGTGAATGTTTTTTTGTTCATGTGAAAATAAAATCCTATCTTTGCGATGTCAAAACAAGAGACAAATGGGAAAAAAATTGAATAAAAGGGAATTGATCAAAGAGTGCCTTGAGGGAATCGAAGAGAAGGCTACTGATGAATTTACTATAGAAGGAAAAGATTTGAAGCTCTTTCGTAAAGAGGCGAAAAAAATCGTTTCCGATTTTGTCAAATCATACCGTTATGATACTGACATGTTCGGAAACGAATGTATTGACGACTACTCCTATTTTCAGGATGATTTAATGTCTGAAATATATGGTAATACATCTTTCTTCAAGAAACTGTATGATTTTTACCATCCTTTAGCGGAATAGGCGTTTACAAGACACATTATATTCTTTTCGTTGGCATCTGGTATTTTTTCCTCTAAGGCATCAATACAGAGTTTGAGGGTGGCCCCGCTGTTAATATCCTCGTCAAATATAAGGAACTTTGCATTCCTGTATTGCTTCATAAGCTCACCATTGTTCATGTAATTGTCAGCAATGATGTATACATTGTGCAAGAATGGTCGGAATTGCTTTTGGAATTGTGTTACTTTGACTCTTTTCGTATCAAAACGAAGTGCATAGCCATTCTCTTTCAATGTATTTGAGTATTGTCTTACTAATTGTAATGTCTTTTTCATATACTCATTGAATACTTTTTTGCCTATTTTCAAATTGATAAGCTGTACTATTTGGGTAAATATATGTGTTGAATCGTATTTTTTCTGATACAGCTTGTTTTGTTTTGCCATAAAATTATGGACAAGATGTTTTTCCACTATATCATTGCCTGACTGAATGGCATTTATTATTGTTCTATATACATAAATCATTAAACAGTCAAATACCTCATTTATCGGTGTTTTTTCCCTGCTATGTAATGCCAATGATATATTTGAGAATAAGGCTTGGTTTGAATAGACTAATTCCCTGATAGGTTCAGATACGAAATAAGCTATCTCTTTGTAAGCCACATTTTTCACCTGATTTTCAAAATCCATTATATCCTTCTGTGAAAAGCCTTTTTCAAGCATCGCTTGCGTGTCTCTCCCATTATCGAATTTCACATTGATCAAATTCCTTATAAAGAAATCCTGTCTAAATGGTACGCCTAACTTATTACTGAGATTTGTACAATAGTATTGGTTGAATTTGGATGAGCTTGGCGGTGCGACAATGAAATCTGGATGGTAGTTTTCCTGCTTCAAGGCATAAGCGGCATAATTAACCGATTTATCCAAGAACTGGGAAACACTTGAATAACCATTATCATCACCTAATCCGTATTGCTGTTTATAATGGCCATCCTGTACATTTTTAAGCGAGAAGTTTTGGGCAATATCAGGGGTATATTTATTATCGTATGTCACATCTATATTGGCATAGTCAGTACCCTTGTCACCTTTTTCCCTTTCACTCTTCGTAATACCAAGGATAGAATCGATGTTTCCGTTTTGCCTTACATTACCGTGTTTTATAGCGTCACTAAAATTGAAGTCAGTCATCGTAAAGAGGGCTATATATTTTACGTCAGTCCCCGTAACCGTACCCGTAGTATATCTTGCCACTTTATCCGAATTTGTAGAAGTCACTCTGTTTAATGTGCTTATATATGGGTTAGCCTCTTGTTGAATACGGGCGATTGACTTAGTGGCAGCATCAATAATCCATCTGTCTGATCTACCCTCTGAAAACCATTTATTAACAGCCGTAACAGTCTTAGGCTCAACGTTTTCTGGCACATCTAATTGGCCTTGCCTTCCATTTTTTACAAAATTAACTACATTCGTATAGTATTGTATTGCAGCCTGTTTTGATGTGGCGTTCTGATAGAGTGAATGTGTTGCCCAATGTCCTGTATTATCGCCATGTAGTACATTGTTTTTACTGCCGAATACACGGGTATCTACACTATTCATGCCGCTATTAGCCTTATCTGTCATGTCCTGATTTACTGACATGTTAATAGTACCGTTTGGGTTTTTAGACCAATCGATTCCCTCAAGTATGTTTTTCTTGAGTTTTTTGTATTGTGATTCAGTAATTGTTATCTTTTTCATACGTCTATAAATACTTTTTCCTAAGTATTTATTACAAAGATAAAGACAAGAAAGAAGATGAAAATAGTTAAGAACAAAATAATACCATTTAAAGGTTATTTGGCAATAAACCTTTTTGGTGTGCTGTTTGTAAGAAGCGATGCGAAAAGGGAATTGAATGAGTATGACATTAATCATGAAACAATTCATACGGAACAGATGAAATACATGTTATACATATTTTTCTATATATGGTATGGAATTGAATGGCTGATTAAACTTTTTGTATATTTAAATGGGCATAAAGCCTACAGGAATATATCATTTGAGAGAGAAGCGTATGAAAACGAAAGAAACCTTGCATACCCAAGATGGAGAGAACCTTACGCATGGTTCAAATATATTAAAGGAAAATGATTTCTATGGTGATGAAAACATAGAATATTCATTAGATAATGATGAGAAATATATAAGTATATATTTCAGTATGTATGGACATAAGTTCAGCGATTTTAGATTACCGAAAAATTTGGCGAAATCAATGGCTGAAGATATTTTGGAAATATGTACAGAAAAATAATGTTTGGGGATTAAAATAAAAATGAAAAATACAATGAAAATAAAGGAATCAGAATTACATGAGATAATAAAAGCGTCTGTTAAAAAAATAGTTAATGAGGGGAACCATATGCGTAATGCAGAACCTAATCAGCTTTACAACAATTGTGACAAAGCAATGGCCCATATAAAAGCTGCAATGAATATTTGGCAAAAAGTTGGAAAACAGGATGAGATAAGGGGACGTGCGGATAGTAAATGGGCCATCATAATGCAGCATTTAAAAAAGGCTTTTGATGGTGTCAATGCCTATTCATTTGAATCGTTAGAAATAGAACATATGACGGAAGATAAAAAATAATGGGAGCGGAAAAAACACTCCCATTATTTTTATTTTTTCAATGAATTGATGTAATCGATAGTACCTTCCACATGTGTCCTTACCACTGCGTGTATTCCTGCATCTGATGACATATATTCAAGGTCTTTTTTATTTGTATAGAAGAAGTTTTCACTAAGGATGGCTGGACAATTCACTTTTCTAATCACATAGAAATTCATTTCTTTATCACAGTCACCATCAGTAAGATCCTTTCTTATTTTTATGTCTTTTGGGAAGTTCTTTTCAGCCCTTTTATAGAGGTATTCTGCTAATGTGTCGGATTTAGTTTTACCTACAGTAGTATAACACTCCCAACCGTTTGCAGATTCCCATTTATCGCCGTATCCAACGGCGTTTGCGTGAATTTCGAGCATAAGGACTTTTCCTGCGCCGTATTTCGTGCAAAGCGCATTCACACGTCTCACTCTTTCACCTAACGTAACATCATCATCTTCAGGAACTATAAGCCTTGCGTCATATCCGTATGATTTGAGTATTGTCACAATATCGTCAGCTACGACTCTCGCGTATTTCCATTCCCTGAAACGCCCGCCTTCAGTGAGAAATGATGGTATGTCCATACCTTTTTCTATCTTAGGAGACCATTTTCCTTGAACCTGTTTACCATGTCCTGCGACTACGGCAACAATAATGTCTGATTTTTTATCCGCCATAATATATATTTTTTCTTTTTACTAACTTTGATACGCTCATTTCTATAAATAGATCATAACAATTTTTTCTCGTATATTTAAGGTGTGGTTTATTAACATTTTAACAATGAAGTATTTTATTAAGCGTATTATTGAAGATGAGGTAAACATCGATTTTGATGTACTTTATAAGCGTCTCGTCGATGAGGATAAGAAATACTATGAACGGCTTGATGCGGAAAGCATTGTTTTTCAGTTGTCTTGCCTATTCGGGGACAACATTGATTTTTATTTGAAAGAAATATTCGGCATTGACTTGGATGAAAGTATCGATGATAACTGCGGTATGGCCGATGTAATTTCAAATGATTTTGAGGTATATTTGGAGAAGAAACTTAACATTAACGATTAATTCATTGTTATGACACCCGAAGAATATCAGAAAAAAGCAAGGCAGATTGAAATCCTTGATGAGATAATCAGCGAATATGGCGACTATAAATCCATATGGTGCGTCAAGTCGAATATTCAGGCGGCAATGAAGGAACATGATAAAATTCACGGAAAGAATGGATAGAAGTCAGTATTTTGGCACTACCGAGGCGGGAGAAATAAGCTTCGACCTTAGTGTGTTTGACCGATTATATAACGGTAACATTATCATAACGAAAAGGATAACTGATAAGTTATCAGAAAAATTAATAGAACATAAGGATAAGATAATCCTACATTGTACATGCACAGGTTACGGAGGTACTGTAGTCGAACCGTTTGTGCCTGATTATGAAACAACATATAGGAAGCTGTCAGAATTGATTATGAATGGTTTCCCCGTCTCACATATAGTGTTGAGGGTTGATCCTGTGATTCCTACCGAAAAGGGAATTAAATTGGCAATAAAGATTATCGAAAAATTTTTGCCGTTAGGTATCACGAGAGTCAGGTGGTCTTGTCTTGATATGTATGATCACGTAAAAAAGCGTTTTATTGATAAGGGGCTGAAACTACCATATGACACATTCAATGCAGATAAAAAGACGATAAATGATGTACATAATCTGTTAATGTCTGTATGTGAAACATTTAATGCCACATTGGAGACGTGTGGAGAATATGGTTATGAATCGACTCCGTGCCTATCACAGAAGGATGTTGATATTTTGGGTCTCACGGGTATTATAACACTTGAGGGGAAGAAAGGGCAAAGAGGCTCCTGCTGTTGCCCTAAGAATAAAAAAGAATTAATTACTGGGAAGAAACCATCCCAATGTAAAAATTCATGTCTATATTGCTATTGGAAAGGGGAAAGTGAATGTTGAAGAGGAAAGTCGAGAGAATAACCGTTAGAAGGAAAGACGGTAGCGTAAGAATCTGTGAAATAATGTTAGATGAAAGCACCAACAAATATTGTTTCGTAAACCTTACAAGCCATCACGTATGCAAATGCCGTTTTGACACAATTGATGACGCTTATGAGGACTTGAAGAATGATACGTTTGTTGAGAATTTTTATGTAGAAAGTTATATGGAATGAAAATATTGTATTTAAGCCTCAAGGAAAAATGGTATAGACTTATAGAGAGTGGTGTCAAAAAAGAGGAATACAGAGTCTATAACGATTATTGGAAAAAACGTCTTATCGGCAAAGAGTACACACATGTGCAATTCACATTAGGCTATCCAAAAAAAGGCGATTATAGCCGCAGGATGACATTTACCCTTAATGGTATTGAATACCAAGAAGGAAAAGAGGAATGGGGAGCAGAGAAAGGTGTTAAATATTTTGTCTTAAAAATAGGTGATAAGATATATGAATAAATTGGATATTGAATTTTCAGGAAGCAGCACAGGGATGTATTCATCATGGCATTTGAATATTGCCCGTGAATTAAATTTCCCGTTAATGGTTACGGCCGATATTGGGTGGTTTGTGAAAATCGGAAATGACATATACAAGCTGCGTTCAAATGACTACTATAAGCTTCATCAATATTTTGTTATGTTAGAAGAAATGAATGACAAAGGAGAGATAACGGATGAAGAGGTGTTGGGGGAAGTTGATGATATTGTCAATAATAGGAATAAGGATTTCTTTTTGGAAAAATGTCAGCCACTTGATAAGTTCAGGAAAGAGTTAGAAAATATGATAAAAAGACGAAATGGAGCGAAAGGTTAAAACAAAATTTAAACTTGGTGATCAATTCTTGTTTAAGGCAGGTTCATGGACTTATAAAAGAGAATGTTATGGTGACAAGGCTCGTATAAATTCAATTACCATACTCATTACTGATGATGACGAATCACCCGAAATAAAATACGGTATGGAGGTCGAAAATAAAATATGGGGGACATGGGATGAAATGTTTTCGGCTGGATGCGGAAGAAGATTTGTAAATGAAAAGGAATTGGATGAGGGTGGCCCGTATTTCGATTTTAAGAAAATCGACGGAGTTACATATGAAGGTGAAGAGATATTGCTTGACATCAAATATGAATTGGGTGAAACGTTGATTTCAAGTATAAATGGAGCCTATAAAGATGGATTACCAAATATATGCAATTTTTGCGGGAATATTTTCAAGCTTGATCTAATAAAGTATAAAAAATCATTGGCTATCAGACAGCGTGTGAATTCGGAAAACAATATGGAACGTGAAAACATATTGAAGGATGATGGTTTGTGGTATTGTTGGAGGGATAACAGTAGTCTTATTTATGATGGTTTTTGTGGGCGCATTAACAATGGTGAGAATTGTCGTTGGTTGAATAGCGGGGGTAGTTTCAGATTTTCATGTATCGGTTCATTAAAGTATATTGATTTGGACAGATATATTGATGAAGTAGTGAAGTTTTTCAAGAAGCAAAAAATCGACAGGCTGATTCCGCCAGAGGAAAATATTGGTGAGTATGAGGTAACGGGTTTCCATAACTCAAATTACTATATGTTTTTCAAGACATTGGGCAAAGAGAAAGAGTTAGTAGATGCTTATAATAGCTATAAAACAGTTGTAGTGAAAAAGACAAAACCTACAAAGAAAAAAAGTAAGGTTTCAGAAATCGCCGACAATTTATCGGACAAAGAGAAACAGAAACTGCTTAAATTATTATTGAAAGATGCAAAGAAATAGTTTTAAGGGTAATTTATGGAGGCGTTTGTTCAGAAACGGATATAATGCGTCATATCCGAAAGGAACGGCGGCCAAGTATAATGGAACTATGGCAAAAACAGACGCTCATACAAACAAGTCAAAATTAAGGAAATTCCTTAATATGATTGAGCCGATGGAAGATAATGAGTAGGATTATTTTGCCATGTCAGAATAAAAACTTATATTTGCAATAAAATTAAGTTAAAATTATGCATACAGAATTTAATACTGACTTCAATGAAGCCATAGTGCTTGTGTTTGATAAATCGTGTTTCTGCGTTAATACAGAAAATGCGGCGTTTCAAATGTTCAATGAAGGGGTTTGTGAAAAGAAGCCAAAAGTAGGCGAGTGGGTAAAACTCAGTAAGTCATACAGTCTGTGGGTATTGGAGAATTTGTTCAATTGTGTTAAAGGCGGTGAATATATCAGGGTTCTCTTTTTGACGGATATTACTGAATTGCCTGTTTCTGATCAGCAACAGATAAATGAGCTTCTTGGGAACCGACCAACTGAAACCGTGCGCAGCATTCAACTCACATATTTTGAATCAGAGGACATTCTTAATGCCCTCATAGAAAACAAGGCGAATGATGAGTTGATAGGAAAAATAAACAAGTTTGTAGATAGTTTTAAATAATGAAGCAATTAGATGATTTAAGAAAACTGTTGGAGCTTCATCCAGAATTTTCTGAAACTTTAGGTGAATGTATTTCATATTTTAGTTTGATGAAAATGTCAAAACTCATAAAGGAACATGAGAGGGCAACAAAAACGTGTCCGACTGTGGGTTCTCATGGGGTAATTACTGGTGAGCCTGATGGTTCTTTTAGGATGCCGTTCTATTACGGAAAGCTTGATAACGGGGACAATATAATGTTCGTCTTCCCACCGAAAGAGCCTAACGGTAAAGTGGGAGACAGATTTGAAATATATACATCACGAGGCACTGATGATGGTGCGTTATTATTCGGAAGATTAGAAAAGAAGGAAAATGGCGAAGGATAGAGAAAGCATAAATGAGCATATCAGGAATAAGCTCAGTACAATAAACACCTTGTTTGACATTCTTGATGAATATGGCAAAATGCCTAATAAGGTAGAGGGATTTGACACGATGATAGCAAACCTTGTCGAAAAAGGCAGGGACTCAATAAAAGTGCTATGCAGGCTTGGTGTCGGAATATATGAGGATGAATCTGTATATACAGGGGAAGCCAAAGAAAATAAAGAAACGGGAAATACATATACTGGCGCAAACGTTGAAAAAAAGGATGATTGCGCCAGCTCTAAAAAGGAAACACCCGTTTTAACACCTATTAATGAACATTACACAGATGTGACGACAGTGACATTGGATGGTGTTGAATGGTTTAAATCAGCTGGATGTAACAAAAATAGACCCGAAGAAAGAAAACTTAAAAGCGGTGATGCAATAGTATATAAGGAAGAGGATTGTAAGACATTGGGATTTATGATTATACGTAGTTTTGACTATCCTGCTGATCATGCAGCGAGAGCCATTTACGGACGTAGCCCATATAAGCATTCTGATGGTACAGAAACATGTACTTATTATGGTGATTATTCACCATCATTCTCCCTATATAGATTCGCCACGGAAGATGAAATAAGGGATTTCTTCAATGAATTCGGAAAAGAGCGAACTACTAATAAACTTTATCTGTATTATCTTGATAAGATAAAGGAGGCCGCTCCTGATAAATACGATAAATACTTTGTGGTATGACGAGAAAAGAAGCACAGTCTGCAATGTTGGAATTCTTGGATAAGGAAATTGCAGAAAACGGAGAGGATAGCATTTTCTTAATGTCCCCGATGAAAGGGAAAAACAGTTGGACATTGAAAGAATGCAAGGAATCCGTAATTAGGGATGAGGCTATGGAAGGTGGGATAAATCTTATCGACGACCTCATTGCTTACTACAAATGGAAAAAAGAGCATAAAGACTGATTTAGCTGGGTGGTTTCTATATTGGAATCACCTATTTTTATACCATTTCAGGTATTTATGGGTATGAAAAGGATAACGAGAAAAGAATTGAAGGAAATGGTCAAGGGACGTGTATTAGAGGCCGTTGGGGAGATTATGGGATACCACGGTTCAAGTGCCAATTTTGACAAATTCAACCATAAGAAATTTCTTGGTACGGGTGCAGGTTCACAAGTGTTCGGATGGGGTACATATATTACGTCTGATTATGAAATAGGCAAGAGTTATGCCACCATTACATCAAATGTAGATATAAATAATGGTGACATACAGCTAAATTCATCATATGATATATATGATTATATAGACAAGGCCAAGTATGGCGGAAAAGAATGGAAATCTATTATAGAAGAGATACGTAATGATCTTGATATGTATTTCAGCAACAATGTAACAGGGCTTATCGAGGCATTGGAGAACGGCGTATCCGAAATGACATTGAAAATGAATCGTAGCTATGGTATTGGGGCGAAGAAATATCAGTTTCAGATTGATCGTATCAAGAAAAAGATACAGTTATTGAATGATTTGAATTTTGATAAGGGGCAGTATTTGTATGAAGTAAACATACCCGATGACGACGGTACAAATTATTTATCATGGTATGACCATGTTCCGAGGGAATTCATGGGTAGAATATATACCAAACTCTTTAGTCTCAGACAGAAATACCTTGATATGATGGCAGAAAGAAACTACCCGTTCAAATCTACATTGTACCAATATGCCAAATATCCTGACAAAGAAAAATTGATAGATGTTCTATTGAAAGACGATACGTATGATTCGTTTTTTGCAAACAGTTATTATACGAACAAAAAGGACGGTGACGGTAAAGATGTGTATTTACGATTACAGCAATTATTCGGTTCTCCGAAAGCAGCTTCACTGTTTCTTTTACAATGCGGGTTCGTAGGTATCAAATACCCAGCGGGAACAAGGATGCAGAAACCCGAAGGTGCGGCTGACGACGCAATGAACTATGTCATATTCAATGCAAATGATGTGAAAATAACAAATAAAACAAATGTAACACCACAAAACAATAATGAGGGTTAGAAAAAAAATCTAATCCTCATTTTTCGTTTCAAATAAATCGTGTCCTACCATTCTCTTAACCTCTTCACGGGCTTCCTCTGGAGTATAACCCTTTTTCAAAAGCAATGCGTAATAGTATGACGGATTTTTCTGATAAAGGTTTCTTCTGTCCTTTCCCATAATTGGGGCGAAATTCCTTTCCCTTTCTTCAGGAGAATATGGTGTGAATCTTTCACCAGGGCCAAGGATATGCTCATTTATTTCCCTGATGACGCTTTCCTTTACCATATTCTTCAGTTCTGTTAAACTAATTCTCTTGTTCATTATAGTAGCTACTTTTAATATTAATAAATACCCTATTGTAGGGTCTTTTCTTGTATATTTGGCAAAAAGAATGGTAGCATTTAATAAAACTTACAAATCAAAAGGCTTCCATATGTGGTTTAGAAGCGGTAAGGAAGTAAAAAATACGGGCAAAGTCCGTGGGCTTCACTTTTATAATAGTGTAAACAGGCGTAAACTGAAAAAGGAGTTAATAAGGGAATTAGAAAATATCGAAAATGAACAGTAAGTTATTTTTCAGGTATGCAACAATGAATTCCGCTAAATCGGCTGAATTGTTGATGAAAGCATACAATTTTGAGGAGCGAGGTTTGAAAATCCTGTGCATTAAACCGTCAATTGATGACAGGGAAGGAAAGAATGTCATAAAGTCAAGGGTTGGAATTGAACGTGAATGCAAAATGGTAAAACCTACTGACAATATATATGACGGGGTTAAAAAACTTTTGGAAAACGGAGGAAAGATAGATTGGATACTTGCGGATGAATCACAGTTTTTCAAAAAGGAACAAATTGATCAGCTTGGAGACATTGTTGATGAACTTGAAATCAATGTTATCTGCTATGGTTTAAGGGCCGATTTTAGGACAGAATTATTTGAAGGTTCAAAAAGGCTTTTTGAAATAGCCGATTCAATTGAAGAAATGAAATCATCATGCTCATGCGGGAGGAAATCCATTATAAACGCAAGAATTGACGAAAATGGCAATGTGGTTACTAATGGTGAGCAGATAGAAATAGGAGGAAATGACCGTTATGTGTCATTATGCAGGAAGTGCTATAAAAAATTGCGTAATTGATTTGGCCAATTCAAAAAAAGGTCTTATCTTTGCGCTGTAACTTTTAATAAAGAAAAATATGTGTTTATACGTAGGTAACAAAACGGCTCTGATAGCCAAAAAGGACATTACAGTTTATAAGTATGTTGAAGAGCGTAGCAGCGGCTACGTTACAGCTTGCCGTAATACGAAGGTGAAAACGAATGAAACACTCGTACCTGACACTGAACTTGAAATTAGAGATTGCTATCGTAAGTATTGTATCGAGGGCGGAGCTATTCATGCTTGTCTTACGACCATTGACAGTGGATTCAATTGTACTTGCTTAAAGGCGATTATCAGGAAAGGCACGGAATATCATGTTCAGGACGATTTCAAGGAAATCGCTGCAAAGGAGCTGTACATTACCGATGAAGTGGTAACGGAAAAGGTTACTACACCTGATTTCAAGTCTATTCTTGAAGACTATCTATCGGCTGTTATGAATGACGAATCATTCACGAACAAGGATGGTGTAAAGGTCGGTTATTATGCGTTGTCTGACAAGACATTCGTAAGCCCACTTGAAGGTTTTGACCACTCCAAGGCCATTGGTATTGTTGCGTTTTTCGATAAGGATGACGAGCCTGTCATCGTATCACTTGACGAGGAACATCTGCCTTGGCTTACGGAATACTCAATGAAAAACAAGGTTTGTTCAAAAATTGAAAACCCTGATAATGATTTCGATGGTAAGAAGCACACCTATGACATCGTAGCATCAAAAGACTATGATCCCGATAAGTTTAAGGCCGTAGCTTATTGCGCTAATTATAAAACAAATGGAACTGAGAAGGGCGATTGGTATCTTGGGTCTGTAGGTGAAATGATCAATGTAGCAAAAAATGTAGCTATCATTAACCTGAGTATTTCTTATACTGGTGTAGGTACGCCTCTCAAGATGGAATGGGCTTGGACATCATCTGAAAGAACGTGGGATGGCGGCTCTTGCGCTTGGGGCTGTCGCTTGTACGATGGCGGTTGCAACGCCTATTGCAGTCTCAGGCTCGACGATTCTGTGTGCGTCCGCTCTCTGCTTTCATTAACGGAGCGAAAGCGTAGTATATTCTGGCGGATACGCCACTATTTGCGAAGCATATTTATTTAATTTATTGCTCATTTTTTTATCCGATGCGCCCATTCATTAAAACGGGTGGGTGCATTTTTATTTTATGCTGTTTTACGATTTACAAATATATAAGGACTTAGTTGAATTATCTAAGACACTAAACGTAAGGATAAAGCAAATGGATTCATACTATCGTAGAGATAGTGGTGATGAAATGCGCAAACTGTTAAGAGACATCCGTTTCAGCGTATATGAGGCAAATTGTCATCCAGATGAAGAAAAGGAAAAGTATATTACTGAACTGATTAAGAAATTCGTAAAACTGAAAATATTGATAGATGATGCAATAGAAAATGGCGGATTTAAGATAAGTGGTAAGAAAAACGTAGTAATTTGTATAAAACAGCTACGAAATGTGACATCACAGGCAACCAAATGGAAAAATTACATAAAAAATCAAAAGAAAAATAATAAATTTGATAAAAATTTGGCATATGATGAGGGCTAATACCGATGATATTGAAATAATATGTCATAAAACGTTTTTTTAATAGGGCGGCGGTATTGTCAAATCAGCTTTTGTTAATATATCCGTTAATGAAAGGGCGGTTTGCAGGGATGAATAATCCTCGCTAAGACTGATGCTTTGTTTGAAGAATAAAACCGCAGCTACGTGGAATGGCAACTCTTACGCTTGGAACTGTAACTTGAACAATGGCAATTGCAACAACTATTACAATAACAGGAACAACGAAAACTGTGTGCGTCCGCTCTCTGAATTCGTTAGGTACATAAGCTGTGTCAAATCTCAAAAATTTACAATTAATACCATTAGTGCCTCTGCCTATTTATGGCGGGGGCTTAATTTTGATCAATGAATGAATACTTTTTCTCTTTTACATACGATGAATTATTCAAGGCATATGATGATTGCATAAGGCATAAGAAAAATTCGCCTAATGCCGTAAATTTCATGATTAACAAGAATGAAAACGTAATACAGCTATGCGATGAAATAAATGACAGGAGTTATGCAATAGGACAGTCTATAGCATTCATAATCAAGTACCCTAAATATAGGGAAGTGTTTGCAGCAGATTTCAGGGATAGGGTGGTTCATCATTTGGTAATAAATGAATTAATGCCTTATTTTGAAAGATATTTCATAAAGGAAAGTTTCTCATGTATGATAGGGCGTGGTACGTTGCACGGTATTGAGACAATGGCAAAATATATGGATGAATGCTCCAAACATTACACAATACCAACATACGCCCTGAAAATGGATGTGCAGTCATTCTTTATGTCGATAGATAAAAACCTGCTTGCAATGAAACTTGACAAATTCATAGTCAAAACATATCCTGAAAATAGGAAAAAGGAATGTTTACGGTGGTTATGCAGAATGATAATAATGCACCATCCCGAAAGAAATTGTATCAGACAATCATCTGATGAAATGTGGGCGATGCTTGGAAAGGGAAAGTCATTGTTCGATGTTGAGGATGGAAAAGGATTGGCGATTGGTAATCTCACATCCCAAATGTTCGCCAATTTCTATATGACAGAATTAGATTACTATATTAAGGATATATTAGGCTTCAAGTATTACGGGCGTTATGTGGACGATTTCATGCTGTATGATAATAGCAAGGAAAGAATTAAAGAGGCAATACCGAAAATAAAACAATTCTGTAATGATAAACTACTCATTAACATTCATCCAGACAAACTTTATCTACAGGAAATAACACATGGGATTAAGTTCATCGGGGCTGATATTTTACCGAACAGAATGTATTGTGGAAACAGGACGATAGGACAATTCTATAATAAACTGTATAGCAAATATAAACATTTTGATATTAATTTGTTAGATAATTTCATATCATCTGTCAATTCGTATCTTGGCTATATGTGCCATTATTCAACTTATAATATGAGAAAAGAGGTAATGTTAAAAAGTGGTCTATTCGATAAATGGAAACCATACATCGAAATGAGCGGCGATTTGTTGAGAATATGGAAAAAAGACACGGATGGTTTGGCCAAGTCAGAATAAAATCGTATCTTTGCAAAGACAAGATTAAAAATTAAACTTAAAAAGAATAGAAATGAAAACTCTGTGTCAGACTCATCATCTTTTCTACAGTGGGGCATCCTGTCCTCTATGTAATCAGGAGCGTTTGGAAGGATACGCTCACAAATTCGTAAAGCCCGTAGTTCATACGGTTTCCGCTACACCAAGAATAGAAGAGGAAAAACCGCGTGAGATCACTGAAAATGACATAATGAAGTTAATGGCAAAATTTAATACAAATACTAAAAAGCATTAAAAATATGGGACTGGATATAAGCGTTTATAAAATCAAGAAGAAAACACCCGAAGAGATAAATGACGGAAATGAAAGATTCTTCCGCCTTACTAACGACAATGCCGAATACCATAATCCGCATCCTGAATGGACGAAGGAGTTTGAGGTGGATTATGTACAGTCATACTATGATTGGGAGAAGTTCAAGGAAGAAACGGGCATTGATGTCAATGAATACAATTGGGCAGGAGAATGCTACGATGAGAAGGGATGTTTCATGTACTTGAATCCAAAGGATATGGACAAGGATGACCAAGATTATGAAGGGCTTGGCAAGATTAAGATAGATCTTGAAAAAGTGCCTTTGAAGGAAAAATCCATCAAGGTACTGCCGATTGAGGAAGTTGGTTATCAGCGCAAGGGGTTGAATGGTAAGTTCTATGACGACTATGAGGCAGGAAAAATCGGGTATTTTGTATGGACAAAGGCCGAGCTTGAACGCTACAAGGAGGAATATTGTGACGAACCTTATGAGTACGTCTATCCTAATGGTGAAAAGTCAGGTGATATGGTATATCCGAAACTTGATTTTCAAAGACATATCATTGACCATTTCACGGAAGGTGAAGACTGTGTAACATTTGATTGGTAAGGACTATGGCGAAGATAGCTTTGAAAGTTGCGGCTCCCAACACTGAGGATTTTGATGCCGTATATCAGTTTAACCGTATTATGAATGCTCTTACGGATAACCGTATGTGGCGTGTAGCGGATGAAAGCGATTGGAAGGATTGGGACGAAGATGAAGATGACTATAAGCTTCTCAAGGACATCGAAAAAGAGGTGTGTTTTTCGGAAGATGAAACTCCAGAAGACGTTGATCAGCGTATTGTCCTATGGGAGTATGTGAAATGGTTCTTTAATAACCATCCATCCGCATTGTCAAGAGTCTTAATGTGCGCAGATACAGCAATGGAAAATGCGTTTGATAAAGAATCTGACACCCTTGAATGGAGTAAGGATATTCTTGAACTAATTAAAAAATCAGAAAAAGAGAATAATGAAGAGAATAGTTAGGTATAAGGCTATTGACCCGTACTACAGTGATGTCGAACAAACCTATATTGGGGCTACCTTAAATGAAGTTGATGAAATTCAATTTGAAACTGAACGTCATATGGGTCAGCATCACGCAAACGGTATCATGAGCATTTATAAGACCGAAATAATAAGTGAAACGTAATGGAAGATATACTGTTAAAAGCAAAAGAGGCATGTATCAAGTATCATGAGGGGCAGACTGATAAAGCTGGTCAGCCATATTGTGAACACCCATTAAGGGTTTCGTCATTCATACTTAAAAGCAGCGAAATTAAGGATGACGAATTTATGAAGAAAGCAATGGTTACTGCTATGCTTCATGATACATTGGAGGATACGGATTATACATTGTCTGAATTGACTGAAGATTTCGGAGAGGAAATAGCCGATGCTGTTTTATCCGTCACAAGAAAGGATGGAGAATCTTATATGGATTTCGTCAGAAGGGCAGGAGAACATCCTATTGGACGTATTGTTAAGTTTTTCGACCTGACGGATAACCTTGATATGAAACGCTTTTCCGTTTGCCCTGATTATAAAATAACCAAGGATGACGTTGCCCGTATAAAAAAATACACAAAGGCGTATCGTTACCTTAAAACAAAAATCGATGAAGGATGAAAATAGGACTTTGCATTCTTGCTATTCTATTCTTGTTATGGACGACACATGTGAGAAATAAAATTACATGTGAATCGCGTGGATGGAAAAATAATTTCGGGTATTTTTTAGGTACTTTTGTCTTGGTAATGACCGAAGGAGGGGCTTGGTATCTCATTTTCAAGGCGTTTTTGGGCTTTTGAAACGCTCATTTTTAAGGTAGAAAGTGAGGGTCAAATAATATTGAATTTTTTGTTGAAAATGTGGTATATGTTTCATATATTTGGAAATGTTTTATAATATGAAATATGTACCTTTTTGCTCATATTTTTCAACAGGTAATTACACTTAAAAATGCCCTGTTTTTGCATATGAAGAAAGATAAGAAGTTTAAAACTATTTGAAAATGGGAAGATTTGATCATTTAGTAGAAAAATATAAGGATAAGTCATATGAGGAACTGAAGGATTTATCCACCATTTTAGAGGATAAATGGGAAAACGAAAAGAGAAAGATAGATGATGTAGAGCCACATCTTAGTTGGGATGAATATTCAAAATTGGTCTATGACAGCGAACTTTATTGGGATTTCAGATTTGCCGACATTATGATGAGGTGTAAGACAAAGAAGGAAGATTGCGTGGCATACAGAAATGTAGATACCGATGGTAACTATCCAGACCATATTTTCCCTATATCTAAATTTAAGGAAATATGTAAGATGGGAGGTTTTACGTCATATGATGGCTTCGGTGAATATTCTGACGGTAAGAAAGTATACAGTTTGAATGCGTCTCCGTTAGGTTGTGTTTATGACTTGGAGAATCCTGAATTCAGTCATGTAGTTTGGTACAATAAGTAATGGTTATGAAGTACAAGAAAATAGAGAAAAGAAACGGTGTTATCTATGGTTATTGGGATGAGTGGTTTCAGGATGAAGACACAGAATCCTATGTGAAAGTCGAGCGATGCGAGATTGTTTGTGCGGATAACCCGTTGTTCAAAAAGAAAGCATCGAGAATACATCAAGACTGCAATGTCCTTTATTACTATGAAGCAAATAAGACGGAATTTCCCGAAACCATTTGTTACATTTATAAGAAAGGGAAGGCCCCAAAGTCGCCGAAAGATTTGAAGAAATCAGAATAAAACCGTATCTTTGTAGTGAAAGGAAAAAAACTTATCATGGAAATAACTTTGAAGAATGATCAGGAATTGGTCATTGATGGTAAAATAGTAATCGTCAAAAATATCGTTATAAGAGATAAATGGAGAATAACAGAGGCAAAGGATGGTGACATTATTGTAAATGGTACTGACGTTTTGCTATTCAAAGATTTTTATGACGATAAAATTCTTTATTATGCCATTTGTAGAAGTGATGATGACTTTGAGGTACATACCGATGGAGAATACGGTATCACGGAATTGAAAAAGGATGATGTGCATTTGGCTAATAAAGATGATGCTGGGCTGTTAATGTATTACTTGGAGACGTACAGATATGAGTGGAATGCGGAGGAAAAGAAAATGACGCATTTGGCGTGGAAGCCAAAAATGGGGGAATCCTATTATTTCGTTGAGGTCTGTGCGCAGTTAAGGGCCGAAGTAAGATGCAAGACATATCAGGCATCAGACTATGACGAGAAAAACATTGAATACAGCAATTATTTCAAGAACGAACAGCTTGCGCATCAGGCGGCAGAGACACTGAAAGTTTATATTAAGGACGGTTTATCATTTAATAAGAGGAACTTACCAAATGAATAACAAATTGAAGACATATCTTGAATGGAGGTGCAGAATGAATTGGCATCCCAAATACTACAAGTATATCGGGGAGTGGATTAGTAATGTGTTGCCGATTCAATGTGTCTATTTTGAGATAGAAATGGGGCATCTTATAGAAAGGGGGATTTATAGTGGATAAAATTTACTATATCTGTTATAATGCCTATGAATGTGATGACTATGACGTAGGCATCCCATACCCAATATATTTCACAGACAATGAAGAGGAATGTCTTAAAAAGTTCGAGAAATATAGGGAGGAACTGAAAAAGTGGGAAAAGGAGAAAGAGAAGTATGACTATGAGGAATATTCAAACAATGAAGATGAATTTGAGTATTCTGTCGGAAAGTGGATTTACATTTACAAGTTAAGATCGGCTCCGTTATCCGTAGATTTAAGATGGGATGACAGGGGAAGGAAATCAGGATTTTCTAACATACATTAAAACTATGAGAGTTACTAAGGATTACGTTTTTTTCTATAAGGATTGGCTTTCAAACTATCAGAGAACAAGTTTTCAATTCCCCTCATTGGTTTTACCGCTATGGACTTTTACAAGTACAGAGCAGGGATTCATGTTCTTGAAGGCACTTTTCTTTAAGGATTTTGAAACGGCTGAGAAGATAATCAATACCGATGACCCTGATAAGTGCAGGAGGCTTGGCCGTCAGGTAAAGAATTATGAGGAAAATGCATGGGATAGAGTGAGGTATGCCCTCTTCTATGATTTGAACTTACAGAAATATAGTCAGGACTATAATCTGAAATCAAAACTCATGTCACCTGAGTTCAAGGATAAGAAATTCGTAGAGGCTTCACCTATAGACCTCATTTGGGGCATTGGAATGGGCGAATGGGACAAGGGTGTTACAAATGAAAACAAGTGGAAAGGACAGAACTATTTGGGGCGTATTATCACCACTATTAGGGACAGACTTGAAAAGGAGGAAGCTGCAAGAAGATGAACACGAAAATAGTAACGAAATCACCATCAAGGATTGTTTTACGCAATGCTACGGTAAACCCATATTATGAGTGTATCCATAAGGAAGGGGATAAACACCGTGTTTTCAGATGGCTACCATTTCCTCATATAGCCAATGAGGAATATCAGGATGATATTTTCCACATTGTATACTCTTATGGAAGTGAAGAAAGCGGAAAGAGTATATCAAGCAATGAACATTTTATAAGGAATCATGAGGTTTGGAATTACCCGTCGGTAAAGATAGTATTTGTCGATGGTAAGGAAAATGTGATATTTTTTCAGACGTATAAATCTGCAAAGGAGTATTATAAGAAACTTATGGCGAATTACGGACTGATTGAATTACCCGAACCTAAAAACGAATGTAAGAAAAATGGCAAAAGTAACAATTAAAAAGGAATTGATGGATAAACCCGTTGATCTTTATGGAGATTTACGGTTTCTTCCAAGATACAATCTGTATGTGTGTGACAAGATGGTAGGACGCTATTATAATATCTACGAAGCTGCAAGGGAAGCTGAAAGGCAAATGGACTTAGGCGAGCTTGAAATGGCGTATGAGGAGAATCCTCAGGCATTCTCATCCATCACACCGCAAAGTTTAAGTAATTTCAATAAGGAATAACGAAAAGTGTTTATTATAGTGAACACTTTTAATAGGTTTTTGTTTAATGGAGAAAACATTTTGCATATACGATAAGCTAAATAAACCGTTAAAGATAGGCGATGATGTCCTGTTTCCCGATGATGGTGAATTGGTGGAAGGTACTATAACATCATTCTTTTATCATGAGTGGTTTTGGCTTGATAAGGCTACTAAGTTAGGTTATACCAAATTAGTCCCTGTTACGGAGGAAACTGATATAAGCGATAAAGATATATTTGCATACATCGGTTATGAGGGTGTATGGGACGAAGATCATTACGGTAAGACGATAGACGGTACATTCCATTACGGTAAATTCATACAAAAACGGGTAAGGAATATCGTAAGGAAGAAAAATGAAGATGAGTATTATGATTATGATATAATAGAGTATCAAAAGAATAAATGCTCACACTGTAAATATTATGACGGCTACGATATGTGTAAAAGAAAAGGAAACTTTGGGGCTATATCGTATGGGAGTATCGTAACGTGTGTAAAAAACAAGTTGTTCAAAGACAAAAATGTGCAAAAAGAGACGCTACAAGGATAAAATAGCCGCGATGATGGCACTTGCATCATGCAAGCATTCAAGCAATGGGAGAAGGCAGGAACAAAGGATTTACTATTGTAAAGAATGCAATGCGTGGCATCTTACTAAACAGGATAAAAAATGAGGAAGGTTATGGTTGACCTTCCTCATCTTCATTTGGTACGAAATCGTCGTCGCTGTCATTATAGTTACTGTTATTGTCATGTATGTATGCGTGTCTGCGCCTAGCCGCCCGCGATTCCGCTTGATCCCCAAATATTTTAGATATAGAGCTACCGCCTACGAAGCCACCCATACAAAGCATGAGAATGCCCATGTCCTCAAGGTTTGAGTCCACAACACCATCCACATATACATCATATGATATTGCGAAGCACAATACCAAACCCGTGATAAATGATATGAGAGTTGATGCAAGAACGGCGAATGCCTTACTGCTTTGTCCGCTGTTGGCTTCAGCGAGTGATTTCAGATAATTAATAAACTTCATAACAATAATAAATACTTTCAATTTTGTATATTTGTATCAAATAACGATAAATAATGTATCAGCCAACAATAAACGAACCATGTGAACGTAGGTGCAATGAATGTACCATTCAAAATCTATGTGACGTGGAAACAAAGAAACAGGTAACAAATGAAAGGGGACAGACTGTACAAAATTGAATATGTAGGATTCGGATATTGTGACGATGACTTTGATGATGTAACAAAAACGGGATATTCATATCCGATTTGTGAGTTATATACAAGCAAAAGCTTGAATGAGATAATCGAACAGTATATAAAACCTCCATATAGGGGGATTACGTCTGATATGCTGAATGATGCAGACATACATCATATATTAGTAACAGAGATACCAACAGACGTTGAAGTTATCGAAACCGATTTCAGGTCTCAATATCTTTTTGATGAAAACGGGAATCAACTGGAGGCAAGGGAGTATTCATCAGATAATTTCCAAGGAAGAGATGCAAAGACACTGAGGTTCAAGAAAGGAGATAAAGTTGAAATCCTGACGGGGGACGGAAGAATATATGACGGCATCGTATATGATGTCCCTATTTCCGATAATGACGGAAAAGGGATGTACATGGACAGGTTTGATGATTCCTACATTGTGTTTGTCGGTTGGCCTGATAATGAATTGCCTGATGAAATAGACGAGGATACATATATGGAGTATCACGAGCATGTAGAGGTTATAAACATATTTGAGAGAGAATACTATGAGTGAATGGAAGGAATGCCGTCCTAATAATATGCCTGAGGACATATATCCTAAGAAAATAGTGGAGGACACAAGTAGAAATACATTATACATCGGCCCGTTTCTTGGGGTGAATACAGGTGATTATGGGAAATCATATTTTATGTGTTCAAGATATAAAAGAAAGAACGGTAATTGGTCATGGTCGGGTTTGCATCCTGAGGCGTGGACTGAGATACCTGAATATATTAAGAAAACTTAATTATTAGTTATGGGAAAAGATAAGGAAAAAGAGCATCTGAGAAGAGAGACCGATTATAAGTATGAAATTGATCTTTTGAAGAAGGGAACACCCATAAAGACAGTGGTTAAGCTGTCAAAGGAAAACGGCTGTGAAATAAGCCGTGCAACTATACAACGCCTGAGAAGGGAATTCGTAACATTTCAACCAAATAAGATATAGTTGAATTATGGCAAAGATATATATTAATGAATTCGAGAAAAACAACATTATAAAGACAAATAAACACGGAGAAACATACATTGAATCCGATGTATTTGTTAATGGTATCTCAGAAATGATTGTTTCGGGATGTTATAACGACGTGTACAAGCTTGTTACAGAAATAATTAACCTTTTGTCCGATGATGAAGATGGAACATTCAAATTGGCAAAGCTTATATTGAAAAATGTTTCAAATTTGATTGATAGGGATGAAAGAAGCACCCAATATATCCTGAAAGCGGCAATAGAATCCATTAATGATTTTGATAGATATTGAGTATGAGAGAAGCAGTATGCAAGAATAAGATAGCATCAATAAGACTGATGCCGCATGCAAACTTGGCAGAAACAAGAGTTGTATGTATCAAAGGGAAAAAGGAACATTGGTGGAGTCCATTCAAAGCTGTAGACACTATTGTAAACCATAGAGGAACAAAGAAAACACTTACTGAACTGACTAAGGAGTTGGGTCCGATTCACCTGTATATTAAGGGTAAGGAAGTGTGGATGAGACCTCAAGTGGTGGTACAGTATCAGTATGCACCGTGGCATGGTGCTTGCAACGCCTATGCGTTTGATACAAATCAGGAAGCCGTGGAGTATTATGAGGGACTGATTAAGGAAAATGGAATGGAAGAGATAAAATAAACATAATTTTTTTAAAAAGGTAGGGCTTTCCTTCTAAAGCCGTTTAACAAAATGGTAAAGTTTATTAATTTTGACTTGGTGTCTTACGATGACACAAAACAATTCGGTAAAAATCAAGAAAATCGTGCATACAATCATGCACATCTTGAAAAGATTAAAAAGCAGTGCAAAGTTTCAATGGAAGCAATGCCGCCAATAACGATTAACAAGGTAACAAACCACATTGTAGATGGGCAGCACAGGTTAAGAGCATACCAAAGTCTCGTTGAAAACAAAGAAATTGATGCAAATACGAAAATCAAGGTAATGTACGTTGAAATACCAGTTGAGGAGGAAAAGCAAGCTATCATTGATGCTAATACAAATTCTAAAAATTGGTCACTTGACGACTATATTGATTCGTATGCTAAAGCAGGAATTGTCTCATATGTAAAACTGAAGGAATGGTGTACAAAACACGCCCTTGCAAATGATGGAGACAAGAAGGCTAAGTTCAGATACGGAGCTGCAATTATAACGGGGAAGCGTTGTTCCTCTGAACTCAAAAACGGATTATTTTCTTTTTCGCCTGATGAAATAGCAAGGGCCGAAGAAGTACATGCTGAAATGCTTGAAATTGTGAAAACATTCGACCTTAAAGGAAAAGGGCATTGGATTGAATCACTTGCTACCTCTTGGGTATCTGTAAGAGAACGGCACGATTTCCGTACTTGGCTAAAGGAATTGAAATCCAAGAAAAGGTTCCTGAAGTGTCCTAAGGACAACTCAAAAGATTGGGATAATATTTTTGCTCAAGCTCACCTTGCTATTGACAAGAAAAGTGGCTTATAAATATCATTTTTAATAAATGAACGGGGAAAATGAAAGTTTTCTCCGTTTTTGTTTGGCCGTTACCGAAAATAGTCTTATCTTTGCATTACAAAAAATAAATGAAAGAGTAATAAATTAAAAAGATAAAAATTTATGAGTAAGAATGGTAATCTGCATCAGGCAAAGAGAGCAAAGAACGACGAGTTTTACACACAGTTGTCAGACATTGAAAAAGAGTGCAAGCACTACAAACGGCATTTCAAGGATAAGGTAATACTGTGTAACTGCAATGACGCATTGCATACGGGTTTTGCCACATATTTCAGCCTGAACTTTGAGATTCTTGGTTTAAAGGAGCTTATCTGTACCTCTTATTCTATGGGGGGGGGGGCATGGTTTCGTCTATCGCTACCACGGAGATAAGAATAGTAATGGTATCCCCGATATTGAAGAGTGGGATAAACAGGAATTGGAAGGCAATGGTGGTTTTAACACCCCTGAAGGCATTGAATTAATCAAGGAGGCCGATATTATCGTAACTAATCCACCTTTCAGTCTTTTCAGGGAGTTTGTAGCCACATTGGAGGAATATGGTAAGAAGTACCTCATCCTTGGTAATATGAATGCCATTACATATAAGGAGATTTTTCCGTTGATCAAGAAGAATAAAATGTGGCTTGGGGCAAAATCACTCGGCAGTGATATGTTTTTCGATGTTCTTAATGAATACAAAGAAGAACTTATGACTACTAAAACACAAGGTGGAGGGTGGAAAATTATTGATGGGGATGTAAAAGGTCGTGTAGCAACGGCATGTTGGTTTACAAACCTTGACCACACAAAACGCCACGAACCGTTAGACCTATATAAGCATTATACACCTGAAGAATATCCTAAATATGATAACTACGATGCGATTAATGTAGATAAGGTTTGTGATATTCCTATGGACTATGATGGTGTGATTGGTGTACCTATTACATTCCTCGATAAGTATTGTCCAGAACAGTTCGAAATTATCGGTGAAATGGTTTCTACAACAATAGATCAATACAATTTTGGGTATCCATATATTTGCGGTAAAAAAATCTATGCAAGAATTTTAATTAAAAGTCTAAAATAAGGACATTTACCATTAATTGATAAATCTTTATCATCACTACCTTTACGAAATTTGATAATTTCGAACTGGATAAAATTAGACGTAAAATTTATTAAAAAAGTTTAAAAATATGGATATTAAATTTGAGCAAATAGCAATTAGAGACCTTATCAAGGGTTATGTAGATAATGATGAAGAAGGTGTTGTCGGATACAACGGCAACCTGAACATCCGTCCTGCATATCAGCGTGAATTCATTTACAATGACAAACAGCGTAATTCCGTTCTTGTTTCAGTAGATAAGGGATTCCCTCTTAACTCAATGTATTGGGCCGATAATGGTGACGGTACATATGAATTGCTTGACGGTCAGCAGCGCACTATTTCCATCTGCCAATTCTGTAACAATGATTTCTCTATGGAATTTGAGCAGGGTATTCCAAGAATGTTTGCTAATCTTCCTGAAGACAGGAAACAGCGTATCCTTGATTATAAAATTCATGTGTATATTTGTAGCGGCACTGATACGGAGAAGCTTGATTGGTTCAGAATCATCAATGTGGCACAGCAGCCATTGACAGAGCAGGAGCTTCTTAACGCGAACTATACAGGCCGTTGGCTTACCGACGCGAAGAAGAAGTTTTCAAAGACCAATTGCGTCGCATATAAGATTGGAAACAAGTTGGTAAACGGCTCACCTATTCGACAGGATTATTTGGAGAAGGCACTGTATTGGATTTCCAATGGGGAAAAGGATGGAATTGCAAAATATATGGCTGCACATCAGAAAGACAGCGATGCATTAGGATTATGGTCATATTTCCAAAATGTCATTGAATGGGTAAATGCTAAATTCCCGAAGTACAGGAAAGAAATGAAGGGAATTGATTGGGGTATTCTCTATAATGCATACAAGGATAACGCATATGATGCAGATGCGCTGGAGGAGCGTGTGAAGGAACTGATGGCTGATGATGATGTAACATCGAAGAAAGGTATCTATGAGTATCTTTTGTCTGAGGGTAAGATGGAGCGCAAACTAAGCATTCGGGCATTTACCGACACACAGAAAAGAACAGCGTATGAGAAGCAGGGCGGAATATGCCCCATTTGCGGAGAGTATCACACATTTGAAGAAATGGAAGGTGATCATATTATTCCTTGGTCAAAGGGTGGAAAAACGCTGCCTGAGAATCTTCAGATGATTTGCAAGGATTGCAACAGAAAGAAGGGAGGTATTTGATTATGTTACACAGACTTTTTTGGCTAAAAATACAGTCAAATTTTGATGGTAAATACAAGGACAAAAAAGATGTCCGCATATATTACGAATTTGAAGTGAAGCGGAATTTCACCTACTTGTTCACGATAAATGAGGCTTGCTTGGTACGGGCGGTTAATCATTGCATACAGGAATGGTTTGATATTTGGGTTGACAGTACGTTTCTTCACGAAGGGCGTGATGTAAATAGAATTATCGACGAAGAGAAGTTAAGCTTGGTCAATTCCCACATCAATACTTGGTTCAGGGAGGAATGGTGTCCGAAAGGTGTTAAAGTACAAAACATTAAAATCACATATTTGATACGATGAAAATAATATTTCTTGATATAGACGGTGTATTGAATTCTGCGGAGTTTGCAGAGAGACATTACAATGAAACGGGAAAAGGGTTGTTTATGACCGATTTCTTAGATCCTGATGCCGTAGAGAGAATGAAACATTTCTTTGAGGAACATGAGGACGTGAAATTCGTCCTTGATTCCTCGTGGCGTTACGGGAACTATGTTCAAACACTGAATGAGCTTGAAAATACGGGCTTGAAACCATTGCTTCAATATATGGTAGGTGTCACCATTAGAAGCTATGAGAGAATAAGGGGGAAGGAAATCCGCCATTTCATTGAGACGATGGGAAAGGATGAATCCAAGAAACTTTGGAAGAATGGGATCCCATTTACCATTGAAAAGTATGCCATTGTGGATGATGATTCCGATATGCTTGACGAACAGTTGCCGTTTTTCGTACATACTGACGGTTACTATGGCATTACGGAGGATGATTACAAGAAAATAGAAGAGATAATATATGGGCTATAAAAAATAGTCCATATATTTTGTCATCTAAAATAATAATCTTATATTTGCATTGTAACAGTTAAAATAACGAATTATGGAAAACTTGTTAGATAAGTCTGAACTGATGGTTGGCGATTGGGTGTTGATCACCGATTTCCCGTTAATGGGTATGCGGAAGCGTATGACCATTGAGCATTTTGTCAGGAGTCATTGCAAGTTCGAGCCTATAAAGTTCACAAATGAAATTCTTGAAAAGAATGGTTTTGTCAATGACGGCAATGATTGGTTTTTCGGGAAAATACCTAATAGGCTCACTGTCAGTTATATAACGGCAGGCTTTTTTGGCGTGTCGTATCATGGGAAACCTGATGAATATTTCACCACGTTCCAATACGTTCATGAATTACAGCATATCCTCAAGGTATGCAAAATAAAGTTAGATATTGAATTATAAGTTATGGTAGAACCGATTAAACCATCTGAGATTACTCAGATTATCCCCGAATGGGTTATCAAGGGCGCGAATGAATGCATTCAGGCACATTATCAGGAATTAATGAGGGAGTCACATTTCACACAAGATGAATTGATTTCCTATGTTTTAAAGTATGCTCCCGACTATGGTGAAAATGCAAACATAAGAAGTATGCTGTTTAAGAACCATTGGCTTGATATTGAGCCTACATACAGAAGGGTTGGATGGATTGTAAATTATGACAAGCCTGCGTACAATGAAAGCTACCCAGCTAATTTCACGTTTAAACTACCGAAATGAGACGTTACATAGATGAATATTTGGAGCCGCCTAATAGACAATGGGTAATCCATACGTTTGAAAGTATCAAGTCCGAAGCTAAAGACCTCTATTTCAATCAGAAAAAGACAATTGATGAGATAGTAGAATATTTTATCGAAAAACTGTACATTTTCAGGGATGATGAGGAAAGGGCTTGGGAAAAGAAAGTCATTGAGGATATGATCAATGACAGGGAAGTTACCAATAGATTTACAAAAATTACATTCAAGTAATATTATGTCTGCGGAAGAATTAAGAACTGAATTGAACCATGTCCGTTATCAGCACGATATATACGGCAAGGAATATCAGAAATGGCACAAGGAGGTTCAAGAGAAAGAAAAGGAGTATAGGAAGAAGCTTGATGATTTCGTTTATAAGGAAATGGAGCTTCTTGAGGAACTGTCAAAAATCAGCGATTGTAAAGTTGAAATATCATGGGAATAAGGTATACTACATTTGAAGAAGGACAAAAGCTTGTCGAATTAGGTATGAACACCGACACCGCCGACATATGCTTCTATGCGGCCGTCTGTGATGAGCGTGGATATGTTCTAAAAAAACCGAAAATATACCCGTATCTCAGGACAGATGAGAGTCCTATGACAAAGATGTTTGGGTGGAGTGCCGAGGCATTGATTGACGAAATGCGTAAAAGAATGGCAATCGATATAAATGCTTCCGATAAAGGCTATGTTATAACGGTCGGAGAAAAGACTTGGGAGAATGACTCATTGCTTTATGCAATATATGAGGCTACTTGTTGGTATTTGAAAGAACAAAACTTAAAGAAATAATATGGAAATACAATATCCACATGAAGCGCATCCCGTTTATTTGGGAGGTGAGAATAGATTAGAGGATTTACAGTCCCTGCTATGTTCGGGACAAGGGATATATGGCGGTCTGAATGATATTGCAATGGTTTTGGGTGATGACGCTAACCATTGGGAGTATATTCTTAGGTCTGCCGCACATAAGATTGGCGATTTAGTGGTGGCGAAGGAAAATCCGATCGCTCCATGTAATTCATGTTTCGTCCCAAATTCGTATCTTTGTATCAAGAAAGACGGTAAGTTCACCGTTGCTAAGTGCAATAAGGTGGATGGTAAGTTTAAATGGGATGATGAAGATGTTATCCTATATTTCCCGTATGCTGGAAACAGGACAATTGGCCTATTATATGACAATGACTTACTATGACAGTATATTTGACTAAGGACAGTACGGGGCTTATACAGCTATGGAAAAACAAGCCACGGCGCACCAATGATGAGTGTGGTGGCTACATATGGTTTAGCCATTCCGAAATAGGAATTGAGGTTAATAACGTGCTTTGGGAATATATGAGAGACTACGATACAAATACAGTAGTACCCGTTAATTTACCGTAATTGAATTTATGCTTACAAGTGAATACATCAAGACCATACCTTTGAGTATGGAATCAAAGGAGACATTAGTCCACACGTATAACGGTTTGGGTATTCTTCATACATTATTGGCCGACAGGGTAAGACTTGACGGTACACCATTGTCAATGGCAATAGGTAACATTGACGTATTGAGGGGTGTCATCCTTTCAATGTTAGGGAATGAGGAGCCTGAAACAACAGATAATGAGTTATAGTGTAAAATGGGAAAGAATAAGCAGAGAACCACTGTCGATAGAAAAATAAATCGTTTATTATCCGAATTTGGGTGTAAGTGTGAGTGGTGGGATGATGGTTATCCTGAATGTATGCTTCCTTGGTCTAATAGCAAGAAAAATGGCTGTAATGGAAATCCATTTATATGTAAAAAGCTTTATTACAAATACTTAGCATCCGCTAATAAACCATCGCCACTTGTCGTCGAAGAATTTAATAGGCGGTTAAATAAAGATTAATAAGTCAAATAAGAACACTCCTGATATATGAAACCACAAGATTTGCAAATAGGTGATTATATAATAGTTCCTGAATGTGAGAATTTTCCAGAAGAAATAGGAAAAGTTATATCGATTCACGGTGAAGGATGTATTGTCGAAACAAAACGCACCACACTAAGCATTGAATATGATCTCATAAAGCCACTGCCATTATCACCTGAGATATTTGAGAAGAATGGTTTTGAGCCAATATATGATGACAAGACCGCCTACAAATTCAAACAGTTTTCAGACCCCGATGTTGATTTGCAGCTTGTTCTTATTGATCTGCAACACCTACGATGTTCCCACATTTATAACCAAGTTACAAAGAAGGACTATAATGGTGAAGTGAGATATGTCCATGAACTACAGCATCTTATTAGGTTTTTTGAGATTAACATTGAGTTGAAGCTATGAAAAACAAGGAAAATGAGCATTTAAGGTTAGCTCAGAAATATGATTATGAAATTTCCCTGTTGCTTAATGGGATGAAGACAAAGGATGTGCTTACACTATCAAAAACAATGGGAAATAATTTATCAATTCGGACAATACAAAGATTAAGGAATGAGTATACGAAATAGAATACGTTTTGAGTTTATTGGTATGGGTTTGGTGTTATTGGGATTTATATCTTTTCCAATATACCCGAACCTTATTTCAGTAATAGTGGTGTGTATTGGAATGCTTTTCTTAGTTCATGCATATGACGGCACAGCCAAAGAGAGCGACTACAAGGCGTTTATGGCATATCAGATTTATCTTGAGGAGAATGGTGTTGGATTATGTGCATCGGGCGATGCGGGAAATGTACCATATTACCTAATTGAGGAAGCTAAGGAATGGAGAGACAACAATTACAAAGAATATGAAAGAATTATGGAGGAGAATGACTTATGAGGAAAGACATAGACAAGGATATATTGGATTATCTGTTTGCAATACAGGCGATTGAGCAATATAAGGAAGATGCCGACGATTGGCATTCCCCGTATCAGCTTGAAATGCGGCGTATAGAAATGCATAAGAAGCTGTTCGATAACCTGATTTATCCGTTATTGAAGGAGGGGACAGATGAAAATGACGCATTTTTAAGAAGCAAGGAATTGTTTGGTAATCTCGATAAGATATGGAAAATATATGATTCCACGGAATTTGATATTAAGGATGACAATTGCCTTACTTGGATGGGATTGTATCTGCAAAAATTCTTGGTTTGTAGAGAAACCCTTTATTTCATCGAGGGAACCACTCAATATATTCACGGAATTCATATTTGATTTGGCCAATTCGGATAAAAATCCTATATTTGCACCATAAACAATAAAAATACAGAATTATGAAGTTTGGAAATGTAGCATTGTATTGCAAGGGATGGTATAAGGTTCGTGGTAACATCGATAAGTGGTGGATGGATTTCGTTCACTGTATAGACGCTGACGGTTGGACTGTTCAGACAAAACAGGATGTGGCAACATGGTGTCTGCATCGTTTGGATGAATTGCGGAATGACCCGCTGTTCGGTTATAAGCATCAGCTTGACCTGTCATATTTCTTCAATGAGGTAAATGAAACCATCAGACGTGCCAAGTGGTACGATATTATGGATTTATCACAGGAGGATGCCATTATTGCCGTATACAGGAGTATTATTTCCAACAGCTCAAAGGAGTATTTTGAAGACGGTGGCGTGAAGCCTAATGAAAATGTGCTTCCGTTATCCTATAGGGAGGCTTGGTATGATGATGGCAAATATTCTCACGAGCCTAAACTGTACCCTGCCGATATGAGAGAGGATGTAATGAAGAGAATAGATGAAATGTTTCCGAACCACATTGATCAGGAAATCAAGGAGGGACGTTTTGACGAAATCGAATCTTACATCAGAAACAAGAGCTATAAGGATGTCGTTGTTATCAATGGAAGCGACAGCCTGCTTACCTGTAAGGAAACCATTCTCAAAGGCAGTAATATAAAACAGCATGTGTATGGCGACTCCGTTCTTTTCTTGGGAATATATGAGCATTGCAACGACATTGACCCCGATAAGGAATATACAGTAAGAATTGAAGGCAAGCCTGACTATTGGGGTGATATTGAGTACACTGTTAAATCTATCAAATAATATGAACCTGCTTGAGCATTATGTGACAAAGATACTTGGAGAGCCTGTAGAGCGTAACGGATATTGGACTCTTGAGATAGAATATGAATGTTACGGGCATAAAGGCACTGAGCATCATTTCTTTAAAACCAAGGAAGAAGCCTTGGCTATGAAAATTGGTGATAAATTTATGGGTTAGTAATTATGACGAAAAAGGAACGTGAAGTCTTGATGGATTGCATTGAGGATATTAGAAACAGCGATGATCAAATAGATCCATTGACAAGATTATTTGAAACTGTAAAAGAACTGTTAAAGGTATGAAATTAAAAACCGCATCAAAAATCCAATTATGGGTTAATATTATACTATTTGTCATAACGCTGCCAATATCGGCTATTCTATTAGTGTTGATGCTATTGGAAAAGCCGTTTGATTGGCTGATTGACCAAAAAACAAATGCATTGTTTTGGATAGGGAATAAACTTATGTTGCTATCCGATGAAGCAAAGAATGGTGAGATAAAGAATGACTATTGCCTAAGGAACTATACGGCAAGACTCGCTTATAAAGCGTTGGAAGAGGAAAAGAAAAGAAACAACAATGGCTAAGAATTGGAAGGATTTGAAACCGAATGACAAATTGTATCTGCTTGTCCCTATTCTCGATGAGGATAATGTCCCTTGCTATGAATTTCAGGAATCTTATGTAATCAATCATAAGGTGACTGAATACGGTGTTACCATACGGTTTAAGCATAATGACAGTAATGGGAAACGTCAAAGGAAGGAACTAACTGTTGCCAATGAGAATATCAATGAACCTTGGGTGGTATATGATAAGTATTATTGGCATTTGGCATTGGAGTTCGGAGCATTGGTGGTGTGTCACGATAATCCTGAGCAATTGAATAAGGTATATCATGACCTGTTTCATAATAAAGTCAGGGATTTGCAGAGTGAAATTGAGAAAATGGAAAGCCTAAGGGAAAATTTGGTAAATAAGATGTTTAAAAATATTATACCCGATTATGATAGTATTAGAGAGAACTGATATTGTTGATATATGCACTTGCATATCAGTAATAATCATAATGTACATTGGTTATTCCATATGGAAGGATAACACAAAAAATAGGAAAAAGGAAGAATAGTATGTTTACGCCAAAAATAGAAACGAAAACACAGGTAGAGGTCAGTATTAATGGGAAACCGATATATGAGATACTGAAAATGGCTGCTGATCTCGCTCATGAGGTTTTGGAGGAGCTTTCAATATACAGGCAAAGGAACGACTTGAATGATATATTCGGTTGTGAAGGCTCTGCGTGTGAATTCTTGGATACTATAGGAGATTAAGGTATGGATGACAAATTAGAAAAAGCAGCAGAGAAATTTGCTTATGAGCAATTCCCATCAATAGGCGTACCTAACACTATTGTAGAGGAGGCATATATCAACGGTATAAAACGGGGGTTAATTGCTGTTAAGGACGAAATAAATTTTGCGGCTGCTAACGGATACAAATTTCCGATACTGCATATACTTGATTATATTGACAGACAATTAGGTTTGAAAGAAGATGAAAAAGGAAAAGAAGAAATACAAGGTAGGGACTGATTTGGAACAGTCAAGGAAATTGATAGAACTTGGCGTTGATCCTGATACCGCCGATATGTTTTGGGATAGGCTTGGAAAAAAGTGGGAATGTCATTTGGATAATCACCACATGGTTGAGGACATCATACGTGAAAACAACGATGACTATGTTCCAGCATGGTCACTCTCAACCTTGCTAAGTCTAATTCCGAAAATAAATGATCATCATTGTATGTTCGGTAAGAGGGGAGGCGAATATACATGGCAAGCATACTATTTCAATATGCCATTTGGAACGAAAGAGGCTGATGACCCTGTGGATGCCGCATATACCTTATTAGTTGATTTACTTGAAAATAAGATGCTATGAAGAATACACTTATCATACTTTTGAAAATGTTTGCGATGTGTTTGTTTGCATTCTTAGTTACGTTGATGAATAACAAGTTATTCGGAATGGAAATAACGAATACAACTATACTTACGGCGTATGTCGGTATGCTTTCTTACGAGGTACTAAAAAAGAAAGAGTAACATCAAAAAATAAAATACATAATTTAATTTTATAATGATTAACTTTGGAAACAATCTTGAAGAGTTCATTAAAGATTTTAAGGAACGAATAGTTGAACATTCATATTGGAGCTACCCAAAAGAGTATCGAAAAAGTGATGAATATCTTGAACAAGACCTCGATGAAAAATTTGAGGAGGCATTAAACAGTGATTGGGGTAAAAAGGCCATTTTAGACGTTATAGAACTATACTATGACGAAATACATGAATATGAAGAGATTTTAGGCTATTAAATATGCATGTTTAAATTTTGATCAATATGAAAAGAGAAGTGTGGATTCACAAGAAGTATAACAGGAAATATACCTTAGTGTCAGATAATGCACGGTTAAAGGATAGCAACGGTGATTGGGTTGATTGTGTCATTTATTCACCGTTGTATGAGAACCAATACGAAATGTTTGCAAGAGAAAAGGAGTCCTTTTACAGGGAATTCGTCAAGGATGGGGAATTAGAATATTCCATGAAGTTTCAAATAGGTAACACCATCAAAAGTAAACATAATCCATCCATTATGTACAAAATCACAGATACAGGTATCAATGAGCTTGGAGAGGCTGATTATATCTGTGAGTTGCTTAATGATGGTAAGGCAATCTCAATGACGGCCAATAAAGTAGATGAAAATTTCGAAAAGGTGTATGAAGGAGTATGAAAAAATAGTTGAAAAGTTTTGGAAGGAAAAGTGGCACTACTTTGCAAAACAGGAGGATGAATCAGAAAGGGAATACGTCATTATGTTCAGGGATGAATTGGATAGGTTTGCAAATGATTTGTTCAAGGCTTCCCGTGAGGATATTATAAACGAAATGAAACAGCGCATGGATGGGCCGTCGATGAAGTATGACCATCCATTAACCCCTGACGAGTGTTTGGCATGAGGACTAACTACAATGCAGAAACAAAGGAGTGGGAAATCCTTTGGTTCGATAAGGCACATAAAGCCCACGGCGTATGGGGGAAAACCGAAGATGAGGTTAAGGCTAAATATGCCATCCATATGGCATCATTAAGCAAAAAGCGTTTAGGTTTATAAAAATTTGGTGGTATCGGATTAAAAACCTATCTTTGCATTAGAATAAACAATAAAAAGCAAAGTTATGGCATTGAAAAAGATTAAAAGACACGGCCATTTTGTGTCAACAGGAAATTATCGGTATCAGGCTAAAATAGTCCATAGGGACAATAAGGACTATTACAACTACAGTGACGGCGGAGCAAGCGGAAGCGGTTATCGTATCAGAGTACCGTCGTTAAAAAGAAACGTAAAAACATGGAACAATTTTTGGAAGTTGTTTCCTTGGCTAAAAGAACGTATCATAGAGGAACTGAATGCCGAAGGCTTATGCGGAAGAAAGACGGAGTTAAAGGGCAATATCATTATTAGAAAAGATGTGCGCATACATAACGGGATTACACGCACCATTACCACCAAATACTTAAAAACTTGGTAACTATGTATCATTTTGTAAAATTTAATAAAACATGGTATTTGAAACCAGAAACTCTACAGGATGTCATAGATCATTTCACCAAGATTTGTGGCAGAGAGTTTAAACAGGGGTTTGATGATTTCAAGGATAATGTTTGCATCAGGAAAAGTAGTATTGATGGAAAACCTTATCTTGATAGTATGAATCATTCCAGCTCTGTATGGTGTAATGCTGTAGAACTTTGTGAAATGAAGCTTAAGGGGTTGAATTGGCTTGAAGGTGCATGTGGATTGGAGAAACGCACATATGAAGACCGTGTAAACAGATTCCTTGCAGGAAAGCCAATGTTCTTTACAGATGGTCTTCCTTATTATCCACCAAAAGAATGGCCAACAGAATATGAGGAAGAAGTTTGGAAAGATGAATTAGTTTACCCTTATGAATACAATTTTGATGAGGTAAGATTCATTCAATGGCCAAATGGAATACATTGGTACGCTAAAATAGGTAATATTGATATTGTGGATAAGTGGGGAAATCAGAAATGGCGTGATAAGTATTACGCTATGGAAGTGGCAAAAAAATTCTGTAAATGTGGTGGTAATTGGTCATTATATGAAGAATAATATGGGTAATAATAGTAGCCATTATACTGTCGGACAGTATTCAATAGACGGCAATCATGTACTACGTCCGAAAGTTGGATTTGACACGGAATTAAAAGCACAAAAAGTATGTTTTGAATTGAATCTCAAACCTGAGACTATCCATAAGGCCGTATCTTATAAATGTCCTGTATGTGGTAAATGGCATATTGGTCATCATAACGGAAAGGCTTTAACATCTTCAGACAAACAGAAAATAAGAGAGCAATATACTAAGTGGAAATTCGTACATCAATGTAAGTAATATGGAAAGTCAGGAAGCAAAACTTTACAGAGGCAATGAGTATGTCAAATCTCTATGTCTTATCGGGTATAACGATGATTTTGATGAAATTGTCGTTGAAAACGACGGCACTATGACTGTAAGGGCAATGGAGGATGTAAAGGAAAATGGTGAATATGTCTATAAGCAGACAGAATATAAGGGGATTACAAGAATTAATTTCAAATAGGATATGTCTTACGCTGATTTAAAAATAGAATTTAGGGCGGTTGTATATACCAGTTCATCCCATGTGCTTGAGTATAGGGTTGATCCAAACCAAGACTTGAGATATGATGAGGAAAAAAGTATATTTGGCTTGTTTAAGATTACTCGTCATAAGAAATACAGCACATCTTGGCATCAGCCTCTATATTTTTTTGTCGGTACTTTATCAGAACAATATAGCGAAGATGATCCGTATCATTTGCATCCTTTGTTTATTAGAGATAAGAAGGATTTAGTATGGTATAAATCAAACTTCAGAACGATTGGTGATTTTTTTGAATACGTTAATAAATTGGAAAATGAAAACCTTGCTAAATATAGGATTAAGCGCAAAAAATACTTAGAAACCCATACGACATGGTATTAATGAGGAGGTAATAATATGGCAATGATTTCTAATATAAAAGATTATGATGTCACAAGTTCGCTGAATGTCTTATCACGGCTTTATCATGAGACAAAAAGAGAATACGACGACTTGAAAGTGAGTATTGGTTATAAAGAAAAAAGATTGAAGGCTATCCATGATAGAATGGAGAAGATAATATCCGAAAACGAGGAATATCAAATAGCCCTTGACAATTTCCTTGAGAATAATTCTCATTATCAGGTGGTGAATTTTGTTGAAAGCCTGTTAAATACGCGAGATAAGAAAACTGTAATGGAATACATTGAAAAGACATTGAAATTGTCAGAAACGGATGACCGATACACAAAACGATTCTGGGAGGAAGCAATGAAAAACGGAGTTTATACAATATAAATAAAAAAAAATTATGGCTGAATTTTTAAAAAGGACAATTAAGTTAGAACCTATCAAGGTTATATATTCAGACGGTAACAAGATACCATTTGCCGCCGTGCCAAAACGTAAGGCAACAATACGCGAAGCAATGTATATTCTACGCAATATCCTCGGTTTCAACATTGACCTGTCATTGGAGGGCTGTGAAACCAGAGAAGAGCAGGATGAACTGAGAAAAGAATTCACGGAGGCTCTCAATAATTTCCTTAGTGGAGGCGATTGGGGCTGCTTATGCAGTGATTGCTATTGTGATGACGATGACAATGATGCGTTCAATTTCGCATATTTTACATGGCTGATTAGCTATTGTCAGGAGAAGGGGATATTGTAAATAAGCTATTTTATGACTATACAGTATAGAAAATCAGACGGCTCATTGTGGTCATTCGATTCAGATAAACTCTATAGTACGACTGTCAATAATGAAACTAAGAGCTTCAATATAAAACTGAAATACTATGGGTGGGATGAATATGACTATTGGTACGAGGATATTACTGATGTCATTGAAATAAGAATTTAAATAGTATATTTGTCCTATGAAAGTTGATTACAGAAAATTTGAATCGGAATCAGAAGCCTATAGTTGGCTGAACAGTGAATATAACTATGTGGAGAGTGTTATTTCCATATACAGGAAGTTTGTGCCAGGAGTTGTATCCACATCCAACGACGTAGTGGTTTGGTACAATGTAAAGGAATAAAAACATTGGAAATATTTGAAAAATTTCAAAGGTTTTATGAATACAAATTGGGAAGAATATAGAAAAACAGCAGCTATGGCAGCAATGCAAGCCCTGCTGCAAAACACTAATTATGTGTCAGATAAGACAAAAAGCTGCTATACCGTAACAGAAATGGCAGATAGTACGGCCTATGACGCAATAGCCTTTGCTGATGCATTGATTAAAAAGCTAAAGCAAGAACATTAACATGAAAATTAAAGATTTTGTGGGTTTTAATCCCGAAGCGGAGATCAAGGTAATTTCCATAAGCGGTATGCCGTTCAACGGCAAATTGACATATGGGTGGTCAAATGGGGAAGGAGAATCGTTTGACAATAGTAAGGAAACGGCTACGGAAGTCTGTATATTCTTAGGAGATATAAAGGAAAATAACGCAACAGCATAACGGAGTATGAAAGAATACATCAAGAAGACATTATCAGAAATTAAAACAGGTGATGTAAAATTAGGTAACAGCGACTACGATAAAATAGAAATCGAAATCTTTGATAAGGAATTATTTGAGAAAAGCGGGCAAAGCGTCGGAATATCCTGTTTTGGTTTTGGTAGCTATCGTGGTGGCTGCTCCTATTCGTTATGTCACCCTCTGTCGGCATATAAATACAGTTTCATAGACGATGAAGATGCCGCTATTATAATAAATGCCTATCGGAATTTCTTATCAGATGAAGATAAACTATGGAAGGAAATGTTGGAAATCTATGGTGAGCCTCTTTACTATGTAAGTGATTCGGAACTTAATATAAAGCTCGACTATGGTGATATATTGCTTTACAGGGACTTAAAATATGAACAAAAATCACTTGAGTTTTTGGAACTACAAAAAGGTGATTATGGTTATACAATTGAAGATTCCATTAAACAAGAGGAACAATTCTATGAATGGCTTACGAGTAAAGAGGATAAGAAAATGAGAGTTGTTTTCCGTGGTCAGAAAATCATCGTCGCTCCTAGATACAGCCAATGCCAAAATTGCGGAAACTCGTTAATTATCTCATATCTTTCTGCGCATGAAGGCTCCCTATTCAAGATTAACATTGATATGTACGAATTGTCGAAAAGGATTGAAAAAATAAATAATGACCTATACAAAGTAGTCCGTTCAGTATTCGACAAATATGGAACTATCAAAAAAGAAGCCATTCACAGGGATTGGAATAAAAATGAAATAAAACCAATTTAAGTATGGAAGAGTAATTGATATGATATTAACAACAGAGAATAAGGAAGAGGCAATCAAGGTTCTGAGGGCTTTGGAGGTTGATGAAGAAACCATAAAATATATTAAATGTACAAGTGAGTCATGTTGGATTCACAAATTTGAGGGGTGGCTTGGAGGTAGAGACGGATGGTCATGCCTTGTTATAGACAGAGGCCCTGATTTTGAGTTTGATGATGAAGAAATAGACGAACTTGAACATATTGTGGTCGATGGTATTGAATATATTATTTGCGAAGGTGATTAATGTACTATGAAGCCGAATTTTGTATCTCAGGATAATCACGCAGGTCACGCCTTTAGCGGGAACGTCGTGATGATGTGTTATTATTGGGTTAATAGAAATCATCCTGATGTCAATCGTGAATGGTGTATCAAAATGATCAAAAGGTCTAAAAATAGGAATAAACGTAGATATAAAGAGAAATATGGCAGGAAGACGTAATACATGGTGGGTGGAATATTCATTCGAATATTCCTATTATGATTCTGAAGAAAAGAAATGGTTCGAAGAAACTAATTTTGATGCAGGCAGATTTCATTGTCTGAAAAAGGATATACCAAATGAGGTAAGAAAAGTCGTTGAAGAAGATTTGGAAGGTGAAACCTATAAGAACTTGACAATTAATATTGATGATCAATACATAACAACGGATTATGAAGTTTAAGCACTATGGAGGCAGAACACGTATTCAAATTCAGATGCTACATTCCTAATGATTTAAGCACTATCGAGGAATCTGTATATACCAACATCGATTTTATGGAAGAGTTGGAAAATGAGCATTCATACAAGTCGGATGAAAGTTATGAGAGACTAATGAGGCTTACAGAGGAAAAAGTAGCTAAGATATATTTCACACCTGAGAAAATACAAGAAATGAAAGAAAGTCTCTGTAAGAAAATTATGGAGTTAGATAACCCATTCACTATCTTTTGTAACGATTGGGACGGGGGCTACGAGTGTGAGGAAAATAGACTGTTAGAAAATATCCGCAAAATAAGATGACAAAGAAGTTTTGGAAAGATTGGCAGAATCGTTTAGGTGAGACGAAACAGGTGTATGGTTTCTGTTACACAGATAGTGAAAATATTAAAAAGAGAGTTGGCGGCACGCTAATCACCTATCTCCCATTCAAGATAATATCTGCCACATTTCATCATCATAATGATACCGTGGATTTAGTTGTGGAGGTAACATCGCTTGTCGCAGGCAAGGATTCTCACCATGTGGAAAACAAGTATATAACATTGAATCGTAATGACATCGGAACGGTGAAGTTCATAAAAAAACCACAAATAATTTTGGGTAATTGAAAATTTAATCCTAACTTTGCAATAAGAAAAAAAATAGAGAACAATGGAAGAGAAGAAAGAAAAGACAATAACCCCAAGTCAATATTTTGATTACCTTAAAGGGGCAAAGAATACAGTTACAACAGAAGCGTTAAAAGAATCATATGATGTATTCCTAAAGCTTGCTGAAAAGTATAAGAAGCTTGGGCAGGTTGAGTCATTGAAGAAGCTGTGTTTCCTTGCAGATACCCTTGCAAAGGAAGAGAAGCTTATTGAAATGGGTATTACCACATACATCTACAAGGACACTATCGAGGATTATATTGAGAATGTGGCAGATAAGACGGTGAAAATCGTTGAGCTTTCACGATATATGAGAGAGGTTCCCGATGAATTGGTTGAAACCATTGAAAAGACCAAGGAACTATTTGATGAATTCTATGTTGTTTTTACCGATTACACAGGTAAGGAGGAAAGAAAGGTTGAAAAGGAGAGAAGGGATAAGGATCCCATCCTGTTCGGAGTGTTCAAGAATAACTCAAATGTAGCAGACCGTTTCTATTTCCTTGGGGATTGGGTGGATGAGTATTGTGACCTCACTCTTGACAAGATGGTTGAGCAATACAAGGAAAAGCAGGGAGTTTCGCCTGCGGTAACTACGGAGATTCCGAAGAATAGCGAGGAACTTATCGCCATCCTAAAGACATATAGGATTGACGAAAAGAAGACAGGAATTGCAATATCTGTAGCTAACAATGAGTCTATTCCCATTTCTTCTTATGTAGTTGACAATAGAATTGAAAAGAAACCTGGATTCTTCGATAAAGTCCGTAGCATTTTCAAGAAGTAATGCTTTCTCCTAAGATAGACCTTACGGAACACCATGATTTCGGTGGGACACGATTCGCTTTCACGGGCTTTCATCCATTAGTGGAGCGTTGGTTCGACGATGGTAACATTTCAATGGATGAGTACGACTATATGTGTTGGTTTGAAGGGATTTTCGGAAAATTCAGGCATAAGAACGAAAAGAATAAGGTGTTTGACAAAGAAGGGGCTTACGAAAAAGAATTAAGAACCCATTGTCACAGATGTGGAAAGCCCCTAAGAATCCCTTGGAAAATATTCTATGATCTTTGTGAGGAATGTAATGAAATTATGGATTCCGATTATGGGAGGATTCCTTGGAAATCAACAAATAAGGAAATTAGCCATAATATAGAAAGAAACGATTTATTCAGTTTAAGATAAAGGAGTTATGAAGTCATTGTTCGACGAAGAAAATAAATTAAAGCTTATCGACCTCACAGGAAGATTGCCATACGGAGTTATTGTCAATACACCGAAAGGTGATGGATATTTACACACCGTTAACCTGACTATATTCGGAACAGAATATGGAGTCAATATCGACGCGACAAAGAGAGATACATTCAATGATAGGGAAGATGTTATTAAACCTTATCTTCGTCCTATGTCTTCAATGACTGAGGAAGAAAATGAGGAATATAATAATATTGACAATAGGGCGTATTCTTGCCCAAAAGACTATGCGCATATTCCTGCTAAAGATAGAATTGATTGGCTTCTTAAGAATCATTTTGATTTTAGAGGACTTATTCCTAAAGGTTTAGCTATTGAAGTGACTAAAGAAAATAACCCATATGAAATTAGAAGTAGGGAATAGAATTTTCTACCAAAAGAATGGAGAATTTTATGTTGATAGAATTGCTGACATATTATCTACTAAAGAAGGGACTCTTTATGAGCTTGTAGATTATGATTGGTGGTGTGTTACAGAAGATGAACTACTTGATGAATCTGATGAAAGAGTCCGCGATTATATGTGTATGTCAAAAGATGCGATGATAAAACTTTCAGATGTTCGTAATTGGCTTCGTTATCATGCACGAAACTATTATGAATCTGATAGTTGGTCGTTATTTAAAGACGAGGATATGGTTAAAGATTTGTGCAAAGCAATGTTATATGAATAAACTATGACACAAGAAGAAAGAGAAAAAAAGAGACAAGAAACTCTTAGAAAGATGAGGGTGTATAGGTTACATGCAAGTGAGGTAGATATTTTAGAAGAAGCAGGAGAATTATGAAACGAGAAGATAAAGAACTTCTTTTAAAGGATTTGAGCGCGAGATTGCCATATGGAGTGAGAGGTAAAGTTAAGGCCGATACTGTGGTTCCACACAAATATGACATAGACGGGTTTCCTTTAGAAACAACATTTGACGTAGATGTAGAATTACAAAGAATAGATGCAAGCAATGATGAACTCTTTGTATCCACTTTTGATAATAACGAAGATTTAGGAAACTATATTGAAGAATGTCAAATTGAAGGAACTCCTTGGACTATTGAAGAGTTTACTCCTTTTCTCCGCCCACTATCTTCAATGACAGATGAGGAACTACATGAAGTACAGGAAATATTAGGAAAAGGTGTTGAAATTCGTGAAGGCTTCATACTAAGTATAGATTCTTCAATAAATTCATTTTCATATCTTGAATTAATAGCAGTATTTGAGTGGTTTAATGCCCATCATTTTGACTATCGTGGATTAATTGAAAAGGGTCTTGCCGTTAAGGTGACAGCAGAGAACAATCCGTATAAATAGTTTGATTTAAGATAGAGATTTTTAATTTATGATTAGGATTATAGGGATTATTGTAGCTGGTATTGCTGCAATGTATTTTATGAAGAAGTTTGTTGAGAGTGTTATTAATCTTAGTGTTTCACTGAAAAAAAGAAATTACTATGATAAAAGCTTGCAACACCAGGGAATTGTTCTTAACAAAAAGACTAAAAAACTTGAAGCGGATAATTCATTGATACTACCATTTTAACCAAGCATATTTTGTACTGTAAAATTATGGACATGTTACTTATAGGAAATACATATTATTTGTTAAATGATAATGTATTTGACAGAGCGTATCAGGATATATTAAGAGATACGGATTATATGTTAGAAAATAATATGGAAGATATAATAGGGTATTTCTCAGATAATATAACAGATTTATTGGATGACATAGATTACCCGATAAATGAAGATACCGATGTTACTCCTGCTATAGAAGGTTTTACGAAATATGTTAATTGGCTTTATAAGAATTTAGCAAAATAAAAAGTATGACGCTTGAATTTGTAAATAAACATTGTCTTAATTGCGATTACTGCATTTATCAGGATAATGTGGCGTGGGGATGTGGTGAAATTGATGATGGCGGTTGTTGTAGTGAATGCCTTGAAACCTTGAAGTCATGTCGGCTTGGGCATAAACCTATCCCACACACTCCTAAGTTCAAACCAGGAGACAGGCTTGAATCATATCCTAATCCCATACGTATTCTTGCTGTTGTAACAGGTATTGATGGTTATTATGTCACCCAAATGGAAGGTGGATTCGGGAGGTTCAATGAACCTTATCCACAAAAGAATGTTGATCTTGAAGAGATTGACTATGGTTATGAGCTTGTCGAAGATAATACGCCTATCACATTGACTTTCAAAGAAGCACGTTTAGCTAAGATACTTTGGCCAGACATTGATACCAATAATATCACACCTGACGACTATGCTATGTTAAAGCAAAAAGAAGAAGACTTGATGAACTATTTTGGAATATTTGACGAAGAAGAATGAAATTTACGAAAGTACAAAATATCGAGATATTGAACCGTTATAACGCCTTTCTTGCGCAGACAATGAAAGAAACAGGCATTGATTGGTTGGATATTAAGGATTGGATTCGCCGTTGGGAGAATAGACAGAAGGCGGCTCATAAGAAACTAATGAAGGTGGTATTCGGTGATGAATGTAACAACAATTGAACAAAGTAAAAAACTGTTAGAGCTTGGGATTAAAGCTGAAACAGCCGATTTGTTCTATGACATCTACATCAATCCTATAACTAACGAAGAGGAAGGACAATCACTTGATTTTGTTAGTAATTGGCAAGATGCATGGGGAGATAGAAATAAATCCGATTTATTTGATGAAAGAGCTATTCCTGCTTGGTCTTTGGGTGCATTGTTGGAGTTAATGCCTCCATATCTTTTTGAATGGGAAAGAGGCATTGATCTAAATATCTATCGTAATCTCAACGGAAAGGGTTGGCATTGCAGTTATATGCCTAACAATATTAATGATATGCAGAAGGATAAGTTTAGGCAGATAACTAATGGTGATACTACTCTTGAAGCGGCTTACAACATGGTAGTTTGGCTTTTAGAAAACGGTTATATTAAGACATCTTGCGAAAAGGGTGAATAGCATATTGTTATCATGATATTTTTGGTTAATACATTTGGCCCATTCAAATAAAAATCTTATCTTTGCCACATAACAACAAATAAGAAAAATTATGATTAAGCCTGAAGAAATGATGTTAGGTGATCTCATCTACAATCACAGACATTGGATTTGTCCCGTCACTGGTATCAATGAAGAATGTGTTCAAGTCATTGCCAAACATTATGGAGAATTGACTTATAGGTGGGAAGATACTTATCCCATTCCACTAACAGAAGAGATAATTTTGCAACTTGGTTGGAAAGAGATTATGCCTGATGACCCAAAATATAAGAATGGTATCGGAGTAGGCAAGCAATATAAGCATCCAGATTATACGGACGTACTTAACATTGTTCAAAACAGCTTAACAAAAATGTATTGGACACTTGCGGGAGAGGTATATGTTAAGAATCTTAATGATTTACAGCATGTTTTACATCAAACAGTAAAAGATCGCATTATCACTGATGGTGATAAAGTAATGATTGATACATATAGATTTTGGGAAAATGATGAAGGATAAAAAGAAAATAATCCATATGAAAAAGCAAGTAACAGTATATGATAACTGCTATATAACCCGTGACAAAGGTGAGTTTGCAGGTCGCGGGGCTATGGTTTGGTACGGTTATTACTTACCGCCAGAAAAAACATCATTTGACTATCGTGTTCCATTCGATAAAAACAGAAAAAGAGAATGTGGAACAAGTGATTGGGCAAGCAATAATGACCTGTATCGGCATGGACATTTCCATTTACCGAATGAATTTTTCAAGGAGATAACGTTTAGGAATAAACCTAAAAAATGTAAGGTAATAATTGAAATAGAGGATTAAATATGACAAAACAAGAATCCAAACAACAATATCTCGAAAATTTAACACAGGCTGATTTATATGCTATACTTAAATACGGCTTAGTAAATCAGTCTGCTCCACCAAGTGTCACCGTAGAGGATATATACTACGTTATTCAAAGCAATCCATTATGAAAGAAAGTGAGCGTAAAAAAGTTTATATTGAAAAAATCAAAAAACGTTTAGATGGACTTGATATGCCTACCTTAGAAAAAATTTACAATGTCATAACCTACCGATAATGAATATATGACCAAGGAGCAAGAAGAAAATATCAGGAATGAGGCGGCCATTAATGCAATGAATGCCCTATTGAGCAGTTCATTTATGGTGTTTATTTTTGAATTCATATTCAGAAAAGAACTTGCAAAAATCGCCGTGAAATACGCCGATCAACTTGTAAAGGAATTAAAACAATAAAATATGACAAGAAATAACGAGATAGAGGATTCTGCATTGGAATCGTACCCTGTAAAAGAGAGATTCAATAAAAAGGCAACGGGTACATATGACCCTAACCTCCCACGAAGAAAGGCATATGTCGAGGGTGCAGAATGGGCCGATGATACACTATTAGATAAGGTTTGTGATTGGATTGATGAACATTTCATGAACAGGGTGAAGTGGGAGATAGCCACATACGAGTTCGAAAGCATTGAAAGTATGAAAGAAGAGTTGCGTAAGGCAATGAAAGTTTAAAGATATGAAGGCAAGGGTTATTGAAACAGGGGAGATAATTGACGTTCATTGTCTCTATTCCACCATATATACGAGATTGGATTGCAATGGTAAAATCGCAGAAGAGTTCGATGAGGATGAAATTGAGCTTATTTTGCCACCAAAGCCAAAAACGGTGTCCGTCGATAAGGCACTGAAATGGCTGAAGAAGAATTACACCAACTATTCCAAGAATCAGTTAGGTCTTGAAACATTTATGGAGGACTTTAAGAATGCTATGGATGACGATACCATTAAACCAAAAGATAATGGTAAAGAGCCGTGCGTCCATCATACTGACGGCTACGGCTGTGAGATAAGTCCTCAGAAAACGTGTAATGCTTGTAGTAGCTATTTCCCTAAGAAAAAGCATAAGTTCAATGTCGGCGATAAAGTCTTTTATAAGTCTTTTGGTAAAGTTCACAGCATGATAGTAGCGGATATTATAGACGCTAATGACGGTAATCCAATGTATGAAAGCGAGGATGGCAATGCGGTGTTTGAAAGTGAAATCATAGCAAGCCCAATTGACTATGATAAGCTCAATAATATGCTTGAAGAAGCTTTAGCAAAGGAGACTAAAGAAAGTTGGAATGAATGGCTACAAAAAGAAGAGGGTGAAAAGAAATATTACAAAGACCTTGAGGATGAAGATGATTTCTTGATGCGTTTCGGTAGATACCCTGTAACCTTTGAAGAGTACAATGCTGATATTATCGATGCTTTTAGACAAGGAAGATATACCGAGCGTGAGCAGATAATGAAGGATGCCGTGGAAATTGAATTCGGATGGCTAAAACCCATTCTTTATGCCCAAACGCCTAAAAGATGGGATATTGGTAATGATGATAAGGTTGATCTTGTAGTTGTTAAACGAGACTGATATATGGATAACGGTAAGGAGTATATCGTGGCTGCGGCCTACAAACTAAACGGGGCAGGTACTATAGCCCATAAAAGGCTAATATATAAACATAAAAGCCTATGGGTAGATAATGTACCGAGTTTCGATGACATTTACGACATCAGGATTGGAAGACATCATGCGGAAATTCTCCATATATTTGGAAAGGAGGTCGATCACCATACAGACGGTTTCTACACATCCTATGGAAGATGGGTGGATAGAAAAGAAGCAGCAGAAATTGCGATAGCTTGCGGTCAGATTAAGGAATGTAAATATTGGGACAATGAGTTGGATAGCAGTGACCTGTTTTAAGGGAAAAAACATCACAGAGAAATACAAACGCTACAAAAAATACAAGCATATAAAGGCGTATAAAAAACAAAGGGATAAAGAAGAACCAGAGGGAATATATAAGATTCTGCTTTACGCTTATTATTTCAATGGCGGACAGTTATCCGATTTGTTTGATCTCTTTGGTGTAGAGTTAGTGGAACAGGCATTTTGGTGTGGCTACATTAATGTCTATGATGGTATGTTAGGGTGGAAAGACCATCTATGGAATATGAAAGAATATAAGAAAAGGAAACCCGAATATTTTGACGAAAACGGAAATTGGAAAGGAAAGCAAGATGACAAATGATTCATTAATTATAAAGGCTCTTGGAGTCAAATACAAGAAGCTCTCAAGCTATGATGTGATACGCGAGGTTGAAAACCTATTTGAATCATGGGGTTCACCATTAGGTGCGTATCATAAGGAACTCCTACACAGGGAATGGGCTGGAGAATATGGACGACTGCCGTTTGAAGCATATAAATGGCAGGGAATGGATGGCACTCAAAAAAACTTTCTTTGGAGGTTAAGTGTAATACCTCTTGGCATATGGTTACTCATTCTTTTCCTTAACATTCCTCTCATGTGGATATTCTTGGGAAGAGCATATTATAAGAGTGACCCGAAGAAGAGAACAGTTAGTAGTTTCACTATCAATTGGATAGACAAGTGTTTTGACAGAAGGAGATAATCATGGAATACCCAAAGGAAATACAAGACCTCATAGATAAGGTAAATGAAATTACCGATGAAAGAGATTATTGGCGTGACAGATGTGAAAAACTCATTTCAAATGAAAAAGAAAATAATAAAAACGGAATTTGACATAGACAAGGCAAAAAACGGAGCGAAGATAGGTTTAAGGATGAGTTCGGAGCCATGTGTGGAAATAGTCTGCTATGACTTGGAACATCATAACGACATCAACGGAAAAAACTATCCCATTCTTGCCCTCATCACAGACACAGAAGGCAAGAAACATGAGGAACACTACTCGATAAATGGGGAATATATGCCGCCAGCGATGTCCAGTATGGACTTGATGATATTCGAGGAAAGTGATGAGGAGCTTACGGAGTTCGGTAAATATGTTAAGTCCGTCATTGAATGCTATGCAACGACGAATGGCAATAAGTATGAAATGCCATTTGAAACTGCAAAGAGATTAGAGGAAAAGCTTCTGTTATTGGCAGAAAAAGAGATATTAAAAAATTTATAAAATTATGACAGAGAAAACAACAGACCAAGCCTATGAAGAACTGAAAGCTATCAAGGCTGAATTAGCAGAGGGCGTTATCAAAGACCACGAAATGCCTACATTGTGTGACATGAACACATGTAAGGACACAGGCTTTGCAATCATCCTGACACTGAACACTAAATACGACTACACAAGTGATGTACTTGATCTTTGGAAGAACCGATTTATGGCAGACAATTATATGATAAACGTGCGCCGTAATCAGTTGAAAGTAAGGTTTAATGTGAGGTATTGAATTGGGTGTAATTCATAAACATTATATGAAAATATACAGAAAGACATACGGGTATGGCGATTCATATTATTTTATGACATCCAGGGAAAACGGACTCTTTTCATTTTCCCTTGCATTACCTGATAGGGAAACCCTCAAACTGAATCCATGTTTCATAGGAAGGGATGAAGAGGATAAGGCATACGATAATGCCGTCACCGTCTCTGATGATACATACAGACATTTCAATTCAATATATGACAAAGAGGGCAACTACAATGATGTCTGTTCATTGTTAATGACTGTGTTTAAGGATGTTGATCAGGAAACTCTTAATAAGGCATTCAGGCGTAATGACAATATATTTGACATAACCGACAGATGTATCAGGGAATACGGAAGGAAAATTTCGGATTGGCATTACGGGGATATTTCGCAAGAAGTTGAACATTGTATGAAACTATGGGACAATGATTCAGAAAGAGTTGTAAAGTGGATAGTCTCAGAAGAAATACCTGAACTTACATTATTCAATAATGCCTTGATAGATATATTCGGGGAGCATCATCCTACGGAGTATAAGCTTCTACACAAATTCTACAGTCATTGGGGCAAGGATTTGGATTCAATTATTAAAAAATGCATAGAAAAATATCCTGATGAAAAGGATTTCGATCTCGCCACATACATGTGCAGAAGGTTGTTGGATGAACAAAGGGAAAGAGAGATAGAGGAAATAAAGGAGAGGAAAAGATGGAAGCGTTGAATATGATAGAGCTTACGGCTCTAAAGGAAAGAATAAATAAGGAAACCCCGAACAGGATACATGACTGTGACAAGTGCGGATGTAAAAAAGAAGACCTTGAATGGAATTGGTACAATGACATCAGATTCCTGAGCGGTTCGGCAGGATATGACATCGTATGTCCTAACTGCGGCAATAAAATCACAAGGATAGTATTAGCAAGATCATAAATGAAAATGAAGAAAATATTATTTATTTCACTGTTATTCATAACCATCCTTTTTTCTTCTTGTAGAAGTGACGGTAAGGTTAAGATTAACTACACCACGATATATCCCGATACGACAATTACAACGGAAACTATCGTCAGTTACAAATATGTGACAGAAGATTCAAACAGCGTATGGTTAAGGCGTAAACCATACCTCTCTTCAAATAGAGGAAGCAACTACATTGTTGTCGGGAATGTTCATCTTGGCCCAACAACATGTCCGATAAGATTGAATTCATATGAATATATAGAATAACCTGTACGATTAAATAAACAATATTTGGTCAGTTTAAAATAAAGTCTTAAATTTGCGATATATTAATTAAAAGCAAATGAGTTATGAATAACAGTATCACCAAATTTGTTTATCTCGCATTCGCCGCAATAATGTTGTTCTCTTATTTAAGTGGGGATGCAAACTTTGAAGCCACCGTCATGTGCTTACTTATAGTTATTGTGTGCCAAAATTTCTCAAAAGAAATGGAAAAGAATGGATAATACATGCTTCGATAAATGGATAGTAAGATACACCTGTCATGAGCCTGACGGATCATACAGGCAGTTCCATATAGCGGACTTCGACACGAAGAAGAAGGCTTTGGACTATATCAGGAAACAGGACAAGGTAAAATCACCCAATGAGGAATATACGCTTATAGACAATACATATGAATAATATAGCAAAAAAACTATCTTACCGTGGTAATATATATGAGTATTCCCACAGTAAGAATAATATAATGGTTTATATCACCCAACCAACGTACCATTATGACGATTGGATAGATAATGGTGGAATCATTGTTGTCGAATACAGACCTAATGTGAATAATCATAGATATATCGTGTTGCATGAGCTATCGGTTAATTGTGATGGCGGGCATATAACACATAACAATATATCTAATTATAGTAAAATAGCAGAGCCATATGGGAAGGATGATAAGTAACTATTTTAAATAATAGAAAATATGTACCATTACACAAGTGTTGAACAGGGTAAAAAATTAGTTGAACTTGGGTTATCAAGAGATACTGCTGATATGTATTATGAATTTAATTTTATAACTGAAAAGAATTTGCAAATACCTAAGGTAGTAAATGGGAGCCTTCATGATACATCATTGCGTAATATTCCATGTTGGTCAGTTGGCGCATTGCTTAATCTGATGCCTCCTTATTTGTTTGAATGGGAAAGAGGCATAGACCTGAATATTTATCGCAATCTTAATGGTAAAGGATGGCATGTAAGTTATATGCCTAATAACATTGAGGATATGAAGAAAGATAAGTTCAAACAAATATCCAGTGGTGATAGCACAATAGAAGCAGCGTATAATATGATGGTGTGGTTATTGGAAAATGATCACGTTAAAAAATACTTAAAAATTCTAAATAAAGTATGATTTATAAAGTTATAATGAAAAAAATGCAAGGCCCAACATTATCTTATTATACTCAAGTATGGTGGGTTAATATTGATGTTCCTTCTAATGATGAAAAACTTGAAGAAAAAATTTTGTTTGGTTTGAAATATAACAAGTACCCTACTTTGAAAGAACATGAAGACGTTGGTTATGGTGGCGTAACGATTGAAGTTATTCCCTTTCCCGAATATCCTGGTTTGGGGACAGCACAAAGTGATTTACTTGATTTGAATAATAGCGTTAGTGTCTTTACCAATGATTCAATACAAGAAACAGTTTCAAGTGAAGAACAATATGTTAGTTTTGAAACTGCAAAGATTTTGAAGAAAAAAGGTTTTAATATACCTTGTTGGCACTACTATCACACTTCAAAGTTAGAACATTATTTCAGAAAAGTCACTAATAAAGGATGGGCCACTTCAGGCAATATATCAGCACCAAGCCAGTCCCTTACAATGAAATGGCTGAGAGAAGTGTATGATATAGATATAATTATTGGGCCTCATAAGGAAGTAAACACATGGGTTTATCAGTCTCATCTATGTAAAAATAGGGAGTATCTTTTTTCAATGGAGTTTGGGGATACATATGAAAGTTGTGTAGAAGCTGCAATTCAATACTGTTTAGAACACTTAATTTAAAACAGAAAAACACTATGGAAAATAAAATAACAAATCTATGGGTTACTTATCAGGTAAGCAATGGTGGTCTTGAACATGATACTGTAGAAGTAAAGGGTAAGGTTAATCACTATACAGTGGAGCAGGCAATTAAGGATACATTATCTTACTATAGGCAACATGAGTCAATAACGGTAGTTGCTTGGTCTGTAGAAGAAGAGTTCACTTATGAAGAACAAGAGTCTTATTGGAAAGGAGAGTATAGACCATGAAGCCAATAGCATTCAAAGAGCATAATGTAGTTTTTGCAAAGGATCAGAAGGAATATCAGCCACTACCTGCATTGAAGTTCGAAGACGGTACAGTAGTAACTTGTTGGAAGCTGTCATGGAAAGAACTGTTTAGGTTGGCTTTTACAAGAAAGATATGGCTTGCCCAACTGTCATTCAATAAGCCATTGCAACCACAATTCGCTACGATAAATAAAAATGACATTATAAAAGAAGAAAAATAAAATTTAGTGTATGGCAATGTGTTTAGGAATGGGTCTTATAAGTCTTGACCAACTTATAAGCGAAGCGGATAATACTACAGTGATAGATGAGTATATAGGAGGAACATGCGGAAATGTGCTGATGATATTAAGAACATTTGGTTGGGATGTTATACCTATTACAAGGCTTGACGATACTGTTCATACTAAAAAAGTAAAGAATGAATTTATCTTAAACAATATCTCCACTGAATTTATTCTGACAGACGGCAATTGTCCTGTAATACAGCAGCATAATACACCAAAAGGGAAATCAGACCATTACTTTACCTATCTGAACAAGAACAATGAGCCGAAGTTTAATTTTACGGCACATACGAAAACCCAAATGAAAGATGTTATTCAAAAAATTGATAACGTCAATATAGATGTCGTGTTTTTCGACAGGATTTCCCCATCATTTATGGATATGGTGAATAACATCAAGAGCAAAAACAAAAACACCCTTATAGTATTTGAGCCGTCTTGCAAAACAGACGAGAAACACTTTATGGATTGTGTTAATCTATCTCATATAATAAAATTCTCCGAACAAAGGATACCAAATATTAATGTTTTCGATTCTGTCAATAATAAATTCATCATACAGACAAGAGGTAAAAACGGATTAATTTTTAAAATCAGAAATTCCGATTGGATGGAAGTTCCGCCTGTACCCTTGAATGGGATGAAAATAGTAAATTCTGTTGGGGCAGGAGATTGGACTACGGCTACCTTAATCGACAATCTATATAAAATGCGAGGAAAGAAACTTTCCAATGAAGAGATAAAAGAAGCACTGTATTCAGCACAAATTGGGGCAGTTACCTCATTAGGATTTAAAACACCAAGAAAATAATACTCATATGAAGTTTAAGGAAGGGGACATCATAAAGCCAAAATGCGACATATATCCTGAATATATAGTAAACGAGGTAAAAAATGATAAGTATCTCCTCGTGAATACTACAGAATATGTTGAGTGGGAAGTTGATCAAGAAAAAATAGATTCTGATTATGAACTTAATGAATGATAAAGAAACCGTTTGGCATGATAGTACAGTAAGACCAAGAGAAAGAGAAACAATTATTTGGTATGACACAGAATTCCAGTACCCTGAATGCGGTGAATTGTACCCTGACGGATTTTACGGGGGTGGCACATGGATGGATTGGGATAAGTGCAAGAAAGAAAATGTAAGATGGGCATATTTTAAGGACTTAATTGAACTATGAAAAAGAAATGGTTTAGTTTCAGCTACTACAATATTAAAAACAAGCCTGAGGACAGCTATGACAAAAAGTACAATGAGGTCTACCAAGCCAATAAGGACAAGTATTTTAAGATAGTCATCAATTGGTGGTGGAATGTACCACATGTCCCATTCGAGGGTATCAATTTTGCCCATATGTGGAATGTGACACAGCTTGTATTCTCAGGCACTAAGAATAACTATTGGCTGATATTGAGGGATTCCCCATGTTATAGCGAAAAGGCCAAGTGGAAGATAAGGATGTTCAAGGCAACCAATGATCATACAGGATGCGGATAATGATGACATAATTTGAACTACGGTAATCATGGAATTACAGGAAGTAATAGAACACGTAAGAAGCGAATATAAGTCAGAACTTGCAAAGGATATATCCTTGAAGCTTGTATTGCTTGGGGCTGAAAACATTAAATATGTAAAAAACGGTAAGTATTCCTTTGATCACGGTATTAACGTAGGACAGACAAAGGCATTGTCTTGGGTATTGGAACGTTTGAAGGATGCGGAGAAAATTTAAAAAACCATTTGGCCAATCCAAAAAATAATCCTATCTTTGCATCGTAAAAAACAAATAAAAAAAGAAAGAGAATATGAAACCTACAAAAGAAGAACTCAACATATTAAGACTCTATGCGAGGTTGAGCCATCAAGAGGATAAATATGTTTGGCTTAGACAGGATGAAAAGGGTACATACATCGAGTACGCTTTTAAGGAAGGAGTCCCTCATGACAACAGATGCCTTTCTTGGTATTTCTCTTTACAACCCAATGCCCTGAAAAGAAATGGCAAAGCCTTCGGTCATGAAACGGAGGAAATAGAAAAGGAAATTGAGTGGAGAAAAAAGAGGATCGAAGACAGAGTAGACAACCTCTTTACCTTAAGTTCATTTACCTGCGGGCATGAAGAATATCCAGAAAGCACTTTGAGTGATATTGAAAAGGAATGGGAGAAGTATCACGAGGAAGAGCCATTTATTAAGGAAGACCATATATGCAGAGTAGGCTGTCCCGCCCGTGCGTGTATTAAGAATATGACATGCGCTCATTGGACTTATGAGGAACCCGTAAAATGTGCCTGTTGGAATCTGTCAGAAGTAAATAGCTTGCCTACCCATGTTTCCATCTCTATGGAAGATGCCGTAAGACTTGAAAAATATTTAATTCATACAGAAGGAGAATCATGAAATATAGGGTTATAGAAGTCATTAGAGACAATAAGACAAAATACATACCTCAATGGGAAGAACAACTTCCTGACAACACTACAAGATGGAGAGGTTGTACTTTCGACAAGCCGTTAGCACCAACTTGCGATACAGTGGATGAGGCAAGGGAGTTCTGTGTTAAACACCGACAATTGATAATAGCACAAAAGGATATTGTTGTTTGGGAAGCAGAACTGTAACACCGATTTTTCAGCAATTAATTCATATAAAAAAAGAAAATGAAACGAGCATACAAGTATAAGATGAAACCAACCGATGAACAGAAGCAACTTCTTTCACAGGCATTCGGGTGCGCCCGTTTCATATACAATTGGGGACTCGATAGGAAAAAGACCGCGTATGAGACGGAAAAGAAAAAACTCTCATATGTGGATATAGCCAAGGAAATGACCCTATTGAAGAAACAAGAGGAATATAAGTGGCTAAACGACGTAGCCAATGATATACTTCAGCAGTCACTAAGGAACATGAGTGCTGCATACGATAATTTCTTTAAGCAACATAACGGATACCCCAAGTTCAAATCAAAGAAAAACTCAAGAGACTCGGTAAAATATGTACAATGCGTCCATTTTGACTTTAATGAGTGGAAAGTAAAGATACCAAGAATAGGATGGATTAACATATGCAAAAACAGGACATTTGATCAGTCAAATACAAAGCAAGGTACTTGTACCGTGTCAAGAGACCATTGCGGAACATATTGGTGTGTGATACTTACGGATGACGGAATCGAGAATACTCCGAAAACCAAGGTAATCGAGGAAACCGCCGTCGGTATAGACTTAGGCATCAAGGATTACGCAATACTCTCAGACGGAACGAAGTACGGAAATCCTAAGTTCTTGGAAAAAGGACAAAGGAAACTTGCTATCTTACAAAAAAAGTTCGCAAGGACAAAGAAAGACTCAAAAAGACATGAGGCAATGAGAATGAGAGTCGCAAGACAATACAGGAAAATCAATAACAGAAGAGAACACTTCCTGCATGATATCTCATCAGCTATCATTAATAATTATGATACCGTATGCCTTGAGAACCTGAATATCGAGGGAATGGTAAAAAACCATCATCTTGCCAACTCCATACAATCAGCAGCATGGGGAGAATTCAAGAGACAACTTGAATATAAGGCGGAGTGGAACGGAAAGAATATAATAACAATAGGAAGATTCGAGCCGTCCACTAAGACCTGCTCACATTGCGGATACGTAAATAATGAAATTACATTGAAGGATAGGAGTTGGGTCTGCCCTAACTGCGGGACAAGGCACAACAGGGATGTCAATGCTGCGAAGAATATCCTCAGGATGGGAATGGAAAAGAATAAATAATAAGGAAAGAAATATAAACGCCCGTAGAGGTGCGGGTGTCTGGACGGTGAGGGTTCTTGCGTTGGCTACCCTGTGAAACGTCAAAGTTTAATTTGCCTTTAATGACGTTGCGAAAGTTGAAGTCAACGTGAACATCTACGCCCTTTCTTGTGTCCTTATCCGCAAAAGGTTGGTGACGTGGACTAAAGGTGTTTTTTTGCCTCTCAAGAGAAATTGCAGTTACAACATTAGCAGAGTAATGGGCGAAAAAGGCAGACTGCACCTTTGAAGATAATGCTTACTTTTTTTCTTCGTTTAACACTATGACACCTAAACTATTTATAATAAACAAACTGCTTAGTAATGGATTATGCCGTAAAAATAGTTGATTCTTGCGGCAAAAAATTCAACAAATAATTGATAAGATAAATGGCGTAAAAACTGTCGTTTGTGATAATTTTCCTAAAATTTTTCATGAAAATTTTTGCCGACCACAATAAAAAAAAATAAATAATCAGGTGATCAAATAGGAGGGGAACAGACGGTAGTTCTCCACTATTTTCATTTTGTAACTAAAATCGTTATTTTTCTTACACTTTGAAAATTTTTCATATGGGGGTATACTTACATTATGTAAGGAAAACAAATTATTTTGTTTACACCTTGTTATTTTGGGAAATGGATATTATTTGATCAACGTAAAAAAATATTGTGAAATATTTGGCCATTTAATAAAAAAGTCGTATCTTTGCATTGTCTTTCAGTGATGAGGGGCATTTACATAGAGCGCGATGGTGTATATTAGCCGACATCACGTGTAAAGCGGTAAGCACACCTACATCATGCGTAGGAGGAAATGAGCGCAATCAGGGCCTTTAGCTCAGTTGGTCAGAGCAGCAGACTCATAATCTGAAGGTCGCAGGTTCAAGCCCTGCAAGGCCCACTAATAATTTTATACTATAAATAATTTATGTACGAGGTACGTCATTGTTCATACCCTATAGCAAAGAAGTTGAAGGAGCGTGGTTTTGACGCTCCGTGTGACAGTTGCTACTACACTCTTGTTACCGACAAGGACGGTAATCCTTTATCCTTTGATGAGGAATTGGATTTGAAGGGTGAAGGAAGAGAGGATGAGATTTGTTATGTGAAGGGTGGTGCTGTATGGGATCATTATACATGTAACAAGGAGGAAAAGGACAGTGATGTATGTGCAAGACCTACTCAGGAATTAATGGTACAATGGTTCCTGTTAAAGTATAAGGTATTTATCTATCCCAAGATATATTATTGTGAGGACGGTCTTAGATGGCTGTATAGGATAGACAAAGTAGGTGATTACAATACGGAAAAGATCAGGGAGCATACAGGATATGACAATATGTTTGATGCCATTGATGGAGGAATTGAATGGTGTGTTGATAATATTTTTTGAATGTATGCAGTATTTATAAAAGATTATCCGATAAAAAATCGTATATTTACGAAGCTATGAAAAGGTTAAAGATAAAACATAATAATACAATTAAATTAAAATCAAAAATGAAGAAACTTTTTTACGTTGTCTTCGCTATGGTAGCAATTACCTTTGCCGCTTGTGGTAATAAGGCTCAGGGAGAGGCTACAGAGCAAGACAGTACAGCCGTAGATAGTATTGCTGTTACTGATACAGTGAATGTTGATTCTGCATTTGTAGCTGAAGCCGATTCTACTGTATGTCCTGACTAAGGGATGGATTGAGATTACACAGGAATATTTTTAGACTGTACGTTAAAAAAGGTAAGCATGATTGATCAAAACCATACTTATCTTTTTTTCTTTTTAATGCGCTCTTAGCTCAGTGGGTTTTTAGAGCAACGGACTTTTAATCCGTGGGTCATGGGTTCGAATCCCATAGGGCGCACCAAATAATCATCAAGCCTCAGTGGGGGAATTGGTAGACCCGACAGACTTAAAATTTGTTGATCCGTAAGGGTCGTGCGGGTTCGAGTCCCGCCTGAGGTACAGAAAAAAAACATTGCAAATTTTTGGTTATATCAAAAAATAATCGTATCTTTGCAATGTAGAAAAGGGAAGCGCAATGGGAGGCGCACAGCAAACAACTTCATAGGACTGAACTTTTAATTCATAATTCTAAAACAAAGCCTCCTGAACAACATAAAAAGGAAGACATTACAGCAAAGACCAAGTAATGAATATCGAATGGGGACTATGTGTCGCGGGTTCGAGTCCCGCTATCCTGCCAACGATATGTAACTATCGAGACTTCCGCAGGATATAGCTCAGTGGTAGAGCAATAGTAAGATAAAAGTCTTCTGTTATTTTTTTTTGCGTTATTAATGAATTTTTTGATAGATCAAAATATTTATAATACACAATTTTCCTTTTTCGGAAATAAAGGTGTTCTTTGAAATATATGAAAGATATAACGACTTGGCAAGGTTAAAGAGAAATGAGAGGCATACAGCAAACTTCATTTGAATACATGTGTTTTGGGTTTATATGTAATTTAAGAAGCCTCTTGTAAGCGCGTTATGGTAGACATTACAGCAAATTCTATTTAATAGGTTAATAAATGTATCTGATAAATTCATTTTAAATGGTTCGATTCCATTAAATTTCTGTCTACTGTTTTTTCTGCCGTCTTGGGACAGCGGTTGACTCCGCCTGACTTGTAATCAGGATCCGCAAGGACACGTTGGTTCGAATCCAACAGGCGGCTCTATTAACTTTGCAGGTTCGAGTCATTATATCGGCTCATCGAAAATACACATCTATCTTAACGTTTTTTATATAGATGGCGAGTTAGTTATGATAGATGTTTTTTGTGGGTAATAAAGCTTTGGGGAAGGCTTTATTGCTTTTATTTGAAGATGGTGAAAAGAGAAGGAAGTCCACGGGTAATTCCGTTTGAGAGAAATAGACTTGTCTGTGGCCGCCCTAACGGTCTTGTGATTGTTGTTAAACATTCGGTTTAGCATCGTTTTTTTTTAGTTAGGGTGTATTTTTGGGGGATTAGCTCGCATGGCGCAGAGCGGCGGACTGTTAATCCGAAGGTGGTTGGTTCGAATCCAACATCCCCCGCAGAAAATATTACATCGCGGAGTGGAGCAGTTGGTAGCTCGCCAGGCTCATAACCTGGAGGTCGCAGGTTCGATTCCTGCCTCCGCAACTATCCAATAGTTGATTGTGTTCAACGTTAGCGTCCATTGCCCGTAAAGGGTGATGGGCTTTTTTATTGATCAAAAAATCAGGTATATATAAAAAATAGGTACTCAATTGAGTACCCTACAAAAATAGGGTAACGAGAATTGATGCCTCTAAATAAAAACATTTTTTCTTGTTACCCTCGCTTTTGTTATAATTAGTAATTGGAAGATTCAAAAAAATCTCAGGGGAGTGTGTAGTTTATGACCGCTGTCGATAATCTCCCCTGAGTCAAGAATAGTGACATCATAAATATACATTATTATTTTGAAATGTATATAGATATTATAATTTTTTCTATTGATCAAAAACACGCACAGTATTACAAGGGAGAAATATATGCCTCAATCCTCCCTCCCTATGCCTATCTATTTTTTGGTGTGCTGTCAGAAACAACGTACTCAATCGAGTACCCTGCCCGCGTTTATGCGGTGATGGCGTAACGTACAAGGATGGCAATGACCACCACAAGAATAAACCTTAGGATTAATGTACTATCCCTGAATGCCCTCTTGTTCACCAGGCACGTAATCGCAATTATCTGTATATACCTCTCCCATTCATATAGAATGTACAGGAGGATAATTATTAGTATCCACAACATAATATATGTTTCTTATTTTTGATTGATCAATATCTACGAAGAAGAGGGTGAAATTTTGATCAATCATGAAATCCCACCCTCCGATGTCCTTAACCGATGGTTTTACATAAATGGGTAGAGGTTCTTATTCAGCCATTCCTCATCCATATAGTTCAGCATCATTTCTCCCATCTTACATTGAAGCTCATAGTCATCCACCCCATCCACAAGCTGTGATGCAGGACAGCGCGTATTGGCGTAGTAATCCAATGCCTCAATTCCGTTGTCAAAATAGATATTCCTATAGTTCACCCATCTGTTAGGTGTAACAGAGACTCCGAGGTTAATTTCGGTCTCAAAAAGCATTACTGCGTATTTCCTCTTACTCATTGCTCAGGTTATTTTCGTGACAATACCGTTGAAGCAGCACTTCAATTTCACTCAATGTCTCAGGCAGGTCTTCCTTTCCGTTCAGCTCTGCCATCAGGTTCAAAACAAGTTGATTTATAATATACATATTTTCCAATGATTTATGTTATTTTAACAAATATCAGGGTGATGTATCATCCTCCCCGAATCACAATGCAAAGATAAGACTTTTTTCTGATATGGGCAAATTTTAGGATCAGTGCCGTATATACACCCATATATAAAAAGAAAAGGTACTCAGTCGAGTACCGTCCCCTTAATAAAAATCCTGTCAGGATTGGTGTTTTATTTTCTGTCTCCCTTCTTTGGGGTTGGAGTATTTATTTTTCCTCCTCCCTTAATATCTGTTAGGATACAGGTTCTTCTCTACAAGTGTCTTCATTTCCCGTGGGGTCATGTTGGAATTAAAGCTTTCCTTCGGCAGGAATATGGTGTACTGCTCAAACAGTTGTGTAGCCTTGTCCTTAATCACCTTGGGAATTGAAACAGAGTCGTCGAAATAGAATCTCATAAGCTCCTTTTCAAGGTCTGATGTGGACACAAACACATCCCTGTCGATGTTCTTTTTATAGTCATACACCGTGATCTTGAACCCTGTGTAACGCTTTCCATTGAACTTGATGTCTGTCCACTTCATTTCAATGGGCGTGGGCTTTACCTTGTCGCTTTTCTTAATCTTTGCCATAGGACATTTTTTCTTTTTAATGCTTATTGTTACTTATTCCTTGCAAAGATAGGGCTTTTATTCCATATAGCCAAAAAATTAATACTTATTAACATTCCATATAATAAGTGTACGAAATACACTATTTATCCTTTTAGGTATATTCCGCCTTCAGAAGGTTGGGCGGCGTTTTTGAATATTGCCTTTAATATAGTAAAAAATATGGAACGGCCAAACGAAAATAAGAAAAAAAAATAAATTCATTTTTATTTGGCCAATTCAGGAAAAATACTATATTAAAACCAATTAAATGGTAACAGCGGGACATAAAAAATGCCGCCACTTGTCTTCACAGATTCGCGGCGGCGGGTTAAGCCAAAAAAAACATTTTATCGTGTGTACTATATTATCTCTGTAGTCTTCTCAAAACAACGTCAGGAGTGCCGTTATTCTCATAGTCCCAATTTGCAGGGGCGTATGCAGGATTCCATTTATACCTGTCTATTTCCTTGAACCCCTTCTTGCCATAGAAATCGCTCAGGAAGCCGTCAAAATGGTCTAAGGTAGTTCCTCCAAGCCTGATGGCAGAATCAATCAGGGCTTCTCCTATACCCCTTATATCGGTATTATTATGTACGGATATTATATCCATATCCCCGTTACCCATAGGCTTTAACGCAAAACCGATCTCATAGCCCTCAACTTGGAATGTCTGCACGTTATGTTTCTTAAACTCCTCAACCGTATATGGTGTCAGGAACTCGCTTCTCTTATTTTTTGCGACCTCGGCAACAAACGATTCGTAATCATTCCTTACATATAAATCATTATTGATTTTATTGAGAATGTCAACCCTTATTGAGGATAATGGCGTATTTTCTTCTACGACATGTTCAAAGAGACCTTGTTGATACAAAGCCTCCCTGATACAATTTGTCGGTATTTTATTGTGTTTCTGAAAGAATTTGATGTCTTCTAATAGCTCCACTTATTTAGGATATTTTCATATAAATAGTTCATTGTCTGATTTAATTTATACATTGAACCCATTTTTTTATTATCCTCCGTCAGGTAAAGCCTCTTGTTTACCTCTATCATAAATGAATTATAATAGAAATCATTGTGGGGCGTTATTGAATTTGAATAGGGGCTATTCAGTTTTACGGTGTAACCGAACCCCTCGAAGAACTGACATATTTTTTCAATATACAAAGCCTTGGGGCGGCTCCAATCTTCATTAAAGCCGATGCAAATATCAACGTCTGGGGCTACTTCATTAGGGAATGAATGGCAGTCGATAATAACACAGTCCTGACACATTTCATCCGCAAGCTTTTCCTGATGTTTATACCACATCTGCATTGCAACGGAAAAAAGGGAATGGGTGCGCTTTCTCTTGCAACCATTGAAATCCGTATAGAAAATCCCTTCTCCCCTCGTTTCAAGTGGGTCGCCTATCAGTCTCTCCACATCACAGAAAAAACGCGATACAGGGCAAACTACGGGCTTTACAAGCTCATTGTCGTTAGGGGCGAAAAGAACGTCAGTAAATGTATCAGTCCATTTACTTACCTCACTCTGAATATCTCCCTCCCATGTATTGATATACAGGTTATCTGATGAATGCGGGATATTAAGGACTATTTTCTTGTATCTTCTTTCTTTCATAACAATGCAAAGATAAGGGTTTTTTATTATATGGCCAAATGTCTTAACATTTTTTAAGGATTAAGGACAAATAACTTTTCAATCTTTGTGTTCTGCTTGTTTCCTGTCTTGGTAGTACCCATCCCGTCTTTTTTCTTCGCCTGCCATATACATTTGAAATCATCGGGGGCATTATATTCAGTAACCAATACTTTATAACCGTCAATACTTCTTTGCCTTGCCCAATGCCAAAAAACAAAATGGTCAAAATCAGATTCATATTTCTTGGTTCCCATATATGGGGGGTCACAAAATAAGACCGAATTTTCAGGTATCTTTATTTCATTTCCCAAATCATGATAAGACCGCCACCAAAAAGCCGTACTGTCAAGATATTTGAAAGCCTCAACCTGTTTTTTTAATCCATTATATGCCTCTTTAATATGGTCTTCATTCTTATTCGGGTTAAAGTGAGCATATCCGTTAAACCATGCGCCGCCATAAGAACAAGCTGAACCAACGAAACCGATAAGATAGTCACAATATCTGTTATCATTATTCAAATAGGACTGTCTTATATCCTCATATAGGGTGAATGTCAGCTCATTTGAATTTTTCGGCAATTCCAATGAATCCAACCCATTATCCCTTATCTTAGTCCAAAGATCAATGATATAGTAATTTGTGTCGCATGCAACTTTATTCTTTGAGGGTATTTCTGAAATCACATTCATTCCACCTCCAAAGCAATCGAAGAAAACGGTATTATTATCCGTACCGTTCATTATGAACGGCAACAGTTCCTTCATAAATCGTCTTTTACTGCCTGAATATCTCATATTGCAAAGATAAGGAAAAAATCCGATATGACCAAATGAAATGAGGGAAAAGTTCCACAATATGTTTGTGAAAAACTTTTCCCTACTTATTAGCTAATGAGCAAAAACTTATTCGTCAAAATCGAGGTCGGCAACGTCGAAGTCGGAGACGTAATCCCAAAATTCGCTGAACATTTCCTCTTCGCACTCGGACTGCCATTCAGAAAGGGCATCGTAGTAATCGTCCTGGAATTCAAAGTCATCTTCTTGTGGCTCTCCCTCTTTTTCGGAGAAATCACCATAATCAGCCTCTTTATAGTCTATTTCTCCATAGAAATTGTAGGCATTGCTTTCCTCGTGGGCGGCAATAAGGACGGCAACCTTGAATGTCTGTTTAATCCAACGCAGCCACTCCTCTGGATAATACCAAGCCGTATCGCAGGTGAATTTAACGGTGGCCACATCACCTTCCACAACCAACTCCATACCGTCAAGAGTGGCGTTCCACTTACAGCCGTAGTGTATTTGTGACTGATAGTCATACCAACCCACAGCACCATAGGTCTTTTTCTGCTGTTCCTTGATTTTTGACAGCTTATTATCGTGGTCGTTGGTCGTGTCCCACTTTAGGAATGTGTCGGGAACAGGGCGGAACGTACCCATAGTAAGACCGTTGCTATAAACAATCTCGGCAGGGTTATTCTCTCTCTCACCCTTGCGGTTTTCCCCCCAACCAAATTCTGAGGTCTTGGTTTTGGCATTTGCAAGAAGCAAATCAAAAGCCTTTTCAATATCTTTTTGGGGTTCCATGTTTGAGTTCTTCAACCCCTCGTTAATAAAGTTAAGGACGTTTTCCTTTTTGCCCTTAACGGCTACTGCGTTGTTTGACCAATTAGGCATCTTCGTAATGTTTTTATTTGTTAATACTTGTTGTTATTTTTTCTGATGCAAAGGTAAGACTTTATTTTGAATCGGCCAAATGTCTTAACACTTTTTAAGGTTTTCTTGACATAGCTTTATATTCTCTATATGGCATCTTACCCATTGCTTCGCCTCTTTCAGGTTTCTTGCCTGACCGATATATGTAACTCCATCCGACTCGAATATGGAATACTTGTATGTACTATAGCACACACGGGGCTTGATAATATAACCTTTGTAATTCATTGCTTGTATAATGTGTATTTGTTTGGTCTGTTGGACTTGATGTACTTTTTCGCTTGTCTGATGCTTGGGAAGTACCTTATTTCAACGGTAACATCGTCATCCCATTCAATGTGGAGTTCTGTCTTGATTGGTTTCATAATGCTGCTTGTTTTAATGTTTTTACACTGCGAAGATAGGATTATTTTCCGACGTGGCCAAATCCTTTAACACTTTTTTTGGATTTAATAGATGAATGTGTAGGTTGCCACTTCTACGTCGATTCCATTATCATTCACATACTTGTCATCTACTGACATTTGGATTTCATAGTCAGGGCCGTTGAAATTCTTTTCAAAACGGCTGAATATCCAACGTCTCACATCATAAACGTCGTTACGGACAATGCCCCACTCATGATTACCTTTAACCTGTAGCACCAACTTATTCTTGGTATTGCCCCACAAGTCAGTAACCTTGGTCTTTAACTTCTTTGTTACCTCAACTGAGCCGTAGCCTGCGAAATGCTTTATTTTCATAACTGTTACTTGTTTTTATTGTTTTACGATGCAAAGATAAGGCTTTTCAATGATACGGCCAAATGTTTTAACAACTTTTAACGAAAAATTTTTTGCCATTAGAAATAAAATATTATATTAAAAACAATATATGACAAGCCGCCTTCAGTGGATCCGTCGTTACGGGAACGATATATACACAAAAAAAGGAGAGCCATCCCTTTTTATGGAATGACTCCCCGTCAACAAGCAACAAAATAAAAACAATCAATATTATGGAATACCAAAAGTTTTTAGGCTCCATAACGGGAATCGAACCCGTCCCGCGCCCGAACCGAATCAGCGCATGCCTTACCGACACAATCTATGGAGCAACCTATAATTAGTATGGAAGAATTAGCCTTACTCAGCCTTGCGATAGCCCAAGGTTTCATCATCGTCACCCTTCAAGATTGCGGCAACCTCACTTTCAAAGATGTCAATGATGGTTTCGCCGTTTTTCTTGCTAAGACGTTCAAAGATGTCCATGATGTCAAGGTCAAGTTCCTTATCCTCACCAACCTGCTCACTATACTTTGAATAGTAGTCGAAGAGAATGCCAAGCCCCTTCTTGATAGCCGCTGAATCCCTTACGGCAATGGTCTTTGAGGAAAGGCGGTCAAGGTCTGCAAGAGTGATTTTCTTCTTCTCCGTACCCTCGATTCTCTGTGCGGCAGCAAGAATTTCCTTAACGGCTCCTGCCTCATCATCCTTACCGTGTGCCTGATAGATACGGCGTACTTCTGTACCCTCAATCTTACCCTCGCGCATCAGGGCCTGCACACGCTCGTCACGCTCTGTATGAGTAAGGAAAATGGTCTTCCACTTTGCAAAACCGAGCTTCTTCACAATCTCGTCGGGCGTATAGCCAAGGTCAACGAACTTGCGGAATGCGATGCCGTACTCATACTCCGAGAATTTCTTTCCCTCGTTGCGGATAAGCTGCTCCACAAGAAGCTCGTCAGGTTTCAGGGATTTGGAGAGAAACAACGCAGGAATGCGCATAATGTCAGCACCCTCTGCCATCAGGGCCATTGTCGCACGATAACGGCGTTCACCATCTACAAGGCGGTATTTCTCATTTCCGTCCTCATCCTTGAACGGGATGACCGAGATAGGATTCTTCACCCCGTTTTCACGAATGGATTCCTTTAGCTCCTCCAGGTCAAAGTCAATACGGGAGTTGAAGCCTTCAACCACGACGATGTTACGTGGGTCAATGTTATACAGGTCTCGCTTTGTAGTCTTGTTAATCTCTGTCTGATTTTCCATAATCCAAATTTTAATTAATTGCTTTTTTACTTTGTTTACTTGCTCTCTCTTGTCCTACTGCTCAATTTGCAGTAGGCTTGTCCATGTACAGGTTGTACAGCTTAATCTCATTGGGCTTGCCCTTGTTGATGATTTTACTCAACTCTGCGGTCACACGGTTGCGCTTCATAGCGGCTTTGAATGTTCTCTTACTCATAAGTCTTGATGTTTTTTTAATTGTTTTTGTTACTTTTTTTGATATGTTTGACGGTGCAAAGATAAGATTTTTATTTCACACCGCCAAACGGTTTAACATTTTTTAACGGTTTACCAACTCATTACAACGTAAAGCTGCTCGTCGTCTTTCAAGCCCTTCAACAGACCCTTCATCTGTTTCAGGCAATCCTTCACATCATTGTAATACCAATCATCGTACTCCGTAGAGCCGAAGAAGAAACCACTTTGTGTAGGCAGGAGCATCGGGCCAAGCGTATGGTCTTTCAAAACCTTCTCGCAACGGTCTATGATGTCCACAAGGTCTTCACGCTCAATCCAAGCCGTCTCATTAACAAGCTTCTCTGCAAAATAGTGATAGAAGAAATTCACCTTGCGGAAATAGCCCACGTATGGCGCATAATGCTCTTTCAGAATCTCGTCGCGCTTCTTCTCGAATACCGACACGGGAACAGGTGTATAGATGTACTTGCCGTCTTTGTAGTCGTATTCCACACCAAGCTCCTTATAGTGGAACTGCGGATATGTGGAGAATGCGCATATTTTCTTGATGTTGCGCTCGTATGCGGCGTTGTAGTTCTCAGGCTTTGTGCGTTTCAGGGAGCGTACAGCACCGTCATACACCTTTGTCAGTTCCTTACGGGAATCATCATCAGCCTGCTTGATAATCTCTTCCCAATCCTCACGACTACTAACATTCTTTGTCCGAGGCTTCACAATCTTGTGAATGTAAATGTCTAAACCCATAACTAATTGTTTTTTAAGTTGTTACGTATTGTTGTTTAATAATCCCTTTCTGAATTACAATGCAAAGATAAGGCTTTTATTTGAGACGACCAAATCGTTTAGAGTTTTTTAACAATCCCTTGTTAAGGCTAAAGAAGGATTTCTTTGCGGGAGCGGTCTCATTCGTTTGAACTGTTTTCGATGGCTTCTTACTTTGCAACCAATTAATATGCTCCACAATCACATCGTTTTCACCGAGAATATCCATGTTATATGAGTAATGGTCTCTCATCTGCTCACACACGGTCTTAGCCTCTTCCAAAGTATATTTCGGTAATGGGCGGATAGGAGTGGTTCCATACCAATGCTCATCACACCATTCAATGTAGCGGCTTTTGCCTCCCTTATAATTTACTCTTACTACGTATAGTTCCATAACTGTTACTTGTTTTTATTTCTCGGTGCAAAGATACGACTTTATTTTGATATGGCCAAATCCTTTAACAACTTTTAACAATTTCGGTACTCAATCGAGTACATACACAGTCGGGTCGGGCTTGCCGTTATTGTAGAACTTCACGAACCTGCACCCATAATAGTCCATAAGCTCTGCCAACATTTGAAAGTGTATTTTATCGGCTCCGTTACACATAGTGGCAATATCCACGTCTGTAAGATGATGGATGCCGTAAATGTCCTTGCCGCCGAGGTTTATATGGAATGCCGTGAACCTGTCCTTCTCAGAATCCTTTCTTGTATAGAAGTCTATGGTTTCATTCACTTTCAGCCCGCTCATCAGTTCGGTAAGCTTTGAAAACGGTATTTCCCGATATGTTTTCATATTGAGTTCCTTTGCAAGGGCATTGTATAGCTCCTCTGCATATTTTGGCTCATAGTAAACCCTGAACACAATGTCCGAGAAAGTGTGATGAAGTAGGCAGTTTCTTATCTCCGTAACCTTATCGGCTATGGCGAACCTACTATTTAGCAGAATGTTGATAACACGCGGGACTACCGTATTGTAGTAAATGTCGGCTACAATGGCAGATGGCTTACTGCCTAAGATCGAGGGCAGCAGGCGCATTCTCTCGTCCTTGTTGAATGATTTGTACCAATCAACAAGATAATCAGGACACGCATTACCGAACATTACCCTGTGGGCATTAAGGAGTATTGCCATAAGTTTTTGGCGAAGGGCTTCAAATAAAGTCCCTTCAGGATTCTCATTTTTTCTTGTCATACGTCTTTTATTATTCATTATCTCTGCAAAGATAAGATTATTTTTTAATATGGCCAAACGAAAACGGGATTATTTTCAACAGGAGGTTCCGCCGCGTCGTCAGGAATAAAATTATTGGTTTTAATATAATAAAAAATATGAAACGGCCAAATAAAAACAATAAAAAAAGCACCCCACACCGTCAAAAAGACGAGTGAGATGCCCACGAACAACATCCTATTGGATTGAAGTATGCTTTGTTAGAACTTACATTTGAACTTCGGCGTGATGCGCTTGTAGCCCTTGACTTCGGCCTTGTCATCGGACACGTCGATTATGTCGTATGCCCAACGTCCGACCATATCAGCATCGGGCCATTCCTCTCCGTAGTCGCCGCCGCCACGTCCGTTACCATCAGCGCACAGGAGGGGCAGGGGATGTACGACCCAAGCGTTAGGCTTAAAATTAGGAACCGTGACGTATTCCTTCTTTGTACGGTTGATGATGTACTTGTAGCTGTGAAGCTGCGAGTAGTTGGGAATGGCACGCTTGTAAAGCTCATAAAGACCGTGACCCGAACCACCTTCCACAAGGTCAGACGCTTTCTCATAGATGTCAAGCGTTCCCTCGAACTCAACTTCACCGTCGTATTCGTGCTTGATTTCCTTCGGGTAAGCCTTGGTGACTTTCTTGTCTGCGTAGTCTCCGCACCACACAAAGGGATGACCCTTCATACCGTGGGCAAGCAGGTACATTACAGCCATTACGAACTCGTTGCCGACGTAGCTGTGTTCCATCAGTTTTGCCCCATTGTCATAATCCCAGCTATACAACGTCATTTTCACGGGCTGTTTTGACGTTTTCCAATTCTTTTTCAGAATACATGGATGATAATACTGTCCCATAGTAATTGAATGTTTTGCTTGTTAATACTTGTTGTTTCTTTACTTTTCTCGATGCAAAGATAAGGCTTTTATTTGGATTAGCCAAATTCTTTAACAGTTTTTAACTAAAGTTTCGGCTCTTCACAAAGTTCTCCCGTGTACGGTGAATATATAGTACCACTTTCAACGGCTTCACTCTCGACTGCAAACAAGCCTGTTCCTTTCTCATAGTAGATTTCAAGCTCGATTTCCATGTCCTTGATTTGGGCCTCAGCTTCTTCACGGGAATCGGCGCAACCCTCTTCAATAAGCTCCTGTACCTTATTTTCGTATGCGATAGGGAACTTATCCTTTGTCAGTACCACGTTGCAAAGATGCTCGTAGGTGTCGGAATTGTTCAATTTGACTGCCATAATACTATTTTGTTAATTTGTTAAAATTCAGCATCAGGCGGAAGCAATGGTGCTTTTTTGATGCAGATAATCATTGTCACTAAAGAAATAACATAATATACCGCCAAGCAGATTAGAAATATTTTCATAAGTCCTGTTTTTTTTAATAGTTTTCAGCCCAAGCGATTTCCTCTTCCACCTCTCTGACAAACTTGTCAAGGTTGAAGTCCTCGTCGTCGAAGTCAGGCATAGTACCGTTGTATTCCGCAAGAAGTGTCCCTTCGTCTGCATCGTACACGTCAATAAGCGATACGCTCTTGTCACAATCCCACGCGCTCTTTACCGTTACTGCGCGTCCGTCACTAAGTTCAAAAGTCTCTTTCATTTTGTTTCATTGTTAAGTATTGCTTGTACTCCTATTAACTCTCCCTTTTTGAATCCCTCTTGTTTTACAATAACGGACATTGCCTTTCTTACTGTTGTGGGTTTCGTCTTTACGGTCTTGATAGAACCGCCTTTCAAATAGCAATCCCACTCCGTAAACTTTGTTTCAAATGTAGCTTCTTCTTTATACATATTGTTTGTCTGTTTTTTACATTGCAAAGATAAGACTATTTTCTGAATTGGCCAAGCCCTTTAACATCTTTTAAGGATTTTGGTACTCGGTAGAGTACCGTGTTAAAATATGTAACCGTGAAACTTTGCAAGCCAATAGCCTTTGCAGTCCTCATTCGGGGCGGTATTGTTATTCCACGATTCCGTAGTCTTAATGCCCTTCTTTGAGAGTCTGTAGATTTGGAAGTGATTTGTGCCGTCGTGATGGTAGGCATAGACGTGAACCACACCGTTTTCAACCTCTGCTTTCAGGTTGTCAATGTCTCTGCCGTAGCATTTCCTTATCGCAGAATACAGATCCTCGCAACGCACAGGATATATGTCAGGACTTCCGTTCCATAACCCAAGTTTCCCCGTGATAATTACAGGACACTTGCATTGCTCTGCGTGAGCCATATTAAGACGCAGGTCATCCCACTCCATTTGCTGAAATTCGGACACATAGTCCCAATAGTCCTGAGAATTTTCATCATCAGGCTCAATCTCATTGACTCTGCAATGTTCAACGTACTCCTTATATTCAGGAATGTAGGTATCGTCAATCAAGACGTATTTAGGCATGTTCTTTCTCATAGTCTTACCCTCCTTTCTTATTCCATAGGTGGAAGCAGTACATTGTCGATAAAGTCACACAGGTCGTAGATTTCAGACGTGGATACGGAATCAATGTCGTATTCGTCACAATCCTCAGTACACAGGGTTATCTCCCCCTTTTCATTCATATCCACGCCATAGACGGTGGAGAAACAGTTTGAAGCATACTCAGGGTGGTTTCCGCCGTCATAATTGACGCAGACGCTGCAATCCAATTCTGAATCATCCCATTCAAGATGCTTGTCATTCTTTTTCAGGACACGCTTCAAGAACTTGATGCACTCCTTGCGTACCTGACCCTGCAATTTCAGCCAATCCTCTGCAACGGCTTGGAACTTCTCTTGCTTTTTCTTTTTTTCCATAATGCTTACTTGTTTATTTGTTACTTGTTTTCCTTAATTACAGTGCAAAGATAAGACTTTTCAATGACGTGGCCAAACAGAATGGCAATTATTTTCGTTAAGAAGTGTTAAATGATTTTGATGACACGGAGAAGCTCCATCGACATCCAGACAATAAAACGATATTGTTTTTAATATAATAAAAAATCTGATGCGACCAAACAAAAATAAATGTTTTTTATTTGGTGGGTTCAAAAAATTTGCTATATTAAAATACAATATGAAAACACCCACCTTCAGGAGGACGACGGATCCTGTTCGAGGTTATATAAAAAATAAGGGCTATCCCCAACAAAGTGAGAATAACCCGATGAAAGTAGTGTTATTTGGATTTTGCTATGCAGCCAATCTGAAAGCAAGGTCGTGTACCGTCTGCAATTTCTTCTGCACAGAGCCGTCCATAATGGCGTTGAACTTCTTTTCATCACCGCCCCAAGTGGCGACGTTCTGATAGAAACAGCTTACACCGTTGATAAGCTTCAATGCAGTGCCGTTTTCCAACAAGTCCTGACCCACCCCTGTATAGATAGTGTCCTTAACGGCCTCCATAATGTTCCTGCTGCGTGTGCTTATGTCTTCATTATTGAGGTTGAAATCCCCACGCTTATAGACCTTGAACACGTCAGGGGCAAACAGAGCCTCCGCAAGAATCTGCTCCTGCTGCTTGTCAGTGAGGCGAATCTTTGCAAGGGTCTGCAATTCCTGCTCAAAATACTCCTTATAGGTATTGTAAAGCCCAAGGGTACGGTAAGCCAATTCTGCGTTCTGTTTATTCAAGAGGTCGATACGCTCATTTACACGGCTTGTATGCTTGAACGTGATTTTACCTGAATTGTTACAGAGAGCAAGGTTGAGGGTATTCTGACAAACCGTTCTTACAGGTGTCACCATAGCCGTTACTGCGCCTGTGCCGTCGTGCGAGGTAGTGAAAACCACATACTGCTCGATAGTGTCATCCTTATGACCAAGTATGACGGGTTCGGGGAACTTAGCCGTAATAAAGAGACGTGAGCCATTAGTGCCGAGCAAACCTGCACACTCGATAGTCGGAATATCACCGTCGATTTTGCCTGTTGTGAGCAAGTCGATGAACTCAAACGCCTTTTGGTACTGTACCACACCGTATGAATCCGAGACGATAGCCAACGGCTCGTTGTAGTCATAGCGCATAGTTGCCTTACGTCCTTCCACAATGAGGCTTTTCAGCATTTCCACGCTTACAAACTGTCTGCCGTCCACAATCTGCGTGTCCTCAGAATTGATAGCCATATTGCCACCAAGCAAACCTTCAAGTTGAGGTGTTGCTGCGATTACAGGCTGCAAGCCCACTTCAAAATTTGCGTTGCACCCTTCAATGGCCTCCTTGACTGTAAGGGGTTGGTCGTACACTCTGCCAAGGCGATGCCAAGCGCGTTCTTTCTTGCCGTTCTCCACAAATGAGAACTGACCGTTTCTTTCTTCAATGTTAGCTGCCATAACTGAAATCCAATTAGTATTGTTAATTTATTTTACTTTTTTCTCTTCTTGACCCCTCCCACCGAATTGTGAGAGGGGGTGTCGTTATCTGTTTAACGCCTGACTGATACCGATACCTCAATCTCTTCTCCGTACTCCACGAACTCGCCTGTTGCGAATGACTCGCACATGTGCCAACCGTTTTCATCAAGCAGATAGGAATACTGACAGTCGATTTTCTCATACACTTTTGCAGGTGTATCTCCGAGCTTCGGCTTAACCCATTTCCAATCCTCGCCGCTTCTGTTAGCATAGTGGCGGACTTCATCATCCCACACTACCGAGCAATCACCACCGACAACGAGGTTCAGAGCCTGTTCATAGGTCGGGAACGTGCTTTTCAGAACTCTGCCCACACCGTCAGGATAGCCGTCTGAATGGCAATAGATACCGATGTAAGGCTTTGTGAGCTTCACCTTGCGTGACATTTCCTTGCCTATCTGCTCACCATAGCAATCCCAATTTGAGAGCTTCACAGGGAGCAATGACGGATCGAACTTCTTGAACTTACCGATGTCCTCTTTCCTGACCTTGATAATGATACTACTTCTTGTACTCATAACTCTTGAATGTTTTTTGCTTGTTAATACTTGTCTTTAACTGTTTTACGATGCAAAGATAGGACTATTTTTTGATGTGGCCAAATCCTTTAACACTTTTTAACGTCTTATCTCATTTAATTTTTAATCTATGCAATAGGAAAGCACGAGAAAACCTGTCTCATTTGAAAGATAATTCTCTATTTCATCCTCTTCAATGTCAGAGGGTATTTCCATTTCATCAGGCAAGTCCACATCTTCACCGTCAGTTTCCCAAACAATACCGCTTACTTTTATCGTACTCGGTTGAGTACCTTTAGGTTCGGGGAGGCAGTTGCAAATTCTATCCATTTCAGATATGGAGAGGTCGCCACCAAGACGCTCATATTCATTATGCCCTGTCTCTATATCCACGACCGTAACAAATACTACACCGTCTTTAGAAACTTCGGCTTTCGTAACATAGCCGCTGCCTTCATAATCTTCGTCAATGATTGTAATGCAGGCACGCATATCGGCATCCTCATCAAATGTATAACTACCACCATGCGCTTCGATACATTTCTTCAAGTCATCGAGGGCCTTTCTGTTAAGCCTGTAATAGGCATCCATAAAATTCTTGTGTTTCATACTTCTTGTTTGTTTTTGTTATTTTGAATCCACGATATTGAAATTCTCTACTTCGGTATCATACACCTCTACGTTTTCCGAATCGGGCGTAACTTCAATGTTGAGATTATCAACAATGTCATTGGGATTTGTCAAGTCGGTATCTAATACCACTCTTACCGTAATGTCAATGTAAACTCTGCTCATATTTGTAACCTATGCTAATGAATTGAAAAACGTGTTGATTTCCTCTGCTGTCTCGGTAATGTAGTCGTATGCTCCGTCAATACCCTCAAAATGCTTCTCTAAAACACGATCAACTATCGAGATGGGTAATTGGTCACATGAGCCAAAACAAACGCCGTATGACCCCTTAAAATGCGTTTGGGAGTATATTCTCACACTTTGTACCACGCTCCTGCAATCTCCAACTTGGATAATTGCAACAGCACCGTCGTTTGGATGAGTTACGGAAACATTTGGATTGTCCTTGAAAAATTCATCCATTTGTCTGTCAAGTTGCTTGATTGTCTGCATAACTTCCTTGTTTGTTTCTTAAAACCGATGCAAAGATAAGGCTTTTATTTGGGGTGGCCAAACAAAATGAGGGGTTTTTTCCTTAAAAAGTGTTAAAGAGAAATGCACGCAGGAGTACGCCGTCGATCGTTTTCTATTATTGGTTTTAATATAATAAAAAAGTTGGAATGGCCAAACGAAAACATAAAAAAAAATTGCGCCTATCCTCACGGACGGACGCAACTCCCATTGTTTAACTTCTTAAAAACTATATAATATTATTATGAATTATCTCACATCTGTGACACACGCATCACGGACGAACACATCGTCATAGTTCTGCATATCTGCAATATCCTTTGCGATTTGGATAGCGGTGGCTTCATCTACGGCATCCACCTCCACAGGAACAACCACGTCAAGATGCACGTTGATTGAATAGTGCTTCATGTTCTTCTCGGTTTCCTTCTTCTTCTCCTTATACTCTTTTAAGGTTTTCGGACTGATGATGGCCACACCGACAAAAGAAGGTACAACGGCAACTATATCCTCGTTGAAGTCGAAGTCAGAGTTGAAATCTGATTCATACTCGGTCTCAATGTATTCCCCGAACTTTGCCTCCATATAGGCTACAAGGGCGGCATAGAGTCTGATTTTTCTGCGGTGGGTCGGCTTGTACTTTTCCACTATTTCCTTGTTGAGAACCTTGACATTGCTGATGTCATAGAGCGGCAGACGTTTTCCGCCACAGAGGAAAGATTCAATAGAACCCTCAATTTCCTCCTGCTTTTCAGTCTCACTCATAACGCTCTTGTAAAACTCCATAAGACTGTCATAGAAAGCAGCCTTTTTCGGATTCACAGGGCGATTCTTCTTAATTGCTTCTTCGTAAGTCATAACTTTTATTGTTTTATCGTTTCACACTGCAAAGATACGGCTTTATTTTGAATTGGCCAAATAAAACCACTTTTTTTTTTTTCTTCTTTTTTTGTAATATTTTTCAACCCCCCCCCTTAGATCTCATGCTAACATGCATGTATAATATCTTATAATTAAACAGATAGTTGTTTTTATTATATAGATTAGATATATAAAGAGAATTAAAGAAAGAAATATATAAAGAAAGAAAAAAAGAGAAAAATTTGCTCATTTTCGTTTGGCCATTTCAAGACTTTTATTATATTAAACTCAATTTTTGATCAACAGCAAACATCCAGCACTGGAAATGACGGGCTTCAGAAATGAATACATGAAAAACCCGTTCCACTCCGAAAAGCAGAACGGGCAACAATAGACCTACAATAAATTAAATAAATATGCTTCGCAAATAGTGGCGTATCCGCCAAATCAAGCTACGCTTTCGCTCCGTTAATGAAAGCAGAGAGCGGACGCACACAGTCTTCGTCGAGCCTGCTATCGCAACAGTAGCTGCAATTGCCATTGCTCAAGCCACAGTACCAAGCCGAAGAGTAGCCACCCCACGTTCTTTCAGATGAACTCCACATCCAAGAGAAACCGATAATATCTCCAATACCTTTGAAGAGAATGCTTGCATTGATGATTCCCAGATTTTCTGCCACCTTTATGCACTCCCCGATAGACCCAAGATACCAATCGCCCTTTTCCGTTCCCTTAGTTTGGTAGTTAGTGCAATAAGCAACAGCCTTGAATTTATCGGGGTCATAGTCTTTTGATGCCGCAATGTCATAAGTGTGCTTCTTACCATTAAGGTCATCGGCTATATTATCTTTAATGTTGGAGCATACTTCGTTTTTCATTGAGTATTCCGTAAGCCAAGGCAAAAACGCTTCTTCCAAGGATATGACAACAGGATTACCCTCATTGTCGAAAAATGCAACAATACCAATAGCGTCCTCTTTATTGAAGTCGGACAAGGGACTTACATAAGTTTTGTCAGAAAGACAAAAATCACCGACGAAAACGCCATTATCATTTGAGTTTTCCTTTTCTTTACGAGCGGCTTCAATGTAGAGTTTCGCTACATCAATAAGGTCTGGACTGTCTATATCGCAATTTATTTCCTCGTCTGTAATAAACAGTTCAGTAGCCGCAATTTCAGCAAAATCATCCTGCACATAGAAGGTAGTGCCTTTTTTGATAATGGCTTTTAATGCCACATCACCCATTTTTTCCCTTTTGGTAGAAAGACAGGCATGAATAGCTCCTTCACTGATAGAGTGTTTGCCGTTGTATAATTCTTTACACAGATAATTGACACGGTTCGCAACCAATGTTTCATTCAATGTCACAGGCGTGTCCTGATACGGTGTCTTGTAATTACCGTCAGATTCGTCAAGATACTTATAGACAACAATGTCCTTTTTTGCGACCAATGGTAGCTTTTTTCCAATGTATAAACACATAATCGTTAAATTTAATTTATTATTGTTCTATTGTTTTTCTGATGCAAAGATACGGAAAAATAATGGACTGGCCAAATAATTCCGTATCTTTTAACAAATTTTACCATTTATTCCTCGGTAGATTTTCCAAGTCTAAAGGCATATACGACCTCTGCATCGTCCTCCATTACGACAAACGGAGTGTTTGGGCGTTCATATTTGCCTGATTTATAAAGGCTTGCAGGGCGGTGGAAATGCAGGAAACCACAGAATCCCACACCGTCATTACTTTTTGCATCCATGTAGCGCAAATCGGATTTTGTCATATCAATGCAACGGTAGCCACGCCAAGAAATCGGCATAACATCACTTTCAAACACCACGGCAATGTTAATCCCACGGTTAAGGAACTCAACACAAGTGTCCCAGTTGTAGCCGTCATAGCTGAATGTAAGGTGATAGTTCGGGTATTTCTCACAGATAGCATAGCGTCCAGGAACCTTTGTATAGTCATAGAAAATCACGTCGGGGTACATGTCCAAGATATTTTTCCCTTCAACTCTAAAGGCAAGGGGCGACAAGTCAGATGTGCAGTTAAGACGGACGGAAAATCCCATGTCACGCTTTTCTGCGTAGCGCATAGCGGCCTCCAACTCAAACACAAGCATACGCATAAAGAGAGCCTTATTCTGATAGAACAGGCGCGTTTTCTTGATACGGGCCTGATTGATTCGAGATTCCTTAATCCCATGTACAAGAATGTCAGCCTTATTGTGTCCGCTTCCGTTAAGGCAAAACTCTTGACAATGTGAACCGCTCGGACAGGTATTGATAGTAAGTCCGTTTCCGCTTGCAAGCTTCCAAGGCGCAAGATAGAGAGAATAGGTAATCACACCGTTTTTGCCGTTCAGCACCATTTTGGCAGACTGATTGAAAGAGCCAAGGTAAGATACACCAACCTCTTTCAAAGCTTTCTGATACTCCTTATAAGTCATTTTTTCCATACGATTGATTGATGTTTATTTGTTATTACTTGTTTTTTTACGCTGCAAAGATAAGACCTTTTTCCCATTTGGCCAAACGAAACCACAATTATTTTTAGTTAAGTAATGTTAAAGACTTTTGGATGTGGTACTCCTGAACCCCGCAGGCGAAGGCGGATGGATTCTATTGGTTTTAATATAATAAAAAAATTGAATTGGCCAAATAAAACAAGGGTGAATATCTGTTAAAGATACCCACCCATAGTGATAGATAGTAAGTTTCTTAACTCCTTTTAATGGAGCTGTATCGTCTCATAGTAGAACTCATAGTCGAGCCAATCGGCAGGAAGCCCACAAGAAAGTTTATTGATAACCTCTTCCCATTCCTCTTTTGACGGGGAGTATTCATCATCCCAATCCTCTTCCTCGATATTTACGATGGATCCGACCTCTTCCCTGATGGCGGCGGTCAATTCCTCGGTATTGAATTTGCTCTTGTCTTCTACTGCGAGAATACAGTCCTTTATATTGTCCTCGGTTTCCGTGAAGCACAGAATTTCAATTTCCTTTGCCATAATTTTAATGTATGCTATTTTTTGGTACTCAGTTGAGTACCTGTTGTTTTTATTTAGTCAGTCCACTCAAAGAAATAATCCTGAGCTTCTTCGTTATCCTTATAATGCTCATAGAAGAGTTCCTTTGCCTCATAAAAAAGCTTCTCATACAGTTCAATGAATCTTTCCCTGTCTTCCACACCCTGCTTTCGCAGTTGGTCATTCGCATAGGCTAAGTATATAAGTGACACGACAACCTCGGTAAATGCCTTATAGTCATTAAGATATGCGGCTTTTACACGCTTGTATGTGTCGATGACAGATGCCTTGTCATACCAATCCGCAATGGCAAAATCCATAGGGAAAGTCATAGTTAATGTGCGTCCAGAAACTTCTTTATAGAAGTCCTTTACCCATTTTTCAATCCCGCAAGCGTAGGAATGAACATTTTTGAATTTCTGATGTAGTCTCATAATACTTTTGCTTTTTCAATGGTTATGTCCTCGTAGTAGTCATCACATTCATCCGTAATGAAGTAATGACCTTCTGCCTCTGATACGGTGAAATCTTCGTCGTCGTGGTCAAAATGACCCTCGGAACGGATGGACTTGATTTTCTCATTGAACAGCTTTTCAGCCGTTTCCCTGTCCTTGCACGGTGTAACGTCGAACACGACATCACCGTCCACGTTGCTTTCCTGCTGAACTAAAAATACAACCATAATGCCTGTTTGTTTATTTGTTTAATACTTTGCAAAGATAGGATTATTTTCTGATGTGGCCAAACATATCGGAAACTATTTTCCTTAAAAACTGTTAACGGGTTCGGATCCTGATAAGCTCGTGGGCCCTGAGCTTGGATCCGTTTCATATATTGTATTTAATATAATAAAATTTTTGAATCCGCCAAGAAAATAATCACTTTTTTGTTTGGCAGTCTGAAAATAATTGTTATATTAAAATACAATAGAAACCTGCACGCCTTCCATGAAGACGGATCTGTCGTCCAGGATAAAATACATGAAACAATAATGACTCCCGCTCGACAAGGCAGCAGCCACTATTGAAAAATCTACGGCTCTTATTGAAATTAGCCGTTATTTCTTCATCCTCTCAAAAGCAGGATTTTCCTTAAAAAGTGTTAAAGCATTTGGTCACGTCAGAAACTTTGTTATATTAAATACAATATATACATACTGTCCAAGCTCAGGACGACGTGTCCTCCGCCGTCAGGGTTCAGGGTATATAGAAAAAAATGCGCCCACCCTCACAGGCAAGCGCATCATTAAATGAAATAAAGTTAATAAAAATTCAACCAAGTATGATATAGTCCTTTTTGTTTTCCTCTGTTACGTCACGGGGGAAATTAGACCACTCTGGATCATATTCGTCAGTCGGCGAGAAAAGGTAGTACATTGCATTGTAGCTGTTCCCTTCTTCATCGGACGGAACGAGGATTTTCTTTTTTCCGTTTCCTTTCTTGCGTTCCTCCACACAAGCTTTCCAAAGGTCGTTTATTGTAATTTCCTTCATCGTTATCTTATTTTTCAGTTAGCAAAATGCCCCCTCTTCATCCAAGATGTTCATAATCTCTTCAATGTCTGCATCGCTCTCAATAAGAGTAAGTTCGTGAATATAGACATCAATATCATCTGCACAATAGTCATCGTTGCAGGTAAAGCGCGTATCGCTGTCCTCGGCAATGTGTCTGCTGTCATCACCGTCCTTGATTGTGGGGTTCTCTTTCAAGTAGCGTTCCTTGACCGTTTCCTTGACTTTGACCGCCGTCTCAAAATCTTTGCAGGGGATAGGACGGACGTAATCGCTCAGTTCATCCTCTTCGTGTCGCCTGACTGTTACTACATACTGTTTCATAATCGGTAATTTTAATGTTTGTTCTTAAAACTGATGCAAAGATAAGGCTTTTTCCCCAATTAGCCAAATAAATGGTCAAAAATAATCCTTAAATAATGTTAATGGGATTTGGCCATTTCAAGAAAAATGTTATATTAAAAACCAATAGTATTGTGGATCCTCCTCATCTCTTCAGCATGGTCAGGATAAAAAAATGCAGCCCGAAATTCAGGCTGCAAGCAATAATTGAATAAGTAGGCTTTTGTCTTTCACCACTTTATACGGATATTTCGGTAAATTCACGTCTGTATAATATATTACCTTTATCCCGTGAGCGACACATAAGTTATATTTTAGCAAGTCTCTTTCTCGGATTGAATTGTAGTTCTCATCTCCTCCGAAACAATCAACAGGCTTGAAATGCTGTCCTCCCTGACATTCGATAGCGACATTCAACTCAGGAATAAAGAAATCCAACGTCATTGGCGTATATTTATTCAGTTTCAACCAAGGGAACGTCTGCTGACGGGTATATGTGATTCCACTATCATCCAAGAGCTTCGCCGTTTTCTTTTCCAATTTTGAACTGTTGCAATACGGGCAACCATTCTTATGTGTGATATGGTCGTGAGGTGTAACCAAGAAAACGTGTCCGCATTTCCTGCATTTTATCTTAATTTTGTCAATTGCCCTAAAGTATGTCACTTCGGAATAGTCATATTTATCACCGTGGACTTTTCTCGCCTCTTCAATGAACTCTTCCGTAGTCTTGTTTTTCCCCCAACAATAAGGGCAACCATACGCCCGTAGATGGTCTTGCGGCCTTTGCAGGAATATCCTGCCGCAATCATTACAGATGATTTTTACCTTGTCCTTTGTCGTATCATATTCCACAAGGCTGTAATCATAGCGGCTCCCGTGTATATGTTTAGCCTTCTCAATGAACTCCTGTGTCGTCATTTTTTCCGTACCTCCGCATTTTGGACAACCCCTACCATTAAGATGATTTTTCGGGGTTTGGAGAAATTCGCCGTGTTCAGGACAAATGATAGGTACTTTTGTCTGATTGTTCTTATATTCCTTGATATGGGAATAATCGTATCTGTCACCGTGGATCTTACGGGAGCGTTCTATAAATTCATTTAACGTAAGCTTTTTTGGCATATATCCTAAATAATTAAAAAATGGCAGCACCTACCTAAATAGATGCCACCGACAAACAAACACCATGAAACAAGAATCGTTAATCCAAAATATCGTAATCGTCAGTGTCGGGAATGATAGCTATACCGCCCCAAGTTCCGTGCCATTGGCCTATATCGTCAATGTACTCCACAACACCTTCCTTACCGTCATACCAATTGCTTTCATCATAAAGATGATTGATGCGTACTCTTTTCCCTATTACGTTATCCATAGCACTCCTATAGGTTAATTGCCCGTACTGCCGATGTCATCATGTTAGCAATGGCCTGATACTGCCCTTCAAGGAACATTTCAGCTATTTTCTCGGAAAGTGGAAGAATCTCGTTAGCCACCATTTCCAACTTCTTCGGTGATTTTCTTCCGCAAGGTACGAGGAAAGTATAGAATCCCATGTGTTCGGTCTTACCGTCAATAATAGTGGAGCAACATCCATCATGACGGCCCATAGGTCTGATACTACAAATGATACCTGTTCTGCGTGATTCGCCCGTGAACATATTGTAGCCGCCCTTATCGTGGCTGACCTCAATTTCAATGACATTCAGCTCTGTCCTGCTACCGTTCACCTTAATTGGGGTGATTTTAATTTCCCTGCTAAGTTCCATAGTCTTTCTTGTTTGTTTGATAGTTCCCCGCCCACACCATTATGGACGGGGGTATTTCCGTGTCCTTCAGATTTACGTTGCAAAGATAAGGCTTTTATTTGGATTGGCCAAATCTGAACTGTTAAAAGATGTTAAAGAATCGCGTTTTGTATGACGTATGCACCAATAATGTAATGCGCCGCAAAATCATCGTCATAGTCATTGTTTCGCAGTTCGGGGTGATTATCCCGAATCCAATCAAGCACATCGCCGTATAAAAGCTGCCTCTCATATTTGCGCGGGTTTGCCTTGCCCCTGCGCTTCATTGTGGGCATAATCTCCAACGTAATGGCCTTTAGCTGCTCTTTCGTAACCATAGTTTTCAGTCCGTTAAATCCCACATTATTTTGTCAAATTCATGGTACTTAAACTCCTTATGGAATCTTCCACACTTGCTGCCCTTGACATCGTAGTCGAAAAAGGCAAACACGGAAAAGTTATACAGGTAGCCGTAATTCCGTTTCTCCCAATCCACTCCCTTTTCAAAGATTGAACTTCTGCGGAGCATCCTTAATTCCTTATCGGAAAGACGGAACATAACAGTCTTGCCACAGGCTGTAAACTCTACTTTGTTATTACATACTTTTCTTGCCATAACTGTATATTTGTTTGTTTTTTCTGATGCAAAGATAAGACTTTTATATGGAACGACCAAAAGTTTTAACGAAATTTAATGATATTTTTCGCCTTTTCGTAGGTCTCTGGATCAACATTATAGATATAGCTGCCACTTCTGATAAGAAGTGCATCCTTACCATAGTATTGCTTTTTCATACCCTTAATGGAGCCGCTTGCGTGGAAATTGGGAAAGTTTCCCAAACCAAGCATTGCCCTGTCAGCGTTTTTCTTTGAAACGTAAAGTGTCCGTGCCATAATAACAGTTTTTTTAATAAGGCATTTTATCACAAATGGTCTGCAACCACTTCAACCAATTCTCACAATCATCATAATGCTCCTTGATATTGTCGAATGGAACACCGTTTCCCTTCTTACCGTCCTGCCACCAACTAACGACCTCATAGTTTATATTGAAATCGTCTATGTATTCCTGCAAATGCTTCTTGTCGCACACTTCAAGATTGAACACCATATCACCGCCCGCCTTCGTGTAGCTTTCAAGCTCAACGCTGAAAGGCTCTTCATCCCAAGCCTGACCATTCCAGAAGATGTTATTGCAATCCTCTAAAAGGTACTTTTTGTTTGCGTTAAATTCCTGTCGGTTCATAAATTCTGTCATTTTTAATTCTGTCGCAAAGATAAGGCTTTATTTCCAAACCACCAAATAAAACGAAGAAAACTTTTCCTTAATAAATGTTAAAAGCCGTGATGACGACGGAACCCACTGAAGGCGGATGTTATATATTGTGTTTAATATAACAGAATTTCTGACATGACCAAATGTATAGGCATAAAAAATGGAGGCAAGTAATGTTAAAATTACCTGTCTCCGACAAACAAACAAAAAGTTATGAACGAAAAACGAGCTTAACCTTGAATCTCTACAGAAACTACGCGCTTCCCTTCTTTCTTGAAATGTATGAGGAAATCGCCATTTACCCTTAATATGGTCTGCTTCTCCTGATCAGCCCATACAGTAACTGTCGAGCCTTTGAAGAACTGCATTATTCTGCCAGCGAATATCTGAGGGTCATCAGGGATTACGGCATTGACACCTAATCCAAGCTGATTAAGTCCCGAAATGATGAATTGGTCTTTTTTATTCATTGCTGTTATGGTTTATTGTATTTGTCTGAATTTCGGTACTCAGTTGAGTACCATACATAAGAATCGGCATTGACACTTTCTTATTTTTATCCTGCTATACGCATCTTGTTTTCCTCTGCTATGCTGTCATAGACATTTTTCGTGATGAATCTTCCGCGTATGGATTTCCTGCATTGTGTGAGGCTTGCGTATTTCCTATTGTCCGTTGAGGTAAACCACACTGCATCCTGGTAATGGTTCGGATAGCGGCTGAACCTTCTTTGGAAATCATATTTGTATTTGGGATTGTAAGCCATCAGGAAGTATTTTCCAAGCTCATCCCTAAAAGCTATCAGGTGATAGGTGAAAACCTCGTCAGAAGTCAAATCCAAGCCTTCTACGGAATCTGTACGGGATATATGCCACCCGTCCCTGTTGATTCTGTCTGCGTGTGAATAGAACACAGCTCCGTGATGCCTGTTTGTGTCCTTGATTCCCTTCTGTCTTATGTAGAGGTGAATCATTTCATGGAGAATGGTATTCTGATACTGCTTTTCAGGGGAGGCGAAATAGTCGCTTATCCTTATACGGTAGTTCTTGCGTTGCCCGTTTACATTCTTCCACTTGCACTGCCCCAATAGGCTTTTCGTGTGCATTATCTCAAATGCGGGCTTGACAAGCTCATTGTTGAAATACTGTCTGTTGAACCTGTCAAAGTTGCTCTCTATGAACTCAATGTTTAATGTCATAACTCACATACTGTTTGTTTGTATTGCAAAGATAGGATTATTTTTTGGATTGGCCAAATGAAAACGGGAATATTTTTCAAAAAAACACGGGATGACCTGATGCACGCGGGACACTGTACGGGATACCATTCGTTCTATTGTGTTTAATATAATAAAAAAATTGAATCCGCCAAGGGATTCAGCAAAAAAATTACATAAAAAAAGCAGGAGACCGACCTTTGTTCCACCCGATACGTTGCGGATGCTTATGGGACGATCTCCTATGCGCTTGTTTTATAAATAATTAGTATGTGTATATTGTCAAATGGTGGGCTTGTCTCGTATCATACTACTCTCTATTTAAGGGTTTACTTACGGCTTAAAATAAAATAATTAAAAACTAAAATTGTTGTTTAGGGGCGGTCTCTTGCCATAGCGATATGGATTGGGGATGTGAGCGGACTATATTTTCGCCTGCCGCTCGGTTAGGCTCTTACTTTCGGACACGTTGTTGGCACAGGGGAACACCTCGTCCTCATAGGCGGTGAACTCGTTGCCATTCGGCCCCGTCAGTACGTACTCTTTGCAGAACGGGCCCTTGCGGATGTCCTTTACTTTATATAGCGTGGCGTTGTCAAAATCGCCATAGGCTCCGAAATATGTGTAATCTCCTACTTTCATAATGCTTGTTGTCTTTGTTTGTCTTACATCGCAAAGATAAGGCTTTATTTTGGATTGGCCAAATGGTTTAACACTTTTTAGGATTTTCTGCAAGCCAAGCATCCACATAGGCTACGACCCCTACTTTGGGGGATAATTGGCTGTACCCTTCAAAATGTTTTTTAGCCTCTTCCAATGAATAGTAATAGTTGATGCACTGGTAACCGACAAGGCCATTATTGTAGTTTACAATTTGGTCAGTACCGAAACGTCTTTCTATTTTCCAACCCTTATCCTCAACGACTTTAGTATAAAGAACCGCTGCTGCATAGTTGCGACCATCAGTATGAAATTCATCGCTGAAAATGGGATTGGCATCACAATAAGGCTTAAAATACTCACCATCTGTCTTAAAGGTGTGCATTTTTCCTTTGTAGTCATAACCTGTCCTTGTTTCCATAACTTTATGTTTTTGATTTTTCTACCGCAAAGGTAAGGCTTTTTTCTGATATGGCAAAGCAAAACGGGAAAAATTTTTCTTTAAAAAATGTTAATGGATTTGGTGGGGTGAAATAATTTGTTATATTAAAATCAATTTTTATGACTAGATCCAAGCTCAGGGACTGTTCCGTCGGTCTGGATCCGATTCATAGATATAAAGAATGAGGCGAACCCATTTAAGGATTCGCCCCGTGTAAATGCTAATTGGATTCTATGCGTTGTCACTCCGTATCTTTCATTTGGACTTTCAACCCCATTTTCCCCTCTCCAAATTCTCCTATATCATAGAAGAAGAAACATGAGTTAAGCCAATCTTGTGGCGACTTCGCGTCTCTTTCCCACGGTTGGCTCATGTCATACTCAGCCTTGGTAACTCCGCCTACTTGAAAAAGGACAAAGAAATTCCTGTTCCTTCTTCTTTCCATACTTGCGAGAAGCTTTCTGAAAATGTCTTGCTCTTTTCTGTCTGTCATAATAGATAATTTGTATGCTTTAATTCTGCTGCAAAGATAGGATTTTCCCTTGATACAGCAAAATAAAACGATGTATTTTTTCTCTTAAAAAATGCTAATCACTTTCTTTCAAACTTGACCCCGATACTTTCAAGGCAATCCTCCAACTCCCTGTGAACACAGAAGCCATAAGGATATTGCCCTACCAATAAGGAGACTTTATTGTAATTTTCATCCTCCCTATTTTCTCTCAGCCACCTTATAGCCACATTGTAGGCATCCATAGACTTTACAGATTCGGAAGAAGCCTCGGCCTCGGTTTCTTTTGCATCATCTTCCTTTTTCCATTCAAAAGCATTGATGGCTTTTATGATTTTTTCCTGTGCATCATGATGGAAGATAAGGTAATCGCTTAATGTGTGAAATGTTCTGTCTTCTTCGGGAGCATCCTCTTCATTGTCGAAAATAACAAAGTGTGTGCCGCCGTTAATGGCAAATGCAGTTTTCTCTAAATCAGACTCCATAAACAAGTTCAAGCCTGTTGTCAGGTATTCGTCTGCACAGAATGAAGGGCTTAATGTGGATAGACGCTCCTTGACACAATAGCTGACAAAATCCTTCATGCCTTCACTTGCTTCCTCAACTTCTGACATCCTTGAATTGTATATTTCCTCGAAATACCCGATAATCTCGCCGATGATTCTTTCTTCATCTACCATGTTATCTACACATAGTTCGGCAAAATCTTTGTCGTAGCCGTCCTCCAATAAGACGTTGTAAAGTTCTAATTCTCTCTTATTCATATCTTCTTATGTTTGTTTTCGGTGCAAAGATACGATTATTTTTCGGACTGACCAAACATTTTTCGTTTTTTATTGAATAAAATTTGGTGGTTTCAGGATTATTGCTATATTAAAACCAATTATTATCCAACTGTCCAGACTCGTGTGGACACTGATGAACTGTTGAAAGGTACTCGATTGAGTACATAGATATACGAAAGATGCGCCTATCCTTGCGGACAGACGCAACCCGAACATAAAATAATATATATGAAACAAGAATCAGAATCTAATCATTATGCAGCATTTTTTCTCTGTCATACACATCATCCATAATATCACCTGCCGCAAGCCACACAATATATATATTTCAAGGACATTGCGAGGAATTTCCTTCCCAAGGTATTCTTCAAAGTCAACTCCGTATTCCCGTATTGCAGCCTCCAATTGTGCATTGCTTATCTTGTTAAGCTGCTTTCTGATGTATCTTTCCTTGCGAACAATCTCACAATCATCATCACAGTTTCCCGAATGACAGCAAGCCTTTGCATCGCCAAGTTTCATCACAAGCTCAAAACATTCCAGCTTGTCAAAGCTTACATCAAAATAAGCTGTTTCTTTTTGAACCTTCTTAGCCATATCTGTACATTTTACTTCTTATTGTTAATCTCGAATCTTATTCTATCCTCCCAATCCTTGAAGAAGGAGCAGGATATTCTGTCGCCGATTTCAATCTCATACACAACAACCCTGTCACACTTCCACCTTGCATTTACCCTCCACGCCTCTTTTACTGCGGGGGCTAAATTCTTATATGACTTTACGGGTCTGCTGAAACACCATGCAAGCGTGTTTCCTAATTGGAGCGTATGGCCTATGCCCTCCGAAAAACCTACGATGATAAATCTCTTATCCATTCCTTGTTTCATTTTTACATTGCAAAGATAAGGCTTTTTTCTGACACCACCAAAGATTTTAGGGATTATTTTGCAATAAAATTATCCTGGAACATCATCCTGTAGTCCTGGACGACGCACAGTTTATTCCTATTGGTTTTAATATAATAAAATCTCCGAATCCACCAAGCTTTTTCTGAAAAATTTTTCAGAAAAATTATGTGCGTAAACTTGCGGAATCCATAAAAATTTTGGCGTTTCCGCTGATTTACATACAAAGTCATTTGGTTATTACAAAATTTTTATTATATTAAATTCAATGAAAAACTACCCGTTTTCTCATCCTGCTCAGGAGGAACTCCACGTGTTGATATGAAAATAGGGCTACTCTCACGAGCAACCCTATCCGAACAATAACTAACCTAAAACTATTAACCTATGAACCAAAAACGAATCCCCTATTTATTTCCGTTGAAGAACCGAGTAAGGAATCTGCCACGAACCTTGAACTCTGTTTCCTGCAACCAACTCGCAAGAAGAAGCACAGCCATTGCCGCTATCGGTATGACCACTACATTCAAATAAGGATTGTCATAATATGTCAACCAACCCAAAAGTAACGCGAACATTGCAAATACGCACCAAACTGATGCCTTGAACTCCTTTAATTCTTTCATAACTGGTGTTTGTTTATTTGTTTAACTTATTGAATCTGATGCAAAGGTACGGCTTTATTTTCATACTGACAAATTTTTAGGCAATTATTTTCACCATATCCACAAAATTTAACATTTGGAAAATTTGCATGTGATCTGCATGTTTGCTGGATGTTACCAGATCTTTTCCAGATATTTTGTAACTATCTGTAAATCAATATATTGTGTGATGACCGATTTCTCTTCTCCTCCTGGAGGCAAAATTCATATATTGGTTTTAATATAATAAAAAGATTGGAATCACCAAGGAAAATATGGAAAACTTTTCAAAAAAAGTTGCTGATTTTCTTGCACGGGTCGGGAAAAATGTTATATTAAATTCAATAGGATCATCCGCCGTCTTCCCGCCTTCAGTGTGGTCTCTTGTCTGACGCGGGCATATACAAAAAAGATGCGCCCACCCTCACGGGCAAGCGCACTCTAAACACGGCTAATAAAAAGTTACTTTTTCTTTTATACTGCTATCCGAAGCTTTTGATAGTCGCCTTTGAACTCGGTGACGGAGATGAAATTTGAGATGTACTGCGTTCTGTAGGTTTCGTTAGCACCCTGCTTGTAGTACGTGCCGTTCTCAAAATCCTTGATATTGTCGAACAAATCCCAATGCTCTGCGTTGTCAATCTCATCTTCGTTGCTCGGATTTTCAACCAACCGAACCAAGATGCTCTCGTTTGGGAACTTGACTTTTCCTGCATAGCTGATGTCAACCCTGACTTCTGCGATTTCGCACTTCATACCACTTAATGCGGTGATTACTTCCTGCTTATTCATACGTTCTGCCTTTTATTATTAAATATCTGTTTAACTTTCTACGCCGCAAAGATAAGACTTTATTTTCAAGCCGCCAAACAAAAAATGATGTATTTTTAAAGTATAAACAATTTTTAACATTTCATCCATATCTCGTGGTACGACGACTCTTCGAGCTGGAAGGCGGCAGTTATAAATTGAATTTAATATAACAAAAGATTCGGAATGACCAAATAAAATACAAAGAAAAAAATAAAAAATAATTGCCAAGATCCTTGCAAGATTCAAATACTTCATTATATTAAAGACAATAGAAAACCTCCCGTATCCCGCCGCAGGATGATGTATCCTCTGAACTTCGTTGATACATAAAAAGAAAGAACCCCACACCAAGTTAATGATGTGGGGAACTTGTCTGATGTTGTGTTACTCTCTGATGTGATAGTGTTACCTCTTATACTGCAATGCGTACTGCATCGTAGAAGATAGAGCCGCACTTTAGGGCGGTGATAGCGGAGAATTTCACGTTGCGCGGCTCAACTTGATTCTCGTCCAACCCCTCTGCACTCTGTGTGGCAGAACCCTTTGACTTGCTTTCCTTATAAGCCTTGATGATGTCGATTTCACTTTGCAAAGCAGGGCGACCGTCCACGAAATACTCTGTCTGCATCTTTGCATTTTTCACGCAGTAGAAGCGGAGATAGAGTTCTCCTTTGTGTTCAATGACCTTGTTAGGTGTTTCCCACACACCCCACGGCAAACTCTGTGCGCTGAAAGTCCGAGCGAGACCTGCCCTCTCCAAGCGGTTATTCACGGCATTTTCGTAGTCGTAGTTAAGCTGAACCTCTCCCGACACGAACTTCGTCACAACACCGAGACCAAGCTTTTTCGGCAGCTTTTCCTCTGTAATGTACTCAATGTGGGCGAAAGTACAACCCTTAATCGCCTTGATTCCGTTAAGCAATTCAATCTGATTCATAACTGATACTTGTTTAAGTGTTAATACTGATGTTTCTTATTTCCTTTGCAAAGGTAAGGCTTTTTCTTGAATTGACCAAACAAAACCACAATTATTTTTAGTTAAAAAGTCTTAACAATGGATCACGGCTGGATGTCGAGGAGAAGCCCGTAAACAGGGGCAATTCCATTGTTTTTAATATAATAAAAAACTTCATTCCACCAAACATTTCATCATCTTTTTTTAAACTTTTTTATTAACATATTTTAACAAATAAAATTTGCAAATCCTTTGGCAGATACAAGATAATTATTATATTAAACTCAATTTATAAACCCCATCCTGAGTCAGGGGCCCCGCTGTTCCGTCAGGATTGTCACAGATATAAAAAATGTCGGTCACTCCATACGGGGCAACCGACTTGGTTATGTTAGTTAGCGGCTCTTAATCAAGCCACATACTTGCGCAGCTTCTCTATAATCTCAAACTTCTTTTGTCTCACACGCTCCTTTGTTATGTTGAACATAAGGGAAACTTCATACTCGGAATACTCCCTGCACCCGATACCGAAGATAGCGCAGATAATTTTTCTGTCCTTGGGGTCATACCCCTTTGCCGTTGTATCATCTAACTTTGAAAGCAGTCTGTTAAGAATCACCTTTGCATCTTCCAAATCAAAACCCGAATCCGTGCGATTGTCACTTGCGAAAGTGTCAAGATAGGTCTTGTTTTCATCGTCATTGCCACCGATAGGCGCGTCCATAGAAACCGATACGTTTTCCACTTCCCCTACTTTCTTTGCAGGAACACGAACCAAACGGCTCTTGTCGCAAAGGGCGGCTGTAATGGCGGCACGAATCTCAAACACGGCAAACGAAATAAACTTGAAACCTCTTGTTTCATCGAACTTCTCAACGGCATTGAGCAAACCGAAATTACCCTCGTTGATAAGGTCTAAAAGGTCTAAACCCATTCCTTGATATTGCTTGGCAACTGAAACCACAAAGCGCAGATTAGCCTTTACAAAGCGGTCTTTTGCGGCTGCATCACCATTGCGCATTGCCTCTGCCAACTCTATTTCCTCGTCAGCAGTCAGCGGCTGATACCTTGCTATATCATTCAGATAAGCAGTTAATTCATCACTTCTTCTTGTGATTGTGGGGGCGATTGTCATTTTGCGTAACATAACATCTAAATTTTAAGCGTTAATAACTCGTTGTTTAACTATCACGTTGCAAAGGTAGTCATTTTTCCCGAACCCTGCAAATTTTTAGACAATTATTTTCAGCTAATTTTGAACTTTAACCTTTCTTAACAATTCAGCATATATACACAGAACCCTCCATCACGGGGACATAAATCCCACAAAATAACTATAATCATTTGAAATACAGATAATTATACAATTTTTTCATTGTTTTTTACCCGCGTCCCGCTGTTTTACTATATTGTATTTAATATAATAAAAAGATTGGAATCACCAAGGAAAAAAGCAATTATTTTTCTCGGCATAACAGAAAAAACGTGTAACTCCACATCAATAAAAAACGTGTACTTGCACGAAAAACATTGGAAAACATTTGGCCGTCTCGGATTATTTATTATATTAAATTCAATTATAACTTACCTGTTGGACAGTCGTCAGAGCTGTTCCGCCATGTATGATACAAAAAAAGGTACTCGATTGAGTACCATTATACATATAAAGAAGCGGCTCCCATTTAAGAGAACCGCATCCCTGCACGCATCTTGTAATTGTATCTTGTCTGATGCCTTTCATTGAACTCGCTCATGAAACCCTCGGCTTCCCGTCTTATCTCATCACTAACATTATCCATAAGCAGGACAACTTCATTGGTGGGTCTTTGAGAGTCCTTCAAGCTTATCTCCGTATATACCGAACTCGGCTTCAAATCTTTTCCTGCACAGTCATTCGGATCCGTAAGCCTAAGATAGAGGATTCCATTCAAATGATAGCTGATGTCGTAGTATAGCATACTTTTTTTTCTACATATATGATTTCACACGTTGGAACTCAAATACAACTCCTTTCCCGTCCGTGCGTGCCGAACCTGCACACGCACCTAAATACTCCCTATTCCTCCTAAAGCAGCCGTTGTGGTGAAAATAACACTTCGTACACAGAAGGTCGTTATTCTCGACCACCTTTAGGATTACAAGCGTGCCGCCCGCCGTTCCGTTATGTCTTGTCACGGGGAACTCGTTGCCGATTGGTCTTGTCTTTGTTTCCATTGTCTTTAATGCTCTTTTGTCTTATTTCCTTTGCAAAGGTACGAATAAAAATTGAAACCACCAAATTTTAAGGCAACTTTTTCAGAAAAAAATTCACTGCCGTCATACAGGATGCTGTAGCTCTGGAAGGCAGGCATACTCATTGTATTTAATATAATAAAATAATCCGTACCGCCAAATAAAAACACCACAAATTTGCAAAAAAATGAAGAAAAAACCGAAATTTCACTGTTTTTGTAACTATTTGTAAATCAACTAATTACAACCCTGATTTTACGCCGTCTTCCTGAACTCAGAAGGCTATTCCTATTGGTTTTAATATAACAAAATATCCGAATCCACCAAAGATTTACCCAAGAAAAATAAATAAAAAAATAATTGCCAATTTTCTTGCGCAATCCAAGATTATTATTATATTAAAAGCAATTGGATCTTTCCTGGAAGGGGCTGTCCATCGACATGTCATACCGAACATCTGTGTTCCATTCACTCCAACCCATTTGACCATCAGCATACTCGAAGACACGTCTGCGTCAGTGTGTTCCATCTCATCATGTCATCAGTCTAACTTGCTCATAATCAGTTAATTACAACCATTTGGATGTGAAGTAGCGCGGGGACACGAGCGTCGCACAGTTAATAATAATTGAGTTTAATATAACAATTTCATTGAAATCGCCAAATGTTTCCGCATCTTTTTATGTTAAAAAATAACCCTCTTATCTGAATATGACAATCGTGCCATAGTCTCAGAACCAATAGTTCCATTCCCCCATCAGCATCGGCAAGCGAAACACAAGCATCAGATACATATCAACGCAATGCGACATCAATTGACTCGTAAGCCAATCATGACAGATGATGTTCCTTCCATCTCTCGGCTTCTGTATAGTAACTCATTCATTATCAATTACTTATAATAATGTTGAATGTGAAGTAGCCTCCTTCCTGCGCGGGATACGGGAAATAAAAATTGATTTTAATATAATAAATTCCTTCAATCCACCAAGAAAATTTTGAAAAAAGTTTCAAAAAAATTTGGTGAATCAAGATAAAATATTATATTAAATACAATGTGAAACCTCCTGTCTGGACGGGATTAAGGGTTCCTTTCTTGCTGGTCAGACAGCATAAAAAGAAATGCGCCCACCCATCGGGTAAGCGCAAGTCCAATGTCTAATGCGTGGCGGCTCTATCGGATTTATTTCTTGTTATGGTCTTTCAGCCATTCATCCACGAAGAGATAGATGTCGTTGTCGGTGTTGCTGCAACACTCTGCATAACTGCTCCAACCCGAACAAGTCCATTCGGCAACATCATAGCCAAGGAAAACAATGTCACCCTCGTTCTCTCCACACTTTACAGCCAATACAGCCGTATCTACCAATTCCTCGTCAAACGCAAGTATGACCCAAGGCAGACTAACATCGTTGGGGTCTCCGTTCCAATCGTCCTCGGAATCGTCCGTGCTGCCTTTGATAATGCCCTCCACGAAATCAATACGTCCTCCGACACTCTTAATGAGTTCATAGGCTTCCTCTCGGTTCTTCTTGATAATCTGTGCAATGTCTAACATAACTTTCAAGTGTTTATTTGTTAATACTATTTATTCCTAATTCCTTTGCAAAGGTAAGACTTTTTTTCCATATATGCAAACTTTGCGGCATTTATTTTCAGTTAAAAAACATTAAACGGAAATACAGCCATCATCGACAGAAGATGCCTCATGCCTGCACGCCACGTGGCTTGTCGAATTGAATTTAATATAATAAAAATCTGCATACCTCCAAACAAAAACCAAAGAAAATAATGTTAAAATCCATTTAACACATATTAACAAATTTTCCTTGCAGAAATCTTGCTCCTTTCAATAACTTTGTTATATTAAAAGTAATATGAAACCACTGTCCAAGCTCAGGGCCCACTCGAACATCAGGTTCATCACGGTTCACACGAAAAAAACAAAACATACATATAAAAAAAAATAGCGGCTGCTTTCACAAGCAACCGTTACCGACAAGAGCAATTCTCTTTAGTTATTTTTAATTAGCGTCGTGACTATAATTATCTGTCATTTCCTCCCATGTAAGAATTATACTTGTATGCTCAAAGATGTACCTAAGCCAATCTTTATTGCTTATACCTGCGGCTTTGGAAATCCCCCACGACTTCCAACCACTTGTCTTTTGAACGAACTGCTCGAACTCGTCAGTATCAGCGTGATACACATACTTGTCTATCGGATAATATCCGTTGCTCTGAAAAGTTTTTCTATAGAAATCTCTTTTGCCATTCAGTGCTTGCTCTATTGTAATCTGCTTTGCCATAATACTACTTGTTTTATTATTACTCTGCAAAGTTACGAAAAATAATTGATACTATCAAATTATTTAACACTATTTAAGAAAAAAGTTATGAAAATAATTAGTTTTTCTAACTTTCCTTGTAAATACTAATCAATCATAGTCACCAACCTCAAATAGGTATGCAACCTGCTCAAAGTTCTGCTTCACATACGCAAAGGCTGCATCATAATCATCAACGAATACCTTGAAGTCTATCCAACCCTTTTTCCCTTCAAGCATGGATTCCGTAGGCTCTGACAAACCAACCTCGACATCGGGGATAACGTAACTCTCTTCTATCGGTGCAAGCAAATTTTTCTCTTTTGACACAAGATACCCGACCTCCTTGTTTTTGTAGATAATGACCTGCCTATGCTTACCTTTGCCTAAGTCAACGCTTTCTGAATACTCGAACTCGTCTGTAAATTCCTTTTCTTTCATATTACTTATTCTGTTTTTTTATTTCTACCGCAAAGGTACGAATAATATCTGAATTATACAAATTTCTTAACATTATTTAAGAAAAAAATTATGCCAAAATATTTGGCTATTCCAAGATTATTATTATATTAAAATCAATTGTAACTAACTGTGACTCAACGCCTTCAGACATCCGAGGCATAATCCGACCATAAAAAAATGTTGGCTACTCATCACGAGCAACCAACACCCCAATAACTAAAAACCTAAAACTATAATCAATATGGCACAAAACTATTTTTCTTTTCAGCACGCAATGCCTAACTTCAAGCATACACTCTCTGCAATATCATCGCACACGTTCTTAATGTGAGCCTTGCTTGCCTTTCCTTTATAGTCAGCATACACGACATCAAAGATATACTTCTCTATCTTCTTGTTGTCTGCCAAACCCTTCTCCCTGCAAGCATCGGCAAATTCTTGTATCAGTTTTTCCATGTTACCTGCTATTTGAAATTTGATTCTTAACTTTCAAGCCAAAGCACCATATCCACGGTGTCACCAAAATTCTGCTCTTCCATAAGGTCGAGGAAACTATCACTCTCACAAGTGCCATCGGTCAGCCTTTCGTAAAGCCTGCCATAGAAACCCTGCGACATCGCCAAAGTCTTTACTGCATCTAAAATCTGTTCTCTGTTCATAATTCTTGTTTCTTTTAGTTGTTTGCTATTGTTCTTATTTCTACTGCAAAGATAAGACTTTTTCTTGAACTGACCAAACTTTTTAACCTTATTTAAGGAAAAAATTACCAAGCAATTTCTTCACAATCGGGGTCTAAAGTTATCTGTGCAAGACTTTCCCATTCAGGATCTCCAAGACAACCATCGGGGTCGTAACCACAAGTCTCCAAGTCAATGCCTATACGCTCTAACCTTTCGGGATGCTCTGCGTTGTACTTCCTAAAATATCCGTTGCCTCTGCGTTTCTGATTCCAATACCGATCCTTGCACTCTGTTGAACAAAATGCCTGCTGATAGGTCTTCTTTACAAAGTGACTTCCGCATACGGGGCAGATGATTTCATTACCTACTGCTGCCGACTTGTTAATGTCATACCGCTTAACCTTTTTCTTACTCATACTCTTATTTCTTTTCTATAGTGCAAAGATACAACAATTTTCCCAAACTGCAAAGCTTTTCACAGAAAACTTTCAGTTAAATAATGTTAACGGAAAACCAAGCCCGAACATCGACATCACCTGGCTGAAGCACGCCTTCATGCCTGTGTCTAAATTGTATTTAATATAACAATTATTTTCAAACCTCCAAATAATTACGGCAGAAAAATCACAAAAATAATTGAAAAATAATAGGGGATTTATTTGCACACTCCGAATCTTTTATTATATTAAATTCAATTCGTTCTTACTGTAAAGCTCAGGACGACGTGTCCTCCGCCGATTCTCCGTTCAGACAGAAATACAAAAAGAAAACAGCACCAACCCATCGGGTCAGTGCCGCCAATTATGAACACAGATTTAAGACTGATTTATTCTATTTTCTCAACGTCCTCTTCCAAGAAATGAAACAGCATCTTGTTCTTGTCCGAATCGTTGTAGCAGATGTATAGGCTCGGATAACCCTTGCTCTGCACCTTGATATGGTCTATCACCCATACGTTATGCCCTCCGTACAAATCCTTGAACTGCGGAATGACAACCTTAACCTTGTCACCATTGATGTACCTCATAGTATTTGCCTATTTGTTGATTTGTGTTACGCTATCCTTTAGGAAACCGAAATACTCACGCACCCTATATTCTGATGCGTCCTTATCCTGCCAACGGAATGTTGCGCGGCTACTCCACTTGCCCCTCTTATATACTCCGTCAGCATACACTTCTCCCACCAAGTTGCCGCTCGGTGTCTCGTAAATGACGAGCAATCTGCCATCGGAATCGTCCTTGAACCTTGATACTATTTTCATAATGCTTGTCTTGCTTTTGTTTTTCCTACTGCAAAGATAAGGCTTTTCTGTGACGTGACCAAACAAATGCGCATTTTTCTTTTCCTAAAAAACCTTAACGGAAACAACACGTGAACCCGACAGGGATGATGCCTCCTTGCCTGCGGGATACGCCGCAAGTAAATTGATTTTAATATAATAAACTTTCTGAGAAAACCAAGGAAATTCTGACTTTTTTCTCAATTTTCTGAGGAATTTGACGGCAGTTATAACTTACTGTAAATCAGTACATTCCGTGATGACATGAGTCTGTCCACGGATGTGTCTGCGCGGGTGTTTCTATTGTATTTAATATAACATTTTATTTGAAACCACCAAATCTTCGGGTCAGTATTTTTATATTATTTTCTTCCCATATTATTTGGCCGTTCCAAGGATTTTATTATATTAAATACAATAGAGATGAGAACATGAAGGCATCCCTCCTCCGCAAAAGTGCCTCATAAGTTATTGATTATCAGTCAATTATAAAAGATGAGAATTTTGCATTTTCTCTTCATTTTTTGCAAAATTCATTGGAAAAAGTTTGGCGGTTCAAGATTTATTGTTATATTAAAGATAATATGGATATGTCGAAGGTACGGGGCCCTCCTCTGTCACCCCTCGTGACCCCCTCCCTATGTACCCCTGCCTCATACCCCTCCTACGTATCCCCCCTCTACGTCACCCTTGGGTACGGGTATTCGATATGGGGGCGACTGTTTCGCGTTTCAGATTTATCCGAATTTTTTGACCTTTTCATTTTGACCCCCACCCCCTTTATGACAAAAACCACTTCTCCAAAATTTTTTCTGGAAAAATTTTCCATGTTTTTGAAAATAAGGTAGCATATGAAAATTCAAAGTAAAAAAATAGGGTAGGGTGTCTTTTTCCGCGTACTACCCTACCCTAAGAAAATTTTTTCCCGTAAAAAACGTCTTAGCTACATTGTTATGTCATATACTATTTCATCATAGTCCTTTACGTATGGCTCGAATATTCCTCCGTTATTCTTACTGTATGGTGTTTTCAGCGTGTCACAATCAATTACAAGCGTAATGATGCCTCCATTAAGATGTTCATTCACTTGCTTTGTCACATTGAATCTGTATACGGAATCGCAATCATTATAGAACTTAAAACCCATTGTAATGATATTGTCCACATCGTCATATGTGCGTTCAATATTGGCCCTTGTGAACTTATTCTGTCTTCCGTAACCGTCGATAAGCCCGCTTTTACCGAATGTGAGCAGTTTGCTTCCGCATGCGCTTGCCTTCTCCCCGTTATAGTCTACTTCCTTTTTGAATCTTGATGTGTATAATATGTTAGCATTGCGATGTCCATTATTTCCGTCTATGACGTTTGTTATGTTTGAAAAACCGCTTATATATGGTGAAGGGCTTACGTTTATCACCTTGTCATTGTTGTTAAGCAGTATAACCTGTATAAGATATGTATATACAAGTGGATAAAGCATTGTGTTTAATGTCTTCACATAGACCTTTTCTATAGGGTCATAATAATCATAGTCTTCTATATTGGGTGTTATATGGATGTTATAGATGTTTCCGCTATATATGACTTCAGGCTGATTATATGCACTATTCAGGTGTGTTGAATGGTTTGTGTATGCCTTTATGTCATATCTGTCGGTTTCATCGATTATTATGTATTGTGTGGAATTGTCCTGTGTGGATGGTTCGCTCCATAGCTCCATGTCGTGATTACCGTATCGGTACTGCCTTCTGAACGTGTATCCGTTTACGATGAAATGATCCGTATTGTTATATGACCCGTCTGTTCCATTATGATAATAGTCAATTATGTTGAAGGTGTTCGGTATTGTATACGGGTTCATACCCCCAAAAAGCCTCTCATCCTTTTCATCCCATCCATAGTACCATGCAGTATCGATATATTCTTCAAAATTGACGTTCCACAGGACTGAAATATCCGTTATCACTATCGGTATTGTGACATCTACAGGCTCATTATCCTTGTCTGGAAGATAAAGCGGAGGATCAATTTGACACGATACAAGCAGCAGTATGACGAATAATAGTATATTTGATAAGCATTTTTTCATTTTCTTAACAGTTTGTACCTTTTATAAAAAAGTATATCGTATGAAAGTGATATTCCTATATTGGTCGGTATGAACAATAATTTTGAATGGTTTCTCTTTACAAAATCCTCTTTCAAACCATAGTATTTATAATAATATAAGTCTTTGCTTTCGTCCCTTGTGAAGGGGTTTCCATAGACGTATGGGTCATATTTGGTATAGAGGCATCCGAATGCTGCACTGAAATGCACTTTCCACTTGTCTGATATTTGCCATACGTATCCCGATGTCAGTGAAAAAGCAAGTGCCTCTCCTTCCCATCCTCGTTCCTTGTCAAAACCTATCCCATAGCGCAAGGCATCAATGGAAATCCCGCTATACCATCCATTATAGTATGTATAGTCTTTATGTTTGTAATATACCCTTAACTCGGCATTGATGTCCTCTATTTGGAAGAATTTGTATTGGTTCCACTTTTTCCAATATGGAAAAGTAATACCTATATTATATGTATATCGGCCCTTGTATGGATAGTATTCAGCGTGAAAGTCCCATGACGGGGCGAAGCCGAAATTTGGCATATAGAAGAAATCATACAGAAGATTAGTCCTTATTGAAAGCTTTGGAAGCCTCTTCTCTTTTTTTACGGTTCCTTGCATTGGTATATAGATAGTGTCTATCCTATGGATGTATATGGTATCGTGTATGGTTCTTATTTCCTTTTCTATTGTTTTGTGAAACGACATTCTATATTGCGCTGAACGTAATGTCGGGAAATATTTCATTAAAAGATAATTCCATATATATCGGTCTTTTTGAAGAGCCGACTTTATGAGAAACGGGTTGCCGAGTGATACTGCATTTCTTACATATTCTAAATACATATCATTTTCGTTGCTCATAAGTCCTAATAGACGCTCATAGTCTTCAGGATAAAGTGACACATTTTTGTATACAGGCGTTCCTATATAGTTTTGTATTGTATCAATAGTTGTCCTGTATCTATTTCTTGCAAGGAAGGCGTTATTTTGATAGCTTCCTTCTGGAGATGCCGCTCCACTTATAAAAAGAGAATCGAAAACGAAGCCATTTGCAAGTATGGGCCTGATGTCATTAATCAGTCTTTTTTGCAACGAATCATTCCTCAATTCCCATTTATTGACTTGGAAATTTACGTCACCTTTACAGGTATATCTTATCGTGTCTGAATATTTTATGGTATCTTGCCCAAAACAAGTTACGGAAAACAGCAATAGCAAGAAATATACACAATGTCTCATATAACAAATATATAAAAAAAAATAGGGTACTCTTTTTGAGTACCCTAATAAATATATGTCTTATTCAGAAATAATGTGTTCCGATTCTATATTACCATCGTCATAGTTTTCAACTATTGCCTCGAATACGATAGGCTTTAAGGCTTTATCAGTTATTACGCGAGGGTCATCTGGATCGACATATGGTGTTGATGGGTCACAAGGATCAACTTTTCCAGGATTTGTCGTTCCATTACTATCCTTTGTAAGTTTGATAATATATGTGTATTGTTTTCCATTCTGCCAATTACAATAGTTTGGTGTGATATATACGCGGGCATCGTACACAAAGATAGAGGCAGTACCGTCTTTCGGTATCAGCTTATAAGAAACCTTGAGTGTGAAACCAACATTATCTTCTGTATAGTTATGCGCAAGAGGGTAGTATAATGTAGGAGAGTAACTTGGAGCCGTGTTTATTTCGGAAATCTTGCCTGTAGGCTTCTTGAATCTAAGATTTGTCAACACCTGAGTAGTGTCATTGAAATGAAGCGTTACAGGTGACGGTTTACCAATTACCTTTCCGTCATAGTACATTATACTGTCGCCAAGGTTTGCTATCTTCATTCCATTTGCCTTATTTGTATAATATGCCAAACCCTGATTGCCCTTTAAGAGATTTGTCCATTGTGGCTGACCATAGAATTCCGTTCCTGGATTATATTTTGTTGTAGTTCCATATTCCTGAGTATATTGTCTGTTTTCCTGATTTTTAAGTTGCTCAGATGTTGGCCAAGCTGCCTGATCAGGATGAGATGGAACCAAAAGGAAATCAGAATACAATTCAAGTGGGCTATTTGTATAATCAAATATCGCGGTGTTTGAAGAGGATGGCTCATAACCGTCGGCAAATACCACCTCATCAGGAACGGCGACGAGGCTTCCGTAAGAGTATCCGCCAACTGTCATTGTGAATTTGATAGTACCATCTTCCTGTGTTGCAATTATCCAAGAATCCGAATCTATGTCATCACCGTAGCCGAACCAAGTAATATACCAATATGTATCATTTCCATCACTTGCCGTAAATCGGTTGTACGCGATTGCGCAAATTGCTTCTGGCTTATCGGCTATATATGCCTTAATGTCGTTAGCCGTAATACCATCAGGATAGTCTGATTTCTTGAAATATGATGTTACAGGAAACTCATGAATCGACCCTTTTCCCGTACCCACAGTACCATCACCTTTAAAATATACAGAGCCACCTCCTGTATTGGCATCCCTTACTTGCGGCGTAACATTATTGAGATACTGTGCCTCATCATAACCTACAAACTGAGGGCCTCCGACAACAGTGTTTACGGGCCTGAAATCTATAAGCTCTACATCATAGCCTGGAATATCCTCCCAAAAGCCTATCTTTATACGCGGATTGGCATGTGAGAAAAGAAGTTGTACATCATTACCATACGATGTCTGAAACACCGATTTACCACCGAAAAGAATTTCATTTTCGTTTATGATGTCGCTTGTGTTTGTTTGGGTAATGCCATCAACCTGTTCTACAGGATTAATATAGAATGAAGACACGGAACCAAGCACCAATGTATCTTTTCCGACTTCAGGATGATAATATTCGACTGCCTTATTATAAGGGGCATAAGAAAGGAAATAAGTCCACATTGAATTATTGGTTGAACCGTTCCAATACTTGAGGTATTGTTCCTGTTTAGCACCGTCCGCTTCCTTGAGACCATCGTAAAACCAATAGGAAAGGTTATCTGTAATATTGCCCGTTCCATCACCCCATGTGGAGCCGTTTGGTGTGGTCGAGTATTTTACAAGGTAATTGTCCATTATATAGTAATCGGCCAAGTTACATGTCTTTATTTGCTCATAAAAGCCAAATACCCCGAAATTGTCATGGTTTGCGTTTTCCATCTGCGTTGCAGCCCTTGTCATTCCCTTTTCATATGTATAGAATTTGATGGCATTGGAGGTAGTTTTGTCGGTAGCATTACTATCAAAAAGACTATCCTCTACGCAAGATACGAAAACGAAACAGCATGTAAATGCGAGAAATAAATTTCTTAAATATGTTTTCATTGTTCTTAATATTTTTTCGTATTTATTATTAATAATAAATACCTGTTTAAGGCTGTTTATCAGTATTTATATAAGGAGAAAAAGGAAATATATATGGAGATTTTTTCACATTTGCCGCTTATTGAATTAAGCGGGAAGGAACTTTCCTATTTAGAGGGAAAGAAACTCATTCAACGTATTATGGAAATAACGGGATTATCTGAGAGAAGTGTGAAGGATGTGTATTATCATATCAGGGCAGGAGGGAGCTTATATGATATTTATAAAAGTGCCATATTAGCCATAGGAGCCGTTTTCACAGGCGGCGAGATAATATCACCTTGGAGGTGTGGAGTGTCTTCAGACGGTCTTTCTAAAAGTGTTAGAAGCGGTTTGACGGGGGGAGCCGTCAAAATAGATAGTAATGAATATTTTATGGTTCTTCTTAGTATAAGGAAGGGGAAAGATAGGATTTATCCATATTGTATAAGACTGTATGATGAGGAAGAACTATGTGAATTAAACATGTGTGATATAGATAATCTCAGGGTTAGCTCGGTTGATTGGCTTGTAAAGAAATGGCTTGATAAAAATATTTGATTAATTTTATGAATTTTTTGTCTCACTTCAATATTAAATAAGGAAGTTACTAAAGATATTTTTCGGGTATCACAGAAAATGATGTTGCTATCACAATAAATTCATAATGGGTAGATAACAAATCTACCCATCTTTATTTAGCTATCAATTTTGTATAATCAGGTTGTTTCGTATTTAATGTAATATTAAATTTTTTATATTTTTCATCTGGATGAAATTCTTTGGTGAAAAGTTTCAGGCACGTTTGCCATTTTGTAAGATAAAATCCATCGGCCCATGGATCATGAAGTGTTTCATTCAATTCATTTGCAATTTCCAAAGTGAGTTTATCTTGCGCGTCATTATCTGAATGCGTATAATAATCAGGTGATAAAATCTTTATAGCAGAATCAAATTTATCCCCCATTGTTTCGGTATCGACAATATGAAAATGCGGCTCATTTCCGCCATCAGAATATATTACAATTACCGTATAATCCCCGTTATGGAGTTTACATATGTATTCATACCCATCAATAAGATTCCAATCCTTAATGGACAGTTCTTCAGGATTATTGATAATACGTTTTCCAATTAAATAGTTTATATCATCTGTGTTGAATTTTGGGTATATGCCCAAATGTCCTCCATGCGATGAGTTTATTTTATATTTCATAAAATTTATTTATAAGGCCATTTCATTAACAAACCCTCTTTTAACAAGTTTCTTGAATTGTTCCTCTGTGATGTATATTCTTTTTCCCTCGTATAGTGTTTCTCTGTCTAATTCACGCATTGCATTGGTCTCTCCATGCTTTCTTGGTATATACTGAGGTTTTGGCATAGATGTATTGGATACATTATCCGAATTATGTTTCATAATATCCTTTACATTGTTCGTAAGTGCATCCTCTTTTTTTAATTCATACATATACTGAGAAATTATCCTCTTAGCGTTTTTAACATCATAGACCTTTACCAAACGTCCGTTATAGTCTTTCGTAATAGGTTTGATCCCATGACGCTGCAATACCGTGTGTATCGATGAGGGAAGAGGTTCGTATTGTGATACTGTGACCTTTCTTAGGTATGCTGAAAGTTCTTTAGCCGTAGCAAATGTCGCCATATCCGTAATTGTTTTAATGCTAATTATAAATACAGCTTACATTATCTTTAGAAATACCACCCAAGCCACAAGGAGAACTTTATATCCGTTGCATATTGATTCTCTTCTATCCATTTCTCTGCCCGTTCCCTACTTGCAAACGCAGTTTGATAATATTCATTGCCGTCACATTCCTCAATTTCATAATATATGTCACGGAATATGGGAAACCACCATGTCCTCGCCTGTACTATGTTGGCATAGTTGCCATAATAGTCCTTCTTATATTTTACCCTGAATTCCATTGTTCTTAATCTCAATTTACATCATCAATAGTCCATATGTATTCTTCTACATAGTCGCCACAGCATTCGCATGGTTCATCGTCGAAATGTTCCTCCTGCGCAAATAGCGGAATTGTTTTTTGAAGGAGATAATTCAAATCTTCGGGCTTCAGGTTTTTCATTATGGTTTCTATTACCTTTTCCCTCTGCTCATCCGTAAGGTCTATCTCCTCAATATCATCCACCGTCATACTGTCACATATGCAGCCCCTAACTAACTTCAGTACCATTATTCTTTCCTTTGTATTTGTTTGGTAATTTATTCAGGTTTACGTTTTCATATCCCGCTTTTCTTTCCATTATTTTTTTGAGTACCTTCCTTTCATTGGCATCCATAAAATAATAGATGTTTGGTTTTATCATAGGCATTTCAGACGCTGTGTTGTAATAATCTTCAGACGATTCACTCATAGTGCCTGACAATGTTACAGCTTCTTTTTCTGTATTTTGCTTCTTAATGTACTCAAGCATTGCCGATTTATAGAGCTGGTATTTAAATATCACTCTTTCGACTATTTCCTTTTTCTTATTTGGGTTCATTTCTTTTAATTATTTTTTATCGGCTTCTCTTTTTAAGAAAGAGAATTTTTCATCTATTCGTGTTCTTGGTAATTTACATATTATATCTTTGGGGTGTTCATCCACCTTTGCCAAGCAATCAATGATGGCTTTATAAAATTCAATATTCTTAAACTCCATTTTTATATACAAAACCATTTATTGCAATTTGGACACGTGATGACATCATCTATTTCATTGTATTGGCACATCCTTTGTTGAACGTCAAGATTAGTATATTCAAGCAATGCCCCACACATCGGGCATTCCACCTGTTTAGTCCATTTTACCGTCGGTTTTTTCCGTAATGATAGGATTTTTACCATAGCTACTTAGATTCAATAAATAGTACCTTTCCTTCCAATACACCAAAGTTTGAGTCTTCCCTGAAAACCTTTGTCTTTGGTGTATAGTCATCATCCATTGGTTCAGTAAGATACCAAAGATTATTATCCTTCCATGTTGCTTCAAGAAGTTTCTGACCCTTTTCTAACCTGATTTCTGTTGTACCGCCAAATTTCCTTGATATTTGATTATCGGTACAGCTGATCAATGAAAATAAGACACAAATAACAAAAAGAATGACTCCAGCTATTAACACTAAATTTACTTTCTTCTTCATATGTTATAATTCATATTTAATATATGATAAAAATACAAAAAAATACTGATACAAGGAGGTGGAGTCCAAGTATCAGTTTAAAATTTGGTGGAGTAATTGCAGGGGATAACCGAATCGAACAGTTGTCTCAAGATTTGGAGTCATGCATTCTAACCACTAAACTAATCCCCTGTTTGTGGATCTGGACGGGGTTGAACCGTCGTCTACTCAAGTGAACCATATACTTTCTACATGCTTAGTTCAGAATGATTTATTCGTGGACAAATACGACCTGAACAACATATTCGTCCCTTATCCCTTAAAGTTTCATCACCAAAATAGGGCTTTTGAGTGACTATTCCCGAATTTACTGCACCACCATTTCCTCGGCTTCGTGAATTTACCTTGGGGTGATGTCTCGTCCGAACACCTTGTGTAAGGATTAAGCGATTAATCTACTGTACTTCGATTAAGCAGCGAGAGCATACTCATAGTTACCATTTAATTTGTCTGATCAATGATTTTAAGGGCAATGACCACTCACCCTGCATGCTTATATACCGCCCGATTCTTGGTATCAATTCCAAAACAGACCCAAGTAATATAAGTACCCCTGGCGGGACTCGAACCCGCACGCCTTTCGGCATCAGATCCTTAATCTGACCTGTCTACCAATTCCAGCACAGGGGTAGTAAAAGTAGACGTAGCAGGACTCGAACCTGCACTTCTTGCGAAACCTGATTTTGAATCAGGCGGGTCTACCAATTCCCCCATACGTCCATCAATATTGTTGGGCTGGTGGAACTTGAATCCACGACCCTCACATTATCAGTGTGATACTCTGACCAACTGAGCTACAGCCCAATATAATTTCGTACTCTCAATAGGACTTGAACCTATGACTTCCACTTTGTAAGAGTGGCACTCTGAACCAACTGAGTTATGAGAGTGTTAGATTTGGGGGCTGTGTTGGACTCAAACCAACGTAAACAAGTGCCACAAACTTGCGCCTGATCTCTCGGCCAACAGTCCCATATAATAATTTTTCGCGGAGAGTGATGGATTCGAACCATCGGCACACTTTTGGTGTACGCCGTCTTAGCAGGACGGTGGGTTAAGCCACTCCCCCAACTCTCCGTTTTTGTGGGTAGAAAAATCTACCCATTTACTTTTCAATAGGCTTAAGCTTAACAGTGCCACCTACAATTTCAAACATATGTGTACCATCAACGATTTCCTTTGGTACGGCATATGGTTTCTTGAACAACTCTGCCTTGTCTTCCTCACTTCCATTACGAATAACTTTATGACTTTCGAGGATTTCTGCATATGGCTTAACCTCATAAGTGCCATTATACAAGGTTTCAAGATCCTGTTTCAACTCACGGATGTGATTACGAGACATACTTACCTTCTCAGCGGCGATTTGCGCAAAATTGCTGTACAATTTTCGTGCCGTGCTACCATTGTGGATATATGCCAAATCTTTACATTCGTCTGCTACAGTTAGCATTGATTTAATATCGGCTTTCCTGATTTCAATTTCATTACGCTTCATTGTAATCAATTGACCGATACCGATGTTGAACTTGTCCTTTTCACTTACTTTTGTCTTAGAAATAAAGACATTACCATGCGATTTTTGGCAAAATACGACGATACCTGCTTCGGCATCAATTTTAAATTCCTGATTTTTCATTTTTATTAGTTTTTTTATTGCTGACAAACAACATTATTATTTCTCGCGGAGGCGGTAGGATTCGAACCTACGGGCCGCTATTAACGACCGACGGTTTTCAAGACCGTTGCATTAAACCACTCTGCCACGCCTCCAAAATAAGGATATGAACAACTTAGATACTTATGAAGCCTCGTCATTGTATATGCCCACGAATAAACTAAATGTTACAGCCTGCTCCATAGCCGTATTAATACCCTTCGACATAAGCCAATGTAAGTTGCTATATTCCTTAAAATTGTACCCCGTACAGGATTCAAACCCGTATCTTATGATCCGTAGTCACACGTTCTATTCGGTTGAACTAACAGGGCTTACTCCTGTATTTTGGTTTTTGTGTATAGGTGACAGGACTCGAACCTGCGACCACAGCATCCCAAATGCCGCATTCTACCAACTGAACTACACCTATATATTGCCAATATCGTCAAGTTTTCCATTCATTTGTTCTGAGCTGTTGAATAAAAACTTCCACCTCGGTTAGGCTTTCAATCTTGGCATTTCCTGAATAACAATCTTCAGCTCCCCGTCTAACTTTTGTGCCATTCACTAAGTTTTACAATCGTTGTTGTTCTGTTTGCAGTCACCACTTGCTCCAGACACCGAAATACTTAACTACATTGGATAGTTTCGTCTATATCCACTCCAATTATTTATTAATCCCTCTTGGAGAAAGTTTGGGACTTTTGTAATTTATTGACATTCAATTAGTTACGCGGTCTATGAGGGAGTCGAACCCTCGTCCCAGGATAGACAGTCCAGTATAATAACCGTTATACGAATAGACCATTATTTATTTGTGGGAGTGGTAGGATTCGAACCTACTCAGCCCAAGGGCAACAGATTTACAGTCTGCCCCGACTCTCCAACTTCGGCGCACTCCCATTTAATCAAATACCAATCTAAAATTCTTGGATGTATTTTGACGAAATAAGTTTTATCCTACATATCAATATCTGATACCGTCATGTCTAAAAACTCTTGGTATTGATTTTTTCCTTATTTACCTCGTGTAATTTTCTCTTTAAGAATTGAAATCTCCTTTGAGAGACGTTCACACTCAGCATTGTATTTCCTACCTGCATGCTCATAAGGCTTTCCGTTGCGGGTAGTTGTCCAAGGCTTCTTATCTTCATTGGCACTCTTGAATTCCTTGTATTGTGCCTCCAATCTGGCTAATGCACTCTTTCTACGAGACAGAAGCCCACCTTTTCTGCTTTTTCCCATATTTTATTAGTTAAACTTTTATTTTAACAAAACTTTATAATTTATTGATTATCAACGTAGTGGACCGAGCGGGACTCAAACCCGCGACCTTCTGAGTGCAAATCAGATGCTCTAGTCAACTGAGCTATCGGCCCATAAAAATTCTCAATAATACTCCTATGCAGTTTCCCGTAACACCTCATAGACCTTTGTCACACACCCTGAAATACGGTTCAGTAGTGACCTTGTTACCTCCGTTTACCTCTTATCAAGAATTATTTTTTATGTAGCGGAAACAAGGCTCGAACTTGTGACCTGAGGGTTATGACTCCTCCGCTCTACCAAACTGAGCTATTCCGCCTTTGTTATTATCAATTAATTTTGAGCGGGTGATGAGGTTCGAACTCACGACCCTTACCTTGGCAAGGTAATGCTCTAACCAACTGAGCTACACCCGCATTCACCCCTACTGTGCTATTTTACAATCCGCCTAGGGAAACGGATAACCATATAAAGAATGGTGTGTTCCTTGTACTTGAGAATGCCACATTATAAACTTTGAGCGGAATACGGGGATCAAACCCGTGCATGCCTTCAGATTGGAAGTCTGACGTGCGCCTTCAGCTACACCAATCCCGCGAAAATAAGCCACTAACTGCACTCCTTGGGAATTACCCCGTGGTCTGTCACCTATAAGACGCTTGGCGACTTAGGGAGGTTCAGGGTTTCAGGTTTTGACTTGCTAATACAAACCCTTTTTCGCTGTTTTATTGATAATTTTTGTCCTGTTTTATTCCGTATTTATGGAAATATCTTAACGGTCTCCACTTATGCCCATTCACATAAAATCCCCACTTATGTCTTGGTTTTCCTTCGAACATCAATGTCCACGCACCTTCTTTCGGTATACTTAGATAATGTCTGTCCTCGGCTTTAGAAAACCATATAGAGCGATTCATATGAAGGAAATTGTGCAATGAATTGAAAATACCCTCTACATAACACCATTTTTCATTTTTTCCTTCTCCTCCGAATGAAAAGCCGTCGCCATCCTCAAAATACGTTTTTTCAACAATATCGGTAGGATTTTTGTCAGGATAAATAGGCTTCACATTGTAATACCGACCCTTTAACACAATACTTAGTAAATCGGCACTGTGATCGTGGAAAAACCTGTTATCATCTGATTTAATCCAATGGTGGATTCTTAATGAATAGCCAAAGAATATAAATGTCCATCTAATAAGATATGGGTCATTTTCATATCCTAACTTTTCAGCCCATCTTATTTGGAATTTCTTGAACTGTTTTGTGTTAGAACTGCCTTTCATCGTTCTGTATATCTGAAATGATAACCACAATGAGGACACATAAACACCTCACCATTCTCATCTACTGCGTGTGCGATGTCAATTTTAACATCCTGTTGGCACTTTGGGCATTTGATAATCATAAAATTTTCCCTTTCTATTCTAAATTTTGTTAAATTGTCAACGGGGCAAGGATTCGAACCTCCCATAACTTTCAAATTTTCTTTCAACTACATCTGCTGTGCGCTCTAGAATACACGACAGTTTCGTATCTATACGTAATAAGATCGCTGCTTTCTCAGCCCCAATCATGTTTCGGTCATTCTTTATTCCATCGTCACGGAGAATAACGTCGATTGCGCTCTACCGTTTGAGCTATCCCGTCGTTCTTTTGACTGTTTTTGAATTACAATGCAAATATACGTCTATTTTTTGAATTGGCCAAAAACGGGATTAATTTTTTTCTAAAGTATCTCAAACAATGTTTCATTTTCTATTGATCTCCGTATCCAACGCATAAGGATTAACGACTTTTCATATTCTGTTTCAAATGTAGCAGTTTCTCCAACATCATGCTTGTCTGAAAGATCAATTTCAAGTTGATATTTCTTACCGTCAACAGAATTCAGTTGATACACAGCAATGCCGCCTGACTTAATAAAAAGAAGTTTTGCACTTCCTTTAACAATATTCTTCAGTTCCATTTTAATTAGTTTTAGTGGGGGAGGTTGGTAACGCTCCAACTCCTCTGGATTTTCAGTCCAGCGCTTCTACTTAGTTAGCTTCTCCCCCATAGAAAAAGAAAAACCCCCAAGGATTTGTTATCTTTGGAGGTCAGGAGAAATATATATAGTACCTTTTGAAAAGGTTGTGGATTCTTTTCCACGCTTTTTGTTTGATCAATTTTTCTATTCTATATTTTCTGTCTTCCCTCCACTACTATTAAAAAACGGCGCGTCAATATAGCCTCCATCGACAAATGATGGAGAATACGCTGAACTGAGACTAATATGTGAATACATAATGTTTGCCATTTTATTTCTAATAGTATTTCTCTTTATTATTTCCTTATTGGTTTATTTTCAAATCACATTTCTATTATAAATATATGAATATTTTCAAAACTTCAAACATTTTTTAAAAAATGTGGTTTTTACTCAATAAATATACCATTAATTTGAAAAGTGATCAAAAATTCACTATTTTTTTTTTTATTTTCTTTGCAAAGATAAGGTTTTATATTTGAATAGCCAAAAATATCTATAATTTTTTATAGAAAATATATAACCCAAGTATTTATGTATAGCGAAAAGAGAAGATGTATTACATCACGATATTTGCACCGTTTACATAGAATTGGAATTTCGCTACCGATGTAAAAATGGACTGCAAAAGGGAAGAAGGAATGGTGGAGCCTTCTTCCCGATTTTTACTCTTTTCTTCTATATTACTACAAAGAAAAATCCCGATAAGCATAATGCTAGCTTATCGGGAATAATTATTTATAAACCACAATTTACTGTTGTATCATACCATTTGTCCGTGCTGGACAGAAATATTTTATCATTGTTTCTAATACCCTGTAGATTTCAGCATTTTTCAATTGGTATTTTTCTATAACTGCTTTTATTGCATCTGCAACCTCAGACTTAGCATTTTGAACATCCATAACTCTGTCATATTGGTATGCTTTGTCGTTATCGTAGTCGTTACGGTTTACGACTTCTGCAATAGATTCTCTTATGAGTTCCTGAAGTTTGCTTTCAGTTAATTTAATCTCTTTCATATTTGGTTTCTGCTTTTTTATTTCTTTATATTGGAAAAATGGCTTATACTGCCTGTGTCCATCATATAGCCATTTTTTAAATGTATCAATATCTGTTTCTGTTATTTTCCAAAATCCCTTCCAATCTTTTTCATAGTTTGAGAGGTATCCTTTCTTCGCCTCATCGATGTTATTGAAACAGAACATTACTTTCGTTTCATCAAATTTATTACCGAATTTTTGATCAACGGCAAAAATCTTTGTGGAATCATAATGCGGCCCAATGAACACATCAATAGCATCACCGTCCTTTCCGACTGTTTTTGTAAAATAGCCATAATCATGATGCATCAGGGTTTTCCATTCTTTGCCGTTTGAATCCTTTCCTCTTCTATAGCTTCCTTTTGGATTCTCTATGCTTATTTGAAAACCGTTAATTCGTATATGCCCCATTTTATAGTTTTCTGCCTTTTTCTGTTTTTCCGTGGGGTTGGTATTGGTCAGTTTTCTTTGCTTTTCTAATTCGTCCTTTATCATTAGTATTTTTCGGTATTACACCATATTTATAATAATAAATACTCAAAGTGTTGTAAAAAATGGGAAAAAGGATAACATTAACAGAATCCCAGTTCAAGGATTTTCTTAGAATGGGGCTTCGTGAAGATACAATGGCTAAATACGAGGAGAGGTATCTTGAATACGACGAGCTGGAAAAATTGCTTCATCGTGTGGTAGATGATGATTTCCTTGTGTATTTTAGCAACGGGCGTACATATAACTGTAGTGCCTTACACGAAAAGGGTGAGATTTTTGATGCTATATGCAGCGGTCATCCAAGACTCCTTCAAAATGGGCGTATTGGACTCAGAAACGATGCATATGGCGATTTTGAAATGGATAACCTTATAATGAATATGGATAATTACTCGTATGATGACGAGGAAGATGATTATTAAAACGAAACTATGAAAATTACCGAGAATAAACTTCGTGAGATGGTCAGGAACACTATTGCAGGTATGCTGAAAGAATCAATGTTTGATGGTAGTGACATTGAAGACGATGATGACAATTGGTATACGGATGAGGATGATGACGATAGTGATCTTGGGGAGCCTACCGATGCAGACATTGAACAGATGGAAAGGGAGCCTGAAAATGGAAACAAGGCAGACAAGAAACGTGCCATGCAATACAATATCATTAAACAAATTCTTGCGCGTCAGGGAAAACCGACAGATGATGACACCATAATGAAGGTTATCGAGAGAAGCAAAGGTTACTATGACGACAATGATGATGTAGATGACGGTATTGACGATGGTACTTACAGATATAGCGACAGATATTCAAATGGTCGTCCATACGGTCATTTTTAAGCAATTATTAAAAAATGATACATAAGAAATGGTATTCGGGAACGGATACCATTTTTATTTTTAAAGCTATTTATCAATAAAAAGTTAAAGAAATGATTGATATAAATCTTATATCACAAGAATATGTTAAATGCGTAGCTGATAGGTCGAGAATATATATGATAACTCATTATTTAAAAACCTATGATGCGACTCAAAGAAAGGAAGTGCCATTTGATTTGTTTCCAAGACAACGTGACTTGTGCGCTTATCTTGCAGATTCTCAAGACGTTATAACGACTAAACCGAGACAAGCAGGAATTACCACGACATGTGGTGCATTCATCGCGTGTGAAATTGCATTAGCAAGCCCCGAATCTCCATTAACTATTTTGGTTATTGGTAATACACTTGATCTTGCACAACAAATGGTTACAAAGATTAAAAATTTTCTATTTCAGTTACCACGTTGGTTTTGGGGTGAAGAATATTTTGATATTAATCCTGATGATCCAAAAAACAAGGAAAAGGTGTTTGAAATCTGTAATCAAAAGGAGTTAGTCTTAAAAAACGGATGCCGTGTTGTTGCACGTTCATCTGGCCCTGATGCATCTCGTGGTGTCGGTGGTGTTACATATCTTATTTTTGATGAAGCTGCGTTCATTGAGAAAGGTAAAGATGTATATGCTTCTGCATTGGCTACAGTATCTACAGGTGGTCATGTTATAATGATTTCAACCCCTAACGGTAAAGACCAACTGTACTATGAGACATACAGACAGGCACTTATCGGGAAAAACAGTTTCAAATGTGTTGAGCTTAAATGGTATCAAGACCCAAGGTACAACAAATTCCTTGAATGGAGAAAGAGGAATGAAGAGTCTGGAGAGATAGAAATAGTCAAAGAAGACACCATTGATGATAAGGGAAATATAGAATATAATGAAAAACATTGGGAGAACATGGTGAGAAGGGGTTACAAACCTACTTCTCCTTGGTATGTCCGTATGTGCAAGGGTTTTAATAACAACCCGCAAAAAATTGCACAGGAGTTGGATGTTTCTTTTCTTGGTTCTGATTCTAATGTTGTTGATCCCGAATTTATCGAAATGCAAAAGACTCTTAATGTAAGAGACCCGAATCCTGAATATAAAGACCCTATATTAGAAGATACATGGGTGTGGAAACCTCCTTACGAGGGGCATAGATATTTGATGGGTGTAGATAATTCAAGGGGTGATTCTGAAGATGCCACGGCATTGGAAATTATCGACCTTGATGGTGTCGATGAAGATGGTAAGCCATGCATAGAACAAGTCCTTGAATATAATGGTAAACTGTTAGGAGATGCAATAGGCGAAGTGGCAAACAGTTATGGGCATTTATATAACGATGCTTTTATTATAGTTGAAAGTATCGGCGGTTATGGAGATGCAACATTGCTTACTCTGATGAGACTTAATTATCCGAATCTTTATTATGATGATCCGTCTTTGAAAACCTATACGGCACAAAATGATGCCAGCTCATTGAAAGTTACAAAAGATGGGCTTCCAGGTTTTCATAGCAGTTCGGTGAGATTTCAAATGCTTGCAAATTTTGCAAATATGGTTAAGACTAATCAGTTCAAGATAAGAAGTCTCAGGGTAGCTAATGAATTGGATACATGGATTTTCAAAAACGGAAAAATGGATCATAAGGAAGGTTGTCATGATGACACAATTACTTGTTTAGCGATGACGTTATTCGTGATGGAATTTTCCATTAATCGTCAAATAGAGGCAAAAAAGAAAGATGTCGCAATGATGCAGGCTATGATTAACGTGAATAACCGTATAGTATTTGACCCGTATCGCGTTTCAAATCAGAATAACGGCATGAGTAGCAACGGTAAATATGCGATGCCAGTTTATAAATCGAATAGTTACGAAAAAGGCGGCGTTCCCTCTTCGTATAAAGCAAGTATGTGGCTTTTTAAGTGATTTTTGGTATTTATTCTATAAAAGGTGAACAGTATGTTAAACGAAGGTTCGTGGGGATATGGCCCATATGACGGAGACGCTCAATTGGACTTGAGAGGTGATTTTATCGATGAGGTTTCAAAAACCCTGAAAAAATACACTGAAGGCAGTGCGGACAAATGGTCTAAATTAGCATTGTTAGAGTTCGTATTGGATAGTCTGATAAACATTAAATATGGAAAGACAGATGTGAGAAAAAAACTTACTGATAAATATCGAGAGCTTCTTGAGGATTTAAAAAAAGACGAATCGTGGATTAATAGTTGGGATGACAAGAAGAAAATTATTAATTCTTTGGAAGAACGTGAAAAGAAACTTAAAAAATATGAGAAGGTGTCAAATGAAAATCTTAAAAGCGGTTTAAATGAGGATAAATCTACTGTTTGGGGTTTGCCTATTGATAAATGGGAGTATCTTTCATATACAATGAGTAAAGGTACGGCACAAGACTATATTAAACGTAAGGGTGAGCCTAAAAACGTGGAAGAGGTGAGGTATTGCATAGAGCCGAATAACTCAATAGGTTTTGCATTTTATACTGAAAAAATGTTTGCAAAGAAAACAGGCAATAAGACGGCAAGAGTCGATATAACCGATGATGGAAAATTATATTGCTATGTATTTGATGGTGAGAAGAAAAAAATATTGTCGGTTCTTGTATATAATTTTTATCAGCCTCTTATCACTAATTTAAAGAAATTATTTGACAAAACATAACTAAGTTTATAAATTAATATATTATGGGATGCGGATGCGGTTCAAAGCCTGATAATAGAACCAATAAACAGGTTACTAAGAGATATATTTACAATCCGAATACGGTAAAGGTGCAGAATGGGAAAACTGCAAGTAGAAGGAGAACGATAAAACGTCCAGCAAGATAAAGTTTATGGAGTGTTCTTATTAATAGGATACTCCATATTTTTTTGTATATTTACTAATATCAGTAAATTTTAATCGATGAAAGAATATACCATAAAGTACGGTGAGAAGGAATTTAGGGCCTCAGAATATCAATGCAGGATATTTGATAATGTCGAACATGGTGTTGGCAATATGATCATAAGTGCTGCGGCGGGAGCGGCAAAAAGTACAACAATCATAAATTGCATCAATCTTATTGATGAAAATAAAAAGATATTGTTTATAGCATTTAACAAAGATATTGTTGAAAGTATTAGGAAGAGAGTTGGTGAGAGAAAAAACACAAAAATTTCAACGTTTCATTCCCTTGGCTATTCTATATTAAAAGAAAATTTACATGATAATCATGAACATGAAGATAATTTTATAAATGAATTCAAATACAGGAATTATATTAAAAATAATATAGATAATATTACATGTTATAAAGAAACTAAAAGTTTATCTAAAAATAGGATATTATACATAAACAATATTATTGATTTAGTAGAATATTCCAGATATTATTTAGCTTTTACTGAAAAAGAGATAAAAAGAATCAGTGATAAATATGGTTTGGTACTATTAAGGGATGAGGTGGACGTATGCAGAGAAGTATTAAAGTGGGGAAAGGAAAATATTTCCCAAATCGATTATACGGATATGATATGGCTACCAAATGTACTTAATCTTCTAACAAAAAAATATCTTTTTGACTGGATACTTATCGATGAGGCACAGGATACCTCAATAGCCGAGCAAAATATAATAGACAAGTGTTTTAAGAGAGGGGCAAGATTCATTGTAGTATGTGATCAATTTCAGCAAATTAATGTATGGTGTGGCAGTTCCGAAGAAGCTATTAACAATTTTGGAAAATACCCTAACACTAATTTATTCACTCTTCCAATTACATACAGATGCCCGAAAAAAGTGGTCGATTTGGCAAAAAACTTTTCTGATAATATAGTTGCGGCCGACAACGCCATTGATGGTGAGATAAAATATGGTGTATCAAAATATTCACCCACTTCAAATGATATGGTATTATGCAGGAATACGGCTCCGTTGGTAGATTTACATCTTCAATATATTAGGGTCAACAAGAAGTCATATGTAATGGGGTTTGATAATATCAAAGAAAAATACATCCAATTGATCAATTCAACATTAGCAAAGATAATAGATAAGAGCTGCACAACTAAAAACGGTTTGTTTCCGAAAATGTATGAGGGACTTTTGGAACAAATAGATATTGTAAAACGTGATTTCGGTTTGGATGATGACGATGCTATAATGCACACAAGTGTTTATTCAATGTTTGACACCATAGAGGGTATCCGTGTTGTATCAGAAGGACTAACTACTGTAGATGAACTTGTAGACAAAATAAATGTGATATTCAGCGGTACTGAAAAAGACGCTATTCAGCTTTCGACGGTGCATAAGGCAAAAGGTCTTGAAGCGGATAATGTATTTATTTTGTATCCATCATTGATGCCGAGCAAATACGCAAAAAAGGATTGGGAAGTTAAAACTGAGAAAAACCTAATGTATGTTGCATATACTAGAGCTAAGAAGACTTTGAATTTTATAGAAGAGGAGAAAAAAACATTTGGCTATAGCAGTTCATTGTTTGAACCTTCTAATATGAAAGCACAGGTGGAATATATGCGGAAAAAGCTAAATCACGATGAAACGGTGGCTAATATTACGTTGGCACAGCCAAAAGTTCTTGGGCAAGACGATAATGAGGAAAAAAATACAGTTACTAAGAGAAACAAAAAAAAAGCAGCAAGCAAATTTGCTGTTATGCTAAAATAATGTATATTTGTTACACAATTTGAAATAATTTATAATGGGAAAGAAAAAAGAGACTGAAAGTACGGAAAAAGTAAATTTGATGCGTCCTGATGAGATTAAAGCTTATCTTGATCAGTATATTGTCGGACAGGAAGAGGCTAAAAGAACATTGTCAGTGGCTGTTTATAATCACTACAAAAAGATAATTTATAATAGTCAGACACAGCGTACAGGTGTCGAGTTGGACAAATCAAACACTATTATATTAGGACAGAGTGGAGGCGGTAAAACTTATATGATAAAGAAGATTGCAGAACTTCTTGGTGTTGGTTTTACAATAGGTAATGCAAGCAGTTATACAGCAGCAGGATATGTCGGAGCTGATGTAGAAGAATGTCTTGTTGGATTATTGCGTTCATGTAACTACGATATTCAAAAGGCACAGCTTGGAATTGTCGTATTAGATGAAATTGACAAGATTGCAAAGAAAGAGGCGGGCCCGTCAATCACCCGTGACGTATCTGGTGAATGTGTGCAACAATGTTTTTTGAAGATGGTTGAGGGTGACTTGGTTGGAGTTCCACCAGCAGGAGGGAGAAAACACCCTGAACAGCAACTTATATATCTTGATACGACAAATATCCTTTTTATTGGAATCGGCGCATTCGTTGGGCTTGAAGATGTAATAAAAAAGCGTATTGGTGCGCAGAGAATAGGTTTTAACGTAGAAAAAATGGAGATAAACACTACTGATGATTTGTTGAGTAAAGTAACTCCACAAGACTTGAAAAGTTATGGTTTTATTCCCGAATTCGTCGGACGTTTTCCTGTGATTGCGCATGTCGGAAAGCTTGGACGGGAGGAATTGGTTCGGATTCTAAAAGAACCTAAAAACTCACTTGTAAAACAGTATACTGAACTTCTTGCAATGGATGGTGCGAATCTTAAATTTGATGAAGATGCCCTTATGGAAATTGCCGACATTGCATACGATATGGAAACAGGTGCAAGAGGTTTACGTTCCGTTGTCGAAAAAGTGATGGATGATGTCATGTACAATACACCTAAAAACGTGGCAGCAAATAACGGAAAGTCCGTTGATGTGAGAATTACAAAGGAAATGGTACAGGACAAATATCCTGAAAGATATAAGAAATTGAGAAAAACTGCATAAATTATGGCTGCAAAAGGCAAGAATGGCACGAAATTTGTTGAGTTTTCTTTAGAAAGTCTATACACTTTATATAAAATGGCTTGTTTATTAGTTTCTGAATATGATAATTTAGCAAGAGCTAATGAGCATACATATACAATTGAGTATAATGACGCAAAAGAAAAACTAAAAAAATACGACAATTATAAAAAAACTATTCTCATGGAAATAGAGAATAGATTAAATAGCCTTATGTGAAATGATAGAAAAATTCAAGAATTTCTTCAGAACCATTGCAATATATCTATTTTGGGGTCTCCGCTCTGCTGATAAGGTCGCATTTGGTAATAAGAATGAGTTGGATAGTGGGTGGTTGCCTATAGAGCGTCATGATGAACAAGATAGTGTCTATAAGGATCTGTTAAGGGGTGAAGTGACACAGGAAGTTAAGGAACTAAGGCATGAAATGTACTATTCTGAACGTGCCTCCCATAAATATGAATACATTGGAAATGGCGTTGCAAGAATTAAAAATGATTTTTTTACATATAATGGGAAAATCGAAAATTCAGACGGATTTGAAATACAACTTCTTCAGCCAAATATTGAGGACGCTGGTACTCTGACAGACAATATAAACGAAGATGACTATCGTTTGAAGGAAAAGAAAGAATATACATTAGATGTCATTCGTGACTACATTCCAAAGTTAAGAATTGAGGAGTATACAACAAAACTTGTCGTAAAAAGAATAAATGAAACGGCGGTAATGCTTGATTTCTACACTCCTATATATCAAAAACAATTTGATAAGATACATAGGGTATTCCTTAATGAATTAGACAGGGTTTATCAGGGTGATGTAAAGTCTGAAATCGTTGATTTCAATGGGGTTAAATTTATATCATTCAGAGCTTTTGGTACTGATGATTTGAAATTGTATGAATATAATAACATTGAATTCGACAATATTGTAAAGTTTGATGGAGACTATGTGTTAAAGTTTACTGCCGATATTGTTTATGATGGTAAAGACCTGCTTGATGAAATATACGATGAAAAAGCTGACGAAAAATTCAAAAACAAGGCTCCAAGGGAAGGAAAACAAACTCTCGATTTTAGTGTCGAGTTGATGAAACAAAGTGATACATACAATATCGACGAGGCTGAAAAGCTATTTCATGAAATGAAGGGGCAAAATAATACCGCTATCTGATGTAAATCAGAAGCGGTTTTTTTATTTCTTTTCTAAAGTGACATTAATAACACAATCCAAGCGCATCCCAATACAAATCCCATAGTATAGCATTTCAAGTCATACCTTTTTACCAAATGCAGTATTTTACAATTTATCAATGCTATTGAAAAATAGATACCTAAAACTAGTAGTGGGCATAACCACATTGTCGTAAGAACAGAATGATACATAGACATCCACGCAATAGTCGCAAACGTAAGCATCGAACCTGATACGATACTGAATGGTTGGAATACACATGTGTGTATCAGCATTTGCCACATGGTTAATAATTGCTCTTTCATCATTTCTGTGAGGATACTTTCCTCTATTCACCTATAAATACATGAATTGTTATAAAAATAAATTATGAAATGGTATTTTTCTTTTTTTCTGCCTGTTCTTTTAACAGTTTTTCCATTTCCTCGTTTATTTCATTAACATTTTTATCTGACAGTCTTTCGTATTTACATTTTGGCTTTATATATTTATTTAATGCCTTTCCGTTTGATCCGTCCAAACCGCCATGCATAAACATAAGATAATCGTTAACATCAACTTCCGAATATTGGTAAGTGGCTCCGTTTTTGAATGTTACCCTTAGAGTTTTTAATTCGTTTAAATTGTCGTCACATTCGGAATAAAGTATATTGGATGAATTGTACCAAGCCTTGTCAAGGCGTTTTTCTTCATTATAATCCCTGCAAATAATCATAGTCCAAAAGTATTTATTTTAGAGAAAAATAACGTATTTTTAAAGAAAGTAAATGATTGAATGCAGCCAATACGTAAATCTATAGATTATAAGAAATATTTTTCAAATGAGCTTAATAGTTTGCTCAGTGATATGATGTCTTCGATGCAATCTGAAAACCCTGTAAGTGAGATAACTACGGACTTTTTCCTTATGTATGCATTGGAGACAAGTGATTGTATGCTTTATAAGGCCGTTAATAGTTTTTTGAATACATTTGTAATAGGAAATATACACGATGTGTTTTATCTTAGTGTACAGGATTCCTTATTGTCCGCAATTCGTCCAGGGCGCACAATTGATTATTCAGCCGAATTTACAAAGTATCTTTCAAAATCATACGATGAAAAAGAGAAAATAGGCTCAAAGCTGATAACGTCCGACCATGTACTTTTATCAATATTGGCTGACCAACAAGATACGAAAGTAAAGAAAGCATTTACGGAAAACGGTCTTACTTATGATACGTTATTCGAAAAAGTGAAGAAACTGCATGAAATAACAGAAAACATAAACGAGCCTTCTAATACGGAGAAGCCAATGACAATAGCTGGCATTACGATAATATCAGAAGGTGGAGATACTAACGAAATAAAAGATGTTCTTCAGGGGGCAGTTCCTTCTTTATTGAATGAGATAAACAAGGAGCAAAAGAAAAGCGTAAAGACTCAGATACAATATTGTAAAAATCTTAATAAATTAGCGGAAAATGGAAAAATAGACCCTATTATAGGGCGTAAAAAGGAGATTGCTAATATAGAAAAGGTATTTGCAAGAAGAAAGTGCAATAATGTAATACTTGTCGGAAAATCGGGTGTAGGAAAAACTGCTCTTGTCGAAGGGCTTGCAAAAATGGTACAGGAAAGGACAGCCCCTGTTTCTCTCATAGATTATAAATTCTTTTGCCTTAATGTCAATGAATTAATTTCAGGCACAAATTTAAGGGGAATGTTTGAAGAGAGGGTCGGAAAGGTATTCAACGAACTTAAAAACATTAAGAATTCTGTTTTATTTATAGATGATGCTCATTCATTGATAAATGACAGAAAAAACGATGATTATAGTTTTATTGAACTTATCGAGGAGAATATTTCAGACAATAGTGTAAAATTGATATTGGCGACTAATGAAAAGGGCTATAAGACAATTTTGCAATCAGGACAGAATATAATGCGTAAATTTCAAAAAGTAGCCATAGAAGGGACTAATGAGGATGAAACATTACAGATTTTGACCAATATAAAATCATATTATGAGCAATATCATAAAGTAACATATTCAGATGATGTCTTATCTGCATGCGTGAAGTTGTCAAAGAGATATATACCCGAAATATCATTGCCTTCATCAGCTATTGACATTTTGGATGAAACAGGAGCGTTCAGGAAATTAAAATTAAAAAATAGTACTGGCATCAATACTAAAATGCGTGAGGTCGCTTTACTGAAGAGTAAGAAGGATATTTGCATTAGAACCGATCAGATAAATGAGGCCAAAGAATTAGAAGCAAGAATTATTGAACTTAATAGTGAAATAGTCAATGGTATTGCAAAATCAGAAAACCCCACAAATGAAGAGCGGACTGTTACAATGCTCGACCTTTACGAAACAGTAGCCTCCCATACAAATATTCCAGTGGAAAAGATAAATATCTCCGAAAAGAAGTCAGTAGCAAATATAGATAAAGTTCTAAGAGCTAACATAATCGGACAGGATGAAGCAATAATATCAATAACCAATGCTATTAAAAGAAGTAAGATAGGATTGTTCCCGACTAATAGACCGACATATACGGCATTATTATTGGGAAACTCAGGCGTTGGTAAAACACTGACAGCTAAAATGTTGGCAAAGGAGATATTCGGTGATGAAAAATATCTTGTAAGGTTTGACATGTCTGAATATGCAGATAAAACATCAGTAAATAAGCTCATAGGTTCAAATGCTGGATATGTCGGTTATGAAAACGGCGGATTACTTACAGAAGCGATAAAAAATAAAAAACATGCCGTTTTGCTTATTGATGAAATAGAAAAAGCCGATGACGAGGTATACAATATTTTTCTCCAAGTATTTGATGATGGTTTTCTCACTGACAATATGGGAAACAGAGTAGATTTCAAGAACACGATAATACTCCTGACATCAAATGTCGGAGCAAAAAAAGCATCAAATCATTCAACGATGGGATTTGTCGTTAATGAATCAATTAACAAGAAGGATATTATCAAAAAGGAATTGAAGAATAAGTTTCCTCCTGAATTCATAAATCGTCTGGATGATATAATTTATTATAATGATCTTGGTTCTGACAGTATAAAGAAAATCATTGATTTGGAGATGGGTAAACTCGTAAAAAGGGTTTCGGAAATTGGCTATACCGTAAAATATGGAGAAGATGTAACGGAATTCATATTTAAATTTGTGGATAGCGAAAAAGAATATGGCGCGAGGCCAATTATAAGAACTATACAAACTAAGATAGAGAATAAATTAGCCGATTACATATTGGAAAATGAAGAAAATAGAGTAATCCGATTATTTGTGGAAAATGATGAAATTAATATAAAATAAAATGAGAGGGAATTTTAACCCTCTCATTTTTTAGTATTTGTTTTTTGATAAAAGTCCGTTTTTACTTATTTTTTCATCATACCAATCATTCATTACTTCCCAAAGGAATTCATCTCTTTGTTTTTTATCGGGATAAATTTTTGAGAATCTGTCCTGAAGAAGGTAGAATAACTGAATGGCCGTCATATTTTTTAACGGTGTGCCATTACTTGAAAGCATAGCCACTATTTTAATGTCTTTTGGATAGCCATCTTCCCCAAGCCCGCTTATTGTGCCTCGTTTAAAACCGTTGTCAAGATATTTTTTTATTACTAAGACTTTTTGTGGCTCGACATTCCATTTGGGCATTTTCCTGCTTTCCTTTATTTGTTTTATTTGCTTTTCAGTAAGGAATATATTTTTGTTTGCCATTTGCATTGTGCCTATTTTATATTAAATATTGAGGTTTTGTTGTTTTATGTGATATTTATATTAGTAAATACTATTGAAAATGGCTAATTTAAAAAACAATACAAAAGAATTCCTCTCAATGCTTGAAGGATATATACAGAGAGGGCATGAACTTCATTGGGCGGCTGCGACTAATTCTGAACACGTATTGATTGACAATATTAATCAGCAAGTGTTAAGTTATGAAGATAAGGTGGCTGAAACCGTAATGGGTTGCCTTGATACAAGATTTGGTGTCGGTGATTTGAAGACATTGCTTCCAAATGCCACATCATTGGCTGACATGCTGAAGGAAATGAAAGAAGATGTGCTTTCATTTAAGGAAAAAGTCGGTGACGTTTCTGAACACAATGGTATACAAAATGTACTTGATGATTTTATGACGGACATCAATACATGGAATTATCTTAGAACGTTTGTACATTAAACAATAAGAAATATGGCTGGGAATTTCGATTTTAACAATAGGTATAAATTCAAGTTAAGCCGTTTTAATGACTTTGACAAGGATGCCCATATAATTGATGAAGAATTGGGAAATTATCTCGGAGGGTTAAAGGAGGATGATTTAACCGATAATGGGATATTTTCAATTACAAAGGGTGATTTGTTGAAGCAACTCAGCCTATCTTCATTCAGACCGCAAAACGAGCTTAATCCTAAGATATGGATAGGAGGAAAGATAAACTCAAAAGTGCGTTTAAGGCTATTAGATATTGCCGATGATTTCATCGAGTCATTAAATGTTGGGTGGGTTAATGTTTCTGATATTATTCTTACTGGGTCATTGGCTAACTATAATTGGTCACGTTTTTCGGATTTTGACCTTCATATCTTAATAGATTTTAGCAAGGTCGATGAGAGAACAGATTTTGTAAGAGAATACTTCAATACTAAGAAAAATGAATGGAATAATGTTCATGAAAATCTGAAGATATATGGCTTTCCTGTAGAGGTGTATGTGCAGGATACGAATGAAGAACATACGGCATCAGGGGTTTATTCTCTTAATAGAAACGAATGGGTGGTTGAACCTGTAAAGGATAATATCAAGGCTATAAAGTTGGACAAGTATTTCATTAAAGAAAAAACGATGAAATACATTAAGATTATTACTTCTTTAAAAAAACAGGTTGATGAAACAGATGATGATGCTGAACTGAGATTACTTTCAAAAAAGGTTAAAGGAACATTTGATATTTTAAAGGGATTAAGAAAAGAGGGATTAAAAGCGCGAGGCGAAATGCATCCGTATAATGTAATATATAAATTTTTACGCAGACTTGGCTATTTGGATATTTTGTTGGATTTAAAAGCTAAGACATATGATAAATTGAAATCCATAGGCTAATTTTTTATTGTTAGTGCGTATTTATAATAAAATAATCATGATTATAAAAATCAAAATAATATAATGGGAAAGTTTGATGAACAACTGTCTCGTATGGAGTATCTGATGGGTTATCGTATGCCTGTTAATGAAGGTAAAAACAGTAATAGCGGACACTTGGAATATCACACTGAAGGTGCTGATGGAAAGATTTACGGTATTCTCAAGGAAGGTACAAAATACTATATCAAGACAACCGAGAAAGGTAAAGAGAATATCTCTGAATCATATGACTATATCAACGGTTTTAATAACCGTAAGGAAACAGAATACAAAAGCTACAATGAGGCCACAAAACACCTTGAACTCAAGATGATGGCTCTTAATGAGGCTTATGGTGTTCACAAGGATGTATCAACTGTTGATTTCGACAGAAGTCAGAAGACATATGCTACATTGACAGAGGACGCAAGAAAGGAACTTGACCGTCTCCATCAGATTATGGAGAATTCAGGTGGTATGGGAATCAAGGACAATATTGGTAATCATGGCGATGCTGAAAGTAAGGGAAAATCAACTGGCGCTGACACAGAGAAAAACAATGAGCCATTTGACGAGAAAGCAAAAGCTACATTGGATAAGGACAGCGTTGCAAGCGAAACAGACCCCAAAAAGGCTAACAGTGACTATACTGATGCCGACAAAGGTGTTGAGCAACAGTTAACATCAGACAAAGCTCCTAAGAAAGCTACTGATAGCGGCGATCCGAATAAAGATTATGAACTTACTCATGATGATCTTGACGGTGATGGCGTAGCTGATAAAAATCCAAAGGGGGCTAAAGCCGTAATGGTTAATGAGTCATTTGGTGATGATGATTTCGATATTGAATATCCTGATGATGATGCAATAGGTGGTGCAGGTATGCCAGCCGAAGAAAATTTCTATGATCAGGGTGAAGAGGAAACATATCCCGAACCTGATGCAGTAGAAGAATTCGGTAATGCACAGATAGATGATGTTGAGCCTGAATCTGCGTCAGAAGTAGGTGATGACATTGTTGGTACTGGAAACGATTCTGACTTAGATTCTCTTATGGAAGAGTTCGAAAGTCTTATTTCAGGTGATAATGAAGTGCTTACAGGCCCTGATGGTTCACTTGATGTACAAACTTGTGACAAAATGGATGAAAATTCCGAAAATACAAAACCTGAAGCCGAAGACGTGGAAGCATTGGACGGGCCTCATGGAAACGGAGAGGTTCTTACTTGGGATAAAATGAATGAATCCCAAAAGAAGGCCATTGACACCATTGTAGAAAACGTATGCAGTAAAATATTCGAGGATAGCAAAAAAACAGCCATCAAGGAATCAAAGCTTCAGGAAAGCATAGACAAAATCGTTAAAGAGGAAGTAACGAAATTGGATGCTTGGGGTAAGCACCCTAAATATGGCAAAGAACCTATGACGACTCCCGACAATAAGGAAGTTATGAAGGGTACGGCAGACAGGGATTTCAATGATGATTCAGCAAAGGGCAGTGAAAAATACGGTCAGAAGATTGGTAGTTCAGCACCATTTGATGAGGTTGTGGATATGCTCACCGATAGTGTGATGAATGTCTTAAAAGAATCATTGGGTTTAAAAAAAAAGTAAACGAAAATAAGACATTTCTGAAAACAGGTAACAATCAAGAGCCTCAGCAACCGCAAATGCCACCAATAGAACAAATGCCAGATTCTCAAATGAATCAAATGGGAGGAAATGGTATGCCTCAAGACCCTTTTGGCGGAGAAGAAACTGATATGCAAAACAATTCAGGAGAAAGTGAATTTGATACAGGTTTTGATGCGGGCGTAGAAGCTGATGAAGACACTGACCCAAAGAAATTCATACAACAACTTACGGGCAAGTTATCACAATCATTGAACAAATATAATAACGAAAATGGAGACGATGGTGAATTGTCAAAATATGTTGGTAAGATGATAGTGAAAGCTGCGGCAAAGGGTATGGATGAAAATGGGAAAAAAGACCTTATTAAATCCATTAATACTACTGAAAGTCCTGAGGACGAAACACCACAAAATACTGGTGATGAGGTTGGTATGAATGATGAAGAACTTCCTGTGGATGATAATATGGGGTTAAATGAATGTGTTTTTAGAAAACAAGAAATTAATGGCTTGATGGAAAGTCTGAATCAGGAATTGACTAATACGGGGGATGAGGAAAGTATTAAATCTGTTGAGAAACAGAAGAAAACTAAGAAATCACCGTTTAAGGCAAAGGATTTTATTAAGAAATAAAACGATGGCGGGAATATAACCCGCCATTTTTGCTTCTATAATATATTTATAAAGGTAAAAGATGATAAATATTATGCGTAATATACACATTACAGAGTCACAGTTTAGCAAACTGTTCGAGACATTGAATCAGGGTGCTGGGATAAAAGTTTCCGCAAAGACCGATAATAACGGGAAAGTTACCCAAACAAGTCTTATGCAGCAGAATCATGAACTCGATGCACAAGGACTTAACAAGGCTCAGATAGTCGTTGATCAGGACACCCTTGATGAATCGAAGTACAGCATGTATACAAAAAAAGAACTTAAAGAAGCTCGTCTAGCAAAATTGATGAATGAATCCAAGAAATATAAAAAGAGTGATTTGAAATGAAAAACGTATTTTTAACGGAAAAACAGATTCAATATATACATAATGAAAATAGGAAGGAATGTGGTATTCCTTCCAAAATTTTCAATGCCCTTGAGAATAAAGAGTCAAATATTCCGTTAGATGATAAAGAGTTTTCAAAAAAAATACTTACAAAAAGGTTTGATGAAATCAAAAAGGATTTTACGGATGATATTTCACAGATACCATTAGAAAAGGTGTCGAATCATTTTAACAAGCTTATGAGGCTTTGTCAGGAAAAGGAGAAGAATATCAGACCGCAATTGGAAAAATTGTGCTACAATACATTAGTACAGCTTTTCAATATACCCGAAGATGAGATAATATTCAAATGTGAGTTAGTTGATTTCATTGATAGTGGTTTGGAGTTTCATATTTCGCCCGATACGAATGAAGACTATGAATATAATAGTCTTGATGAAATAGACGGGGAAGGTATCGAAGTTCAAAAGAGAAGGTTGATAGATTCATTGGTATACGGTGTTTCCATGAGTTTATTTGAAAAGGCAAAGAAGATGTACATTAATGAACTTTTTGACATTGATGAAGAGTTGCCGCATTTGTATAGCAAATTGATAAAGATAAATGAGTATCTTCTTTTTAATGTGGACGATGAAGTAAAAGATGATAATCATCATCAGGGTGGTTTTGTAAAGGTCGTTCTTGGAAATGAGGAAAAAATGTCAAACATTGATGTGAAGGCATTAACATTTCCTATACTGCTTATAGAGTCCATAAAAGGGATAATGGAACTTATATCATCGAATGGGCTTCCTGACGATTTTAACGTAGCAAAAAATGTACTGAACAAGGCCGATATATTGGAAGAGGAGCCTTGGGATATGCGTTTCGGTGTAGGGCTATGGAATATGGTTACACTTAACCGTGACATTGAACCTAAGATAATACCCGACTTCTTCGGTAAGCTTATAGATATTGATGCAAAAGACTTTATAAGCCTCTTTAAGGAGTTGGCCAATAATACGAAAATAGGCAAACAGGCAATAGGCGAATTGTTGGATGATTGCGAATACAATTCAAAATACAATGATTTTGAAAAAGATATTCTTGTTAAACAGTCTGAGAAAGACCTAATATCTGACGGCTATTTTACGGAGGAGGAATTAAATGTATAGTATTGATCCGCTTAAATATATTGACAGAGAGAGAGCAATATTCAGAAGAATAGGTTTGTCTTTCAATATGGATAACCCAAGAACAATACAGGAGAAATTGGCTTGGCTTAATTTTTATGATACAAACCCATTGAAAGTTAAGTGTGCAGATAAAATATTATTACACGAATATTGCAAAGAAAAGCTTGGAAAGGATATTTGTATCCCTATTATTAAGATGTATAATGATATATCTGAAATAAATTGGGATGAGCTGCCGAATGAGTTTGTAATGAAATGCAATCATGGGAGTGGTATGAATATTATTGTCAATGATAAGGCAAAATTAGACAAAACTGCGGCAATACGCAATCTTGACAAATGGATGAAAGATGATTTTGCTTTCAGAAATGGTGTTGAAATACATTATCATGATATACCACATAGAATATTTGCGGAAAAAAGAATGCGTGACGGGAATGGTGATTCTTTGTTTGATTATAAGTTTTGGTGCTTTAATGGGAATCCTAAATTATGGACGGTAAATGATGGCTTCGGACATGGTGATATAATGTATTATGATATGAACGATAATGAGGTGAATCTTTATAAGGTAAAACCAAACAACAAATACAAAAAACCATCAGGTTTCAATGAAATGGTGGAATATTCAAAGAAGCTTTCCGAACCATTCAAATTTGTTAGAGTTGATTTTTATGAGATTGACGAAACTGTTTACCTTGGTGAGATGACATTCACGCCTGGAGCTATGACATTCAAATACAAAGACCCTTCAGATAATATCAGGATAGGAGATTTGCTTGATTTACAAAAGTAATACTATGGTAAAAATATGTATAGTACATTATAATACGCCGAATTTAACGGATGCACTTGTAAGGAGTATTAAACGTAATACCCCTGATTCTTATATATACATATTCGACAATAGTGACGTTAATCCGTGGGTCAAGCATTATGATAATATGACCGTGTTTGATAACACGAAGGGGCAAATAATAAATTTTGAGGAATGGCTTACACATTATCCTAAAAGAGACAGAGGAATTGGTGCTGCCGTAAATGATTTTGGAAGTGCAAAACATTGTTATTCAATAGAAAAATGTATGGATCTAATAGGGGATAATTTTATTTTATTGGATTCTGATGTTTTAATAAAAAGAGATATTTCTGAAATTTGTAATGACGACTACTATGCTGTTGCCGATATTGAAAGATTTGGGCCAAGAAAACGAATAACTCCATTTATATGTTATATTAATGTTATTAAATGTAAAGAAAATGGCATTCATTTTTTTGACGAAAATAGAATGCTTGGTTTTAATATAACCCCGCAAAGCAGGTTTTACGATACTGGAGGCTCATTTTATGATGATGTACAAAATAATATGAAAAGGATAGATAACAACTGTTATATAGAACATTATAGGGCTGGAAGTTGGTTAGAGTCTGCGAGAAACAAGCATCATTACAAAAGAATAGATCCAGAAGTTTGGCTTGAGGAAAATAAACATTTATGGAATTATCCGAGACCTGATAAAGTTGTATATACTTGTATAATTGGTGGTTACGATACCCTTCTTGAGCCAAGAGTTGTTGATCCTGATGTGGATTATATTTGCTTTACCGATAATACAGATATTAAATCTAATGTATGGGAAATTAGACAAATTCCATATGAAGTATCGGATATGAATTTATCGAATGTTAAGAAACAGCGTTGTATAAAGATAAATCCTCACAAATATTTATCAGAATACAAAATGTCATTATGGATAGATGGAAATATTGAAATTTTAAGTACAGTTTCAAAATTATTTAATGAAAACATAGATAGCGAAAAAAGTGTGTTTATACCACAGCATCCTGAAAGAAATTGCATATATGCTGAAGGGTCGGCAGTAATAAGACTAAAAAAGGATACAAAAGAAAATGTTAATAAACAGTTAAACGGGTATAGGGAAGAAGGTTTTCCATCTGATTATGGGTTAGTACAATCGAATATCATAATCAGGAAACATAATGATTATGAATGTATAAAATTAATGGAGAAATGGTGGGAGGAATTAAAAAATAAATCCCATAGAGACCAATTGTCATTCAACTATGCCGTATGGAAGCTTCAAACAGATATTGTCTCATATTTGGATAAAAATATTCATAAGTCTGAATATTTTAAATGGAATCCTGGACATAAGAAAATACCCAATCGACTCAATACGGAGACGATAATGCCACAAATAATAGTAAATGAAAGAACAGTCTTAAAGGAAATTAAACAGAACCCATTAAATAATGAAAATAGGAAAGTGAGAATAATAGTGGGACGTAATGGAACAACTGTAGTAAATAATCAGAAACCATTGAGTCGGACAGTAAGAATTTCTCATAGAAATCCGTTATGGTAAAAAATAAAATCGGGACATTCAAGCATCTAAGTTTGAGCGTCCCGATTTCTTCTTTGTAATGTTTGTACCGTTAGTGTCCATAGCATTAACTTTCCATTTTGATTTGCTTATTTTCGATAATAACGCAGTCTCTGCCTGCTTCAATCTCAGGAAATTTCATTGTGTCAGCATTTTTGATCAATGGACTTGTGATTATGATATTCACTTCTTTTTCAAAAAAGTCTTCACTACGTACAGGGAAGATTCTAAGTTTTCCGTCCTGAACATCCCATTTTACTGAATTAGCCGTTGTTCCGTCAGGTGCGATAATACGTATCATCATTGTGTTTGATTCCAACACCCTGATCTTTGCAGGAACGTTTACAGTAATTTTGTTAAAATGTGAATGAATTGTGTCGTTGATCACTTTAACGTCATTTGCGCTTGCACTCATTGCAAACATAAAAATACTAACCATTGTAATTAAAAACTTTCTCATAATTTTTTCTAATTTTTCTTAAAATGTTATTATTACTTTGAATTTGCGTCACAAATATATATTCTTAAAAAGTAAAATGGGGTCAAAACTATGCCGTAAAACATAGTTTCAGCCCCATTTTTTGATTAAGGTCAAGGAATGTGTGTGCGCACACACTATATAGTTCTATAATTACTGATCAAATTATGCCTTATATCTGACAGAAATCCTCCCCTTTGTTAGATCATACGGACTCATTTCCACTCCAACCCTATCCCCAGGTATTACTTTAATATAGTTCATTCTCATTTTACCCGACAAAAAGCATATAATAACCGCCCCATTGTCAAGTTCTACTTTGAAGTTGGAATTGGATAATGCTTCCAATATTGTTCCGTCCACTTTAATGCAATTGTTTTTCGACATTTGTTTTTTCTAATTGAAAGGTTATTTTTCACAAATATACAATAAATATAGTTTTTCACAGATTCAAGGTATTTATAATAATAAATGGTGATAATATAAAAATGTATAAGGAAAATACATTAGTCGAAATAAAAAAAGGTGAGCAGGGAAAAGGCTTGCTTATTGAGAATGATGGTTTCGTGTCTCTTGATGTGAAGGGAAACGAAAAGCTCAATGAATCATTGGGAGATGGCGAGTCAAGGGCAAGGAATCTTCCCAATCCATTCATTGTGTCAGCCGTGTTCCAAAAATTCGGTATAGAAAATGCGAATGGGCGCATATATCCCGAATCTATATTAAAAAGAGAAGTAGAAAAATACCAGCAAAAAATAAAAGCGAGAAGCGCATATGGAGAATGCTATACGCCAGATGCTGAATGTTTGACAGAAGAGGGATGGAAACCGCTTGGTGAAATTGAGGTCGGTGATTCTGTTATTACACTTAATACAAGGACGAATGAGGTAGAACTTCAGAAGGTAACATTTATAACCGACAAATTGTTTGACGGTATGCTCTATCATATGTACGGAAGCTATATAGATGATTTTGTCACACCTGAACATGGGTATCCTGTTTATATCATAAAAAATAGCCTTGGAGGTAGTTCAAATGATAGGAAGGCATCCTTCTATGGCTTTAAGACGGCTACGGACATAGAAAGAAATTTTGGCATGGGTGGTTCTGATACAGATGATTTCTATTTTATACCATGTGAAAAGGACATGTCTCTTGACAAATATTCGACAGATAAAAGGGTCTATCTTAATGAAAGGCACATGAAGATAGAAAAAGTGCCGTATAAAGGAAGGGTATTGTGTGTTGAAACACCTAATCATACGTGGTATGTAAAGCAAGGAGATAAGGCGCATTGGACAAAGAATTGCAATCATCCTGAGACATCTACGATAGACCTTTCAAGAATAGCAATGAATATAATAGAGCTTCATTGGGAAGGACATACTCTTGTCGGAAAGATGGAATTACCAATCAGTGACGGTTTTAGGAACTACGGAATAATTTCAAATTGTGCCGACCAAGTTGCACATTGGATACTTTCAGGATTAAGGATAGGTGTTTCATCAAGGGCTTTAGGTTCTGTTACACAAGTAATGGATAAGCTTGTAGTTGGTGATGACCTTGAATTGGTTTGTTGGGATTGTGTGTCACAGCCATCGACAAATTCGGCGTTTATTGAAATGAATCCGCAAGATTTACAGCCTTATATTGAATCGGATGAATCAAATAAGGATAAGCCATTGATTAAAGAAGACAAATTTTCCAAGTTTGACTCATGGTTAAACGGATAAATGGAAAAACAATGGCAAAGTGTAAATTTTACGAGTTAAGAAGTATTTATAATTAAAATGTGTGCTAAAAATAGAAATATATCACATAATATGCAACTTTTTTCTTTGTACTATGTGATTTTTTGCTTTTAGCTCATATTTATCAGTAAAATATATAACAAATTCTAATTAGAAAAAGCTTATTTTATGAAAAAAAATAATACGGCAGAAAAAACTATCCGCAATGCTGAAGAAATCGCAAAGGCATTGAAGGAGAGTACCGAAAAGTCAATGAAGGAACTCATGAATGAGGCTCTTGAGAATCTCATCAACGATGATGATGAGGACGAGGAACCAAAAACTGAGCCATGCGTTGACGGCTCGGAAGATAGTTGTGAAGTAGAGGATGTCAATACCGACGTAGCAGATTCTGACGAAACTCCTGAAAATGAGGAGGGCGAGAATGCCGAGGCCGAGGATGAAACTCCCGCCGAGGATGCCGATGACGAATGGTCGGATATGGAGGACTACAAGGTTGGCGACAATGATTATGATTTCACGGGCGTGGATGATGAGGATGGAGAAATGCTCCTCAAGGTCTATAATAAACTTGGTGATGATGATCAGATTTTTGTCAAAAAAGATGAAAATGGTGATTATGAAGTCAAGGATGAAGAGACTGGCGCAGAATACGTGATCAAACTAGATGCCGACGCAGCAGAGGAAACTCCTGAAGAGACTCCTGAGGATGCAGCACCTGAAACCGACGGCGAAGACGATGGTGAAGAGCTTACAATCGATCTTGGCGGTGATGAAACTGACGAAGCTGGTGATGATTTCATCGACATACAGCTTGACGGCGAGGATGAGGATGCTGATAATGCAGAAGAAGAACTTAAAGAAGAGAAGAACATGATGGTTAATGACTACCAGAAAGATGTGATGCCTGGACTTAATATGAATGAGCCAGCAGACAAGAAAACCACCTATTCTATGGACGACGGTGCGCCTGAGGGTAATAAGAGACCTTATGGTAAAAAAGGTGATGATGATCCATTTAATGAAAAGGTCAATGAGAATGTAAACGAGTGTGGATCAGCACCTGTGACAGGCGAAGAAGCTACACTTGAGGAAGACGGACAAGGCTTGAACACTAAGCACGCTATGAAGAAGTCAACCAACAGGCTCAATAAGGATGCACAGAACCAACACGTCGTATCTGATCCTAATGATGCCACAGTAAAGGCTCTTAGGGAATCAGCAGCTAAAATCTTCAACAAGGCAAAGGAAATCCAAGCTGAAAACAAAAAATACGAGGCTTGCATTGATAAACTCAAGAAAGCCGTTTATGAGGCAGCTACACTTAACGTCAATATGGGACAGGTGATCAAGCTTCTTGTAAACGAGACAACAACCGCAAAAGAGAAGAAAACAATTCTTGAGCGTTTCAACAATGTAAAGACCATTAAGGAAGGAAAAGCTCTCTATGAGACAATAAAAATGGAACTCAATGAGAACAAGAAATCAGCAGTCGTTCTTGAAAAGCAGATTTCAGCAAAATCTTCCGACATGCTTAACGAGACCACTATCTATCAGAACAGAAAGAGCAACCCAGCACTTGACTTGATGGACAGAATGGACAACTTGTTTAAGTAAAAACAAATTACAAAATAAGAAATAAAAATAACTGAAATAAAAATCGTTCTATACAATGATTTCTAATTTTTTGACAGAGGGTAAAGTCGGTCGTATTGCTACCGATGCACAGACCCAAGTACGTAAGCAAATCAATGAGCGTTGGGAAAACCTTGGCTTCACAAAGGGCTTGAAGGGATACCTTAAAGAAAATATGGCCGTTCTTTTCGAGAATCAGGCTAACCAGACTTTGAAGACTCTTAACGAGGCTACTGACGCTTCTAACAGCGGTTCATTCGAGACAGTGGTGTTCCCATTGGTTCGCCGTGTGTTCTCTCGCCTGCTTGCAAACGACATCGTTTCTGTTCAGGCTATGAATATGCCTATCGGTAAACTGTTCTTCATCAAGCCTGTTACATCAGAGCGTAAATGGGAGGTTCAGAATGACGGTCAGATCACTGATGGCGACACAGGTTCACACTACGGCCTTATGGGCTACGAGCGCACACAGCGTAACAGCGCAAGTGGCGAGACAGTTAACCGTTACTATCTTCCTGATGAGGTAATCAATGTTGACGCAAGCGGCAATACTCCTCAGGTGACTCAGTACATGAAGAAATCTCTTTATGACCTCTTCTACAATGACTTCCTTTATGACAATTCTAAGGGTAAGATCACTATTAAGGTAGGTACTATTGAGGCTGCTGAGATTCTTAGCAATGGTGAATATAGCAAGCCAAATACCTATAAAACTTGCGGTCTTGACGACACACTCCGTAACGTTATCGTTGCAGTAGGTGGTTTCTCAAGCTTCCGTGCTTCTAAGCTCACTGGCCCTGATGGCAATGAGATGGATACTGAGGCATTCCTTGCTTCTTTGAAGGTTATCACAAAGGCTGCTATTCCTGCTACTGATATGAGCGGTCTTACTACTACAGCTTTTGATCAGTACGAGAATGTTCCTTTCCGTGTTGTTACACAGCGTTACGGTGCAGGTATCGTTGAATACGGTAATCCTTGCGATGCAAAAGGTAAGATCTATCTTGAGCTTGACCTTGCAAAACCAACTAAGGCAATCGGTGCAACTATCGACGGTTGGGTAGGTGTTAATCCTTCAGCAATTACTGTAGCAAATGTTGCTGATAAGTTCCAGGTGGCTTGGGCACAGTATGACAGCCTTGAGCTTGAGACTGAAATCGGTGAGGTTAGCTTCGAGCTTTCTGATGTTACCGTTTCTGTTGAGGAGCGCAAACTTCGTGCAACTTGGAGTCCTGAAATGGCGCAAGACGTTGCTGCATTCCACAACATCGACGCAGAGGCTGAGTTGACAGCTATTCTTTCTGAGCAGATTGCAGCAGAGGTTGACCGTGAGATTCTCCGTGACCTCCGTAAGGGTTCTCCTTGGCAGCTCAATTGGGACTACAACGGATGGCGTAGGCAGAGTGGTTTCAGCACTAACTACACTCAGAAGGACTGGAATCAGACCTTTATGACTAAGGTTAATCAGATTTCCGCTCAAATCCACAAGGCAACACTTCGTGGTGGCGCAAACTTCGTAGTTGTTTCTACCGAGATTAACGCAATGCTTAATGACCTTGAGTATTTCCACGTAACTGACGCTAACGCTGAGGCTACTACTTACTCAATGGGTATTGAGAAGGTTGGTTCACTTCAGGGACGTTATCAGGTATATGTTGACCCATATTCACCTGCTGAAAGCGCACTTGTAGGTCATAAGGGTGACAGTCTCCTTGACACAGGTTACATCTATGCACCTTATGTTCCAATGCAGTTGACTCCTGTTATCTATAACAGTGCTAACTTTGCACCTGTTCGTGGTATCATCACTCGTTATGCTAAGAAGATGGTTAACAACAGATATTATGGAGCCATCAAGGTGGCAGGTCTTCAGACTTGGAACATCAACGAGCTTCGCTAATCGATTGATTTACGAATACTTACATATGAATAGCTGTAGGACAAAAATCCTACGGCTATTTTTTATGTATATTTAATAATAATTAACATTAACTTTATCATAAGTTTGGTTTCAGAAAAACATATATTGCATAAAAAATATGGTTTACCATTGACGATGAGAATCTGAAATGACGGCCCAACTCGGATATTATAAGATATGGAATTGTGGATTGGCAAAATATATTTGGAAGCCTGAATCCTGAAAAATGGAATGGATAAAGTATTTATAATAAAATAATGTAATATATTATGTTTTGGACAGATTTAATACCTGAGAATATAGCAGTATCGAAGAAAGCCCATCATATAGGTGTATATAAGATTGAAGGTGACTTTAAGGTAAAAGTCGGGGTGATTGACCTTAGGACTTTGGAAAATGATATGTCAGGAGTTTCATATAAATTCGGAGTGTTGTCGGATACATTGCTTAATGTAAATGGTGCGACAGATATGGAAAACACAAGAAACCTTGACAATTTTCAGAATGCCATCAATTTTTTCAGCGATAAGGAGAAAGTGAAATTTGCCTGTGTATGTGGAAATATGGCTGTTGCTTCGAATAAAAGCTATGAACAATACTATAAAGTCCCTGTGTTCTGTGCAAAGGGAAATAAGGATTTCATGCAATCAAACGAGGTATGGTGGAATAAGACGATGCCTACGAAGAATACAAAATATAAGAAAATAATATATCAGGATAAGAAAAATACATGTAATTTCTATTTTATTCATGATAATTCCGTGTTTGCATTCTTGTCGAGTGACAGTGTGAACGGAGGCGTTTATCTGGAGGATAACTTGAGGTGGTTACACGGTGTGCTTGATGAAAACAGGAACAAGAAGTGTTTTGTTTTCCTTCATTCTCCGATATTCAATAAGGCGGGAAATATCTATCCAAAATATTATGAATTGTACGGCTTAAACGGGTTGGTGTATTATGGTACGGATTTCGACACGTATCAGAAACTTAGAAGGCTTATCGAATATTATAAAAATACCGTGTGGTTTACAGGACAGACTAATTATTCTCTTGAAGCGCAGGTTCATTCAAAAACAGAAAATGTAGAATATGACAAGGACGGGGCATCTAATGTTGCATACAATATTCATGTTCCTGGATGTTCATATTGCAATGATGTAATTGAATCTGATACTACACAAGAATTGAGCAAGAATACTGATGTGTCCCAGGGATTTGTCGTTACTGTATACAAGAATTATCTTGTAATTAATGGAATAACATTTAAGGAAAACGGAGAATTTGTAAACAGATACAATCCTATTGGTACATATAAATTAAAAACAGAATTAGTAACAGTTAAAAGCAATATGGATTTGCTTAATACTGTAATAGACGACATAAACTAAAAAACATACGGACAAAATGAAGTGTTGGGTGAATGAGAAAATCATTCACCCATTTTTAATGGGATATTGGGGGTTATTTATTGAAATAAAAGGATTCTTCATGATATTTATAATAAATAAAATGCATTTTAAATACTATGATAAAGGAATTTAATGAGGAACTTGCAAGTATGCGTTCACTGATGGAAAGAATGGGAAGACATATGACAAGTTCTCAAGCAGAGTATATTACGGAAAATTGTCTTGAGGAGGCTATTGCAAGTAATAGCGGAAAACTTGAGCCTAACGTACTCATGACAATTGACGAAGATAACAGCAACAAAACACGTATGCTGAAAGTATTTATCGGCCCGCTTTTCCCTAATGATGTTAAAAAGTTAGAAGGGATGTTTGACTGTTCACAGTTAAACTATAAGGGTATGAATGGTGTTATTTTCAATAAATCATTGCCATTCAAGAAAAATGCCAGAGGAAAGAAAAACGCTGCTGACAATGGTCAGGCAGACCCACAAGCTTCCGATCCGCAAGTATCAGCACCTCAGGCACAGCCTAAGAAGGGGTTAGGTCTGTTAGGTAGGCTTCAAGCGGGTGGAAACAAGGGCGGTAATCTTACAGAAGGTTTGCTTGGCCGTCTTCAGGCAGGAGCTAATGCAGCACAACCTACTCCACAGGCAACAGCCCCTCAAACTCAAGCCGCTCCACAAGTGGCCGCACCACAACAGGCAAATCCAAATGGTAATGCTCCTGACGATATTGTAAATTGGTTCAATAAAGTGGTTATCCCAGCAATAAAGAGCATATCAGGAAATCAGAATTACGAGCAAGGACATATCGCCAACTTGATGGATGTGAATTACCTTATTGACAAATATTTAGTTGCTCCTGAAAAAACCGATAGTAACTATAGCGAAGAATCTACGGAAGAAATTAAGAAAGAAGTCGCTGAAGCTATCAAAAACGGAAATTGGGATGCAATAGCCAGTGTATTTAGCCCAATTAATCTTCAAGCCGTGATATTCGGTAATGTACTTTCAGGAAGGAATCAGAGAATGATTCAAAGACAGGCAAGTGATTACGGAATTAACCCAGGTGATCCCGATTATCCGACGAATTTGTATGCGCCTAATAAATGGGTGACTAAGTTCGGAAGAAGGGTGCTGCCTAATGCCAAATACAAGTGGTACACAATGGCTCCAAGAATGAATGATCGTGGAACTAAAGTGAATTTAGGCTCAAAAGGACACTATGATGAATTCGGACAGGATTTGAAAGGCTTCCAACCTGCTTGGCTTTATGATATAAGTGATACTGAAAGAATTCCTGCATCAGAGTATGATAAATATGGTTTGAACCCAGATAAGATGGATCCAAATGTGGATTATCACAAGGATATTCCTGGGCTTGCAAACAATCTTACAGGAGAGTTGAATCCTCACGCCGAAGCAGCTAAAAATGCCGCATTACAGGCGCAGCAGGCTTCATTGACAGCAGAACAGACAGCATTGCTTCAGGAAATACAATCCGATGAAGGTAAGGCGAAAGTATATAACGATGCACTCTTAAAATATGCAGAGAAAAACAATTTCTCTGACTCTATAAATCTCATAGATGTGAGAAATTCAAGCAATGTATTGGTAGACTATGCAAGCAATATTGTAAATGTCTGTGATTATATATTGAAGAAGATGAGGTATTCAAATCAAAGCCTTATCGAGCCTTTGAAAATAATTTCAGCATTTGCCGTAGGATGTAAAACTACTGGCGCAAAAGAAGTGCTTACGCTCTTCGGAAGACGTACAAGCGACACGAAACAATTGCTCAGTGATTGGGACAATGCTTGTCAGGTTACGTTGCAGTCTGTCACAATGATCATCAATTTCATGATTAAGTATCTGATGGATAAATATGCTAAATTTGAAGATGTAAGTGCTACACCTCAAACACAGGCAGTATCCGATACTGATAGCGGTTCTGTACAACTTACTGAGAGCATTGAGTCGTTGCTTGATGAATTGATGAAATAACTTTTTTAAATTCACGCATTAATTGGAATGAATAGGTTTGAATATTTGAAGGGGAAGATAAACGAAGCTATTTCTGAGATTGCAAGTGACTACGAGACGTTTGACGATTATAAGAAGGGGGTGGGAAGCCCAGGCTCCCATTCTTGTTTTGCGTACAGTCAGGTAGATAAGGAGAGTATACCAAATATATGTGCCAACGGCGCAGAAGGTGCTAAGGAATTCATGAATACGGATCATATGTATTATGGAAGTGGCATATATACAACATTGTCATTTGATGCTTGCACGAGGTATCACGAAGGCAATGCTATGGTTAAATATTTGGTCAAAAGCGGTGCATTTGATAATTTCCTTATATTTGATATAGGCGTAAGGAAATTACTTTACAAGATAGGTGTCCTTACGAAGCATGAGAAAATATCAGCAACTTGCAGACGCTTGTTTACAAGCGAAGATTTTGCAATGCTTGAACGTCGTTACGGCACAGGTTTGGCAAGGTTGGATGATATGGTGATGCGTTGTGATATGAACTCAAATAGCTGGAGCATTGAGGAGGAGTTTTGGTCAATGTTTCGCGGAGAGAGAAATATGCAGTTTAGGCCAGGTTCAAGCAAATACTATAACGAGAAAAAATTAGACGAGTCGAATGTGGACGGTTTCGCCTATTATGCGAGTTCATACGGCCCTGTGGCTATTTTCAGGTCAACTGATTTGATTGTACCTTACAGCTATGCCTATAGAAATGGTAACGGATGGAGTGGCGGATGGCCAGACGAGAAAGACTTTACATACTGCATGGGAAATGAAGAGGCATTCAATAATTCAAACTATGTCGTTGATGCCTTTAGAAGAAAAAGAAAGGACTATCCTGATACAGGATTTACCGAAAAAACATCATGCGGATTCTCTCTTGTGAAAAAAGGCAAAAAATATAATTTCCTAAGCGCTAGGACGCACAAGCTTCTTTCTCCATTGGATTTTGATTTTGCTTCGGCATTTGATCCGTTTACAAATACTACTACTTGCGGAGTGGATACACATTCTGAAGAAGGTGTTATCGAATTTATGATAAAGACGGATGATTATGGCAAGAATCTTGCCATTAAGTACCGTCAGGTATTGAATGATGAAAAGACAGGTTGGTTTGATATTAGCTATTCTGACTTTATCGGGGCAATGGAAGGATTCAAGGCTGAGATGGGTTCATTGAACGAGTCTGTTGATGAAGTATTTACCCATAAGGATTTCGATACATTTCAAAAAAGTATAAATGACCCAAAGAACGTGGTCATATATAGAGCAACAGACCCAAGAACCGCTAAGATAGAGTTTGAAAATGGCTCTAATAGGGAATTTTCAGGCACATCAGGCGATAATTCATTATATTATGGTTTGGGCGTATATTGCGTAAGAGATACGGTGAGTCTTTATTGTAGAAAATATGGTAATGGTGTCGTGAAATTCATGTTAAAAGATGGTTTCAAGGATTTCATTATCTTTGATAATGACTTGCGTGCGAAAGTTGACCCAGGAAAAAGTGTATACGATGAGATAGTAAAACTTGTTCCGAAAGATTTATTTAATCAGATAAACAATCATTTAGCCAATAATGACAGAATATTCTATGCCATTTCAGGCGATTTGAGAAATAACGGAATCGAGGGTTTCAAGAATATAAGGAATCTTTCTGATTATCACAGGAATATTGGTAATATACAGAATACGGCTAAATATGCAAAAGCGTTTATGATGACATTGCTTGGTCATCGTTTAGGCGATCCTGTTGCACCAGCCGTAAGGGACGAAAAGCTCCTTAGTAAAACAAAGATAAGAGGTATTGTATTCACTGGAGCTGATGATGGCAGAGTTGTTGTTGTAAGGGATTTTAATTCTGTAATGCCTATCGATTATTCTGTTGATGGAGGAAAGACTTGGGAAGTGGAAAGTGGACGCGCAAGCAGAACAAAGGATAATTTTGACAGGATAAACACAAATGTTGACCCGTATTACCTTTACAGAAATGATTATGAGGATGTTTCATTCAGAGCGCACCCATCGGGTAATTTCTCAATGGTGAAAGGAAAAAGCGGATACAATTGGAAAGACATATGGTTCCACAGATCATTGTTACCCGTTGATGCTGACACCGCGACTAATTTTGACCCATTCTCGAATACAGCACAGTTCGCATATGGTGATTATCAGTTTGCTATTAAAGTTGATGATAACCTCAATTGTGATTTGAAATTCAAGGATGAGGGTGCTTGGGAGGATATTCCGTATGATATGCTGATAAGTGCTATAGGTATGATGCAGGAACAGGGAATAATAAGCAAGGATAAACAGATAAACAATAATTGTCTGTTGAATCCCGCAACAAACAGAAACAAATAAGAATATGGGAAAGAATATATATCTTAATGAGGGACAGTTTGATTCCCTGTTGAAAAAGATGCTTATGAATGAGGGGTTTCATAAAACCGCGAAAACTAGAACATTTGGGGATAAAATACGTGAGTATGTGATACCCGCAGAGAAAAGGCTGAATGCTCACGGAATGACATTGTTTGCCGATGATGGTGCTATTAATGAACTTCCTGATGTCGCGGATGCGATAGATGCTAAACAGCTCAGTATCAAGGATTTTCTTTCACCTGAGACTTTTAGTGACAATGATGCATTCCAATTGGTACAACAATGGTTGAAGAATATACAATATAGAGGCGAGAATAAATACGCAAGAGTTCTTGCAGATGAAAACAAACCTATATTACAACAGCAAGCAGATGAAAGGGAAAGGCGTAAGTTGGATAACCTCAGTGACGGTGAAAAGGCAATGAGGAGAAACATCGCTGCAAAAAATGACAAATATGCGAAATATTTTGCGCAACCCGATTTTACCTGTGATGCATTCAATTACTATAACAATTGGAGTGATGGGGATTTCCCGATTGAGATAAGTGGTGAATCAAATATCGTTCTCTTGGATAAGAAATTACAGCCATTCTTCGAGAAAGAACCTGACTATGGTCAATATATGGCAATAAAAGAAAAATGCAGGGAGCTTGGCTTGTATGCATTTGACGGTGTGGCCGTATATACGCCAATTGTGGGTAAGCCAATTAAGAAAGCGGGTGGATATAGCTTCTCAGTCAATGCAAATGGCAAAAAACAAATACCAATGGGGTGGAAGGAAATGTTCTTTTTCCTTAGGGATAACTATAATGTCGGTGTCCTTCAGGTTGATACGTCCGAGCCTCCGTGTTTTTACATTAAAGTAAATCCTAAGAGATAATTAAAATAAAAAGCGAGATTCTTAACTGAGTCTCGCTTTAAATTTATTTAATAATATCTCTTTTTTCTCATTAAATGAAACAATATACATAAATCTTCAAATATGCTAATACCCTGCCGTTTGTACATTTGAATAGAGAATGAATTTTCCATCAAAATTCGCGTGTACTGTCTGTCTGAATCCTTCATCAGGGAAGAATATTCTGTTTCCATTTCTGTCTTGTTTGGCATCAAATACATATAAGTCTTTGATTAACTCAGGAATTTCCTTTGCATAGGCATCTGGAAGCATTATATGCAAGCCTCCGCTTGGTGTGCCGAATTCTTTTACAATGGGTATTCCGTAGCTTGCAATGATAGCCTTAGTGACTTTCCACACACGCTTATCAGTTGTATCGACATCAAGCATGAATCTTTTTCTTTCAGGAAAATTAACAGGGTCATGTTTTGGCTGTCCTGCAAGAATCTCTGCTGCGTGAATGTAACGCGGATCGTTTACATTGTTTCCTGAACGTCTTTGATATGTGGGTATGAATGCGTTTATCGCTTTATCAGAACGTGGATTGGATGTGATGTATGCACGGGCATTATTCGCGTCGCAATATTGTACGATTTTAGGCTTTAATGCCAACAACTCTTGTGCATTTCTTACCTTGAATGCAGTGCCGTTTGAATATTCGCCATATTCGCCGCCTGCATGATAATTACCTGCCTTACTCATACCCTTATTGTCCTTGTACCTTTTAATTATCTGTACAAAATAGAACTGATCAGGGTCTGTGCAGTCAAGAAGTTTTGCCCATTCATTGAAGTTGTCAATGAGGGTTTGCGCTTCTGTCAGTATTTGTTCGGTAATTGCTTTTTTAACCATTTCTCTAAGTTGGTCTTCATTTATGCTTTTAACCTTATTGTTCTTGATCATGTTAAAAATTGGATTTTCTTATAAATAGTTTTAACAGGCAGAAAGTATTTATAGAAAAGGCTTTTTTGATGAAAATTGAAAACAGTATCGGAAAGAAAAATAATATTGGTCAATATTGAATTCAGATAGAAAATGAAAATAACGGAGGAATTAGCCAATCTTTTTCAGAAATGTAGGTATCATTTGGGTGAACCAGTGACAAATGTAGAGCTTACGCAAGAACAGTTGTGTGCTTGTTTTGCCATTGCAAAAGATGACTATACAGAAAAGGTACAGAATTGGATAATTGAGCAGAATTGGGCTAATTTATATGGTAAGAACCTTTCAAATTTAGACTTGGCATTCGCATTGAGCGTTAGGACATTGGATATGTCCAAGGACTACAGCTATTGGTTCTCAAGAGACGCAGGAGTACAGATGCGCGGCCCTTGGGAATTAAAGAAGGATTTCTTCAAAATCGAGGAGGGTAAGCAGAATTATCTTATTCCTGCTGGAAGAGAGATAAACAATGTTCTTTGGCTTAATCCGCCAACGTCTCAGGCGGCATTGTATGCCAACTATGGCGGCTTGGACACGCTTGGTTTTGCGGGTGGTTTTGGAATGGCAGGAGGAGGAAGCTATGGCCCAATGGGAGGGTTCTATATAGCTCAGTCAATGGATGTCGCATATATGGCTACAGACCTTGCATATAAGAACAGGTTACTTAGGGGTGATATGACATTTAAGGTGACTGCTGGCCCCGATGGTACACATATAATTCATCTTTTTTCAACACCTGGATCAAAACTGTCATTTTTCAGTATAAACAATATGACAGGAACATTGAGCCTTGTCGGTAGTGAGGTATGGTACACGTATTATGATGTTACACAAGGCGATTTGGACGATTGCAGGAGAATGAACAGGGATTTGGTTCTTTCACCAGATCAGATTCCTTTGGAAGACTTGGATTATTCGCTGATGAACGGGCCTACGAAAACCATCATACGAAAATTGTTCTTCGCAAAGGCAAAGGAGACTTTGGCTTATGTAAGAGGTAAGTTCAGCGGCACAGTCGCAATACCTGATGCCACGGTTACAATGGACTACAATATGCTTCTTTCTCGTGCAAAGGAAGAATATGAAGAAGCAATGAAAGAGTTAATGGAACGTCTTGAAAGAATGAGTCCTTATAATGTGATGAAACAGCAAGCGGAATTGACGGACAATATGGCAAAGATAATAGGACAGAAACCGATGAAGATGATTGTTGTATAATGATACATAACCGACAGGTAAATTTCAAGCCTGTCGGTTTTTTGTTGATAATGCCGTATATGCGGTTATTTTTTTACTAACAATAAGTATTTATAGTAAATAAGTGGCTTTCATGGCTAATAACAAGACAGTTTTTCAAAAACTAACAAATATAATGATTGGTACGGGAAATACCAATCGAGGGAAGACGGTATCGAATTATACAATGATGCCGTCAGATAACGTATTGTATTCATTTGCCAATAAAGAGGAGCGCGATACCAAATTGAGGCAGATGAAGCAACAAAAGCTGCTTTCATACCAATGGGCTAAGACGGGTTACGACACATCAATGGAACAGATGATGGGCGCAACACAAGTAAGGCTGATGTACCGCGATGCAGACTTAATGGACATGTGGCCAGAAATAGGCGCAGCACTTGACATATATGCAGAAGAAGCCTGTACGATAAGTCCGAAAACCCTGAAAATGGTTTCCGTCAATTCAAAGTCGCCAAGGATAGTATCTGTGCTTGAGGACTTGTTTGAAAATAGGTTGGACATGCATGTAATGCTTCCGATGATAACAAGGTCATTGTGCAAGTACGGAAATGAGTTCATGTTCCTTAACATCGATCAGGACAATGGTGTAATGGGATGGAGGGAATTACCCGTTCACGAAATAAGGAGGGTCGAGAATGGTATGCTTAACGCATATACTGGAACATATTCAGCTACGGCTACTAACCTGAAGCCTGATGAGGTGAAATTTGTATGGGAGGGGCATAGTGACAACACGCCATATAAAATGTGGCAAATTGCCCATTTTAGGCTTATAAAGGACTCATTGCTGCTTCCTTATGGTGTTTCCATCTTAAACAAGGCAAGAAGACATTGGAGGATGCTGTCAATGATGGAGGACGGAATGCTTCTCTATCGTTTGGAACGTAGTATCGAAAGAAGAATATTCAAGGTAAATGTCGGTCTAATTGACGATGTTGATGTCCCTCAGTTCTTACAGGACTTCATGAACAATGTAAAGCGTGCGCCGATAATCGACCCCCAAACAGGACAGATTGATTTAAGGAAAAATTTCTTGGACGTAAGCGCGGACTACGTTATTCCTGTAAGAAGCGGTCAGGATCCTACTACCATTGAGACATTGCAGGCGGCTCAAAACGTCACATCAATGGATGATATTGAATATATGCAGAACAAGATTTTTGCCGCGTTAAGAGTGCCTAAGACTTTCCTTAACTATCAGGAGGCGCAAGGTAAAGGGCAGAATCTTTCATTGATGGACATACGTTTCAACAGGGCAGTTAACAGTATACAGCAATCTCTTCTCATGGAGCTTACCAAGATTGCCATATTGCATTTGTATCTGCTTGGTTTTGAAGACGACCTTACTAACTTTACGTTGTCAATGAACAATCCATCAAATCAGTTGGAGACGATGGAGTTGGATAATCAGGCTAAGAGATTGCAGAATGCATCAAGCGCATTGGCAGAGCAGGGTGGAGGCATTCCGCTTATGTCTTGGCACAGGGTACAAAAGGAGATAATGGGACTGACTGATGCCGAAATATCAGATATGCTTAATGAAATACGCCTTGAGGTGGCTATTGCCATCGAATTGCAGAGAACACCTGAGATAATCAAGAAAACAAATTTGTTCAAGCAAGTTGATAGAATATACGGTGAGCCTGGAGCAGAATATTCCAAACAGCCGATGATGCAAGATCAGCAAGGCGGAATGATGGGCGGCGGAGGCGGCGGCCCAATAGGAGGACTTGGCGGAGGCCCCGATTTCGGTGATGAATTAGGTGATTTAGGGGAGCCTGGAGCCGAGGAAGAAGGTGAAATAGGCGGTGAAGAAGGCGGTCAGGATTTGCAGTCTATGGGAAACGGTCAGGCGTTGATGGAGAAAATCAATGACTATATTTCATTCATAAACAAGGATGATGACAGAAAAAACAGCCGACCCACGATTTTAGACAAAAACCTGTTAATCAATGAGGAAATAACCGCAACACTGACTGATATATCAGGAATTAAGAATAAAATAAATGATTAAATAGAACGGCATATTGAAATGAAAGATTTTGATTTAGGAAAAATAGACAATCTCTTGAAATTCAAGGAATCATTGAGCGATGTCATTGATAAGAAAATCAACGGCATACGCCTTAACGAGTCCGTGTCTTCGATTGACAAAATGCCATTCCTTGCTGTTACCAGTATCTTTGAGGAAGTGTCCGATAAGCTTTATGAGACGAAAAAAGGTAAACCCCTTATTAAGAACTTCGTAAAGACAATAAAGGAGAACAAGGATTTAAAGAATGTGTATAAGCTCTATAGTACACTGAAAAGGAGTACAGGTTTGGAAAACCCGTCATTGTTCTTGCAGGAATCAATCTCATTAAGTAAACCGAATGATATGGTGAAATATGAGGAGAGCCTTGAGAAGCTTAGAGGTATAGTGAAAGAATGCGTAACAGAGGCAAACGTCACTTCAGATGATGTCAATGGTCTTATTAATGGGTACAAGGGAAGCCTGAATGAGTCCATAGACTATATTATGAACAACGACAAGTCATTCAAGAACCTGAATGAATATGTCGGTGCAATGGGAAATATCATAGGGCATCTCAGCACGGAGAAATGCGAAAGAAAAACCATAGATGAATCGAAGACAGTGAATGACCTTGTTAATGAACTTGACCATATTATCGGGGAAGGAATGGAACCTTGGGAAAGCAGGGTTGTCAAGGACATCGCAATGTTACAGATTACGGGAAAGGATAAAAAGGAATTGTTTGAGGAATATAAGGAAAAATGCATTTCCACAATCGATGAAGGGATAGAGAATTTGGACACCGAGAAAGCATCAAGGCTCAACGAGATGAAGACAAGGCTGAATGCCAAAGAATATAATGAGGAAACGGTGAACGAAGACCTGCTGAAACTTTCAGAGCTTCGTGAAACACTGTCCTGATAATTGGTTTAATGAAATTTGTAAGGAAAAATGAAGGCGAAAATCACTAAGAAGGAATTGAAGGAGTGCCTGCGTAATGCGATTATCAGGATTATAAATGAGCAGGCTACGATGAAAAATAAATAATGCGGTTGCATTTTTCATTCTTCATTTATATTTATAATATAAAATGCCTCGTCTTATAGAGGTAAAATAATAATTCAAAATAGTTTCAGATTATTTATGGCAAATACATCTACTACAATAGACCAAGCCGAAGTAATGATACGTGAGAGAATCACGAGCAACGGCAAGAAGGAGATTACAGGTCAGGCCCTTCAGGATGTCTTGCTTGCTGTGACAAGCGGGGTGAAGGAGAAGACTACGGAGAATGCCAGCAACTTCAAGACGGGCATAGAGGAACTGAGGAACGAGCTTAATACAGACCTTAGTAACATTTCATCCATCGAGGAGTATGAGATAGGCAAGCTTTTCCCCGCAAAATCATAACGGCAAGTAAATGGAAATAATGGGAGGACGAAAATATGCCGACATATACACAAAACGAATTAGCTGATGTTTGTCAGGGTGCTTCTTACGTGGCGGTTGATTCGGCCACCACATACTACAATTTCGGTGTATTCGAGGACTACAATGGATTGGATATACAGGAATATATGAAGATAATAAGAAGTTACAGCGGAAATTCAAGTATCGACTATTGGGATACGGTTCCAGGAACGGATCCTGAAGACCCTATCGATTACAAAGAATACCCTAACTACAACATAAGCGGGGGAACTGTTATAATTGATGACACTATGAACGAGGATGATGTCAATGGCGATATGCTTACGGATCAGGACGGGGAACATGTGTCAGGCACACTAAACGGAATATAATCATTTAATAAATACAGAAATAAAATATGGCAGATACAAAAAAATATCTTGACCTTTCGGGTTTGACAACCCTTGTTAATGGTATTAAAGATGGAACTCTTATATCAGGTAGAGCAACCGCAGATGCCAATGGTAGTGCCATTACTACCACTTATGCTACTAAGGCTGAAATAAACGCTCTGGATTTTGATCAAACCTTAGAAAAATCAGGCGGGAAACAGCAAGTTGTTTCAGGTTTGGAACAGGAAAATGGTAAAATTGTAAGCTTAGATGCGGCGATTCTTGACGGTACTGATATTACATACACCAAAGGCGCAGGAGAAACTGGCCCATTATCCGCTGCTACAACAGTTGATGAGGCTTTGAAAGCTTTGGCTGCTAAAGCTTCTGCACAGGAACTTGCTGCTGCCGATAAATCAGTAGTTATTGGTACTGCTGGTGGTAAGACGACTGTTAAAGTTAATATCAAGAATGGCGAGAAAGTAATTAATCTTGATGCCGATAACGGTATTTATACCGACATTAAACTTAGCGCAATTACGCCATCAAGTACCACGGTTAAAGAAGAGTATGCTCTTATTGCAAGTGATGGTACTACTCAATTGGGAAGCTCCATTAAGATTTATAAAGATTCCTCATTAGTTAGTATTACTTATATTTCAGATTCAGCAGATACTCATTATCAAAATCTGGAATATGTATATATTGATGCTTCTGGCGTATCTCAAACAGAATATGTTGACATATCGGCATTGGTTCTTGAGGCTGAGTTTGCAAGTGGTATAACTGTTACAAATCATATTGCACACGGTGTTGTTGACCCAGCTTCTGAAACAGATAGTCAGGGAACTCCTGCTGCATTTTTAACTGTCGGTGCTGCTGGTTTCAAACTTAACGGTATCAAGAATGAAATTGAACGTAAAATCAATGCCCTTGACCTTACAAGTGACGCAGCAGTTGCAGGACAGTATGTTGCCGCAATTGAAGAAGAAAATGGTATTGTTGGTGTTAAAACTCGTGCAAATGTTTCTGAAGCCGTTTTGAATAACTATTCAAAGGGTACTGATGGTGCTGCTGTTGCGGCTACTGATACTCTTAATCAGGCAATTTCAAAGCTTGAGAATCAGGTTATTAACGCAAAAGCTTCTGCTACTACCGTTGTTACTGAAGGTACTGATGCAGGTAACAATATGTCTATCGCTGAGACAGCAGGTGCAGATGGACACAAAATATACACCATTAATCTGACTGATGTTGCAAGTAAGAATGCACTCGATGCTGAAATTGCGGCACGTAAGGCTGTTGATGGTCAGGATGGTCAGACATACGCTGCAAATACTAGTGCTAACTATATTAGTGATGCGACTTCTTTGAACAATGCAGACGTTAAATTAGATGCCGCAATTAAAGTCAATGAGGATGCAATTACATTGTTGAATGCTGATTCTGCTACTTCGGGTTCTGTTGATCAAAAAGTTGCCACCGCAATAACTAATCTTGATAACAAGATTACGGGTGATTCATCAGACAGTGTTGATTCGCTTACCCTTAATGGACTGAAGAATAAGATTGAAGCCGCTGCTGCCGCTGCTACTACTGTGGTCGCAAAGAAAGATGGTGAGGCGCATCTTAGTCTTTCCGCAACAACTGATAATTCCACAAGTGCAACAACCTACACTATTGAAACCGTTGATGTAGCTTCTGATAGTGCAACTACAACAGAATTCAATAACATTGAAGGTGCTGTTGGTTTGAAAGCTGATGGTACTTATTCTGCTTTGACAGGAAACTATGTAAGTGCAAGTACCGTTACTTCAATTGCAAAAGCTATCGAGGCTCTTGATACAGTTATTGGCCCAAAGAACGACACAGCCGCTAATTCAGGAAATACTGTCTATGGTAAAATACAAGGTACTTGGGAGCGTGTTCGTGGTACAAAACAAACGGGCGATTCAGACCAAGCAACTCCTACTTTATGGTCTTTGAAAAAGGATATTGAAGACCTTGATGCTAAAGCCGCTGCCGCTCATACAAAGGTTGAACCTAAGGATACTGGACACGTTACTGTTACGGTTGTTGATTCTGCTGATACAACAGGAGGTACTACATATAAGAAAGTAACAATTGCTGAGAATGACATTGCTTCTGCCACACTTGTTGGCGAACTTCCTGCTGATGCATCTACTACATACAGCGCAAGTACAGTTGTTCAATATGCAAAGAATTACACAGACGTACAGATTGACGCTCTTGATGACAGTTTCGTAGCAATCACGGACGACGAAATTACAGCATTGTTCAATAATTATCCACTTGATAATAGCGGATCAGGCGAGTAAAAATACGATAATTTATTATGGCAAAGATTAAGAGAATATTCTTTAATAGCGAATTGACATATCCAATGACTATCACAGATGCCATAATAGACACTAAGACAAATACAATACTTACCACAAGACTTGAGAATATAGAGACAGCCGTACAGACAGGTACGGAACCTATAGATCAGGAGGACATCAGGAGACTGATTAACGATTAAGACCATTGACTGAATAGTTTTTTGACATAGGCACATTGGCTTTCAAACAATGTCATTCTCTGTTGAAACGTCAATAATGAGTAAACAAAGCTCATTTCCTTTGTGGTAGAATCATTATCGTAATACGTGAATATTTTTGGCTGATGTGATATGGATTAATATGCGGTTAGAAGGCATTAGACAATGAATAGATGGTGGAATGGAAAATATACATTCAAAACGTGTTTCCATTTTCCATTTCGCCATATTTATTTTTAAATTAACTGTTCATTTTTCCAATTCCGAAACCTATATTATTAATGAATAAAGCCATTGGAAAAATCGGATTTAACAATAAAATCGTTATAACAAATAGAGATAATGTCAAAAAAGTTTTTAGACCTCAGTGGTTTGACAGCATATGATGTAAGGCTCAAGTCATACATCAGCGGACAGACAAGTACAATATCTGATGAATTGGCTAACGAGATAGTACGCGCACAACAGGCGGAAGAGTCGCTTTACAATACATTCAGTGCCATTACGGAAGGTGACATTGCAGTAAGTGCCGTTACCAATGCCCGTATGGTTTTGCTCAGTGAGGAAACCAAGGCAATGATGTTTAACCGTGCATCGAATGTCGATGATGCCCTCAAGTACATGGCAGTTGACAGCGCACTTACCGTTACAGGACGTTCAGCAGACGCAAAGGCAGCAGGAGACAGAATCAGGACATTGGAAGGTCAGGTAGGAGACTACAAGCTGCATGAAGTGATGACGGAGGAAGAATATCAGGCGTTGGTCGTTAAGGATAATGATACACTTTACTTCCTCACGGAGGAATAAGAAAAAGAAGAGAAATAACATTCAAGTAGGACTATGATAAAAATTGGTTCAAAGGACGTTAGTGCCATCAGGATCGGTCAGGCCGTGATTATGGCAGTCTACAAGGGCGGAAAGCTTATTTGGGAATCCATCAGTTCTTGTTTTGGAGCGGGTTATTGGATCAATAATTATCCTTGGAAGAATACTGATGCTTGGAAAAATTGAAATAACAATAATAAAAAGATAAAAAATTATGGCAGTAAAGAAATACAGCGATAATGATATTAGTTCGTTGGACGACAACTGGGGAATGGATCCGAAAGACGGAAACCTTCCTTTTAGTGGAGATGCCGTGCAGAAATTCGTCAGGGCTGAATTGAAGGGTAAGGTCGGATACACAAGTCTTGAGATGATCGACGAGGAACCATATCTTTATATGTTCAACTCTTTAGCAAACTACGAAAAGTGGGTTTCTGATAAGGAGACATATTCAGAATTGGTTATCGACAGCGTGAAACTTCCTGCTGGAGGTGCAGCGACTCTTGATGTGTATTCAGTTTCACTTGAGAAGCCTGATGATGACGATCTTGAAATTATCACGACAGCAAGTAAGGTTTATCTTAGGGTTCGCGCTAATTCTAAGGTAAAGAGGGCAGGTTCTGACAGCCTCACACAGTTGAAGGAGACAGGTACTCTGACAATCTCTACGGCGGCAGGAACAAGTAACTCATTCACCCGTAGGCGTTCAATGTCTTTGTCATCTATTGACAATGAAGCTGATGATAATAACTACACCTCAATTGACGTAAGTGATTACATTACTAAGGATACCGTTGTGAGAGTCCGTCTTGCATGGCGTGGTAGTGAGTCTCAGTTGACACGTCAGATCACATTCACTATCGACCAGTCAACTTTCGGACTTAACTTTGCTACAGAGTATCAGAATCCTTTCAGCGTGGGTAGCGACATCATCCTTAACTTCGACACTACAGGTTCTATTTCAAAGACTCTTTATGTAAAGATATTGAGTGCAGGATATACAGAGCAGACAGACCATTTGGACATTGGTGATCAGGTATACACACACAAGTATGAAAACCTTGTCGGTAACGTAAGACCATCCATCAATATCGGACAGCTTGGAGAGGGTTTGTACAATGGTCAGTATTGGGTATGTACCGATACCGTGAAGAGTGAGGTGAAGACATTCCAATTCCTCGTATCTGATGAGGAGAATGGTATTGAGCTTGTCATCAACAATGTGAACAACTCAATCTCCAACTGGGCTATGAATGACATTTTCGAATATGCATTCTGCGGTGCTTCTTCAACAAACCTCAAGTTTGTGTTCTGGAACAATAACTTTACATCAATATACGAGGAGGTTTCACAGGCTTCTGTGACTCCAAAGGTAAAGCATATGCTTTCCACTCAGATTGAGTTTAACATTACCGATGCCGCTACTACGGCTGTTACGTCAAATGTTCGCGTGTATGTTGATAATGGTCAGACCATTACAAGCGACACCCCACATATCGGACAACAGCAGATTATGGTCAATACAGCAGAGAATTTCGCTCCTACTGTAATGGCTAATGGTTTCATCCTTGATCCAAAGGCAAGGTCTAACTCAAGCTCTGACAAGGAGACAATCTATAACGGACTTAACGGTAGCACTATCAGTGGTGTAAATTGGTCTAATATGGACTGGCTTAACGGTGGTTGGACTACTGATGAGAGCGGAAACAAGTGTCTCCGTTTGCTTGCAGGTTCTAAGGTGACTATCCCTTACAGGGTGTTTGACACGGCTTCTAACCACAATACACTTCACTATGGCGTTACAATTGAGGTTGACTATGCGTTCAGGAACGTATCCGATGATACTGAGCCTGTTGTGAATATGTCTACAAAGCTTTCAAGGACACAGCCTTATGGCTTCATAATGTATCCTAACATTGCTTACGTATACACAAACAACTTGACAGATACGCTCAATCAGGATACTGAGTATCAGGAAGATACAAGGACTCACTTCACAGTGAACGTCAAGTATCAGCATACGTTGAATATCAATGGTACGGACTATCGCGCAAACTTCATAAGAACATATGTCAATGGTACTATTAACCGTGAGTTCACATACTCTGAGGATGATACCATGAACACAAATATGGAGAATATAGTCATCGGTTCCGACTTCGCAGATGTTGACATCTACGGCATCAGAATCTATGAGGATGCGGCCCTTTCAACACAGGAGATCCAGCAGGACTATATGTCTTCACTTCCTTCATTTGCCGACAAGAAAGCATACAAGGACGCTAACAACATATGCAATGCCGACGGTACTATCAACTATGATATGGCAAAGAACAAGTACCGTACAATCAAGTTTACAGGACGTTATCCTGAGTATATGAACAAGGCTGCAAGTGAGGGTACTCTTACCGTGACTTACCTTAGGGATACAAAGGATGAATATGGTAACTACGAGGTTGATACCGACAACTCTTGTATCATTGAGAACATGAGTGCAAAGGGTCAGGGTTCTACTTCAAAGCTTTACTATAAATGGAACTGTACTTGGAAATTCGAGGACAACACCGTTTATAAGGACATTAACGGCAACACTATCAGCAATCACGCTTATTGGCAGTATGTGACACGTGACGATGAGGATAATATCGTTGCTATCACACCAAGGGCAAGCAAGCTTGTAGGTAAGCTTAACTATGCTTCATCAATGCAGAGCCATAAGCAGGGTTCTCTCCGTATGTATGAGGACATCAGGAAACAGCGTGGTTTCAGAAGCGAGATTCAGAAACTCGGTGGTTCAGACGTAGAGGGTTCACAATACTACGAACAGCGTTTCGACCTTAGCCGTTTGGCATTGAGGCAGGATGAATTCCTTTTCTTCGTTGAGTACAACGGTGAAACCAAGTTCTACGGTTTGATGACTTGGGGTGCTGCAAAGGGTGACAAACTCACTTACGGTTATGACAAGAACGTGTCAGGTTCAAAGGATATGTTGATGATTGGCGGTTCTAACCAGACTAACCCACTTACACTTTGTCACGCTCCTTGGATTAGCGATGATGTGACTACATCTACTGATGATGAGGGTAAGATTGAGACATGGGACTATAACGGAGAGGAAGCTTTCGATAATGAGCTTGGTAACGTTAAGTCAATAGTCTACTTCCGTGATTACCATAACTTCGTATTTGCCAACAGTTACAGGCTTTTGCCTTACGAAGGTTCAAATATACAGAATGAGACAGGAAACAGCCTTGATACGACTTATCAGTATTGGGATGATTCATACAATGTATGGCGTTATAACTTCCTTACTGGCGGATGGGTTGGCGCAGGTGTTGAAATAACGGAGCAGGGTGCTGATTATACAGCAAGTAAGACATACGCTACATCACTCAACCTTCTTGAGTATCTGAACAATGTAGCTGTTACGGATCCAAATGGAAACAATATTGTCATCGGTTCTGTTGATCTTTCAAACTACAGCAAGACTGAGCTTAATACCATCTTCAAGAGGGCAAGGGCAACAAACTTGCGCGAACATATTGATGAGTATGCAAGCATCAACGAGATACTTAACTGTTTCTCATTCACATTGCTTATCGCGGCTTCCGATAACCTTTGTAAGAACTCATTCTTCATGGTTGACAAGCCTGCAAGCGGAAAGAAACCAAAGATTCTTCCTTGGCGTGATGATGATGATACTATCTTCCGTGTGAACAATGAAGGTACTAAGGACAAGAACTACTATGTTGAGTTCTTTGACAAGAAAGCCGATGGTACTACACCGTTCTTCACAGCTAACAATACAGGTTACTACGGTACATTGCTTTACGCATACCTTACAGACCTTGAGGAAAGGGATGCAACTACATCACCTTCATTGAGAGGTTCAATGTCACAGATGCTTGATGCAATGAGTACACTTGGTTCAGGCTATGAGATCAATGGCGATACAGTTCTCGGATGTTTCAACAGGTATTATTTCTCAATTCAGAAATATTTGCCTTCTGTAGCATATAATGAGACAGCAAGGCTTCTTTACGAGGAGGCAGCATTGCTCGGTAATGCAGGTATTGACGCTTATGACGCAGCTAAGAATAGCCGTCCTATCACGATGTCTATGGGTGATAGCTTGCAGGGTGAGATTCAGTTCTTGAAGATGCGTACATTCTTTATGAAGACTTTTGCAATGTACTACAAGTCATTGAGTAAGTTCGGTTTCAAGCTTGCAGACGATTCTAACAAGAGTCTTACTGTAAGGGCAGGTGCTGAGATGTATGCTTTTGCGATGCACGGTGAGGATCAGACAGGTACTAACCATCCTGTAAGAATGCACGTTGGTGATACACATACATTCCAACTTGGTGGTGGTCAGACAGTTACAACAAGTATTGTTGGTACTGAATATCTTTCAAGTGTCGGTTCTTGGGTGAATAAGCACATTTATGACAACGATTCTTCAATTCTGCTTTATTCTAACCGTACAAAGGAATTTGATGGTGGTGATGCAACAGCATCCAATGTGAAGTTCAATCCTAAGACATTGACTGATGCTTCATTCCCATTGATCATTGAGGATATTGACCTTGAGAACGTCGTTTCACTCCAGGGTGTCGCTAATATGACAAACTACAAGCGTTTGAAGACATTGAAGCTTAACGGCACAAGCATTACCAATGTACAGTTGCCTATGACTAATACATTGACATCGGTGACTATACCTACAGGTATTCACTCAATCACATTGAGGCAGGCTCCTAACTTTGATGATTCTTCACTTTCTCTTGAAACAAAGAGTGAATTGACTACTATCAATATCTATACAGACGGTGATGCAACTCATGATTACTATGGAACAGACTTTGATTGGGTACAGACTTGGTTGAATAACCTTTCACACAGTATCAATAAGGCTGATGAGGTTCGTCTGTTCATCGAAGGTGTTAACTGGACATTACCTCTTACAAAGGTTACTGAACTTGCTAATATCAAGTTAGGTATCCGTGAGATGGATTTGAGCGGTAGGATTGCCCTTACAGGTGATGAGTTCGATGAAACGGTTATTGATCAAATCAAGGCTGCTTTCGGTGATGATGCATTCAATCCAGCTAACAAGCTTGTATTTGTAATTCCATTCACATACGAAGACATTCTTTACAGTCAGTCTTCTAAGGACGGAGGAACATCTTGGTCTAAGATGTCTAATGAAACCAACAATGGTAGTGACTTGGTTGAGGGATGGTCTAACGAATATTCATTCTATACTGTAAACAGAAATATCACATCTGTTACTTGGAGTGTGAATAACAATAAAGTTACGCTTTCTAATCAGAGTAATAGCGGTGTTACTGCAAGTTGTACATATCCTCTTGCAAGTGCTGAAACGGCAACTATCACGGCGGCATTTACATTTACGACTGAGGTAGACGGTCAGACAATTTCTGGTAGTGGTACTAAGACACGTAACATTGCGTTGACTATGCGCACATATCCTGAAGACATCGATGGATATATCACAGGTGATGACCTTCTTGATGAGCTTAACACTTATCACGTTTACAGGTTGAACTTTGAGAAACCGTTCTATACAGGTAACTATACAGTAACTTGGGAGATTGACGGTTCTGACGCTATCATAAGTGCTTCTGGACAGTCACAATGTACGTTGTATACTACAACTAATAATCCACAGGCTATGACAAATGTCTTGAAGGCAACTTTGACATATGAAAACGGACGTGGTAGTGCAATAGTTACACGTAATATCCTTATCGGACAGGAGTTGTATGGTAAATTCGGTGATGTCCTTCTTGATGATATGACATTCGCAAGACCTACATACACATACAATGCAAGTGGTTACAATACAGCCGTAAGTGTAACAATTCCAACAGGACGTGTTCCTATCGGTATAACAGTCGTTCCACGTACTCACACTAAGGATCGTACCGCACGTGTGATGTCACTCAAGGGTATGCACTATGATAATCCTGAGGTTGGTGGCAGTGACCAAGGTATGTATTGGGGTGGTTATAATGTTAATATTAATTCACTTCCTAATTTAACTAAGGTTCCTACTATCAGTGGTTCTACAGTTCCAACTAATGACTATACACGTCTTGGTTCAGAGGAGCAATATAACACCACATACTTCAAGTATAAGAACTCTGGTGTAACTGACAGCTTCATTCAGGATAATTTATGGTACTATCTTGATACTTCAAGCGGTGCAACTGAGCCTTTGGCTGAAAGAATGTGTCCTTCACCATTCAAGGGAAGCGCACCATTCAGCGGTGAAACATTGGAGCAGAACGAGGCATATGTGATGGCAGGTACTGCTACTGCTGATTTCAATGGTAAGAAGAATACCGATATAATTACAGCAATGGCCACAGCACAGTCAGGCTGGACTACCGCTTCAGCGATTACTAACAGCTACAATTCAGGTTATTATCCAGCTGCTTGTTGCTGCCGTAGGTTCCATACTACAGGTACAAGCGCAGGAGATTGGTACTTACCTGCTTGTGGTGAGCTTGGATATATTATTCCAAAGTTGGCAGTTATTAATAGAATCGTATCGGCCATCAACACGGCATATGGGTCAGGTACTGCCTTTGCGTTGTATACGTACAACTTCTATTGGAGTAGCTCCGAGTATTCAGCGGCGCGTGCGAGGTACGTTTACACGTACTATGGTAGTGTCTACGGCGACAATAAGTACGGTAGCCTCCATGTCAGGGCGTTCCTCGCCGTGTAGTCGGGTGCGTCGCGCAGCTTTTATCTTACAGAATCTTAGAAATGCTGGTAAGAAAAAGCTTTACAGAGAAACAAGCAACAAAGAAGATGTAATTTCCTCTCCCCGCCTTAGAACGGGGAGAGGGTTATATCAATAAAAATTCCATGAATAATGGAAGAAGTAATAATAAGTTTAGAATTAACAGCAAATTGTTATAATAAACAAATAATAAAAAACTGATAGTAATGGGAAGAGCCAATAAGAAACAGGCAGGATACCGTGTTACTAATATATTTTTAGACATAAAAGCACTCCTAAAAGAGATTGACACTCGTGTCAGAAATGTTAAGAAGTTTGACCGTATTTGGTATGGTGATGCAATTGTTATGGCTGCACGTGATGCTCTATTGATTTATATGAGAGGCTATAACAATCAGACCTTGACTGAGAAAGTTAGGTACTTTAAAGAAGTAATGGACAAGATAGAGGAGGTAATAATCTTAGGTAATATCTTGGTCGAATTGAGGACGATTACAGTTAGGGACATGGGTATATTTATGAAATATGCAGGTTCGATAAAAACACAGCTTGAGGATTTCATAAAGACTCTTGAAGATAGGATAGCATTGGAACAAAGTAATAATAACAAGTAAAAAGGAAATAAGAATTTAATGGCGGCCGCCTATCGCTTGCAGGTACGCTTGCAAGAATGAGGGGTAAAATATATTAAAAGGGTTGCACACAGGTAATACACTTTATGTGTCTGTTAATGATGGTCTCAGAAGATCATTTAGCTGCAACTGCATTGGCCTTTGCGTTGAATACGAACAACAACTATTGGAGTAGCTCCGAGTATTCAGCAACGAATGCGAGGAACGTTAACACGAACAATGGTAATGTCAACAACAACAATAAGAACAATAGCAACAATGTCAGGGCGTTCCTCGCCGTGTAGTCGGGTGCGTCGCGCAGCTCTTGGTATTACTACCCGTAGTGACCGCATAAATTCTTTTTATTAAATAAAGAGGTTGATCAAGTAAAATGGTGACATTTGAACAGGAGTATGTCACATATGATGAATTATATGAGGCATATTTGGATTGTCGGAAAAGAAAAAGGCGTACAGTTAATTCCGCATTATTCGAAATGAATGATGAGATTGAATTGTATAAGCTATGGATTGACCTGAATAGGAAAACTTACACTGTTGGAAGAAGTATTGTCTTTGTCGTTGACTATCCTGTTAAAAGAGAGGTGTTTGCGGCTGACTTTAGGGACAGAATAGTTCATCATTTGGTGATCAACAGACTGATGCCATACTTTGAAAGGGAATTCATTGATGATGCTTATTCTTGCCGTGAAGGAAAAGGAACTGAATACGGTGTGGTGCGTTGTAAGGAACAGATTGAGAAATGTTCTGAAAACTATACGAAAGAGACTTATATTCTTAAATGTGATTTGAAGTCGTTTTTTATGTCAATATCTAAGCCAAAACTTTTTTATATGTTACTTAATTTTATTAAAGAAAAAGTTAATTTTCCTGAAAGAGAAACCAATTATATACTTTGGCTACTTAATTTGATAGTATTTAATCGTCCTCAAGACAATTGTGTAAGAAAACAGTCTAAGGCACATTGGAACGGATTGCCGAAAAACAAATCATTGTTTTTCTGTGACCCCGATAAGGGGCTTCCTATTGGCAATCTTACATCGCAGATATTCGCTAATTTTTACTTATCTTGGTTTGATCATTGGATAAGAGAAGATATGGGGTTTGAGTATTACGGGCGTTATGTGGACGATTTCTATATTGTGTGTAACGATAAGAAGAAGCTTTTGAAGGCGCGTTCACAAATAAGGAAAAAACTGAAGGAGAATGGTGTAATGCTCCACCCTAAAAAAGTATATATACAAGAAGTACAGAAGGGCATAAAATTTATAGGGACAGTTATAAAGCCTAACAGACTTTATATTGCGAAAAGGACTATCGGAAGTGCATGGGAAGCAATGAGGAAAATCAAGAGGCAGCTTGAGTTGTCTCCAGGAAACAAAGAAGTTATTGCTCATGCAATATGCGTGATGAATTCATATTTGGGATTCATGTTGCATAAGGATACATACAAAGTAAGAAAGAAACTGCTTTTGTCTAAGGATTTGGACATATTGTGGAAGTATTGCTACTATGACGAGAAATATAAGAAAGTAAAAGCATATAAAGAATACTGTGAAGATGGATGTCGGTTAGAAAAACATCTTCCAAGTTGTATTTACATTATAAAAAATAGAGAAAGATTATGTATACAAAAGACAAGAGAATCTATGCGGATGCAGGAAAATACCTGAAAAACGGCTTGACTGTTGGTATTTCTATGGAAATAGAGATGTTGGACGGAATCGAGGAAATAGATGTCGATCTCAATGACCTTAATATCCGTAGAAGCGGTGAATATACTATCGCTGTTTGTTCAGGTGAGAAGGTATCCTATCTTATTCCATCTTCACCTACTTTTGACAGCGTGAAGAAAACCGTTCTTTCACATCGTTTTAGCGAGGAAGAGCAGCTTTCAATTGTTGTCAATAAGGAATTTTCAGATGAAGGACGTGAAGATTACGAAAGGCTTCAATCTTGGTCTGATTTTGCAGAAAAGGTTACAAAGGCTATTTGCCCGCTTATCGGTATTCCTATTGTTGAGACACTTGAGAGTGTTAGAAAGGAAATGCTCAAGACTATTACTGAATATGATGTTAGTCCAGCTGTAAACTCATTTGTTTATGACGGTGATGAGATGTGGCTTGATAAAGCTACTCGCGTAGGACTTATGAACTCTACTACGATTTTAAAGGCCGCAGGTGAAGAGACAACTACTCTTTGGCTTGGAAGCAAGAGTTATACTGTACCTTGTGATACTGTGATTCAATTGCTTAGTGCTATCGAGGTGTATGCGCTTGAGTGCTATAACGTTACGGCAGAGCATAAGGCAAGAGTTTCTGAAATGACAGATATTCAAGCGATTAAGAGTTACGACTATACCGCTGATTATCCCGAACATTTAGTGTTCTAAAAAAATAATATCAGATGATATATTTATCTATCGTGGGTTTGATCACCATAAGTATTTATGTGGTGGTCATGGCCATTATACACGGAATACAGGAATATGTGTCTGATGATTTCTATGTAGGCTACAACAAATGGTTGTTTTCATTTGTTATCGTATTTGCCGCATTTAGCCAACTTCCCCATATGTTAGAAGTTGCAGAACCTATCGGCATATTGGGTTTGGCGATGTGTTTCGGTTTGTCACTCGTCGGGGCAGAACCACACTATAAGTCCATACATGGAAAAAAGGCGCATAATATAGGAGCGTACACAGCCCTAATAAGCGGCGGTATTTGGTCTTTATTGACTAATCCATATCCATTGCTTATATGCGGGACAATTTACGGACTTCTTGTATTGTGTACAAAGATAGGTAAGAAATACCCGTATTATTTCGGTGAGTGTTTGGGGATGCTTGGTATAATGCTTAGTTCCATACTTGCATAGGATTAAAAATACAATGGCAGATATTCAATGGAGTATTTGCCATTTTTTGTATTTTTAACAAAATGTAAATGTGAAAATGGCAGAAAAAAGACTAAATGCTGAGAAGAAGATAGATTCGCAGTATTTTAACCTGAAAATGGGTACAGTAAACAGACTTAACCCAAAAGCGGTATATATAGAAGGGAAAGCGTTTATAACACCGTCTGAAGAAATGGATGATTATACATACAACGTAAATTCGTCAAAAAAATCATTCAAGACATCAATATCAAGAAGTTTAATGAATAGTGATATATTTGACAGGAATTTTATCATCGATTTCGATGTCGCCACTGGTGGAATAAAAGTCGGTAAGCACAGTTTTCTTTCTTTTCAGGTGTTGTTTAAACAAAAAAATGAAAACCCTATTTTATTAAAGAGTTTGAAACCGTTAGCAGAACCCATGATTTTGTCAATCACTGATGATTTGGGAAAGGCAATGTATAATAATGGTTTTTCCATAAGTAAAAAGAAATCTTGAAAGTATTTATTAGAAAATACACTGAGAAGAAATGCAAACATTCTATATAAACAAAGGGTCACTTCTTCCAAAACTCAGGATGGAATTGATAGATGATGGGACATATGATTATATAAAAAGCTACACATTCAATAATGCGGTACAGAATGCAGACGTGACGTTCACAATGTGGGATGCCGACAAGAGGCTGAGGATTTCAAAACAACCTGCGACTATACAGAGGATCAATGGAAACTGTTGTGAAGACCGATACATTCTTCAATATGATTGGAAACCAAGGGATGTGAAGGAAAGGGGTGAATTCTTGGGGAGATTTGAGATAACGTTCAATTCAGACCTTTATGAAAGCGGAGTTACATATGATGCGGGTAATTTGATAGTCCCTATTATCGAGGATTTGGCAATATTTATAAAATAAAATGAAAATGGCAGACTTTTACGGTTTGCCATTTTTGCGTATTAGTCTCGTAGGTATATTTTTCTCATTTGATACTTGTGAAACAGACTTAGCGTATTTGAAATTATCGAATATGATGATGGCATCTATTTTACCGAATAGTTCATCATCTTTCATCTTGTCAGTGTCATTTTTGTATTTTTTGAAGTGTTGGGAAATAATACTGACATCAATATTGAACCTGTTTGCAAATCTTTCAACAAATTCGTCTCCGATGCTATATATCATTATAGTGTCGGTTTTGGCTTTATTCCTAAGGCATTCGATGCATTTCTTTTCAAAGAAACCATAGTCGTTTGTCGTTGATCCGCCTATTATTGCTACCTTGAACATATTCTTATTTAAATTTTTATTTGTTACATACAAGTTTGTTACAAATATACATAAAAAATGAGAGGAGGCCGCCATTTTATAATGATACGCCTCCCTATTGGGTAATATATAAGCTCTGACCACCGCAATTGCAGTGATTTTGCCTTGTTCTAAAGATAAATATACGCTCATTTTACTTAATACAGGTTTTGCATATAAAAATTTTATAGCGGTTGAAAATGTGCATCGAGAAAGTATTTATAGTAAATAAGACTGTTTTTCAAGATGGTTACAAGGACATTTATAACAAAAACCAATACGATAGTAAAAGATTCATATGACAACTACGGGCTTTATCCGATAGCAATGCTTAATCATGGTCTGATTACATCAAGGTTTTTGCTTTATTTCGATACAGATAAGATAAAAACTGATATTTCAAATTATTACCTTTCAACAGAAGGATTGACGCATACACTTAAAATGTATAATGCTGGTTCCGTTGATCAACGTAATTTCCATAAACCCATTAAAAGTAACGATGAGAATGAATTAAAACATCGTGCAACGGGTTTTGATGTCATATTGTTCAAATTGCCTAAATCATGGGACAGGGGCTGCGGTTTTGACGATTCAAAGGATTTTTGGCTCAGGGGTGACGCGGCTGTTTCTACCGAATCATGCAATTGGTATTATTCGAAGACAGGCGTTCAATGGTCGAATGAGGGTATATACACTACTGAACAGTTATTCAGGGAATACGATAAATTCAAAAATGGTGAAAATAGTATAATAATAGGCGAACAGCATTTCGAGTATGGTAATGAAAACTTGGATATTGACATTACGGGATATGTAAACAAAATACTTGACGAAAATGAACATAACTACGGGTTAGGAATAGCATTTGCACCATTGATTGAAACGGAGGAACTCAGGGAAACATTCTATACGGGCTTCTTTACTGATGAAACAAATACATTTTACCATCCGTTTGTCGAGACAAGGAAAGATGATGCAATAAACGACAACAGACACTCATTCTATCTTGGTAAGGAAAACAGGCTGTACCTGTATGCAAATATAGGTGGAAGTATGCGTGATTTGGACGAATTGCCCAAATGTACCATTGATGGAAATGAATATGAGGTCGTACATCAGACGAAAGGGGTCTATTATGCAAAAGTTAAGTTAGCAAAAAAAGACTATGATGCCGAGATGATATTGGAAGATGTGTGGTCTAATATAAAACTTGACGGTGACAATTTAGACGACGTTGAAATGGAGTTTGTGACCCTACCTATGGAAATGTTCGCAAAGGTAGGAAAAAAGCCTCTACAGACGCTTAAAACAAGCGTAGTGGTTAATGGTATCAGGAACGATGAAAAACTCAACAGAGACGAAATTAGAGAGATTTCCGTTGATTTTAGAAAGCCATATACACATCACAGGGACGAAGTAAAGGGAAATGTGTATTATAGGCTCTATACGATGGACGGTGACAAGGAGATTCCTGTAATTGAATGGGATAATGTCAACATATGTAATGACTATAATTATTTTATCATAGATACAGGCGGATTAATACCTCAAAAATACAGGATTGACATTAAGGTCAATAATGGAAGGGAAATGCAGGTATTCAAAGATGAATTGAGATTCGAGATAGTAAGCAAATTTGACAGGAAACGTATATAAAAAGAGATAGCGGATTATTTCTAATCCGCTATATTTGTCTATTAATTAATTCTGACATTTTTACTAAGTATATCATTTAGTGGATATGATTTCAGGGTTTTCATTGTTTCATCCTGTACGGGTATCATCTGATGGTATCTGTGTGTATGATTTTCAAATGCCTTTATGAATATATGAAGGAACTTGATCAAAGTATCGCCGTATGGAAGCGGATGTGCTTCTTCAATGAACTTTGCCAAATCCTCATCGGATATTCCCTCATTACCATTATTTTTACTTAGACGGTTCTTTATGTCGGTATTCGACGTATTGATGTATGGATTCCCGCTATCCGTACTTATAAGATTAATCTCTTGCGCCACAATACAAGCACTACTTTCAAGGTTTCCTGAAGGTACTTTTTCAAACCTGTCATTCATCCATTTAGGTTTTGTTACTTGTACTGGATTTTCATGATATTTTAGTTTAATAAATGACGGATTACTTTTATTAAACGCAATGTCAGTTGTATCAACTTTATTCACTAAATGGCATCCGCATCTTATTCGTAAATCGCTATCGCCCAATATAATATCACTATTCTTACGTCCGTAAATAGCAATATCTTCGTTGGTTGCAAAAGCCCCGTGTGTTTTTGGTATATTAGTAATTGCCGTATCAGCATCACCTTTACCCCCAATAAGCTTCAATGCCCCGAAATCAAAATAGTCCTTGAACATATGCTGATATTGCGAGGTAATCGGCCCAAGATAGAAACGCTGTTCGTTTGGCTTATCATTCGGATAGACAACGATAACGGCTTCCCCGACTTTGGGGACGATGTGCATGATTTTAGGCAGAAGCGGAAACGCATCAGGAATATCCGTAGTCCTGCTGTCCGCCTCTATCCTAACCTTTATCCTTTTTCCGTCAAGCTCATCATTTGTATTCGACTCGACTCTTCCTATACAAAATCCCATCTGTTAAGTCATTTTATCCTACAATGCCATCAACATGTGGCATATTGACATTGAAACCTTGGGCGACAAGAGATCCTCCAGCATTAGAACCTACAGCCATGACCTGAAGTCCACCTATCGGGAATGATGCTTGAACTCTTGAGTCCAACTTTATTGCACTTACCATTTCCTCGACACGTATAGTCTCCATTATAAGCCCAAGATTTGCACTTCCGTCTGCCGCCGTGCCTGTCGGTATGCCCTTTTCTCCAGCGCGTCTTATAATCTTGCTTGCAATAAGCATTGCAGACAAGCCTGGCCGCCTTATAGCACTACATATAAGCAATATTGCGGGAATTGTAGCCAATGGCGCACGCGCTTTGTCTATTGCACTGTTAAGTGTATCACAAATTGCCTCTATACTCATTTCTTATCCACATTTATCGTTATTAGGTTCTGTCTTTGATGGAACTATATCGGCATAGTTGACATTATCAATTGCGATGACTGACTTGTTTCCACCGCCGCTACTCCATCCAAGTCCGCAGAAATTAATCAATTGCTTCAGCAAAATTCTGTAGTTATTTATTGTTTCAAGAAGTAGTTTTGAAATAAAGAGTTCAAGTAATGGCTTCAACTGTTCGAGAACCCAAGCAAGAAGCTGTTGCAATATAAGTTCCTTGATCTCTTTTATTGTTTGTACTATAACGTTTTGGAAGTTCTTAATGAAATTCTCCCATCCACAATCCCATACATCACTCTCAGGGTCAATATCACCCATTATAATTTGATTTATTTGGAATAAAATCGCAACCTTTGGTGAGAGAACTTGCATAACTATTTGTGTTACAGTCTCTTCCAAAAGTTTGTTGATAATATCAAAACCCCAAGTCCAATTATCTTTGCTTTCAATTGACCCATTCTGTGCGGGAGTAGCCATTATCTCAGTAAATACATTACTGATGTTGTTGATCTGTTCTTGTAGCGTTGCCGACTTGTCTATATTGTTGATTGCATCAAGTATGTTTGAGTAATCAAATTCAACATTTTCATTACTATATGCGTATACGCCGTTATGCTTCTTTATTGACTCCTGAAGCATTTCGTCATACTCATCATTGTCAAATGTAAAATAGCAATCAGCAACCTCGGTATCGTCCGTCCTGATGATGTTTTTAACTATAGTACCTATCTTAGCCGCAACGACACTTTCGATGATAGAATATGTCCCGCTTATACTGCATGAAATGCCTAATATGGCGTTTACAATATTCGCCACAAGAGTTTTTGTCTCAAACAGTTTAAGGCTCATTATATAGTCATAGTTGAACTCGAATACCGTTTTGTTCAACTCCATCTTCATCTTTGGCGTAACAGATACTCCACCAATTTTAAGTGAATTAAGCTTTACTTTTCTGGTGTGATAATATCTCTCATCGTTAAGCCATACCCTAAGTACATTCGGGGCTGTCTTGTCTTCGCTGCGTTCTATGTACTCACATATGAGTATCTGTTTCTTTTTAAGAGTGGTACTGCCTGAACGTATGTTGCCGTTTATCGCGGCCGACGTAAAAAAGTCATTCCGAAGAGTGTCACCGTTTTCCCCCTTAAATGCCTCTATGTACTTTACCCTGTTGTCCCAATACAGTTTTCTCGCCTCAGAACCCACATTAGTACCTTTGTGTATGACATACCATAAATATGTGTTGAAATCACATGATTTCCAAAGGTTATTCGTTGAATAACCCTCTACAGGATGTTCATCTGTACTGTATATTGACTCCTTTGCGTCAAAATAGAAAATGCTTCCGTCTTCAGATGTCGGGCAATTCCCAAGAACCCCATACAGGTCAATGTTATTAAGGTCAAGCTCTATCCCTTCGCCACCTACTGTCATTCCCTCGACATTCTTGTATTTGTACATAAGTTTGTCAGGAAGCATCGGATTCATTGAGCATGTGAGTAGGTTCCTGATGTTTGCGAGAAGTATTCCTTTTGTCGCTATTTCTACGGCATATAAAAAACCATCAGTGCCTTTGCCTGATAAAAGTTTGGCAAGCCAATCCACTATATCCTTTTGCTTAACGCCAAGAATATCCAAGACATTAAGCATGAAAGTAAACGATGTCTCACCTGGAATTTGCGAATCTATATTGATGAGCATCGAAAACTTTTCGAGAAGCGTCTGTATTGCACCGATGCTTCCTAATACTTTAGCCTTTTGTGAATTGATATTTGACATTACTTCTTGGTTATATATTCTTGTGTTTCACTTTCCCCCTGAGTGGAGGCTTTCTTTGCCAATTCTCTGAGTGCGGAGATGTCAAGCGTAGTAGGCACGTTCTTGGTGGCATCCAATGCCCCCTTGATGTCGCCGTTATGTTTCACTATTTCGCTCATCAATTTTGCAATGTCGAATTTTTGTGTAATAGCTTTTTGCTGAAGGGCAATATAGTTATTCATTATCTTGCCGTATTTTTCTTTGCCATCAATATCAAGCTCGTTCAACTTAGTTGTATTTGCAATCTTGTTGATCTCGGTTTGTATCTGTGTATATTGTTGGCAGGCAAGATTATATGTTTCCTGAAGTAATTGCTCTATTTTATCAATATTGTTAAGCTTTACGGTATATTTTTTCTTGGTTTCCATATATAAAGCACTATTTTCTATAAATATCAAGTAAGCAAAAACTCCTTTATTGTATAGAACTCGTTTTTGTATTTTTTCATGTTGTCACGTATGCCTTTCGTGTCAAATCCAGTAGTCTCTTTCAGAAACAATAAAATGGCGTTTTTATTCAGTTTGTTGCTTCCGTCAGTCGTTAATACGAAATCCCAGTTTTCAAGAAGGGTTTTCAGTGCCTTTCCAAGCGTCACCTCAGTATCCTTCAGCCCGTATTCCTTGGGATTGTCTATCATTGTGCCTATTTTATCTATAAGCATTTTCACGCTGTCAGCAGCAATTTTTTCGTTTTTCTCTGTATAGTTTGAATACCTGAGACTGTCGGCGAATTCACGTGCATTACTATCATATGACTCTAATCGTCTTATCCGTTTATTGTACGTATCTATTCTCCCTATAAGGTAGTTTTTGCATATCGTGCCATAGTATGAATATGCTTTGAACTTTCCTCCTGCCTTGAATTTGTCGGCTTTTGTAAGAATAAATGACAATGCATCCTGAAACGTCTCATTTTCAGGCTCATCAGGAATATAAAGCCTGTATCGCCTTATAATGGATGATACTAACTTATCGAATGCGGGTCTTAGTGTTTTATTATATATTTCATTTTTTTGCTGTGCGGTTTCAGCATTAAGGTAATCTATTACCGCTTGTTCCTCTTCTGTACTGAAATAGTCTTTTTTCTTATTAGGATCTGGTTTTCTTCCTCTTTTAGCCATTATGTAAAATAGTTAATACAATGCTCATTTTAACATTTGAATTAACTTTTTCCGCAAAATGACAATGCGCTTACATTATTATCTATGCCAATTACAGGCATCTTACCTTTAGTTAGATTCAAAAATCGTTTATAATTATTATGGGGTTATCTATTAAATAACCCCATATGTTACTCTGTTTGAGTTTCCTCTATCTTTTCGTCAGGGTTGTATTTTATTTCCCTTTCCTCGTTATATTCATATTCCTCTTGGGCTTTCTTAATTAGCCATTGGCCCTCATTCACGCCTATCTCAGAGCCTGACAGTTTCATATAACTGCCATCACGCCCTACGATGTGCCTATATCCAGCCTTCGGAACGACAAAAATATCTTTCTTGTTATTTGCGATTCTCATAAGGAACTCATACCAAGCGGCAATTCTCAATGAAGGTTTCAAACCGCCAACTGCAAGGAAGTCCTCCGTGTTGATAATTGCACCTGTTACGTTGAAATCCATGAAACTTTTAAGACATTCGAGATCGAGGTATCCTATCTCATCTGCCGAGAAGGAAGTAGCCCACGCAATCTCATTTACAAACCCACCGAAATTGTCTTCAGTATCATATAATTCAACAATTGGTAGGTATATACTTGCCTCATTGCCTGCATTTGCGTATTTCCAGAAATTTTCAAGCCAATACTCATAATATGTATCATCGAATTCAAGAACCGAGAAATATTCTGTGAGGCAATATTTGACTGCCGTATTTACCTGTACGAAGAAATCAGTATTATCATTTTCATAATAATTCACCGTCTGTGGCAATTTTACACTTTTCAATAACTTTTTGGCTTCAGAAATTACACTTTTCGGCCCTATGAATGACAATACGGGCATTTCGTTGCCTCTAAGGTTTTTCACACTATCCAAAGCTTTCGTAAGATACTGTGCAACTGAATCGTTATACTCGTGTAATGGTATTATGATAGTAAGTTTTTCCATATTATTACTCCTCCTCTTTCTTTAGCAATGCCAAGGCTTCCTTAAAATCTTTCAGACGCTCATTTACAAATTTTTCAATGTAAACATTCTTGACGTTATTCTTGAAGTTCTCAGTGCTGTATTCCGCTACGGTCTTTTTCGCATTCTCATATAACTCATTAGGAATTGCATCGTGCAAGAAAGCCTGCACTACATTTGCAATGATTTCATGTACATCCCTAAGATTATAGAACCAAACGGCATTATCGTTTATTTTATCGCCGTCCATTACCCATTCAGGGGCGTTTTCAGGTATTTTGCCGATAACTATGTTACCGCAAGCCATCGCTTCTATAGGAGAAAAGCCGAAATCCGTCTTTTCATCTACCCAAACAGTAGCGAATGCTTCGTTAAGTGCATTTGCGAACTCCTCGTGTGAAATCCCTCTTACATCCCTGAATCCCACCCATTTATACATAGGGTATTTCAAGAAAAATTCCTTTACAACCTTATTCACGTCGCTTTTGTTTTCCGCAACAACGTTTATAATAAGTTTCTTGGAATCTATCGTGTTCTTAAACTCGTCTGTAATGCAAGGCTTTACAATATCGACATTAAGTGACGGGAATAATTCCTTAACCCTGTCTGAAAGCACGTTGGTTGTTGTCACACAGTCATTGATGCCATAGTCTCTCCATGTTGCTCCAGGTTGAATTATCTCTGTGAGATAGTTGAAATTGGTAAGCAATACGATACGTTTACAAGGAAGTTTCTTTTCAAACGTCTTGTGCATCACATTTGCATATATCTCAGGAATAAACAAGAAATCGGATGGGGATATTGCAACACCATCACTTTCAATGTTAAAGTGAGGCAATTCTCCATATTTTTCACCAAGCCAAGACGAAACGCCGACAAATTCAGATTCGCCATGCAGCATTTTTACGCTGTACCCCATTTCTTTTAATGTTAGTGCCGTTTCATATATATAGGCTAACTGCCCGTTAGGAGTACCTTTTGTATCAATTACGAAAAACATAAAATTGAACTTTCCGTCTTCCAATTTTTTGATCTCGGTAGAAAGATTGTTCATTATGGTCTTTTTATCCTTAGTTTCCATTTTTAAGTTTTTTTAATTATTAGTTAGTCCATTCAACAAGGATTCCATGTTTAATTAAAGAATTTATGCAAATTTCAGTACCAATATCAGGTGTGGTATCTTCGTTTCCGATAACGATTCCTACTAACATCTTCAAAAAATCGTATCTGATATTGTCTGTTTGTGACTCAGGAGGGAACTTTGATTCGTGTACGATTTTACTAATTTGCGTAAGTTTCTTTTCATCTTCATCAAATTCGTAACCATCGGTAATTTCGGTCTCCTTTCGTTCATTTTTAGTTGAGTATTCTATCATTTCGAACACCTTTTTGATGTCGATGTAGTATTTTTTACCGTTTAAGTCTATCATTCTTTATTAATGAGTTTTTCAATAATGTTATTATCGTCTAAAAATTCAGATAACTTACTATATGTATAATCTGACTGACATTCCTTATTATAAGGCATTTCTATTTTAATTGCTATTTTCCCTTCTGGCTTGTTTTCAAGCAATTTAGGCTCTGCCGTGATAAGTACATCACATTTGTCCCAAATAGTAGACGAATTCATGGGAAAATATATCTCCCTGATTCTTGTTGCTATTTTTGACAGAAAAAAGCAAGTATAGCCTATAGAGTTGTTAAATTCAAATGGGTTTGCGATGAACACATCAACAGGCTCGTCATATTCGCCGTCCTCCGTTACCTTCATATGCCATAAGTTGAACTTTTTGTCTATAAGCTTTTCTGTTGTTCCAGCTTCAGCAAAAATCTCATATGAATAGAGATTATAGAGAAAATCCTGATATTCACTTAAACTTTCAAAACCGAAAATATCAGCATAGTCAGTTGTGTTGAATTCGAGTGCCTCAAGGTCAATGTCGCTGTTTACATACTTTTTGTAGATTTTTCCTATTTGAGTCGTTTTAGCCCTGATGACATCATCTAATGTAATACAAATTCTCATTATTTCGATGTGTAATTTAATATCTCCTTATAAAAACCTATTCTTTTCTTCGTAATTGACTCAAGACTGAGCTTGTCACAGAAGTCATCGTGTATATTCTTTTTTAATGTATCTAATTTGTTCCTGTCTTCAGCTAACATCGTAATTGCCTTTGCCCAATCAGTAGCATTCTTCTCCTCATTTATCAGTATTGAGTTTCCTTCGGGGTTAAATTGCCCATTCTCATCCCAAGCGTTTTTCAGCACAAGATTATATGGGCCGTAATCGGATGCAATAAGTGCCGTATCCGAGAAACAGCATTCGGCAACCTTTAATTCTGATTTTACATGGTTGAATTTGTTGATTGCCAGTGGAGCCAATAAAACGTCAATATTATTGTAATGACTATAGTAATGGTTAATGTCTTTAGTCCAACATCTTTTATAACCCTCTTCGTCGGCTTCAGGGTAGTCAAGATTCTTCACGAACATTTCAAGAAACCTTTTGTATTTATCAGATAATATTTTGTAATTATCCGTAAGCATTACCTCATAACGATACCAAACGGTCTCTTTAGGCTTTATAGGTCGTTGTTGTACCTGACCTGTGTTTTGGTCGATGATTCTTGCTACACCATTGAGATCAAAACCACATAATACTATCTGTATCTTTTTCCTTGTCTCTTCAGGTATTTGCAAGATGAAGCGGTCAAGAAGCTTAATGTCTGCTTCGTGATGCGAACCCATAATAAAACCAACCCTCAGTTTGTCAGACACAGGTTTATCTAATTTAAATCTGTCGTCATTAGGATCAATGCCATTTGGTAAGACAAATACGTGTTTATTTATTTTATAGATTTCTTTCGCAAATTTTGATGTGGTCGTTGTGATATAGTCGAAAAGCTTTATCCCCGTAACGACTAATTCATCAAGTTTGTATTGTTTTTGGATGAGATAGTTAGGATGAGCTTCTGAAAGTTCCCAAGAATCGTCAAGATCCAACACCGTTACGGTATTAGTATCTTTCAAGTGGATTATTTGCTTATAGAAATCCTGTATTTTGGGGAATATTCCTTTATGCACGTGAATAATATCAAACTGCTCAAAATAGGCGTTATCAGCCCAATCAGGGTCACTATTGTAGGCTATTTCAAACTCATCTCCGTAATTAGCGGTAATATACTGATGAGGCTGAAAAGACCTGTAGAAACCCACACCGCCGACATGATCGGTCTGTACTACTAATATTTTTATTTTATTTCCATCCATTTGTAATTGGCTTTTTCAGAAATATAAAAAATGTTTTCATCAAAGTAAACATAAAAAAACCTGAAGCAACATAAAATCGCTTCAGGAAAAAATATTAGTATAGTATGAAGAAAAAAGTTACGCTTTGCCCGCCTTCTTTTTTAGTGTAAGAACACCTTCATAAAGATTGCCCGCCGAATCAAGGAATTGTATTTTGTTGCCCTTTGCAATTTTCATACCCCTGATAACATTCTCGTTAAGCAGTCCATTTCTCATTTCTTTAAGGTTTCTTCTCACACTTTCATCTATAATGGCTTTGATAAGGCTATAATCAATTCCACTTCCATTCCCAATAGGTGTTGAAGTTCTTTTAGGTTCGATTGATTGCTCATTTATTGACAAGTTATTTGTCATACGTCCCATTACGCTGTTATCCTGTCCTGTGAGAGGCGGAGTTTTAGAGAATGATTCCCTAATTGCAGCAGGAAGTTTTGAGAAACGCTTGTCGTCCAAACCGTTATCCTCAACTTGTATCATCTGTATTGGCTTTTCTTCGTATGAAGAACCAAATGCCTGTCGTTCAAGAGATGACATATCGGAAACACCGCTGCTTTTTCTTCCAGCAAACGATGCGGCCTTTGACTCGACTTTTCTGTTAAATTCCTCGTCGAGCATCAGCCTTTGGGCATTAGCCATTATGTGTTCAAATTTATTTCCGTCCATTTAATTCATCTTTTTCAATATATGCGTTTTCAGCATCTGTCTGTGAATCTTCGTATTCATCAGTATCAGTCTCTGCCTGCTGAATGTTCTGCTTATATAACGGGCCATTATTAAGGGCCGCAGTATAATTCATTTGCTTCGGCTGCTGCTGTGGGGCAATGTCCGCATTACCCTTCCTTACAGGGCCTACCGTCTGTGTTTCCTGATCATCACCAAAGTTATGGACACGGGACATATCATATACAGATTGACCGTTTCCTTTCCTGAATTCTGCCGCCGCCGCACTTTTCTGCCAATCTTCCACATTTTTCCTTATATAATCAATTTTGTTACCGTCTTGCGCTTTCTTTATGTTACGTTTAAAATCATAATACGGATCAGCCGCAACCTTTTCAGCATGACGTTTTTGATTATATTTGATCAATGCATCATTTCTCATTCCGTGGAAATTAGCCACAAGGTAGACTTCAGACATCGTATTGTCACCGTTTGGATTGAACTTTCCAAGAATATCACCATCAGTGGATGGCGGTTCTTTGAAGCGTTTGTTTTTCATCGGCTTCCAATTTTCAATCCTATCAAGCCTGAACATTTTCCAACTCGGTGTTTTTGTCTTTGTATCACCATATGGTTGGAATGCCCGTATAACCAAGTTTCCTGACGTTGTTTTTCCATAGGCTACGGGCTGAATAATACGGTATCCGCTGCCTTTTGACGTTTTGTCGGACACATAGTTAATGCCGACTTCGTATCTTTTTTTGATAGCGTCAATAACGTCAGCTTGCATTGCCTCCTCCTTCAGCAATGACTCCAATATCAGTTCCGCGTAGCCTTTAGACATATCGAATCCTTAGTTTATTTTACGATATATTGTCCCTCTGCAACATTTGCGCTTGTATCGACGGAATCAGAACCGTATGAATTCTCACTGTTGTAGAGGTTTATGTTTGCGGAATAGTTACGTCCGCCACCTACACCGTCACGACCTTCAATATCATATTGTCCGCCGCCTTTTGTAGTATCGATGTTTGAATAATTGATACCCTTATTAGTGGTCTGTCCAGGAATACTGAAGCCCATAGACACGCCCGTACCTTTACCAAGGGGATCACCGTCACTCATTGCATCCTTGTGACTTTCGCTATATTCGTTAACTTCTTTCTGATAGTCAGATATTACTTGAAGCTCGTGCCTTTTATTAAGAGCTTCAAACTCAAGTCTGCTTTGTTTTCCCATTTCTATTATAATATTAAATGTCTTTTATTTATTGTAAACAGAAAACCCTTTTCAGTTTTCATATGTTACGGTAATGTTATTATTCGTATGTGCCGTTCCCGATGCATTTTTGTGGCCACCTTCTTTTTGGAATGCATTGCTATATCCCAATACATTTTTTTTGAATTCCTTGTGGCTTTTTGATGCATCCATATCGTTTTTTAACTTTCTGTTAATACCACTAAGTATGTTATTGCCATTTATTGACTGAAAACGTACAGGGTCTTCATCCTTCATTACCTCAAGGTCGTGTTTGCGCTTCTTTGCCGTACCGTGCTTCATATTTTTGTCATTGCTCATATTTTGAAGCAGCTTATCATTGGGGTTCTGTGCGGCCATAGTATCTATTTGACCGTTCATTTTCATTCCAAGATTATACTCATGATTAACCAATTCCTGATTTTCCTCATTCAGTTCATCATTTTCTGATATTCTCCTGAAACGTCCGATAGATGGTGTCCTAGACTTTGCAATCCTGTCTGTTGCAACGGTATCTATCGGATCTCCCTTTGAATCCTTACCTGTAAGAGATACTTGCGTGCCATATGCATTGTTCGGATTTTCTTCGGCATAATCTTTTTTTGGGAGGTATGTATCGAAATTTTCACCTAATATTTTCTTCAATTGGCTTTCAGTAAATATTACTTTTCGCATAAATTAGCCATTTTATTATATAAATACTTGATGCTTGATATTTATCATATATGGTAAAATTAAAATAAGATGTCCATTCTCAACAAATACAAGAAATTCAAGCATCTCCTTATTACAATAAGAGATAGATATTATGATTTTGTACTTACACAAAGCAATCCAGATGATATTGCCGTTACCGACAAGTTTACAGAAAATGGTTTGTCAGGATACATCAATTTCACCTTAGATGAATGTGTAAGTGGGGATACATTTGTCTCACTTGATAATTATAAGTGGGACGGGGCGTATAATGATGGTGTTGAATTGAAGGATATTGGTCTGACGGGGATTGACAATGGTCTGTTAAAGTTTAACAAGGATACAATAACAGACGACGAATTATATAATATATTAACAAAGTCAAGCTTGACGTTTACAAGTGGAGATACAAAAATGCACGTATTTCCTGTAGATGGAAATACAAAACAATATTCATATGATTATGAATATTTTAGACACAAGTATATCTCATTAAAAGGCGGATTTTTACAGGGTGTGTTTATGATGGATGGCTTTGACTATCAGATTCTGCCCCAATATATAGATAATTCGATGCATGTGGAATTTACCATGAGACCGAACAAATACATTGTGTCGGGAAATACACTTAATTCTGTACATCCGAATAACAGCGGTATTTTCTTCTACATGGGCGCAAGAGCCGAAAATAAGTTTGCTATACTTAACGGAGCGGACATTTCAAATTATCCAAATAGAACACTTTCGGGATATACGGAAGATATAATGTATTCAGGGGTGACAATCACTGATTCAGAAGGTAATGATATTTCCAAAATTCCATTAAAGGAAATCGAAACAGATAACAAATATCTGCTGTTCAATCATACAAAAAACGGTTTCACCGTAGATACTTGGGATGAAAATACAGATGTGGTGCTTCAAATGGAAAGAAATGACATAGATGAAAATATGTTTCTTCTGATGAATCACACAAAAAGCGGATATACGGTTGATACAATAGATAGTTACATTTCCACATTAAGCGGTCAAACAGGATATGCCAAGTATGACATAATGAAAGATACAATGAATAATGCTTTTGCTTTGAAGCTTAATGATGATTATAGCATTGGGTACAGGTATCTTGTAAAAGACTGTGACTCTGAAAACGGATGGTCTATCAAGGAAGAAAAAACGTTTCCTAATATCATATCAGAAAATGAATGGTCAACAATACACATAAGATTCCAAATCCTTAATGGAAACCTTGATGATTGCGGTTTGCCAAAGAGTACGAGGAAGATGAAAATATATATTTACGTAAATGGCTATTTAAAACTTGTTTCGCAAGAAATGGATGAATTCAGTTTCACACGTTTGGATGAATATTATACAAAACAGGAAATGGTTCCGTTTAGTATATCAATCGGCGGAGGAACCCAGGGTCTGTGTGATATGGTGTGGTTTAACAATGAAGCCCGTTTTAATAAGGTGCTTCCGTTGGAGGAGAATTTTGCGGGTAGTTTTGTGGGGGACATAAGCTCATTCAAAATTTATTCAGAACCGTTGACCTACAATGAAATTAAAAGTAATTATTTATATGAAAAAAAGACAGTAACAAAATATTCCATATAAAAAAAATGAGTGGACTGATAACAAATATCAATTCACTCATTTCGTTTTTATGCGGCTTCACCATCTAATATCTCCCTGTTTTCAAGCTTTTCAATAATATCATTCAATGAAACAAGCTCAATATCGGGATATTTTTTAGACATAAGGCTGAATTTGACAGGATTAAGGTCGGCAATCCTTAGAATGGCCGTTGGTATCACGCCATCATCCAAAAAGTCATTGACTTCTTGGTTTGACAATTTGTCAATGATTTCGGTAATGGTTTCCCTATCCTTATCAATACCAAGACGCTTATCGCGTTCCATTCTTTCTTCATAGTCCTTTACAATATCTTCCCATTTACCCATTCTGCATTCTTCCAAGAATGGTGGAATCATATTGTATTTAGTCCAGAACCGTATTTCCTTATCCTCCATAGTCATCAGTTGTTCATACGTATCCTGATCACTTGGTTTATTAGGCTCTCCTGAGACAAGTACACATTGCTCCCTTGTGAAATATTTCCTATCATTAGGATTGTTGATAAGAATATCATCACGAATACTACGACTAAAGCACACTAACAATGGAGTGATACGTTTATTGAACATATCAATGTATTTTGCCGTGTTGTATTCAAGTTCCTCGTCGCAGAAAATATCATCGTCACTGTCAATAATATTACGAGGAACAAGCTTACAATTCATTATGATTTCCTCTTCCACAGTAACATTGGGATGTGTATCTTTCAGCCAATCAGATTTGCTTTTATTACCTGATTTATGATAGATTTTGTATTCTTTCTCAATATCCTTGGTAATATCATTCCTGTTGGAATCCAAATAGTGAGTTACTTTTTTTACGTCTGAATGTGACTTCGATGTACCTGTATTTACATAATAGATAGTATCGCCGTTATCGACATGAATTCCTTCCTTAATTGCTAATTCATACCAAGCCTGCCGAGATTTTGGGCGGCCAGCTTTCGTTATCTCCTTTACGTCTTTAAGATATTGTTCGATACTTTTCTTGATCTTACCCTTTGTGGCGATTTCCCTGAGAGGGATTTTGTAGTTATAAATTTTCTCTATATAATCATAGTAACCATCAAGAAATGCCTGCCCTTCACCACGAAGAAGCTGCCTGATTCCGACTGACAGGAATTTTGCGATATATTCAGGCATCTTTTTTGATTTAATCGTATTTCCGACGAGTTTTACATCCTTCGGGAATGGATTATCAGGAAAATGGTCGCTATAGTTCTTTCTGGAGAAATTAATGGTCGAAGAAACCACCTCGTCTATTCCGAGTCCCATCTTCTGAACTCCGTTTGGAGAGTATACCTTATTCATAAACAGGTCATTGAACTCTGCCACATCTGCCTCATATCCCGAATATTCTTTGCCAAGTTTAACCTCGCGGTTTGAGCCTTTCCCGATGTACGGATTTTCCTTTGTGTATCGATGCTTCTTCGGCAATTTAAAGTTGAATCCGTCGGTATCACCAACTATAGGCTGATAATTATAATCTTCATCATCAAGCCCGTATCTACTACTAATGGTGCTGAAATAACTAATCATTAGACGAAGGGACTGACGGCCTGTGCATGTTGTCTGTTCTGCACATTTAGCCGATTTCCAAGGAAACATAGCACCGACCAACGCACCATATGAACCAAAGAATGAATTTCCAAGAACCTTCATTTGAGCCTGTTTTCCATCGGCTAATGCATAATCCGCTTGGGCCTTGTTGTATTCTTCAACCTCTTCCTGTGTGGCCGTTTTATCCTTGATTTTACCTTTTAGAGCATCAATACGCTTATCTGCTTTCTTCTTCTCACCTTTGTATTTTTCGCGGGTAGTAAGTACATATTCAAGGAAAGAAAGCATTGAATTCATGAGGTCGTTTGTATCTGATATACCCCAAGTAAGAATGATGGATGGGTAAAGGCTGTTGTAATCAAGTTTAATTACATTATCTACGAAGCCTGTACGTAAAAGACGGGAAAGACCTCCCGTGAATGATTGCGTGTCTTTTAACGGGGGTATTGCAAGCCCAAATTTATACGACCACGCCATCATCAGGGCTTTCCACTGTCCAGCCGTACCCATTGTTGTACATTTTTTATATGGTACGGGAAGCATTTTACAGATAAGGAAATTAGTAGAATTATATTTCCATTCAACCCTGTCACATTCATATATATCATCCAAAAGGTAACGTTCAATGATATATTTTCCAGTAACTATTTCATAACCATCTAACAATACATTTCTCGTATGCATTCTAAATGGTTTATCATCTTGCTTTCCTTTAATTGACTGAAGATATTTGGTATATTCATCATGACTTGAAAAATCAGATTCATTCTTTATTCCGTTTTCGCTGTTTGGATCATAGATATACCAATCACCGTCAAGGTTATTAAATGCATATTTATTTACCGTGTCATTATAAATCTCACTGATCTTTTCACCTGGCGTATATACACGATTAGGCTTTTTTAGACCTGCATATTCCGTAGCATATTTCAAGTCAGCCCTTTGCATATTAGAATCAATGGCTTGCGCACGCCTTACGGCATGAAGAGAATCTGTCACGGTTGTAAACGGTACTATCGTAGGACGATACACCTCAATTTCGCCACCAAGTTTTAGGATGGATTCCTTTTTATCTTTTCTTACACTTTCACCATTGAAGTATTTTGATGACATTTCCTCTATTGATGTTCCAAGACGTTCACAGGCATCAATGATTATTTGCCAGTCAAAGTTTTCACCGTTGTGCGCCGTAATAACATCAGGCTTAAAGGTGTAGATGATTCTGAACATTACATCGATTACTTGAAGCTCTGATTTTCTTCTTTCCTCTTCCGTATTTCCTGTAACGGTGAAAATCTTTTCAAAGCCGTTTGGACGGCCAGGAAATCCCCTGTTAGTCCTGATACCAAGAGATTCTATCTTATCGGTTTTAGTATTAAGACCCGTTGTCTCCAAGTCAAACGTCATTCTAAGGACTTCATCATAATCGTCATATCCCTTAAAAAAACGTTTTCCTGTTGCAATCAGGAATTGTTCTTGTGGCGTGACAATAAGATATTGTTTTTCCCTGCTACTATTGTTATCGCCATTTTTATCTTTAGAATCCGAATAAATGGGGTTTTCGCATTTTTTAAAGAAATTCAGAAAATCCGTATACGACATAGGGTCTTTCGCAAAAAACATGAACATATAACCATCCTCAAATTCTTCGCGTATAGTGCTGTCGATTGATATATTACTAAGCTTTTTAACGCCTATGCGATAATAATTCATCAGTGATTTAAGTTTTGCCCTATCACCATTACAAAGCCTTTCACAAGCCTTTCTTGTAGCCCATACAAATGGGTAAAATGATTCTTGCCTTGTGCATTTTTGATCCTCTTCATTCCTATAAAAGATAGTGATGAATTTGTCTTGGTACTTATAGTCCAAGTTCACAATACGCTCCATCGGGTCATCGCCGTTAAGGAATTGTTCAATTACTTCTTGGGGTATTTTCTTGACCTCGTTTTCCATTTTAAAGTATTTATATAAAATAAGTGTTATACCGTTTTAAGCCCGCATTTCGGCTGGCATCGGAACGGTTAGTACAAATATACAGAAAAATAGTAAACAACATAAATATGGCATTAACAAGATTATCGGAACATTTTACATTGTCTGAATTCATAGAGTCTTCTACTGCGGAAAAACGTAATATAGACAATACACCGAATTCGGAAATAGTAGGAAATATTCAGGAATTAGTAAATGTGATTCTTGAGCCTCTTAGGGTTGCTTGGGGTTCAGGGATAAAAGTGAATTCGGGCTACAGATGTCCTGCATTAAACAAGGCTGTCGGCGGAAGTTCCACATCAGCCCATACAACAGGATGGGCGGCTGATATAAAACCCGCTAATGGTAAAATAGCCGAATTTAAGTCATTCGTGATGAAATGGCTGAAGAATAACAATATGGCTTTTGACCAATATATAAATGAATTCAGCGGAAATTCACAATGGGTACATATCGCTCTTTATAACAGGAACAAACAGCAAAGAAAACAGTATCTTAAATATAAAAACGGAATATATACAAGAATATAAATGAAATATGAGGAGCCAGGAATTAACTTGGCTTCTCATTATTAATGTCCATATCGTCTGAAAACAATTGATGCCTTAATGCAAACTTATTTTCAACGCTTCTATATGTTTCCCCAAAATGTAAAACAACTCTATCATCAGGGTATTCATCATATTCTGATATATCTTCAAAAGCTAAAGATATGATGTCTTCAACGGCATATCTCATTCCATAGCTGTTATTGTTTTGCGCACATTGTAATGGTATATTTGTTTTTAACCTCTTAACTAAACAATAAGTCTGTTTATCTGGTGGTTCTATGTCGCCCTGTGCGGCAAATTCACAATCCCATCCATATCCCCATACAATATCGGGTGTTTTTGAGAAATAGACATCATACTCATACCATTCAATGCTGTTTTCTCCTATAGGATTAACATACACCAGGAAAAGTTCATCCTCGTTCATAATAGTTCAATTCCGAATTTTTTTAATTTAGCAGCCACATCATCATATGATTCACCGAATGAGATTTTCAGTATAAAGGCATCATTAACTTCGATGTAGCAAAGTTTTATTATTCCGTCAATGCAATCTTGGAACGAAAAGCATGGGTTTTCTTGCGCACATTTTATGACGTAAGGCGACAATATCCTTTTAACGGTTGAAATTGTCTTTTCATCGGGTGGTATATCGCCTATAGCGGCGGGACATTGCTCTGCCCAATCTTCACCCCATACAATATCGGGCGTGTCTGAAAAAAAAAGCTCATATTCATACAGACCTTCACTGTTCTGACCAAGTAAGCTTATATATACTAATGATAACGTTTCAGTATTTGCATCCATGTGAAATTTAATTTTCTTTTAGAATTGGAACCTCGTCCCTGTTTTCATACAGATAGGTTTCCGTTATTTCAGTATATATGTTCTGTGACTTATTTTTTTCTTTTACGGTTTTTTCCGTTTCCTCCGCGACATTTCTATCCGTGAAATTTGCAACGTCTGTCATCATGGTGACAGTACCATTCATAAATGATGTCTTTAACGTATAAATTGTCTTCATTTTTCCTTTTCAGTCTTAATAACCGTATTTGAAATTAGTTCTTTTTTTAGGACAATATCCCACACATGTTCATTTTGGGTATCTGAGAACATTTGAAACCATATGTGACATTTTCTTTTTTGCCCGATTCGGCAAATCCTGTCTTGAAATTGCTTTACATCCACGCTTGAGTAGCTGAATGAATTCCATACAAGATTACATGAGTTTATCAATGTAATTCCTACTGAGGCACTGACGTTATTTCCAATAAACACCATACATTCAGGGTCGTTATAGAACCTTTCGATAGCGGCATCCTTTTGTTTGGCCGTTATCTTACCGTTATAAATTACACATTTATTTCCATAATAATCCCTTAAACTATACAATTCGGTATCATAACAGCATGCTATCACGACCTTTTCGCCTTTCGATATAAGGTCGTTAACGAATTTGATAGTGTGTTCGACCATTTGATCAGCAAGATACTTCCTATAAATAGAGCCTTCCAATAGTTCTCTGTTAAGCTCCTTTTCAGGTTCTTCGTTTTTCTTCGCTTCCTCATATTCATCCCAAAGCCTGCTATATTCTTGACGCTGTTCGTATGTAAGCTCGTATCTTAAATCGTGATATATTTTCTCAGGTATCGTACCCAATTCTTCTTTGATGCGCCTCATGTAAATGTGCGAAATTCGCTCCTTCAGTTCATCAAGATGCGTCGCGTCTTTCGCTATTGTCATCATTCGGCAATTTTTCCTGATACGCTCATCAAGCTCCTTCTTTTCCTCATCCGTAAGGGCAAACCAAGTAGTTTTTCCCTTTTGCGCTACATAGGCATCAGATATTAAATTCCGTTTTTCTTTATCTTTTGGGGCGACTATTTCAATGGCCCCACAATAACGTTTCATATAATAGTCATAGTCCTCGGCAACGGAATCATCTAAAAGCTGAAGCAGGCAATATAAGTTTTGCGGGTTATTAGTTATAGGCGTACCTGTAGAAAGATATATTGAATCGGGGTTTCCTCTTTTTATAAGGTCTTTCACTATTTTATATGTATTTGCCGTACTGTTTGAAAGCCTGTGCGCTTCATCGATTACAATAAGTGATTTCCGATTATTAATGTATCTTAGCAACGGGCTTTGGGCGAATGCATCAGATAGCGATTCTTTACCTCTGCTCTTTGGTATTTTATAAAATTCATCAAGAATATCATAGTTTACGATGACGAATCGGTTGTCTTCCCATTTTCCGCGTTCTTTCGCTTCTAACAGCAATTCTTCCTTCTTCTTTCCTGATTTTCCAATAGAATATCCAAGTAAGCCCTCAAGTTCGTCTTTTCTCTTATCGTTGAATGATTCAATGACGGAGACATCTTTTTCATTGCAATACCAAAAAAGTTCTTTTGCCCAATTTGTTTTAAGTGAAGCTGGACAGATAACCACGACAGAATCAAAGTTACCCTCAATTGCTGCAACAGACAAAGAGGTTGTTTTCCCTAAACCTTGGTCATCAGCTAAAATACATTTTTTTCTTGCAAGCAAGAATTTGACAGCTTCCTTTTGATGTTCATATAATTTCCTGTTAGGGTCTTTTCCTGTTGAAAGTCTGTCGTATCTGTCAAAATCCACTTCTAAATTTTTGTAGTCCTTAACCAAGAAATTTTTTAAAATTGCCCTTTTAGGGATGAAACACATTACTGGGTCAACGGATTGACGATATTTTACATAGCAATGATATGTCGAGTTTGTTTCACCTAATAAGGTAACTATCTTTATCTTTTCAGGTAAAAACTCCGTTTTCCAATCAACTTTTTTCTTTTCTGCATACCAATCAACTAACCTTGTTATTTTATTTATCGGTAATGGTTTGAAATTCAGGTTTTTAATTACATATTCTATTTGAAAATCACCCAGTACATCTAAATCATTATTAACAAATACATCTCTTCTTAACATAAGGATGTATGGGTTTCCACCATTGTAGTTTTTCAGTATTTCGTATATTTCATTCTTTTTTTTCAGACTTGCCATTAAATAAAGTTTTTATAAAAATACAAATAAAAAACGGTAACATCAATAAATGCTACCGTTTTACTGTTATATATCTATAAGTTACACCGCCAAATCATCAGGATTTGCATAAATAGTCTGACCCTGTGCATTCGTGTTGGCCATTGCCATCAGTTCATCGGTCTCATTTCTTGCGTATCTGTTAATGATTTCCTGTAACTCATCATTATTCATATTGTTAAACAAGTATTTGAATGTGGTTTTCACCTTGTTTATCTGCTTCTGACGTGTAAGAAGGAAAAGCGGGTTCTTATTTACCCAATATACAGAACGTTTCTTGCCGCCAGCTTCAGTAGCCACACCACAAATATAAGCGACGTTCTGAAGAATGAATGTTTTGTTCGCCATGCCATTCTTGTCTTCCAAGTCAAAATATTTTTTTGCGAGGGCAATTTCATTCGGGTCACTTATTTGTGCCAATTTTGAATCGTGACTGATGGATGGGTTATACAGAAGTTTGCCTAATGACTTTGGAATTGGGTCAATATTTCCGTTTTCATCGACCCCAAAATACACAGGACGTTGCGGCTTGATGTCAGAAAGGAAATTCCTAATTGCCGTGCGGTCATACAGTACCTTTGAATCGGGATTGTCTGGGTCTGTAAAGTATTCCTGACTTTTAGCCGTATAATTACCATTATCATCTTTATCACCAAATGTGAGAATGTCATAGTTTCCTGCGGCTCCGATGGGATAATATCCCGAATTTGACTTTGCCCGTGGCGCACCAAACAGTTTAGACCTTGTATCGTCGCTCATTTGTCCCTTGATGGCATCAAGCTCATTGTATGCGTCACTTGATTTTTTCGCGTAGTCATTGTATGTCTGCCAATGGAGTGTGTAGTTGGTGAGCTTCAGTACATAAGGATAAAGCTTATTCTTCATTGCCTTGATGTCACTATTTGGCTTTTTACGTCCTGTAGGCATATTCCATTCGCTATTGGAAACTTTGTCCATATATTGATCAAACCTTCCGAGATTTCGTGAGTTATCCGTGAATTCACTTCTTGTATCCGACATTGCCTTGTAATAGTCGTCGGTAGGATAGGCAGTATCTGTAGGATAAATCTGAAGGTATCCAAGTTGTACAAACGGCCCTTTATGTATCATATTCTTGGTAAGGAATTCCAAGAAACTGTCAGCAGTGACCCTTGTGGATTCAAGGATGATTTGTGACTCATTAAGCATCGCCGCATTATATGTTTGATGCGTATCCATCCTTTCCATCATGGATACAATCTTTGCGGCTGTAATCTTACTATTATTGTCCATATTGTAATTCTGATTTTTCTTTTCCAAATATACAATAAATAGTTCAAAAGAAGTATTTATTCTTAAAGAGTGTCTGAAAATGAAGATAGACAACAGTACGATAAGAAGGAAAAACCCGATAAACAGAAATAATCTGTTTATGTCTGATGAACAGTTTCATGTGCAAGCAGGGATTGGCATGGAATATGTGAATCATGTCCTTAACCAAACAATTGTATTGTATGAAGTCGATCTTGAAAAGACAAACATGAATGACATATATAAGGAATCGGATTTTGATAATATCATATTCAAAACACCTGTAGAACTTAATGTCATTTATAGATTGGATAAGCACGAGCTAAAGACATATGATAAAACGGCCATAAAGGGGTATTATGCAAAGGTTGGTAAATTTGAATTTACAATCTACAATAAGGAACTTGAAGAAAATGGCTGTGACATAAAAAGAGGCGATTACATAGGACTTCAGGTAAATCCTGAACATATGGAATATTTCATAGTGACTGATGACGGAAGGGTTAATTTTGACAATGCCCATACACTTTGGGGGACTGTACCATATTACAGAACCGTGAAGTGTGCTGTTGTAAGCGATGTAACCGAAACAAAGAACCTGTAATGAGAGCGAATAAAAATTACCTGCAACTTAGAGAGGGCGCAGTAGGAAAGGAGCGCAGGATAGAATTAATGAAGGACATCCTCTCAAATGGTACATTTATTCCGAAAACTGTTGTGTATGATGACATTGACGCAGATTTTAAAAGGTGGGCTGATGAGGAACTGAGGATAATAAGCGACGAGGGAACGGTATTTCCAACAATGACATTATACAGTAACCAACGTTTTTCGGAGTATTCTCAGTCATGGAAATATACGGATTCAAACAATAACCTGCTTTTGAATTTCAAGACGGTCAACAGGGAAAACAATCCACAGTACGGAAAAATACAGTCGGGGCTTTGGAACATTCCAGGCGAAAGGTTTTATACAATGAAAAAAACATTGGCATTGGATGACAACGGCTCCGAGTCATTGTTATTATTAAAAATGAAGCAGCCAGTGGCAGTTGACCTAATGTTTAAGCTCAGTATATTTTCTACGAAATATTCATCATTGAATACTTTCAATACATTGATCAACAAAAAATTTGCCGCAAGACAATGCTATATAAGACCAAACGGTCATTATATGCCGATGACACTTGAAAACATAAGTGATGAATCGGACTACAATATCGATGACAGACAGTTTTATTCACAGACATACAAAATAAAGGTAATGGCATATATTATTACCGAAGATGACTACAGGGTTGAGGAGAGACCTTTCAAGATGAATCTTGGTATTTATAATATGAAGGTCAAGAGAAGCAAGCCTGAGGTGAATATAACAGAATATGATGCAAAATCATTTGAAGGAATTGACCTGAAAATAGAATTTCCAAAGAAATGCTCTACCGTCGAATTTACTATAGATACTGATTTTACAATAACTGATGCCGTCCTTAACAATATAATACCAAATGGTTATACATTAGTTATTAACAATAAGGAGATGGATAATAAATCAGGCTATATAGAAGCATATGACGGCGATAGGTTCGAGGTATCTGTCAAGAAACAGAACGTGCAGAACTTTGCTTCATTGATATTAAGAGGGTATAATCCTAATATAATTTTGAATGAGGATGAGATCGGCAATGTCATTGACCTCAGTGACAAGAAATCAATAGCCGAATATTTTAACTATATAATCAATAACGAATAATAAGATAAGACAATGTTATCAGTATTTAAGACCTCATACACAAATACGGTGAAGTTTCACAATAATGATGTGAGATTTGCCACACCATATGACGGGGATGACAACACATCAGGTTCAAAAAGCCTTAGTGTCATCAATAAGATTAAAAAGGGTGAAACTGTAGACATATACGATTATGATGCAAACAATGAATACATCGGAGAGGTGTTTTCTGACAACACCATTTTCTTGAAGTTCTATGATGGCGAATTCATATTGTACTATGAAGACAAAGACAACAACATCCTTACGGATTCTGACCCTATTGTGCATTTAATGTATGATTTCGGGACACCTACTGGAAGTGATTCCTACAACGAGGATTTCACAGATGAAGTGTACGATTAATGGAAAATTACGCTTTTTATGACCGTGTATTTAATTTTCGGAAAACAAAGGGTATTTATAAGAAAATAATCAAGTAAATAATAGAATAATAAAATATGGGAAAAATTAGAGGTACTCACTCAAGTCCAGGCGTATACACACAGTTTACAGACTTGTCATATGCAGCTAAGAGCTTAGGTATAACAACACTTGGTCTTGTAGGCGAAACAAAGAAAGGGCCTGCCTTTGAGCCAATTCCTATCGCAAATTGGGGGGAATTCACAAGTTACTTTGGTGGAACATCCCCTGAGACTTTCAAGGGAGGAAGCGAATATCCGAAGTATGAATTGCCATATATTGCGAAATCATATCTTTCAGCATCTGACCAACTTTATGTATGCCGCGTGCTTGGTCTTAGCGGATACAACGCTGGCCCTGCTTGGTTAATCACTGCAAGTGGTGATGACGATAGCAAATATATTGTTGCTGTGTTGAGGTCAAGAGGCTCATACTACAAATTCTGGAATGGGGCGAACAATTGCGACGATAAGGAAAAGAAATACGATACACTTATGTTTGACTGTGACAAGCTTGAGATCAAGCCTTATACAGACATTCATAACGAATATGACTGCACTGGTAAGAAAAAGGAGACTGATCCTGACGCACCTGAAACAATCGATGTTACGGCAAACAATTTAGGACGTTTCACACTTATCGCATACAAAGCCACAAGCAAGGCAGAAAATGAAATCGGATATACAAAGATAGGTGAATACCCCGTTTCTTTCAATGCAGGAAGCAAGGACTATATTTACAATGTTCTTGGTTCCGATCCAACAAACGGTACAGCAGCAGTGTTCGTGGAGGAATTCTACGACGTAATGCTTCAGAAGCTTGCAGAAGAGGGAAAGGTTTCAATTATCGATATGAACAAGGGTGTTAATGATGCCCCAGAAGCTAACGGTGTCGTTACTAAAATAAGCGAAACCCGTATTGAAGCCGTCATGAATCCTGTCGCCGATTTTATCAGCATACCTTCAGCAAACCTTACAAGAAAATACCTTGGTCAAAGATACCTTTGTGACGGAAGTACAGCAGGGGATGAAACATATCAGGCTTATGATAAGGATGCCGAGGAAAATAAGTACAAGAATTTGGAGGTCGGTCATATCTATGTAGTAAAGGCTATTACAGAGACAGACGGTTCAAAAACCTATGTATACGTTGATACAGATATAGCAGTAGGCAAGGTTGAATCTGACGAAATGGCTGGATATAACACAGTTAAGGCTGTTAAGGTTATCAGCGGAAATTCATTCTTCCATCTCAATGATGACGATGAACATCCAAATGTTGTTGCGGCAACAAATATGAGCGACTATCATGAAGAGTTCCGTTGCGCGTCTACTCCTTGGATCGTATCAGAAATAAAGGGTGACAGTAAGAATCTTGAGGTCAAAAAACTGTTCAGATTCCATACTATTTCCGATGGTACTAACTCAAACTCACTTGTAAAAATTTCAATTGCCAACATCAAACCCGACGAAGGACGCTTTGATGTGCTTGTAAGAGATTTCAATGATTCAGATACGAATCCTGTTATTCTTGAGTCATTCAAGGGTCTTACAATGATGCCTGGTGATTCAAAGTACATTGGTTTGAAGATCGGTACTCTTGACGGTGCTTATGAGTCTATGTCTAAATTTGTAATGGTTGAGATTATCGACAATGAAATGACACGTAACTGCGTGCCTTGCGGTTTCTTGGGCTATCCTGTAAGGGATTATGCAGCTATTGCAAATGACGATAACCTTATAGCTCCTACTTTTGCATATAATACTACATATTCTGATGAAAAGCCAAAGAGACACTATTTCGGTCTTTCTGACTTGAGAGGTGTTGATGTCGATATGCTCTATTATAAGGGTAAGAATGCCTACACGGACGAATATACGCACGGTTATACAAACCCATTCCACCTTGATTCAACACTTAATCAAGATGTGCTTGGAGAGGGTTCAATGGTAACTATTGACGGAGACATTACAACAAGCGGACTTACTTGGGAGACTGTTTCACCTGTATATGGCGGCGAATACGACGGTTCACCTATTATAGGAACTGAGGAAGATATGGAAGGAACATTGTTTGAAAATGTGAATCTCCGTAAATTCACCGTTTATCCTTACGGCGGCTTCGACGGTTGGGACATTTACAGGAAGAGTCGTACAAATACCGATGAATTCAAGGCTAACAAGTATAAAGGCTCTATCGTAAACGGAGAAGGTCTTACATTCTCGAAGATTCAGGATTACGAGGCATTCGGTCTCGACAAGGATGCAATCACTTCAGACTACTACGCATACCTTGCAGGCGTTAATCAGTTTGAACGTCCTGAACAGTTTGTCATTAACCTGTTCGCTACACCTGGTATTGACTACGTTAATAACAATGCCCTTGTGAATGACGTTCTTGACATGATAGAGGAAAAGAGGGGCGATACGCTTTATGTCGTAACCACTCCTGACAAGCCATTCGGCGCAAGCGATGCAAGACACGAAATGTATTCATCAGCCGATGCAGCAGAGAACCTTGATGATGCAGGAATCGATACATACTACGCTGCAACATACTATCCTTGGGTCAAGTATTTTGACAAGGACAATTCAATTTATGTGAATCTTCCCGCGACAAAGGACGCACTCAGGAATATGGCCAACGTGGACAACAAGAAATTCCCTTGGTATGCTCCAGCAGGTATCGAAAGAGGTAACGTTGAGTGCATCAAGATGCATTTCTTCGCAAAGCTTGAGGATGAGGACAATGTTTATAACGGACGTATCAATCCGCTCAAGACATTCTCGGAGGACGGCGTTAAGATTTGGGGTAACAAGACAATGTACTCAGGTGACACTCCGATGAACCGCGTAAATGTCGTAAGACTTATGCTCTATATGCGCAAGCTTATCGCACAGGCTGCATTGAAGCTTATCTTCGATCAGAACGACGCTACATTGAGGAATGATTTCGAGGGAATCATCAAGCCTATCCTGTCTCAGATCAAGACTGATCGCGGTATCACCGATTACAGGCTTACTACAAGTCAGACCCCTGAACAGATGGATGCACACGAAATTAGTGCAGTGCTTTATGTGAAGCCAACTCCTACTTTGGAATATATCGAGATCAATTTCGTCGTTACTCCACAAGGTGTGCAATTTGATGAAATTTAATAAATTATAGATATTTATTAAAATATTACATAAAGAAAATGGATGCTATTTTCAGCATCCATTTTTTGTTTGTATACAAATTTTTCGGTTAGTCATATAAAAAATAGTGTCATTTATTTTAAATAAGAAAAATAGGGTGTTATTGGTTTTTGCTGCCAAATAACACCCTATTAATTTTTTGAGTTTTCTGTTGTCTGTTAGTATGCGAGAATTGCGTAGTCCATACGAACAGTTGCCGTGATGTCTGCCAATTCATCGTCGGCATAGTCTAGTGAACCAAAGTCACATGACGTAATGAAGCAGTTTTTCATCACCCATTTCTGCATACACACACCTGCTGGGTCGAGCATTTCAAGCTCAAGGTCGCGCTTATATCCAGCTGCATAGCCCTGACGGCCAGTAACTGATTCGGATGCGAGACGGATCCACTCCATAAGAGCTTGTGAAGCAGACGGAGCTATCGGATCACGGAAGGTAAGGTTAATGGCATCCCAAGTATATCTTCCAACAACCCAAGTTGATGTGTTAAGGAACTGTATTTCCTTTTCGTTCTGATTGATTTTTGGTCTTGCTGCCGATTTAAGCATCCACTCAGAGATACCAAGGTCGCTTGGAAAACGCACGACCCATCGGTTCTTTCTCAGCGGTTCGAACTTTAACGGCATATTCATTAAAAGGTCACTCATCGCGTAACATTTTTATTTATTTAATTATTTTTACTCAGATTTTTCTTTAATCTTAATAATAAATAGAAGTATTTGTCTTTTTTCTTACCAAAATAATAATTTTTTGTATATTTACTATGGAATGATTAAAAATAGTTCAAACAATGACAAAAAAGACGGGTTTTGAAGCTTTTTTAGAAAAAGCAAGAAAGGTACATGGAGATAAATACCGATATGATGAAAATACATATGTAAAATCATCGGTTAAAATGAGAATAATATGTCCTGAACATGGTGAGTTTTGGCAAGAGCCTGCCGCACATGTAAGAGGTTATAACTGCCCAAAATGCGCAAATTTAAAAAGGGGGTTAAGAGACACCCTTGAACAGTTTATTGAGAAGGCACGAAAGATACACGGAGATAAATATGACTATTCTAAAGTAGAATACGTAAATCAAATGACTAAGGTGTGTATCATCTGTCCTGAACATGGTGAATTTTGGATGACACCATCAGCCCATGTTAATTGTCAAAAACAAGGATGTCCTAAATGTAAAGGAAAATATAGGACAACCGATAGTTTAATAGAGGAGTTCAAGAGAGTACACGGTGACAAGTATGACTATTCTAAAGTTGTATTCCATAAAATGCATGAAAAAGTATGTATCATTTGTCCGATACACGGTGAATTTTGGATGACACCAAGTAAACACCTATCAAAGAAACAAGGATGCCCTAAATGTGGAATAATTAAAAGATGTGAAAAACATAAAGTTACATTTGAGGAATTTATTGAGAGGGTTAAAAAAACACAAGGAGATAAATACATTTATAATAAAGAGGACTACATAGATTTCAAGCAACCAATGAAAATCGTGTGTCCGAAACACGGTGTATTTTATCAGAGACCATATGATCAATTGAACGGACATGGTTGCCCGCATTGTGCCGTTGTGTTATCTAATGCCGAAAATGAAATCTATGACTTTCTTACATGGCATCTTGGAGAGGATGATGTGGTCAAGAGAGACAGGGAAATATTGGATGGAAGGGAGATTGACATATATATCAAGTCACTAAGGATAGGCATTGAGTATAATGGTCTGAAATGGCATTCAGAGGAATTCGGAAAAGATTCGGTATATCACTTGGAGAAGACTGAAGATGCTTTGAAGAAGGGTGTAAGGATAATTCATATATTCGAGGATGAATTCAATAAGGATAAAGACCTCGTGTTCAATAAGATACTTCATATTATAGGAAAAGACGGAGTTAAAGATAAAATATATGCAAGAAAGTGCGTAGTAAGGGAAATAGAAAAATGGGTAGCACAGGAGTTTCTTGAGAGATACCACATACAGGGATATGGAAAGGGTACTGTGTCATACGGGGCGTACTTCAATGATGAACTGATAGGTGTTATGAGCTTCATCCAAAGAAAAGAGGAGTGGGAATTGGTCAGGTTCGCAACAGACTACAGGTACGTATGCTGTGGTGTGGGTGGAAAACTGTTCAAGCACTTTTTAAGGGAGAAAAGCCCGCTTATTGTAAAGTCGTTTGCTGATAGAAGGTGGACGATGGATGAAGAAAACAATATATACACCAAGTTAGGGTTTGTATTGGATGGTGTGCTGAAACCTGACTACAAATACATAAACAGGAACAATCCAATTAAGAGAGTACATAAATTCAATTTCAGGAAAAAGGGTCTTAATTTCAGATACGGGCTTCCTATGTCAATGACCGAGGCACAGATGGCGGATAAATTGGGATATTGTAAGATATGGGACTGTGGGTTATTGAGATATGTATACAAGAATGGCACTCGTGAATGAACATGAGTGCCATTTTTTAGTTTATTTGCATATATATTCTATTACTTAGGCTGTTCTTCGTCGCTCTTGTCAACGGCCTTGTCTATCATAGTGAAAACCTTCTTGAGGACTTGATATAAAGGTTCTTCTGGAGTATTGCAGAGAGCAATCATGCCTTTCAATGCAATTTCACGGATTTGATTGACGGCATTTGCACCACCTTCTGTTTCCATTGCCTTTTCCTCATCAGTTTTCTCTTCCTCAGGCTGCTGCATCTTTGCGAGGTCTGCTTGCCCTGCGGTCTCTTCGTCATCACCCATTTCAAATTGGGCATTGTCTGCGGCGAATTTATCATCTTCCTCACAGTATGAATCTCCGAATGCTATAGTCTCATTTATCGAGCGTATCTTGTTTGTCATTTCCGTAATCTCATGGAAATCACTTGTAAAATCCTTCTTCATATCCTATTGAATTGAATTTGTTTTATCGTCTTTTTATTGTAATATAGATATAAATACATGAAAAGTCAACTTCTTTTTATTTACTATAAAAGAAATTCACCTATTCTTTATATAAATAGTGCTATGAAGTCAAAAGTTGGCGGTTTCGTATATCTGCTGAAGGATTTTCTGAATGACGGAATGTATAAGATAGGTGTTACACGTGGTGACGTGTCTGAAAGGATAAAAAAACTACAGACGGGAAACTGCGGTGAAATATACCTGTACAAAAAATACTATACCAAATACCCGTTTTTCATTGAAAGAAAACTGCATAACAGGTTTGCACAGAAACGCGGAATAGGAGAGTGGTTCAGGCTATCACCGTCCGATGCAATATTATTCGAGCAATATTGCAAGGATGAGGAAATGCTAATAGAAACAATGAAAGACAATCCGTTCTTTACTAAATATATGAAATAAATTTTTAATAACTATATACTATTAGACCTATAGTTACAAAATGTAAGAAAAATAACAGCCCATAGGCAAGTGGGCGCAAGGACGGTGAGGGTAAAGGCATTGAGCCTCCCTATGAAACGTCAACACGGTAAATCTTTAGACCTTTTGGGGTCAAAAAGTACGTAATTGCCTAAATTTTAATAACAGTAAAATATAACTATGAATAGGGCAGAACAGTTGAATTTGGTGGAAAATGTGCTTTCAACAATGGATGAAAAATGTGCAGGATACCAATCATTGATCAATGAAAGGGACGAAATAATAAGGAAAGCCTCAGAAGAGGAAGAAGCAATGGACAGGTTATTCTATGGCACAACCGATAAGAAAAGGAGTAAAGGAACACAAGAAAAAACCTAAAAAAGTAAACAAAAACAATCCCGTTAACCCTAATAGGGTGAAAGATGACCGTTTATTGAAGGTTAGGAAAAGCACCGTGGTTCAGCAGAAGAAGGATAAGGAGCATCCAGAATACGGCACATCCGAACTTGAGGTGAGATTTGCAAAGAATTTTCTTGACAAACTTGGTGTGGAGTACATTTATCAGTTCAGAATGGCATCTATAGGACGATACCTTGATTTTTATTGTCCGAATGAGAATCTTGCCCTTGAAATCGATGGTGACTATTGGCACGCATACGGGCTTATTTATGAGGAAATGAACCCGACCCAAAAACGGAATCACAGGGTAGATAAAGAAAAAACAAGATGGTGTCTGATGAACGGGATACCATTGATAAGGATTTGGGAACATGACATAAATGGTCATCCTGAATCGGTGATGAAGATGTTAAAGGAAAAGTTAGGACGGGCAAGGGAAGACAAGGAAAAGAAAGATAAGAAAAAACAAAGGCATTAATAGAGATGTTATGTAAGATACTTATTCCCATTATCGATATGGGAGAACTGAAATATGATGAAAACTTTGAAAGGAATATCATAGGACGTTTTGGCTCGAATGATGAGGAGGAAATGTATGAAAAGGGAAATGATACCGTCATTTCCAATATGTATTCACGCAGAAGCTATGATGATAACTACGTTGCTCATGATGTAAGGCAGAATATTAAGGTAAGTGAATGCGAATGTTTTATCACAGATTCCGACGGAAATGATATTAGTGGTGAATGGATTGATAATATTGTGGAAAGCGGAAAGATGTCCATAATGAGGATAAACATCAATCCGAACACGATAGATTCAGATTGTGAGTCTGAATTGAAATTTTGGCTTGATGACAGCAATAAACTCCTAAACGATAAAGAGATAGACAATAGGACAAAGATAAAACATTTACCGAAGAGGGATATGTACCTTGTAATGGACAATATAAAATACATGATACACGGATGCAAGATGTTCGGTATGTACAAGGTGGAGAATGCACCGTTCTATTTTGCCACATTGATAGAAAGAATAAGTTTGTAAAATAAAAATATTGGAATATGGCTAAAAACAGCACTAATGTTAATAATCTTGGATTAAGTCCTGAGGAAGCCGAAAGCGAAAAGGCGTTGCTCAGAGCCTCTTATGCCATGTATGAACAAACAAAACAAGAAACGGAGAAAGTAAGGAAGACCGCCGTTGACAAAAACGGAAAGAGAAAGTATTCGGATAAAAGTCTTGTAGACACAATGAGGCTTATTGAAAATATGGAAGGCGACATTGTGAAGAAATATCTTCTCCTTGGTGGTACTGAAGAAGAATTGAAGGAGAGTATCAAGAATAAACGGAAAAAGGGAAGTGCGGATAGGAAAAAGTTACTTGAGGAGATATTGAAAAAGGAACTGAGACGACAAGAGATTCTTGAACAAAAAGGTATCACGGAAGAAGAATTGGAGGGTGAGCCTAAGACAGAAGTAGAGAATCCGTCAATTCCTGATGATGGTTTTCCTGTTTTCGATGGCAGTGAGCCTCAAATAGTACCCGATGAGGAGAATTCCACATCCAATGATGAAAATGAGCCTGAAGAGCCTGAAAACGACGAAAAAGAGACAGATTATTCAACTATACAGATAGATGTCACGAAAGCAAAGGGCAATAATATCAAATACGATGTAATTCCATTGCCGTCAAAGGGAGAAGCATATAAGAACAAAATGTCAAAGATACCAGTAGCTTATCTTACAGCCTATGATGAGAATTTGATTGTATCACCAAACCTTTACAAAGACGGTACATTTTTGGATTATATGTTGAAGACGAAGATAATGACAGACGCTATCAATTCTGATGATTTGTTGCCAGGCGACAGGGATGCTATCATACTTTGGTTGCGTGCAAGCGGATATGGGCCTGAATACCCTGTTTCTGCCGTTGACAATGAGACAGGGCAAAGATTTGAGACCGTAGTTGATCTTACGAAGATAAAATTCAAGAAATTCAAACTGAAGGGCGATGCAAACGGACATTTCAGTTTTACATTGCCATTCTCCAAGGATAAAATTAAGTTCAAATTCCTTTCCTATAAGGATAACAAGGCACTTGAAAAATTGGATGAGCAGGAGAATATAAAGCTCAAGAAGACAAAGCTTAACGATATTAACGAGGATTTGAAGTCATTTATTGAAAACGATGACACGACAGACAGGGCGTTGAGGGTGAAGCTTACTGAAGCCACGAAAGCCATAAATGAATATGCCGAATCGTTAAATGCGGATGATGATGCATTGTTTAGCCATTCCGTTACAAACAAACTATCAGCTTCTATCGTATCTGTTAATAATGTTACTGACAGAAAATATATTGATGAGTATGTAATGTTCATGAACGTAAAGGATTCTTCCGCATTAAGGAAGTACATTACGGAAAATGAGCCTGGAATCGACTTTAATGTTACTGTAGAGAAACCTGCGAGTATCGGAGGAGGCTCGCTTACCATGTTTCTCACACTTGACCAATTTATTTTTCTCAATATTGCCTGATAACTACGAGGAAGCATTCTGGGAGGAAATATGGGGTTGTGTAAACTACATTAAAATACCATATGAAACCGTAATGAATATGCCTGTAAGGGAAAGGAAAATTTGGATTCAAAGGCATAACTTGGAACAGCAAAGACTTAGGGACAATGATTCTTCAGGAAACGGAAGGACATCGGAAATGAGTGGAGAGGCATTGAACAGGTATGCATCATTGGAACAGAAAAAGGCAGAAAATGGTGTGTTTAACCAATAGTATTGTCTTATTGACAAGATAAAGCCCGCTAATTGATAGCGGGTTTTTTATTTGAGACTATTTATAGGAAAATTATAGCATCTAAATGAAAAGAGATAGTAATGGTAATCTCGTGCTTGAAAATAGCGATATACAAGAATTAAGAAAAATATTTTCATCATTCAGTGAATCTGTAGATAAATTAGCGTCTATACATGGTTATGTAGGTGATTTAGGTACGACACCCATGTTCAGCCAAGAAAAAGCTGATATGGATGCCGATATTAGTGATGCCGAAAAAGAATACGATCAAATTTCAAAGAGGTTAGAGTTTCTTCAGCAAGAAAACGATTTATACGACAAATTATCTGATAAATATGACGAATTGTATGATAAAGACAATGAAAGAAACGATATATCAAATCAGATTCTAGACGCTCAGAGGGCATTAAATGATGCCATAATGAATGGTGATGACATTGCAGAACAAAGAGCAAGAAACGAGTTAGCACGTCTTGATGAAAAGGCGGCAAAATTAGATGCTGAAAAGGAAAAACTTGAGGGTGAAAGAAAAGAACTTGAAAAAATCCGTGATATAATTGATGAAATCAAGGGTGAAGGACATACTATAGATTCTTTAGAGGAAGATAGGATGTCTAAAATGCTTGAAATCAAGACATTACGAGCTGAAGAACATAAATTGACACAGGCCATAAATAAAGAATTGGCTTATCAGAATAAAAAATTAGAAGAAGGTGTAAGACTAACTGAAAGAATGAATCATTACCTTGATCAGAGGGTAATGAATACAGCACGCTTCACTAATGGTATTTCTGAAATCAAGAAGGGTTTTACGGAGATTCTTGGTATTGTCAAGGATATTAATAAGCCTTGGGGAGACCTTGACCAACAAGCCGCCGATTATGCAAAACATATAGGTTTGTCACAACGTCAGTTTGAGAGAATGCGCGGTGACATTCTTAGATTTGCTACAAGTAACAACATCGAAGGCAAATATAATGTCAATGCGAAAGAGCTTATCCAATTGCAGGAAAGGTACAATGCAACTATAGGCAGACGTACCGATATGACCAAGGACGAGCTTGAAACAATGGCTGCAATGAAGACGATGGTTGGCGATGAAGCCGCTAATCAGTTTGCTACTTCATTGGAAAATTTCGGTCTTAACCCTGATGAGGTTGGAGAAAGAGTTGGAGAAATGTTCAAGGAAGCCAATAAAGAAGGTGTTTCTTTTGAAAAATATTCCAAAAATTTCCTTAACAATATAAAACTTGCACAGAATTATACATTTGAACGAGGTTTGCACAGCCTGAAGGAAATGGCAAAGCGTTCAACGGAGATAAAACTTGATATGCAACAAGTGGCTCGATTCGCAGATAAGGTTTCTACCTTAGAGGGTGCGATGAAATCAGGCGCACAGTTATCCGTGTTAGGTGGTTCATTTAACCAGTTCTCCGATCCATTGAGAATGCTTTATTACGGACTCAATGACATCCAAGGGCTTGAAAAGAACTTGGAGGGTATGTTTGGAAACATGGCTAAATTTAACAAAGATACTGGTCAGCTTGAGGTAAGTGCATTCAATCGTCAAAGGATAAGAGCCGCTGCCGAGGCCACAGGAATGGATTATACTGGTCTTATGGAATCCATCTTTGCACAAGGACGAAGAAAGGTAATAGAGCCTACTGTGAGCGGAAAGGGATGGAGTGAGGAACAGAAGAATGCCGTACTTAATTTGGCACAACTTGATGAAAGAGGTAATGCTTATGTCAATCTTAATGGTGTTAAGAGAGATGTTTCAACACTTACACAAGAAGATGTAAATGTTCTTACAAAGACAAGCATTAAGGATTCAGACAATATCAAGACCATTACTCAAACGCTTCTTGGGTACAATGAGAAAATGGAAGCTATTCAGAAAGCTCGTGATGACCAAATGGCAAGGCTTTCTGAAATTACGGGCATCGGTAATTTTATTAAGGGGACGCTTGGGGTAATCGCAGGTTACGCCGCCACATTAGCCGTAATAAATTTTGGCGTTAGGTCTATCCAAGCATTACTTGCAACTGGTGGCATGCTAAATGGCGGATATAACGCAATGACTTCATTTGGTAAAAAAGGTGCGGTACAAATGTCTCCTAATCCCGCAATGCCTCGTGGAGATGCTGTTGGTGGAAGAATAAATGTAGGTGGTGGTTCAAGAGGTTATGCCGTAAATGCCGCTAATGTTGCTGCCGCAAGAGGTGGCGGTCAATTTAGACAATTCAGAGCAGCATATAATGCCTCTCGTTATCAAGGAGGCTCTGGCAGAATCGGCGCATTCGGAAATGCAATGAGAGCATCAGGAATGGGAATGGGTGTAGGTATGCTTGCAAGTGTTGGTGCAGGTATAGGAGGTGATATGCTCAGATCTAATGCTTCACAGCATATGGATAGAGGTGATTTCTCAGGTGCTGTCAGAAATCGTTATGTTGGAGGAAGTATTCTTGAAGGTGCAGGAATGGGCGCTGGAATGGGAATGATGTTTGGCCCGTGGGGTGCTTTGGCAGGTGCTGTTATCGGTGGTGCTATAGGTGGATTTAAAGCTAGTAGCAACTTTAAGGATCAAAAATATAGAAATGAAATTCTTAATAAATCGGGTGGTGCGCTTGCTTTGAGGGGTGATTATACTAATTCTGAACTTAAATCAATAGCAAATGGTGGAAAGGCCGTAATAGCAGGTAATAACGAGTTAGCAAGAAAAATATATGAACAAGAAGGCTTGTCTCTTGCTGATATACCCCCATTTAAAGAAGGTGGTGTTGTAAATGGTATAGGTACTGAAACAAGTGATTCTAATTTGGCACTGTTATCTAAGAATGAATATATCGTACCAGCCGATAAAGTTAAAGTACCTGAAAACTTTAAGATATTAGAAAGTATGAGAGATGGCGGACGATTAGTTCCACACTTCATTGAGGATGATTCTGCCATTGTTGATATACATAACGGAAATAATACATCACAGATTTTTGACAGTACAAGCAATACCATAAGCAATGTTAGCATTACTAATAGGAATCAACATATTGATCAAACCACAAAACCGACACCTCGATATAAAAATGGTGGTTTGAATAGACAAAACGTAAATTCTAACATTACAAGCTATTTCAATAGGAATGTTGGAGGTAATTACAACATTCCATCATTCAGGCAGAGTGATGTAGTGAACAATATAACCGTTACACCAAGGGGTAATGAAAATAATGATCAACATGTAAATGGAAATCTGCCTGCAATACCTAAATTTAGGGATGGTGGTCTTAATAATCCTGTTGCAAAACCTGTTATTACAGGTCAAATTCCTGTAAATCAAAGGTTTATGGAAAATCCGTTCATTCCATCATTCAGGCAGAGTGATGTAGTGAACAATATAACCGTTACACCAAGGGGTAATGAAATGAATATCACGCACGTTGATCAACCATTTAATGCTGTTGGTGTTAATAGGGAGGACATCGGCCCGTCAAGAGTCGATATATCACCTATTAATGTTACAGGAACAATTAAATTGGATTTAGGGGCATATTCAAAGGAAATTGATGCTAAGAAATTACTCGATAATCCATTATTCATTGAAAAGATAACCAATGAAGTGATGAAAAAGTTCAATGTAAAGACACATATGAGCTACGACAAGAACAGTCACTACAAGAAATTCTAATTGTTGAAGATATTTTTGTAACTTTTAACAGTTAATTTTTCATGTAGATCTAGGATATTAACATGATAACATGAATATTTTATTTAATATATAAAAAAATAATATATATTATTCATGTTATATAGCTTCTAGCTAGTACATGTTATTATATATAAAAATTATTTTATTCTAGTTTAGATAATATCTAGATAACATGGGCACTCAGAAAAGAAAAAGGAATGTAAATGATAGAAGTATCTCAAATATCAAGAAAGTAGATGGCGTTTTGAAAAAAAATACCGATATACGTAACAAATTGATCATTTTGAAGGATACATATGCTCAATACAAGAATGATATATACCCATTAATGGGGCAATATTATCAAATTCAGACCAAGGATGTAAAGTCAATGACAGATAACCTTGGTCTATTGGCATATACATATGGAGATAAACCCGATTATGAAGTTACCTCAAGACATAAGAATTTCTATTATTACGCAAATGGAGAACAAGAGAGACCTTTTTCTGTGAATGACAGCTTTAGTGCCAATATGCAGCGATGGGGAGGTAGTTTTGAAGACTACCGTTTGTATATTGATAATCTTTTTGCTTCGAATCAGTCCAATGCATTTACTTTTATCAACGGTATAATGGCTAATGTAAAGACTGAATACGCATTAAGAGAGACTGAGGTAGGTGTAGTTAAAGATTTACGTGTAGCAGAAGCATTAAATGGTGAAATTACAACAAATCCTGATGGCTATAAGAGAGGATTCACTAATTTAGGTAATTGGGTTCTTAATGGTATCAATTCAGCTACTAAAGGTAGTATCAGTGGACAGCAAGCACTTGTTTCGGAAGCTTCTGACACGAGATTAGGCATCATTACCAGCCAATTATATTCTCAGGCATTATATAACGGTGCTAAGTTCAATTCGACAAGGGGAAGAGATAAAATAAGTTCAGGGCATCCCTATATAACTCCTACGTTATTCGGTTTGTATGGTAATAATTTACAAACCATATTCAGACTGAGTGATATTTTAAGGATTGATCAGCGTACAGGACGTACAAGAGATGAATTAGGTATTGATACTAAGATAATTCATTTAGAAGATATTATTACATCTGACAATGATGGTGTGATTGGCTTGGATTATGAAAAAGCATACGATGCCTTTGGTTCAACAAGTACGATACCTACGGTCATTGAACAAATAGAAAACCAAGCTGAAGGAGTATATAATACACTTTATTCTGAGTTTGATGATAAAAGATTAAACGTAGCACATTCAACATATCATCCTGGTAAAATATATAGCACATATGACAGGGAAAAAGCTAATTATCGTGAAAATGGTAAGAGTGGTAGTGTTGCTGCGAGAGTTACCCATGAAATATATGATGACTCTAATCAAGATAACGAGTCATTTAAGGGTTATATAGACGCTTTAAGTGGTGAATTTGATACTTATACCGCTGTTAATAAAGCGTATAATCGTTTAATTAACAAAACAGATAGACTATTTATGTCCCATAAGTTAAAAACGATGGTGGGGCGTTATTACACAGGTGTTGACAGGGAGATAGAAAACAATACAATAGATACTCAATGGCATGATGTGTTTGGTAGGGGAAAAGGACGTACATTATTGACATTAAAAGCACAGGATAATCCGAATGAAAGTACCACTTCCGCATACCAGAATCCGTATTGTAGAGCGTGGACGTATCATCGCCAATATTCAAGATATAGAGATGCCATAAGACCATTTACGGGATTAAGTGGTGATACTGTCGTCGTAAAAGACATACGTGACGATGAATTGGTGAAAAAATATAGGGCGAGAGTTACTGATGGGAATGGAGGATATATTGATTCAGAAGGCGGAGCGCAATATCTGATAAAAAACAGTGTACTCCAAAAAAATGGAATGACCAAGATCACTCCATATAGTGCAGAAAACGAGGATATTAAAAGATGTATGTTCTCGATTGAAAATTTAGCATGGAAAGATTATTCTAGAAAAGGGAATAGCCTATCAAGCGAACAAATAGGGCCAAACCAAGGAAGAATAATGTGGTTTCCACCATATGACCTTGATTTTCAAGAAAATGTAACAGTAGATTGGTCTGCTAATTCATTTATTGGGCGTGGTGAAAAGGTTTACACATATTCTAATACTGATAGGACGGGGCAATTAAGTTTTACGTTGCTTATAGACCATCCATCAGTCATCAATGCTGTCGATGAGAAAGACAAACAAAGTCAGAATGGTACTATAGATGATGATATACTTCGTTTTTATGCTGGATGCCAACCACTTATAGTTAAAGATGATGTACAAGATGAGAATGGAGATGATCAAAATCCCATCAGACTAATACAAGAAATACCTGGTGACGGAAAAGAAATAAAATTTGCTGTATTTTTCCCGAATAATTATTCAGGAAACAGAAATTATATAGGTGATGAAAGAGTTCAGCAGAGTCAATGGGAAACTAAAGGATACCTTGATGATGATTGGTGGAAATATCTGTTATTTGGTAAAAATCTGACCGTACCTTCTGATGGCTCAGAATATTGTGGCTATGAAATGTCGGCAAATGGTATAAGTAGTGTCGATGGAGAAAATTTTAATTGGGCGAGAAACTATGGCACTAAAGGTTCTGGAAATTGGTATTATGGAACAGAACTTTCAGAAACGGAAAAAATACAAAAACCGTATAGAAAGTTTTATTATCGTGTAGATATGGATTTAAGACAGCCTGGACTTATCCAATCAAGTTATACTGACACATCATCATACTATATGAATAGTAAATTGGACAAGCCAAGTACAGAATACGGGGCTACATATACATTTGCCGAGGTATTTGCCGCTATATTTAACAGTCAGCTCAGTGATGGCGAGAAAAACTTTATAAAAGGTATCAATTCTGACAGTGAGGGGAAAATAACGGAGTTGAGTGATCTATTCTCTAACGGACAAGTATCTTCCATAAAAGTAGATGGTGTTGCGACAAATCAAGATAACAAAAATACTGATAAGTTGGCTAATAGACGTGCGAAATGTGTAGGTTCTACATTGAAAGAGGCGTTGAATTTTAGCGGTAATGTTGAATTTGGTACAAAAGAGTCAAGTGTGTCAGAGGATAATATGGAAATTAATACACCTGACCCAAAATTGCAGCGTTGTGCAATAGTGACTATTGTATTAAATAATCCAACTGTTTCAAATGCTGGAAATATTGATGACGAACAAGCAACTAATAGCGATGTAAATGATGGTAATCAAAATGCCGACGGTTCCATGATTACAAGTATGGACTCACAGGGAAATCAGGTTACGTATTTAAGAACTTTGAATGTACGTGCTGATGCAAATGATGAAATGTCTAAGATACGCTATGCCAATGAATATCAATTTTTCAAAGAACTTGATGTGAATGACCCTGTTTTGTATAAGAGTATCAAGGATAAATATAGGTATTTTGACCCAGCGTTCCACTCAATGACCCCTGAAGGTTTTAACGAAAGGCTTAATTTCTTGCACCAATGTACAAGACAAGGACATACTGTATCGGCATCTGATTTGTCTGATTACGCGAATACAGCCCCTACAGCAGGAAACCTGTCATTTGGGCGTATGCCTGTATGTGTGCTTAGAATAGGTGATTTTATCTATTCAAGGATTATAATACAATCGATGAATATAACCTATTCAAGCGATGGTATGCAATGGGATTTGAATCCTGAAGGTATTGGCGTGCAACCTATGTATGCGAATGTGAGTATGGGTATCGTTTTGCTTGGCGGTCAGGCTCTCAATATGCCTATTAATAGGTTACAGAATGCTCAGACATTTGATTATTATGCAAATTCAGGCGTATACGATAACAGGTCTGATAGAGTTGAAATAGATAATGGAACAGGAAAACTTATCTACAAGAAATTATATACTCCATCTAAATAAATGAAAGGTTTGCAATTATGGCATATAACAGATATACGAAGCTAATAAGGAACGGTTCAATGAAGAAAGTACCAAAAATAGACATACCGTTCAAGTCGAGTGATATGTATGTAACATATAAAAAGGGTTTTACGCGGTTGGACAATGTGTCGTTTGACATATATGGAGACCCTAATTATGATTGGCTTATACTAATGGCCAATAACGATGTTGCGTCCTTGGAATTTGAGATACCTGACGGATACGACATAAGAGTGCCGTATCCGTTACAACAGACTTTGGAGGAGTATAATAAGAGGATTGATTATTACGACAGTTTATATACTATTGATTAATGGCTAATGTAACGAAGACAAATGGCAGGCTTTTGTATATAGAGCCTAATGATTTGGTGGCACTTGAGGGCGTACATAGTTTTAACGGAAGTGCCGTGACAGATTCAAATCACCATGTTGATGGGCATTTTTGGAATCCTGAGGATTTAAATATGTCTGTTGACCTACAGGTCATCATGCCTAATAGGGAAGATTGTGGGCAACACAGTTTCAATGAAATATTCACTGTTGAGATAACAAATGATAATAGTACGGCACTTGGACGTTATATTTCGTTCATGCAGGGTTCGGATATTGAAGGTAAAAACCATAACGATGAGGTCACTACAATTAGTAATGACCTCACAACGTCATATTTGAATGCAAGTTATCAGGAGATGTATCGAGACAAGAAAAGTGATAAGGAAAGTCTTGGTATAGAATCCGTTGATATTACATTTGATTCACATTTTTATCCTCAGGTTAACATTAAGTTTATTGACGTAAGGGGATATTCGCTCATGATGCCTACTGATATGGCTTATATAGCCGATCAGAAAGCAAGGAAAAATATAAGTGATAATGTTGCGGGTCAATTTGCTACAGGTTACAATAATTTTTTCAGGGCATTGTTTCGTTTTCCTTATCCAAGATTTTTGCTTACCATAAAAGGCTATTATGGAAATAGTATCACATTTATTCTTGCTGTAAATGAATTTAAAAATAACTTTAATTCAGAGACAGGGAATTTTGAGGTTACTGTGTCGTTTATTGGATATATGTATGGGCTTTATACGGATGTTCCTCTTAATTTCCTTATCTGTGCGCCTTATTATGGAATGAACCTTGAGACAGAAAAGGAACATTGGGCAGAGTGGGATGATGCCGATTATAAATTTGATAATGGAAGTGGAGGAGAAGGAAACAGGATATGTACTTTTATTGAATATTTGGAAAGATGCGACAAACTTAACAAAAAGAAAGATGAGTTTAAAAGCGGGGAGACCGAGGATACCACGTTTAATGATGGTATAAAATGGCAAAACGAAATTAACACTTTAAATGGTATTGTGGAAGTTTTGTCAAATTTTACAAAAAGTATAAAAAATGGAAATCACGATGTTAAGGTATTAACAGAAATAGAAGGCGGACATATCATTGGATTGTTATGTCTTGGTGAGACAAAAGAAACGGAGATAGTATATGATAAAGACTATTGGAAGGAGTTTGTTGATAAATATGAGGAATATGAAAGTAATGCCGAGACAAAACTAAACGCCGTTTTTCCACAAATATTTTTAAACGACGGTTCTTTACGAAAGGATGTTACACTTAAAACTAATTGTGATGGTTTCTATGATAAAAATGGAAACGAATACGTTGAAAGAGCGAATAGAACTTGCCCAGAAACATCGAATTTAACATCTTTAAATGGGCTGAGTGATAATTTTCCGTCAATTTACGGAAGTCTTGTTGAACACCCAAATAGAAATTGGTTTAGTCGTTTAATGCTGTTTAGTGATGTTCATAAAAAAATAAATAATAGGATTTCAGACCTTAACATGAGAATATCATCTAAGGCTACTGAAAACACTAAATATATGAACGATGCTTGTGTTGCAGCACTTGGTTTTATTCCAACAATAAATAACTATTTTAGGATGCTTTTTGCCCATATGGATTGCTTCATGAGGGGATTCTACGGTAAATTGAAGGAGATAAAAAGCTCGAACAGAAAACTAAGTAGTTTTGGAATTAGCCGTGAAATGACAGACCTTAACGCTTATGCTACTAATGATAGTTTTGTCCCCCCATTTGCTGCTTTTTTTAAACAAGAAGACAATAAGCGAGTAGAGGTTTATCCTGGATCAATTCCTGAGTTGAAGAATATGCCTGAAGTGGAATACGTGGAAAAATTATTGTCAGGCGCTTTAGCGGCTAAAAGTAAAGCAAAGGAATATATAGCGAATGGACTTAATGATAAAAATTATAATGATGAAGCCAAAACCGTAAACAATAGCGGTTTTAATATGTTGGCTCTTACTGATGTACTTCATGACGGCGTTAATCCGTATTCTTATTTTACGACAAGTCCAAATGAAGATGACATGTTTGGCGAATTGCTTTATTTTTATACTTGCCGCTATTTGATTTCAAGGTATCAATGTGGGGACGATATGGATAGTATAGGCATAAATGAAGCGGCTAATTATACTAGTCTACATAAAAATGTACCAAGTAAAAAATTTAAAGAACATTTATTAAGGGCAAAAGAAAATGATCTTAATATATTAGAAGATTTAAAGAATTACTATGGTAAGCAACAAACAGAAAGTCTTGCGTCGGTTATAGAAATAGGTAATAGTGGGGTTACATCTTCTGAAATAAATACGGCCATATACTTTACAAGTGATAAAAAGGGTTCTGCTATATATTATAAAGATAAGGAGAGTTCAGATAAATTGTTGCGAGTATTTGGTTATGACAGGTATGAAGATATTCAACGATGGAAAAAGTCTGCTGATGAAAGTGGTGAAAAGCTTTCTGAGAGAATAAAGTTAGACACAAATGAATTTAGCACACAGGTAAATTCGGCTTTGGCTAATAATGAGTTTAAAGACCCAGAATCTGAAGACGATGATATTTTGAGAGTGGTTAATTTCAAAAAGAGGTTTATACATAGACATTTTTCAAGTTATGGAAGAATGATAAATGGTAATAATGGGTATAATTTATCACTATTTGTCTATGATTTAATGGAAACTTTAATATGGGATTATCCAAGCAATCTTCTGAGTGGACGTGGGAATAATCGCCATGAATTTATATGGAGAACGACTAGAAGTGACGCATTTAAAAATTTGTTTAGATATATAGGTGAAATATCAAATAAAACAAGTATTACATGCATAAGTCCATTGACATTAATGTTTATTCATTCTTATCTTAGTGGCTATTATGATGATACAAGCCATTATTATTACTATTACGGAGATTCGAGCAGAGGCTTTCAAAAAGATTTTAAAGAATGTACGGATAATTTGAGTACAATAATAAAAGAAGAAGCGAAAAAAGTTTTTGATAAATTCTTAGCATCTAATGAGTGGAGAACGATAAGTAACTATCTAAAAAATATTATAATCGATAATGGGTCTCCATCTGAAGATGTTGACAATCATAATTCTGTTGCTTTGAGGGAAATGTTGTATGATGGCATTTTTAGTAATATTCATAAAAAATATTTTTATGAAATAAAAGATGAAAATAATGGAGACAGTATTTCAATGCCATTAAGCGAGTATGTCGCTTTTGTAAACGCATTGTCTAACGTTTATGGGGATCAGAAAAGTCTTGAAGAGGCAGCAGAAAATAATGTAGACGAGACAGATATTACGGAAAATTATAAGCTTGAGGCATATAATGCTTTGAAAAATTTGTATGATAAATGGATTAATTCATATTCCGTAAGTGATTTTGAACTAAGGACACCTATTGATGATTTTGACGTGAAAACAAGCCGTTATGTGAATGATCAATTGCATTATGGCTCGAATAATGGACATCGTGGAATAAAAGAATATGATAATTTTGTGTTTATTGATTCTTTTTATAACGATATATCATCAAGGTTTAAAATAAATCCCGATACCATATATAAGCTTATCGCTGATCAATTGGACAACAAATCCAATTACAGCGTATATGAGTTTATGGCCGATGTCTGTCAGAAAAATAGACTCCTTTTCTTGGCGTTGCCTGTATTGAATAATTTCTATAGTAAGAATGGACTTGAGAATATATTTCGACCTCAGATAGAGAATACGATGAAACGAGGGTTCGGTTCGACCTATGTTTGTATGTATACATATGAGGTATCACATGTGCTTGAGGACGAATCTCAAACGAGTATGTGTGACGATGGTATAACTGACTTGAACGACATTGCGAGTAATGCGGCTCCTACAACGATAGCTAACTTGTTCAACAAGAGCCAAAGCGGTATGCCATTGACAATACCCGCATTCGGTGTGACGTATGCAAGACAGAATCAACAATATTTTAAGAATATCAACGTCAATATGGATAATCCACGTGTTACGGACTATTCTATTGCAAACTTGTTTGAGCTTGCTAACTGGAAAAATGATGGTACATTGGAAAAACCATATACGATAGCAAATGATGTGTATTCTATATATGCGAACAGATCATACAATTGTTCTGTTGAAATGCTTGGATGTGCGAATATAATGCCTCTAATGTATTTTCAATTGAATAATATACCTATGTTTAGGGGGGCATATATCATTACCAATGTTGAGCATCATATTAGAGCAGGTAATTTCAGTACATTGTTTACGGGTGTGAGGGTTTCAAGGAATCAGTTAGCTTTCAATGATGATATTTTCAATATCAGGAGAGTAGTAGGAACTACTACAAATATGGATGGTGGTTTAGAGGTGTATAATCCTGTGGCTTCTGCTGTTGATTGTAGCGATTTTGACCCATCTAAAGCGGTTGAGTTAATGATGGGTACATTATGCAATAGAGACGGTACAAAATGTGCCTATCCAAGTCCTTATGTGACAAGTTCAAGCGGACATTGGTGTGCAACTGCCGTTTCAAAATACATTTCAGTTGCATTAGGTTATGATAAGGATAGATGCCGAATTGGAAACGGAGTTCAAGCATCAGGATATGTAGATAGTGAGCAAGGAGTAAGAAAATATAATTTTGAACTTATTCCATCTTCTGAAAGTAGTGAATACACAATTCCAGCGGGATGGACACGTGCGCAGAGACAGCAATGGACGAGAGAAAACGCATTGCCTGGTGATGTTGCTTGTATGTACGATGGAAATTATAGCTATAAAGCATTGAAAGGTTATAAAAACGGCCAGGCTCAGTATGCATATGGGCATGTATGTATGTATAGTGGTGATAAATGGGTGAGTGATTTTGGGCAATCTGATATGTATGTATATAACACAAGCGACCCAGATAGGAAGAATTTGAAGCCGATTTACATATTAAGACATAAAAATTGCCATAAGAAGACAGTTCAAACAATGCAAGCAAGTGGTAATTACCATTTATGTGAAGCTTTAAACTATCCAAGAAATAGTGGAAAAACACCACATTCACCGTTTAGAATATTTAACATAACACGTTCAAGCGAGTGGGATAAGTGGAATGGATATGGTATAAACATCACCCCAAAGAGTAATTTCACGGATTATCATAATCGTCGTTTTACAACTCATACGGATGCCGTTAGCGCGTGCAAATTATTCATCCTTTATATTAAGGAAAAATATTTTGATGTTGGTAGGAATACTCCGAAAACAATTATATACAAGTATTGTCCACCTGATGCCGATGAAAATAAGAATAACCAATGGTGTCACTATATCCCAAGCCTTTGTTCATTTTTAACAAAGAACAATGCGGCTCATAAGACGTATGATGAAAATACAGTAATATCTTGGGATAAAGAGAATATTTGTTTATTGGGCGAAATAATGGCTCGTATTGAACAAGGCATCAATGTCAAGGCATATATGCCTTCAGCGTGGGATGGTATATACAATACATAAAATAATTTGTATATTTGTATTGTAGAATATCTTAAACGGTAAATTTGAATGTATATAGGGCGAATCATAACAAATATGAGAAAAGTTGATACTATCGATTTTGTTGAGAAAACCAGCAAGACCGATAGTATTGACACCTCAATACCTACCCTAATAATTGGCAAGGAATTAGCCGAGTCAGTGTGTGGTAAAGAGAATGTTCATGTTTTGGACAAAAAAATAGGCAAAAATCTTTATTGGACTTATACAAAACTTGAAAAACGTAATGAGTTTGAAAAGGATTTGTTAACATTCAATGAATTGGTCGTTTCCAAATTAAGTAATTCAGTAAAATATACGTTTATTAATATATTTTGTGAGTCGTTGGCAAGAATCAAGTCTATTATTGGGTTTATAAGGAATGATTCCGATAAAATATTCTATTTGACTGATAGGCACATATATCTGTATTATGAAGGAAACGTGATAGGGTTTTCTTTAGACTATACAAGATATATTGGAATTAAGGATGATAAGATTAGGAGCCTGATCAAAGAAGGGAAAAACAATATCATATTAGATAATGATAACTTTATTTCATATAAAATGAAAATGTTTATACCATCGTGTAACATATTGGTTCCATATCTCTATTTTTTGAAGAACAAATGAAGTTTTTTCCATATAAGCTGTATTTATAAAGAAAGTAAAAGTTTAACACAATTATGTTTATAAACAAGAAAAGCCCTAATTTAAGAAGGGTGCTTCCGAGAGTAGGTAAGGTAACGGTGACTGAAAAACCGTCATCAACACCTCAAATAGTTGAAACGGTTTCTAAACCGCAAACAGTGGAAGTGGTAAAGAAAACCGCAAATAGCGGAAAGCATAAGAAGGCTAATAACAATAATATTGTTTCCGAGCCTGTATTGGCGGATCCAGTCGCCGTAAATGGTGAGGAAACTAAGGAAGAAACCGTGTAAGTGTTATGGGTTTTAATAATAGCAACGATATGGCACGAGCAAACTCAATCATCAATTCGCTAGATGAGAGTAATGTTCGCGTTAAGAGAATCAAGAGGGACAATGGTCTTATAGAGCGTACTAATAAGGACGATGAAAAAATAATCTTGGCTGAGGATAACAGACAGGTTCTCTTTGGCTAAAATTCTGTATAAAGCAGCTTATAGGAAATGGCAGAGAACAATAAGAGTGTATTATTCGAGGAGACCAAGAAAAGACTTCAGCAGATTTATGAATTCACGGTAATGCCGTATAACGGTAACGTGGATGAAGCTGGTGATGATCAGGAAAATCAGGATAATGGACAGGAAATGCCTCAGGATGGAGGCATGGGCGAGGCAAATGGAGAACAGATGCCACCACAAGGTCAGGATGGATTTGGTGCGGATGCGCAGCAACAGAATCCTATGGGCGCACAAGACCCTATGGGAGGAATGGGTGGAGTAGACCAAGCATCGCAAGGGCCTGAAGGATTTGCGCCACAGGATGCGCAGCAAGATCCTATGATGGGTGGTGGTGATATAACCAATCAAGACTTTGAAGGTGGTGAGCAGCCGTCACCTGATGATGATGTAGTGGATATTTCAGACCTTACAGACAGCCAGGAAAAAACCGAGGAGGATGTCACTGAACTTAATGATAAATTCAGTAAGGTGTTGAATGTGCTTGACTCATTTAAGGGTCTTATTCAACAGAATGATGCTAAAATAGACGACCTTCGTGCAGAGTTTGAAAAGAGAAATCCTACGCAAATAGAGAAGCTCAGTATGCAAACAGCAAAGTCTGGCCCGTTTAATGTAAAGCCTGAGGATTATTGGAAGGAAAAAGAGGCAACGTCAAACTATTCAACCGAGAGTGATAACAATGGTAAGAACATGGGACAGTATGTCATCACGAAGGATGATGTAAATGGTAATGTCGATTGGAAATCCATAGCAGATTCAATGGATGATGATGATTTTATGTATAATCAGACACTCGATGGCGTACTCAAGTATTAATTATGTGAAATAGTGTTAAAAATAAATAAGGAAAGTCACTTGAAAAAGTGGCTTTCTTCGTATTTATATATAAAAGATTTGTATATTTGTTTTGATAAATTAAAGAAAAATTAACATACTTAAAAACGTTTTAATAATAACTTAAATGCAGAAAAAATGAAAAATTTAAAATGCAAGATGTAAAGAGTACGGCTAAGAATATAACCATCGAAGCCTTAGAGAACAGCGGGAAAAAAAGGAATGCATACGTTGCGACTTCCAATTATGACGCAAAGAACTATCTCAACGTAAAACTTGAAAACGGTGAGGATGAAAAGAAGATATATATTCGCATCATCACCATTGACAAGGATTCATCATCACCATTCCAACACATCCACATGCATACTGTTGGAGTCCCCAAGGAAATTTCAGAAAACGGCTATAAGTCTTATGTATGTCTTAACAGGACACATGGCAAGTATACGGAGAAGTTAGGTACTGCCTGCCCGTTCTGTGAGGAGAGAAAGCATGCCTATGAGAAGTTCACGGAATATAAGGAGAAGGGCGAGAACAACATTGCTATGGAATGGAGGGATAGGTCGCTTTCTATGATTCCTAATGAAGTTTCTATTATACGATGCATCGAGCGCGGTAAGGAAGATGAAGGGGTGAAGTTCTGGAAGTTTAACCTTAGAAGTGACGAGATGGATCCTGAGCATCAGATAAGAAAACTCTTCAATGATAAGAAGGAAGAGTGTGAAATAGAGAAAAAACCTGTTGAGAATATTCTTGATATTGATACGGGCTATGACCTGAAGGTTACTGTTAAGCGTCGTTATGACAAGGAAGGGAAGCCTACGAACAAGACGATTACTACCGTATCATTATTCGGAAGTCCTAAGCCATTGACTGATAACCCTGAATTGAGGGATAAATGGCTTAATGATGCAAAAGTATGGTCTGATGTGTTTGTGGCAAAGCCATACGATTATCTCAAGGTGATTCTCGATGGTGACACTCCTTGGTTCGACAGGGAGAACGATAAATGGATCAAGAAAATGAGTCCTGAGGAATACAAGAAAAAGAAAGAGCAGGAAAAATCTGAGAGTGAAAGGAAAGCCGATGAACAGATTAAGGCCGCTGAAAAAAATGCGATTGACGGCAATGCACAAAACACGAAAAATGTAAATTCTTTGGATGAAGGTGACGACGGTCTTCCGTTCTAATTGGTAAAATATGGTGGTTGATGTTTCTTTGATCAATCATGGAGCATCAACCATCTGAATTTTCTAACAATAATTTTTAGGTAAAATTTTATGTGAATTATGGCAAAACAGCCGTTAAAGAAAAAGACAGTTAAGTCGTTTAGCGTTTCGGATTTTAAGAACGGACTCCTTGGTGGCGAAGAAAATAGTAAGTCGGCAGATAAGGAATTGGAATGGATTATAATGCCTAAGGGCTATCAAGATGCTTTAAAGCTTCCTGGAATTCCTATTGCAAGGGGTGTTACAACCGTGCGTGGATGGTCTGATACAGGAAAATCGACTATTAAGAATTGTGCAATTGCCGCTGCAATGAGACAAGGCATCCTTCCTGTTATTTTTGAAACGGAAGGAAACTTTGATTTTCAATATGCAAAAGATTGTGGTATGGCTATTGAACCCGTATATGATGACGTTGAAGTCGTTGATGATGTTACGGGTGAGGTTACTACTAAGCGAGAAATCGTCAATTGGGAAGGGGATTATTTTCTGTTTACGAATTCAAAAATGTGTGAATTCTGCGGTGATATGGATTACTCCACAGGAACGAAAAAGGCGAAGAAACGCAAGGTGGCTGTAATTGAGGATATTGCGTATATTATCAATACATTCCTCGATAAGCAAGATGAAGGAGAGCTTCCAATGCCGATTTTGTTTGTATGGGACTCTGTGGGAAGCATACAGTCTTACCGTTCCTACACATCAAAGACAGGCAATAATCAATTTGACGCTGGGGCCATCTCAACGGCATTTAAACCTATTTTTAGCCGTATTTCAGCGTCTAAGGAGATAGATTCACAGTATTCAAATACATTACTTGTCGTAAACAAGATTTGGCAGGATGTAATGAATTCTATGGGTGGTGCTATTTCTGTGGAAAATAGTGGAGGCAAGGCCATATTCTATGCAACTCGACTTGGGATACACTGTGGCGGAACGGCAAAAGCCGCTACGAAAAAGCTAAAAGCCGTTTTGAAGGGGCAGGAATATCAATATGGCACATTGGCCAAGATAAGTATTTTCAAGACACAATTACCCGTACCATATAATATTGTTTATAGTGGGACAATTTGTTGTGTCCATAATGGCATTATCGGTGAAGATGAACTTGAAAACTATAAGAAAACACAAATTCCTCTTATTTTTGAGAAAATGAAGAATGCCGTTGGTGCGGATAAACTACAAGATGCAAAAGCCGAAGATATGGAGTTTGTTGAAGAAGAGGATTAAATATAATTAGGAATATGGGTGATACAATTTGTATCACCCATTTTTATATATTTGTAATGAAATATTAAGTTATCTTAAAAAAATTATTTATGAATAAGAAAGTATATGTCGTCCGCTCATACGGAGGTTATTGGGAAGATAAGTGGGATAGAAATGAAGCCGTGTTTCCTACAAGGGATAAGGCTGAAGCCTTCATCAAGGAAAGTGAAGAATTGGATAAGAAAATTACAAAGGAACTATATGACGAGATAGAAGAGTTTTTGAACGAGAAAGTAGATGAAATCTATAACAAATACTATGATGAAAATGACGAACTAATTGATCCAACATCACTTGAGGCATATAAGAAGGAATACGATTCATTTGACACCGAAGGAAAATATGACCTTGTTTATGAAAAATATAGTGTTACGAGGGATGAGTATGACAATGCAGAAGATCATGTGAATTATGAGTTTCACGGATATATGATAGATGAGTTGGAATATTATGAATAAAAATAGAGGTTTGAAGAAAGTAATAAATCTTCAAACCTCTATTTTTCAATTAAAGAAAAGTTTAATGCCCGCATAAATTATTGCCGCCACTATAAATGCCCCGAACAAGATAGCTGACATTCCTGCACACCAATTGTCATTATCCAATTGTTTTTGGCTTCTTCCCTGCCCAATGAAACTGTTTTCGTCAATGTAGTTATTTTCCATTTTAAACACTATTTGTTATTCTGTTTTTCTTTTATTGGTACGAATAAATCATATCCATTGTCGTCCTCAAAATGATTTATCTTTTCAGGATACGCACATCCGAATTTTATACGCATATATGTGAACTTTTCCCCATCCCATGTGGCTTCTGTAGCATTTCTACAATCACCTATATATGTTTTCCCGATGATTAGCTTGTTTTTTGCTATTGCACCACATCTGATGAGATTCGGAACGACTACTGTATTATATGTCTCTTCGTCGGTAATAGGTATGTTTGGTATGTTACAAGGATATTTGAAAGGTTTCATTTCATTGAATGCCTTGATTAACCTTTCCCTTTTCTTTTCAGGAGTGTTTTCAGCCAATAATTTTGCTTTTATATCCTCAAGTTTTGTCATGATGTTGTAATTTATATGTTTCTATTGCAAAGATACGTCGAAAAAATAGTATGGCCAAGGATTTTAATGTATATTTAATAAAAATTAAACCTTTTAATAATATTTTTTACGATAATTTGATGATAAGCTTATGTTTAGCGACGAAGTAACAATTGAGTTCCCAAGAAAAGTATATTTTGACAGTGACCATTACATGTGGCAGCTTGAAGATGGTTCATATGTGAGTGATAAGATATTAGAAGAAATACATAAAGGATTAAGAAAAGAAATAGAGGAATATGTCCCAGCCTATTAGAAAAAAAATACAGGAAGAGCATCCTGATTTGATCAAAGAAAAACCATTTTATACTTTGCTTGTAGACGGCAATTCACTTTTGTTTTTTAGTATGGTGGATCCTACGGTCAATCAAAATGGGGTGCATATCGGCGGGGTGTTTCAATTCTTACTCCAATTAAGGATGCTTATTAATAAAATTAACCCAGACTATGTTTATGTGACATTTGATAACGAATACTCAGGGTGGCTTCGTTGGAATCTATATAAGCCATATAAAGCAAACAGAGACAAACATTATGAGAATTATGGCGTGTCTGAATATATGAAGCAATATAACGAAAACCTGAAACGGATGCAAGCATACATATATTCCAAGAATAAGAAAAAAGACAGTAACACACAAAACAAGAAAACATGGGATGAATTCGTTGATGAAAATTTTGACAGGGAACGGGACATATTGCTTAGATATTTCGAGGAATTATATATTCGCAGTATATTTGACGAGGTGACTGAAGGGGACGATTTTATCGCATATTATTGTACTCATAAGAAGCCAAATGAGAAAATATATATTATGTCAGGTGATATGGATTTGACTCAACTGTTGGCCGAAGACATAGCATTGTATGAGCTTCATAAAAAGAAATTCATTACCACTACTAATTTTAAGGAATATTTTGGATACCATTATGAGAATACTTTGGTCAAAAAGGTATTTTGTGGTGATACAAGCGATAATATAGGTAACATCAAAGGATTGTCGGAAGAAGGTTTTAAAAAGCTTATTCCTGAATATCTTGATAGGAAAATTACAATAGATGATGTAAAGGAAAGAGCGAAGGAATTGATCGATGAAAGGGTTAAATCTAAGAAAAAGCCGTTACAAGTACATCAAAATATAATAAATGGTGTCTCTAATAAGGAATATGACGGAGATTTCTATGAAATCAATAAAAAAATCATAGATTTGAAACATCCACTACTTAGTGATGAAGCAAAAAATACCATAGACTCTATGATGTATGCTCCACAAGACCCTGATGGAAGGTCATTTGCTAATCTTTATTCATACATTTTGGAGGATGGTATAACAGATTTAGTCGGCGATACAAAATTCGCGTCATTTTTCTCTCCATTTAAGAAATTGGAGGAAAAAGAGATAAAAAGGTATCACGAATCTAAAATTTAATGTATATTTGAGAAAAGATTTTAAGTAAACAATAGTGTTTAACCATTTAAATAATTTTAGAAGATGGTCGAGAAGACAGTAAATGAAACAGCCGCTTCCAAAAGGGAGCAATTTGAGTTTATCCTGACAATTAATGACAATATAATTTGTCAGAGATATTTCCGAATCAACGGATTCAAGCGCGAGGCATACAGTTCCCTCGATTTAATTGAGACAATTGACCACTGTGTCTATCTCATCGATCAGGATTTGAAAGCCAAGACAGGAATTTATTTGTACAGCACGGCTCCTCAGGTACTTGAGGATGAGAAAGAGATGGAGGCATGGGCTAAAAAGCACCGTGGGGAGAAGTTTGAGCGTCCTATTTATGTTGTATTGCGTAATTCTGACGTGACTTATGTGTGGGATGGCAACGAAATGTCAGTTTATGAGAAGAATTTTAACAAGGCTGACTATGTTGCCGATAAAGAAAATGAGCAACCTTGTATATTGAAGTTCTCATTCCGTGACAATGGTCGAGAAGTTTGCTCAAAGGTTTGGGATGGAAGCATTTATCCACGATTTATCAGGACAAATATAGACATTTCCAACTCAAAGAACAAGTACAAGGCGGAAGGTGTGTTTATGCCAGTGGAACGTTCTGTGATTGATGAGTTTATTGAGGCTCGTGAGGATTTGATTCCTGTTCTTGTGAAGGAGCTTTGCAGCGTATGCAGCTATGATGATGTGAATAACTATGGTACATATGTTGATTATGGTGATAAGACATATGACCTGAGCTATCGTCGTCTTAATAACAAATATTATAGGACTGTCGAGGGTCAAGTGCGTAAGAAGACCTTGGAATATTTCAAGAGACGTTGATAATGACTTTTTGCGCATATTTATACATAAATCCATTAAAAGGAGATTAGTTTGAAATGGCAAAAGTTGTTAAGAATAATTTAGGATACTTGGGCGTTGACTTTCAATATAAGCTCATCGCCGCTTTTATTGAAAAGCCCAAGTTCTTTAAAGACCTTTACCCGATTATCGACCAGAATATGTTCACCGAATCATATCTGAAAACGATAGTCGGCGTTATGAAGGAATACTATGCAAAATATGACATTACCGCATCGTATGATATGCTTACCATTAAATTGAGGGATAAATCATTTACGACGGATGACATACAGTATTTCGACGAGGCGATAAAAAAACTGAAAAGCCTTACCACCGAGGGGATTGAGGAAGTGGAGGATATGGCTGAGAAGTTTTTCAAACAGCAGAATTGGGTTCGTGTGGCTAATGAAATCAGGCGTATCGCAGGTGATGGGGATATGTCAAAGTATGACGAATGCCAGCATCTTATTGAACAGGCCAACTCAATTGGAAGAAAGACAGAAGAAACGACATCCCCTCTTGATAACATTGAAGAAGATTTGTCAAAGGAATCTGTCGTAACTATTCCGACGGGAATTTCAAAGCTTGATGATTGTCTTGGTGGTGGTCTTGACAAAGGAAAGGTCGGCTTGATAATGGGCCCGACGAGTTTTGGTAAAGTGCAGCCATTTGATTCTCAGATAGTTACACCTGATGGGTTTAAAAATATGGGAGATATTAAGGTCGGTGATAAAGTAATTGGCCGAGACGGTAAAGCACATAATGTAATCGGTGTATTCCCTCATAAAGATTGGCAATTCTATCGTGTAACATTCTCTGATGGTGTTTCTTGTGAATGTGGTAAAGAACATTTGTGGGCCGTAAACAGTTTTTATCAGCGTAGTGGTAAGAAATACGTCCCTGGTGTTTCCAAAAACGCACATGATAAGATATATAAGCCTGATTATTCGTTTAGGGTTTTAAGCCTTAAAGAAATAATGGAAAAGGGCTTGTTTAGGAAAAATGACAAAAGGCATAATTTTAAAGTTCCTATGTCTGAAGCCGTACATTTTAATGAAACGCCCATTATTTTAGACCCGTATCTGCTTGGAGCATTTATTGGTGATGGGTATTTTAAAAGAGGGGTTTTGACAGTAGGAAAAAGAGATATTAATGAAGTTGAGTCATTACTTTCTAAGCATAAGCATAATACGGTATGCCATAATAGAAAAGATGGATATTGTACATATTCTTTATATTTTGGTACTGAGTTTATAAATAAACTTGATGCTATATATAATGGTGATAGTACAATTTATCACTCTAACAACAAGTATATTCCAAAAGAATATCTTTATAATTCATTAGAAAACCGTATTGCCCTACTCAATGGTCTTATGGATACCGATGGAACCTGTCAGAAAAACGGATGTTCTTGTTACAATACAAAATCAAAACAATTGGCGGAAGATGTTAGGCTTCTTGTTCTTTCTCTTGGAGGGTTTGCAAAAATTCGTGAGAAAAAAACATACTACTTCAATCGAAAATTGAACGAAAAAGTCGATTGCGGAATTCAGTATGAGGTTACTGTAACATTGTGTGACCCATCGATACCTATATTCAGATTACAAAGGAAACAAGAGCGTGTACATTATCGTACATTAAGAAAATGTGAACGTTTTATTCATTCGGTTGAACCAAGTAGAATTTGTGATGGGCAATGTATTAAAATTGATTCAGAAGATGAATTATATCTTACAAACGATTTTATTGTTACCCATAATACTTCAATGACCACTGGTATATCGGCTTATGCGGCAGCATATAAATGTGAAGCCAATGATAATAAGGGTTATAAGATTTTACAGATTGTATTTGAGGATTCCCCAAGGGATATTCACAGGAAATATTTCTCAAGGCTTTCACAAGTTGAAACGAGTAAGCTGAATGAGACAGAGGAAACGACGAATAAGGTACGTGAAATTCTTAAAAACCATCCTGATAAGGAATACATTAAGAATAACATTCGTATAATCCAGCTTAATACAGGAGAATATTCAGCTACCGACATCAAGCAGCTTATCAAGAAGAAGATAAATGAGGGATTCAAGCCTGATATGGTTGTTATCGACTATTTTGAATGCATCAACCATGAAAAGGGTACTGGTAATCTTCAGAAGTGGGAGCAGGAAACCAAGACAATGCGTAAATTTGAAACAATTGCCAAAGAGCTTGATATTGCAATATGGCTACCTACGCAAGGCAATAGGGGTAGTGTAACATCAGAGCTTGTAACAATGGATCAAGGCGCAGGTTCATTCACGAAACAGCAGATTGCACAGGTGGTTGTAAGTATCGCTCGTTCTGTAGATGACATTAAGAATCAGAAAGCTACTCTTGCTGTATTGAAGAATAGAAGCGGTTCGGCAGGAATTGTGCTTAACGGTATTAAGTTCAATAACGGAACATGTACTATAAGTTGTGACGAAATGATTCCATTTGACAGCGTGCTTGGCTATAATGAATATGCTGATAATAAGGCTGCTAATGACCGCTATTCAAATTTTGTCTAAATAAAAATGTGAATATGTGAAAATAACGTGGGCATCAGAGAGTTACATAATTCGTGTGATTTTTTGATGCCATTTGTTTTATAGAAAATAAAGTGAGCCTGTAATTATTGATTACACTAAAATAGATTTTTATGAAAGTAATTAAAAGAGATGGTACACCTCAGGAATATAATTTCTTGAAAATTATGGATGCGGTGGACAGGGCATTCAATTCTGTTAGTCAATCTGTTCCTGAGAAGTTTATTGAACAACTGAAGGAGTCAGTTGAGAAACGAATCATCAAGAATAATGGTGATGGAACACCAATTGAGGAAATTCAAGATGTAATTCAGAAAGAACTCATTAAGAGGAATAAATTCGAGGTTGTGGAGTCATTTATAAACTATCGACGTAAACGTGAGGAGATACGTGAGCAGAAGTCTGATTTGATAAAGCAAATTCAAGATAAACTGTCAGCAACAAACGTCCAAAACCAAAATGCTAACCTTGATGAGGAATCTTTTGGTGGAAGACTTGGGGAGACAGCAGAAGTTGTGTCTAAGAATATTGCGTTAAAGTTAATGTCTAAGACATCAAGGAAAAATCATGAGAATAATGAGGTTTATATTCATGATTTAGGACACTATCGAATAGGTGATCATAATTGTCTGACTTATCCGATGGATAAATCCCTTAACAAAGGTTTCAATACACGTCAGACAGATGTGCGTCCAGCGGGTTCTGTTAATACGGCAATGCAGTTGGTGGCGGTTCTTTTCCAATTGCAGAGCTTACAGCAATTTGGTGGGGTTTCCGCAAGTCATCTTGATTGGACTATGATACCATTTGTCCGTAAATCATATCGTAAGCATTATATTGCGGAATGGATTAAGGATTTGGACGAATTTTATGACCTCGACATTCTTAGTTTGCCTTATGATGAATATAAGCATTGGGTGACTAATAAGACAACAGAATTCTATCTGACAACGGGCATTAAAGACAGCGATTTCAAGTTTGCTAACAAGAATTTGGATAAAAAGCTTCGTCAAAAGGCTCTTGATGATACGAAGCGTGAAACATATCAGGCCGTTGAGGGTATGTATCATAACCTTAACACCCTTCAATCACGTTCAGGGTCACAACTTCCATTCTCGTCAATCAATTATGGTACTTGTACAGAGCTTGAAGGAAGAATGGTGACAAAGGCCCTCCTTGAGGTTTCAATGGAAGGTCTTGGAAGTAAAGGTGTGACATCTATTTTTCCATGTGGAATTTTCCAATATAAGAAAGGTATCAATGACAAGCCTGGAACACCTAACTACGATTTGAAACGTCTTGCGTTGAAATCGACATCAATGAGAATCTACCCTAATTACGCAAATTGTGATTGGTCAAATCAGGTTGCATGGGTGAATAAAGATAGGGACATGAAACGGGAATATCTCGCAAGTCTTGATGATGATACTTATGCTAAATTGTTGGCTAATCTTAAAGATAATATTGATGTTGCCTATACACTTGGTCTTGTAATAAATGGTGACACCATCGAAGTTGATCAGCAAGAAAGACCTATTGAATTTTTTAGCACAATGGGTTGTAGAACAGCTAACGGTTTGAATATCAATGCTATACAAAACTTTAAGAGAAACATACAGTGTGTTGTTGATGGCAACTATGATGAAATTGATGATGTTTTTTCTGGCGCACAGAAAGATGGACGTGGAAATATCTGTCCAGTAACCATCATTTTGCCTACTTTGGCAATGATGACAAAACAGAAGGTAGATAAGAAACTGAACGGTGATGAAACTGATGAAGAAAAATATCATATGTATCATGATGAATTCTTTAAGTTGTTGACAAAGAAACTTTATGAGGCAAAGGATACATTACTCGAAAGGTTTAATCATATTGCGTCACAGAGTCCTGCTGCGGCCAAATTTATGTATGAAAACGGAACAATGGCGGGCTACCATAAGGAAGAAGGTATCATTTCTGCATTAAAAGGCGGTACATTAACTCTTGGACAATTAGGTGTTGCTGAGGCATTGATTATCTTGTTTGGATTTGACCATACGACAGAAAAGGGCTTGGAAATAGCCGAGGAAATAGAAAAACTGTATGATGAGAAAAGCAACGAATTCAAAAAGGAATATAGTTTGAATTTCGCCAATTACTATACACCTGCCGAGAATCTTTGCTACACAGCAATGAAGAATTTCAAGAAACGCTTTAAGGGTTTTGAACAGGAGAATGTGACATATACCATTGAGCCTGTAATGGTTGAGAATGAAGAGGGTCGATTGGTGCAGGCAGTTGATGAAAACGGTGAGCCTAAGTTTGAGAGAACTGAGAAGATGTTCTTTACAAATTCAATACATGTTCCTGTTTGGCACGATTTAGATGCATTCAAGAAAATTGATATTGAGTCAAAACTTACAAAATATGGCACAGGAGGGTGTATAACATATGTTGAATTGCCCGCAAAGTGTTATCATAATATTGATGCCGTTGAAGAGGTCGTTGATTATGCTATGGAACATGACGTACCATATTTTGCCATCAATATACCTTTGAACAGGTGTGCTTGCTGCGGTGAGCCTATCTATGATGAGTCAAAGGGATGCTGTCCTAAATGTGGATGTGAGAAGATAATCAGGTTAGGACGTATTACGGGTTATCTCTCGACTACTGTAGAGCATTTTAACAAGGGAAAACAGCAGGAGTTTGGAATGAGGAAGAAACATTTTAAGAACTGATAGGCTTATGGTAAGAGTATTAGATATAACGTCGCCAGACATTAACAACGGACTTGGTGTTAGAGCTACATTGTGGGTGTCAGGTTGTTGGCATCATTGTAAAGGATGTCAAAATAGGTGGACTTGGAACCATAATCAAGGAGAGAGGATTAGTCTTGAGACATATGGTAAATTGAAGGGTATTCTTGATAAGGAGTATATTAGCGGTTTAACGCTTTCTGGTGGTGATCCGCTTTGTCAGGATGATGAAGGTCTTCAAGAATTATACAGGTTAATTTTATGGTTCAGGGAAAATTACCCTATGAAAGACATATGGCTTTATACAGGATATGACCTTGACAGAATCGACCCCGATAATTCAGATAATGAATGGCGAATCAAAATAATCAAGGCAGTAGATGTCGTTGTTGACGGGAAATACGATGAAGCCAAAAGAAATATTACATTGGCTTTTAGGGGTTCTGAAAACCAAAGGATAATAAATACCAAAAAATATTTCAATAATGAGTCTGATTTCTTGCTGAATGACGTTTTGGATAAATAATACAGGTAAGGCTTTATTGACCGATTACTATTTAATGTGGTAGTCGGTCATTTTTTATTGGTTCAGCGGTATTTATATTGGTAAAGAAGATGTTAATAGAAATGGATAAGTCACAGTTTCAATTATATAAAGAAAACATATCAAGCCTGCTTAAATTTATGATTGAAAATGGGTACACATCTAAGCCGTACCCTAAAATCATATTGAATGATAAGCCTCAAAAAGAGAAGGTGCTGATAAGTACAGGATATTATGACCCTGAAAATAAGACAGTGGTAATATTCACTAATGGAAGGGCGATTAAGGATTGTCTTAGAAGTGCGGCGCACGAGTTTATACATCATAAGCAGAATATTGAGGGGAGGCTTGGTAATGGTGCTTATGAGGGGCAAAGGATAACAGACGACAAGAAACTGATAATGCTTGAGGCTGAATCGTTTTTGAAGGGAAATATAGGATTTAGGAAATGGACTGAAAGCATAAAGAGATAATAAGGCAGGCAATAGTATTATTGCTTGCTTTTTTTATATAATTTTTTATGTTTTTTGTAATGATGGAGAAATTAATAAAGTGTGTATTTATAGTTAAGCAATATTTCGATAAAAATGGCAGTAACTAAGAGATACTATGGGATAAAATTCCCGTTTACGCATAATAATGACGATGGTTTATTCCTTGATCTTAATGAAAAGGTGAGTGATAAGGTTGCAAGTGAGATATTGCATGTATTACTTACACCTGTAAGAACGAGAATAAGAAAGCCTGACTTTGGAACGAATCTTGCGAAATACATATTCGACCCAAATGACGGATTTACATGGGATGGTGTCAGAAATGAGGCGATTTCCGCCGTAAACAGATACGTAAGGAATGTTAATCTAACTGATATTCAGGTAATAGCCAATGAGGACGACCATCATGTGTTTCTTGATTTAAAATACAGTGTGCAAAACGGTAATTCCACCGAAAATAATGAGCTTGGTGTTAAATTGATTTAATATATCATGTCTGAAAGGAAAATTTCATATTTGAGCAGGACTTACGAGGACTATAAGCAGGAACTCGTGGATTATACAAAAAAATATTATCCTGAGATAGCTAATAACCTATCCGATGCGTCTATTGGAAGTTGGCTTATTGATTTAGCCGCCGTAATAGGGGATAATCTCAGTTATTACATTGATAATGCATATAATGAAACGAATTTGGATTCTGCGATGAAGTCAAGTTCTGTATATGCATTGGCAAGAAGCAATGGATTTAAGGTTCCTGGCCCGAAAGGTGCTATTACGGAAATTGAATTCAGTTGTATGCTTCCAGTAAGTACATCATATCCCAATTCAACATCGTCTCTTGGTATGCCTAGCTTCAAGTTTGCCCCAATAATAAAGAGGGGAACAAGATTAAAAGCTTCTAATGGACAATATTTTGAGACGAATGAAACTGTTGATTTTTCAGAACAGTTCAATGAGGCTGGAGAGAGTAACAGGACTATCACACCTTTGGTCGATTCAAATAACAACGTAAGAAGCTATAGGGTTACGAAAACATGTACGGCCTCTGCTGGTATCAGCAAGATATTCAAAATGTCATTGTCATCAAATCAAATATATCCGTTTATGGAAATTATCATACCTGAAATGAATGTAATGAGTATTGAGAGCGTAATATTCAAAGACGGTGCTAACTTTCAGGCGGATCCGACAACAAGCGAATTTATGACCGAAGCGGAGTTTGTCGATGCATGTGATTCTGAGGGCGGAACAGATGTTTATCGTTTCTTTGAGGTAGATTCGTTGACTGATCAGTACAGATGGGGCGATGAATTGGTTGATGGAAAAGCTATGACTTATAAGTTTGGCTTTTATAATTCGACAACAGGCCAGGATGTGCCTACATATTCCGTAACAAAGGGAAAATGGAATCCGATAACACAGAAGTTTATTACAGAATATACGGATAACGGATATTTGAAAATTATATTCGGAAGCGGCGAACCGATAGGACAAGATGTGGATACAAGTGCAGGAAAAGATTTTTCAAACTATCAGATTTCAAGGATGATAAGGAATAATTTTCTTGGAAGGTTGCCGAGAGCAGGCACTACGATGTATGTACTTTATCGGTCAGGTGGTGGACGTGCATCTAATGTGCCTACGGGGTCAATAAAGACTATTACTTCGCTTGAAGCCGTGAATAAGACAGCCCCGATTACTGTTGATGAAAGGAATGTCGCATCATCAATATTGACGACTATAGAGGCTACTAATACGATTCCTTCAGTGTCAGGTAAAGACGCTCCTACGGTGGACGAGATAAAGGCGATGATAAAGTATAATAATGCATCGCAACAGAGGTGTGTTACAGTTAAGGATTATGAGAACAGAATCCAACTTATGCCCGCAAGGTATGGTTGCCCATTCAGGGTCGGTGCTGTGGAGGAGAATAACAAGATAATGATATATCTGTTATTGATTGATCATTTGGGGCATCTTAGTGATGTATTGCCATCGGAGATGATAACGAATATACAGAATTACTTGTCAAGATATAGAACCATTAATGACTATGTAGAAATCAAGTCTGGAAGAATAGTCAATTTGTCATTCGAAGTTGATTTGTATTTTAATAAGAATTACAACGCAAGTGACGTTCTTACAAGCGTTATCAAAACAATTACGGACTATATGGACGTTAATGGTCACGAATTGGGGGAGGACATCTATATAAGTGATTTGGAAAAAGAAATAGGAAAGGTTGACGGTGTTATTAATCTTATAGATTTAAGGGTATACAACGAATACGGTGTTGGTTATTCAAATACGCAAATAAGTCAACAGACTATTGATGTAAGCTATGATAATGAAGGAATTGAATCGGAAACTGATTCTGTGAGGTCTGAAATCGACCTTGATGCATCTGATTACATTCTGAATAGCGAGTCTGATGAGATGTTTGAGATAAAGAACCCAGATAATGACATTAGGGTTCGTTTAAAGGCAAGGTAATGAACAATAAGAAGCTGAATAGTAAGTATTACGGGTCAAGTCTTTTTCCTATATTATCTGATGTATTTAGGTATTTTGTAATAATGATAACCGAAATAATAGTTTATATTATATGTCAGATAATTCGGCTTGTGACATATGAGAAGGGTAAGAGAAACGTTCTTACAAAAAGGAAAGCGTGGAGGATAAGAATTTTGACAAAGTTCAAACTATGGTTTTATCGGAATTTTAGATGGCTTGCAAAATACCTTGAACTTGAAGGATACTTAGAAGAAATTCATAAAAGATTTGAAAAATAATAATAAATGGCTTGTAATTGCACTACGACTGAGCAGCTAAACGCCCTTTACGCAAAATACGGGGCAGATTCAAAATTAAAACGCGGAAATACTCTGAAAAGTCGGATTAAGTATTATACATATAAGTTTGCATTAAGTGCAACAATGCTTCTCGTTATACCAATGCTTGTTACATATGTGATATACTTAACATTATATAAAGGGGGAAAGCTTAGTCTTACAAAATTTTTTAATTTAAAGGGCGATAATATAGTAAACTATTATGATCGAAAACAACAGGAGTATAAGGATAAGAACAAAAGTAGGGAATGATGATGCCGACAAATATGTAAGCGTAAAGCTTGACAGTGATGTCAATATCATTGAACTACTTAGTTTGAAAATAGATACAAGCAATTTCTACAAGATGCATACATCCGATTATGGATGTATTGCAGGACGTGTTTTGGCAAATGGTGGCGTAGGCATACCTAATGCCAAAATTTCTGTGTTTGTAAGCCTCGATGATAAGGAAACGGCCGACCCTATAATTAGTGCCTTGTATCCTTATTCATACGTTTATGGAAAAGATAATGAAGGAAGAAGGTATAATCTGTTACCTGAAGAACAGGTTACATCATGCCATACACCTGTCGGTACGTTTCCAAGCAAGCGTATGGTTCTTGACGATGACAATTATGTGGAAATATTTGACAAGTATTACAAGTATACTACAAGGAGCAATGACGCGGGTGACTATATGATTTTCGGCGTACCAGTCGGTGAGAATATCGTCCACGTTGATATAGATTTGTCAGATATTGGTATGCTTAGTCAGCGTCCGAGGGATATGATATATAAAGGATACAACATAACACAGTTTGAGAATGCGAATAAATTCAAGAGTGATACGAATCTTGACAATCTGACTCAGATTATTTCTCAGAATGACAGTGTATATGTATATCCGTTTTGGGGTGATACAGAGGAAGATGAAATAAAAATTACAAGAAACGATGTAGATGTACAGTATAAGTTTGAACCTACATGTATTTTTCTTGGGTCGTTGATTACGGATGAGAGAAGCCAGGGCATTTCAAAAAAATGTATCCCATCAGATAGAATGGGTAAGATGGATAGGCTTACTACTGGCGCGGGTACTATTGAAATGATTCGTAAAACCCCTGATGGTAATGTCGAGGAAAAACAGATACAGGGTAATCAGCTTATAGATGGAAACGGAACATGGTGCTATCAAATTCCGATGAATCTTGACTACTACATGACAGACGAATATGGTAATTTCGTACCGTCTGATGACAAGGAAAAGGGCATCCCTACAAGGACAAGGGTTAGGTTCAGAGTGTCATTGACTGATTTCCAAAGTGATTACGAGAATAACCATCTTGCAAAATTATTAGTCCCGAATAACCCTAAAACATATGAGGACTTGAAGGATACATATCATTTTGGAAGTGCTACCACAGATGATGAAACAGGAACAAAATCATTCAGGGATTTATTTTGGAATAAAATATACACCGTAAAACAATACATTCCAAGAATACAGAAAGGTAATAATCAAAGAAATGTGAAATTTAGCGGAATTAAGAACATTAACGTAAATGGAGGAAATAACCCTATTCCATATAATAATATGAGAGTTAATCTTACGTTTATGTTTGTACTTCAGTGTGCTATTTTAAAAATTCTCGTGCGTATCCTTGGTTTTGTGAATTGGCTTAATCAGATTCTTGAAGATATTTCATCAAATGATACATACATTTGTGCCTGTATGGGTGACGGTATTTGTCCAGACCTTGAGAATTGGTATTTTGCTCCAAGATGCGATCATTTGTCAGAAACATTACAAAGCCTCCAAGACGAAGATTGTGATACTAAGTCAATAGACTATCAGAATAGGGAAAATAATCTTGATAGTGTTTATTGTATAACACGTTCAACAGATTATTTATTTCAATGTATTGAAATAAATCTTGCAATGGAATATGAAGTCATACAATTCGATTTTTATAATGATTGGATTAATGGTATGCTTTATGTTCCACATTGGTATATAAATTATCGTAAAAAGCGTAGTTATCTGTTTGGGCTTATAAGAAGAAAAGCACGTCTTGAAGCTTGTATGGAAGATACATTTGGCTCAGGGCGACGCTATACTCAACAATGCGCTTTAGAGTATAGCTATAATAATGCTACAGGTAATTTTACCAATGTAACATCTCCTAATGGCTGTCGTAGTGGTAGTAGTAAACAAAAATGCCATAAAGGTAATGGAAGGAAACACCAATGGATTATGAGTGGGGATCATGTTCACGGAGGTGGCGGTATTGTCCATGCCGAAACTACATTACAAAATCAAAAAGCATATTATTTTAAGCCCGCTGAATGGCTTAATGTGTATAATAATAATTATGGAACCCGTTGTAATTTGTGGGCTACAGACATTGTATTACTTGGTTCAATGAATGAATGCGACGAAGATGGAATACCTCGTATTTTTGAGGAATTGACCTCTTCAACATTTGTTATGCCAAGTAATTTAGCCTCCACTAATATGGATAATCCCGCATTTATGTATGGTAATTCGTGGGCGGGAACATTTTGTACCCAACAAGTAATAGGTACTGAGCCTCTTGTGCAGCAAGAACAAACGTTTAAATCATATAATGAATGGAGTTCTAAAGCAGATTATGCGGAAGCGTTACTTGAACAAGATGATGTGACAGAATATCCTGTTACCGAAGCTTCGGGTATTGACTGGGGATACATAGGGCCGAATCAAGGTGGAAATAATTTTGACAAACTTTTTTATCCTGGTGGGCATTTTCTTGGGATTTCTTGTATGAGTTCACAGGTTAATGTTAAATCTTGTGTTAATCTCTCAAGAATTTGTGAATTTGGGGCGATAATGTCTCAAAGACAATCTACTGTCCACAAGGAAGGAGATAATTTTAAATATGATTTTCTTGCACCAAATGGGTATATTTCAAAATTTGAAATAACAGACTCCAACTTTAGACGCGCTTTTGCAACGATGAATTATAATGGTCTGAAGACCAAGGTAGATAAAGATTCTTTGTATCGTAGGTATGATATAAAATATATACACCCAACTAATTTTGAGGGTTCTTTGAAAAGTAAAGTGCAACTTACTAATGGTAATCCTTATTATGATACAAAAAATGATGATACGGAAACCAGTGAAAGGCATTTACAGATAAAAAATGAACGTCCTGAATTATTTGATGCTAAATTATATGTACGCGGAATAGATGATGAAAGCTCTGATTATTATTATTTTAGGATGGGTCTTTCTGATTGTGAAGGTTTTACTGGAGAAACGTTAAAAGCCGCAAAAAGAAATAAATATTTAATAGCGTATTCAAGTGATGTAGTAGCGTTACCACAATATGAAAATTCATATTATTTTTATTTTGGTTTGTCAGATGGTAATACAGCTATTGACCGTTTTTATAAAGACTTTTATGCTCCATGTAATACAGAAAATGAAGATGCCTCATATTTTGAGATAAAAATTCACGATGATGTTGAAATTTGCTCAGGGGAAGAAGTAAATGTTGAAATTATAATAACAAATGTCGATTCACCGTATGAGGTTAGGCTTGAAAAGTCAAATGGTTCTAATTCATGGTATACGATGAAGCTTAAAATGGATGAGTATGAAAATGGTGTTATTAGAGCTGGTGGAGAAGGTACTAACACGGTGATTCATAATTATAGTACATTTAAAATCGTCGGGCTTAATGGTGGAAAATATAGGATAACACTTGATGCTGATGACAGGGATGATGTAAGTGCCGTTTTTGACGTTGCTGAGACGACAAGTTCAAAAATAAGTGGCGTAACGTTCAAAGCGCATGACTTTACTACTTCGTCTTATAATCAAGACGCAAATGTAAGAAACACTACTAATGGTTATCTTGAATTCGGAAACGTTTATAATGAAACACTATTGGGTATATTAGTTGCTACCGATGAAAAATTCATATTTGCAAAAACAGGTGAATATCCGTTTGAATCTTATAAAAAGGTTCTTGAGCAGTATATTAGTTTTGATGGTTTGATACATCTTAGTAGTAGTTATGTAAATGTTAGCGGTACAAACCCAAAGACTTACAAAGTACCAGCGTGGAAGGGAAATGATACATACTATACGTTCTATATATATGATTGCAACACACAACCGAGGGTCATGAAAATGCCTGACGTAACGATTAATATGGGTGTAAACGAAGCCGATATATATTTTGGTGATTCGGACTTAACTTCAAGGAGTCTTAATAATTTGCCAATACAGGCGATATATTCTGATGGATCATGGGTTGAGGGTGTGTTAGTAGCAAGCGCGTCTACATTTACGGAGAAAGAGAAATGGCTTACAAAGATGTCAACATTTTACCGTTCTTCTATGTTTGATTCAATAGGTGACGGTGTTATTGCATATCAGGTTAAGGGATATGGGTCAAGTTACATAATAGGTAATGGAGAAAAACTTGTTGGAAGAAGGTTAAATGACAATGATTATGCTGTAACAATGTATATAAGTGATGTTCAGTATACATCACAAATAAGTGATAGACGTTATCCAGATTATCATTTGACAATGAATGGATTTCATATTCCTACATCATATTTTGATGCTAATGGTAAGTATAAGCTTTTTGAAGAAAATGGCTATAATAAAGAAGGATGGGATAATATTAATAGATATGTAGAAGGAATGATGCCATCAAATCCTAAAAGACCATATGGCGTTTATTTAGGTGAATATGGGACAGCAATTATTCCGTCGGTGTATCGTCCATGTTATCTTAATGCCGTAATGCTTGTAAATCCTGAGGATGGGATAAAGTCATATTCAGTTGCTGTTACAAATTTAGTAACATATAACAATAAAGCAGGCAAGGTGAAATTTAATGGTACTGTATATGATGGTTATATGTCTACATTTGTTGAGACATTCAGAGGTGATTGTACTCAGGTAAAGATGCTTCCAGAATATGTGGATGAAAACGACTATAGCAATGGCAATGAATCATTTTCGTTTGAAGTGGAAGAAGGAAAACCTAAAAAATATGGAGATTTGGTAAACGTTAAAACATACAGTGTTTCATCTGAATGCCATTTTCCGTGTAATGAATCTGATAACGATTTCTACTATAGTAATGGAATGAGGTTTTATTACTGTACAAAAACCGAGAACGAAGTTAAAGTAGATGACACCACTATCAATGAGGGGGCAGAAGATGTTAAATTGGTAAAAGACACTACAATTAAAGTAAGTAATGTTACGAAAGATAGTATTGTTGATGTTTATCTTCGTGGGTCAAATGACGGGCAAGCGTATGTAATACATTCATTTAGCAGTCTTAATCTTCTTACCGATACTATCTATACGGTAAATGGTTACTATTATGATGCTGAAGGTAAAACTGTTATGGATACCGTGACATTTGATAATGATTCTGAGACAGGTATCAAAAGGGTTAGAAATGGATATAAATGTACTGTTATTGACGCTAATGGGTGGGATAAGCTACTTATAACATCAAATGTCGAATACAATATATTTGCCGTTAATCCTGACGGTGTTATCAGAACTGAGCAAGTCAATATTGTACCAAGTACGGATAGTAACGGGAAAAAGACAGGTAGTAGAAGTTTTATACCGAAGACTAACGGAAAAATCGTTATTTGGTGGGTGAATACTGATGCAGAAGAAAATTCTGTGTTTAAAATTGATTACACAAGTAATGGTAAATTTAATTGTGGTATAACAGATAATAGAAGTATTTCGTTATTTTCTGCAAAAATTGTTGAAAATAAAACTTATTATCTTGACTATATTATTGTAAATGATGCTGTTATACTTGGTTGTAAAATTAATGGCGAACAAAATAAGGTAAAAACCAATAGTGATAAGGATACGTACAATTATGTGAATAAAATTTATGGAGCAATGATTCCGAAAGACTATTCAAATACACATACGGCTTTTTATAACGGCATTTTTGGTAATACAGAGTATAATGTAATAGAAGTTACTGAAAAATTTACATTGGCGCATATAGCATCTGTTGCAAATTCAATATCGGGCGATTATCCAAATAAAAAGTGGATGGCGTTCAAAAAAATTATTAATGATGAGCTTTCACATGCAATATTCGCTGTATACGATGATTGGACAAAACTTAGTGGGCCTGAAGCCGCTTATCCTAAGTATTCAAAAGATGTAAATGACATATGGAAACATTTGTACCCTGATACAAATAAGATTGCAATGGTTAAATATTACCCAAAAGGTATAACAGGATAAAATGGAACTTTTATTAGGGAGATACAGAAATAAGCATTCAACCGACGTGGATAACTACGTCGGTCTGAATCTTTCTCAAGAAGAGAGACTTATACACAATGATACTGTTTCTGATACTATTGATCAGTTTCAACAGTATATGGCAGAAAAGGACAAGTCTAACAAATACAGGCTTACATTTACTATAATGCCTGTATGCAGTAATGTTCTTTTCAATGCCATTACTGAAGTTGTATACATGGAAGGACATTGGCGTGATTGTCAGTTTTTCGGGGATTCAGGAAAAGCGTGTGATTCGTGGAATGTTGAGTATTACCATACATACAAAGATTTGGAAGTTGACAAGATTATAACAAGACATGATGCCATTGAGGATACATCATATTCGCATCCTGATATTGGGCCGTTTGTCTATCATTGTGGTTTTGATATTTTCAATAATCATACATTAAGGGCTAAGGAATTCACTGTTATTAATAAGTTAGGTAATACAGCGAAAACAAATTTTAATACAATTAAAGATTATATTAGGGACAGAAACGGGAAGCGTGTTAGTGACTATCTTATTGGTACAACTATAGGAAATATGAAATCAAGAAGTGGTCTTAGATTATATTCTTATGATACTGTTCGCTCGTTTTCCGATTCAATTACCGAGAATCTTACAGAGAAAGATGGATGGTTCGGTTTTATTAATCCTTGTGGAATCGATGTTAACAATGTGGCATTGGGTAGTAATAATATCTGTGTAAACAAGTGTATGAACAATAACAAGGCTTGTGAGTTCATAGATATGTATCCTGACAGGTCTTTGTTTTCTTTCATTCCAAAGGTAAACAAATATCAGGAGAGAATAGAGCCTAATTGGGATTACTGCCTTACATATCCGTATTCGGCATATACCAATAGTATAGTTGAGGACACAAATACGAAGGTAAACGGTTTAGAATGTATAATGGTATCGTCTTTATCGGATATTACATATTATGAGAGCAACACCGATATAACATTCAGAACTAACGTGAAGCATAATCTGTCATATGGTGACATCATTGGACTTACCATAATTTCAAACGGCACGCCTAAGAGGATAACCAATACTATCACCGTAAGTGGTGTAGGGCTTGACGGATATGACGGAAATTATTATTTCAGTGTTAAGTTTGATTCAATAGAAGAATATTTTGATGAATTAGGAAGTTTTGAAAATCAGATAAGGGTTTGTAAGATAATAAACGGAAAAGATTGCCAATATTATTTCAGGGTGTTTAAGAGGATACCCAATTTCAAAGACACGAATGTGAATGCTGATAGCGAGGTTACTGATTTTGACATCCGTGCGCATTGTCTTGACGGCTTTGACAGTGCTTTGAATAAGGTGGCTTTTGAACGAAGTATCTATAATGATAACGCGGTACAGATAATATTCAATGATGATATTGACCTTACAGGTTTGAGGGATAATCTTGACCGAGAGGTGAGTGAGGTGTTTCTTACACTTGTTAAAAACAATGATGGCTACAAGGCTTGGTATAATTCAAAAAGGTATGCTGGAAGTGATATAACATTTTCACATTGTTTTGGAAAACTTACTGCGGGTTTGGATTGCCCTGCCTATGTGCATGACTACAATGTCCATAAAATACATAATGTAAGAGTTAATGATACAAATTCCATACAAGCAAATTTGAAGAAGACGTGCTTGTTGAATAATCTTAATATTGATGTGGATAATGCCGCAAGAAACCTTGAAGAGGAAAAAGGTGAGATAACGGTAAGAGGTGATTCGTTTTTCAGTAACAATGGTGAGTTTCTTGGTGATATTGTTGAATTCAGTCCGTATGAATATGAGGAGAGGGTTATTGAGGATGTTTATTTCCGCTTCAATACAGCACAGAGGGAAAACACCGATTTTAATGTACAGGAAGGTGATAATATGACCGTTAGCGGTGAATATGCCAACTTGAGATATGATGAAATAAATTATGATGACTATGATTCTGTATTCGCTAATGGCGGTACGGCAAACATAGATTCACAATTTTTATCAGCAAGAAGATTCAATGAAACCACAAAATATGACAAGGACAATGTAAAAGTCGGAACAGAGGCTTATCCAGCAAATGTATTTCCTGAAGGATATTATTACAAACCACATTATAGGATGAAAGTTCGTGAGTACAACGATGAAGTCAATGTCGGCGCACATACAAGGGTAGATTATGACATTGACTATGACACGCCGTTTGAAAATTGCGGACTATTTCAAAAGGCAAGAATAAAAACAAGGAAAAACTACTATTTTCAAGTAAATGATACTGTTTACCTTTATCATAAGGGGAAAGACAGGACGAAAGACCTAACCACTACTTGTTGTTTGGTGGAAGGTGATAATTTTGAATACATAACTATCAATATACCAAATTCATTTACAGAGACAAAACTGAAAGAATATAATGTTTACAGACATAACAGCGAAAAGCCTAAATATGCCCGTGAATTGAATGACGGAACAGGAAGATACATATGGCGCACGCTGAAGAAGGAAATAAACATAATGACGGACAGCGAACTTTATGATTCTGTATTTATGAATGGGGCGCATTATTACCATAAAAATATCAATTTCTTCTTGCGGAGACAGGATCCAGTGTGTGAATATGGTTTGTCATATTGTGACGGGGTTAATTCGAGAGTTTTGAAATTAGTTATTGACGGAAAGCATAAGGATGTGACACCATATGAATTTGTTGAAACTGACGAGAATGTAATATGTTAAAGATTCAGATAAATAACAAGGATTCGGAGATAAGATACGATAATCTTAACCCGTCTGAAATGAGATATTCAGGAAGTGGCGATAATGAGGCGATAATGATAGTCTCAGATTGTCATAAGATGCGCGACAATGATATTGTAAAATTGGAGTCGCGGTCTGATGAATCGTATTACTATATTTTACAGAATGTAAACATTATCGATGGCGACACGTTTACGATTCCGAAACTTGAGAATGTGGTATGTGAGATAGATAATGTGGAAAAACTGTCAATAGACTACAAGATACTGCCGCCACAGTCAGGTACTACGGATGTATTCCCAAATATTGACAGAAAGTTAGGAATATCTGTAACATTTCAGACAGAACATTTCTACAGGAAAAATAAGGATTACAGAATTGCCGATTTCATTGATGAATACTATTATCAGGGGGATATTGAGGAAGCAAAAAGGTGCGACGGAGATTTTGTTTGGTTTAATGGTTTTGTCTTTGATGCTACTGTATTGGAGGACGGGCATTATCTGCTTGGTGATATTTTGAAGAATAACCGTGGGGCGGTTTTGGAATTCGTCTTAGACAATATAAAATATACATTGAATGATGGAATTGTGCCGATTCTGACAGATGCAAGTGATGATGCCTTCCAACTTATATTCTTTTACAAAACAGGCGATTCATTAGAAGATACTGAATACAACAAAGCATTAGATAAGCTTGCTAAAAATTTCGCCGATATTACGGTTACATACCCTGACCCAAGATTTTTCAATACTGTTGTCGTTGAAAATGAAAGCGGTGTTACAGATACATTGCTTTATCTGAAAGACATTGTATCAGACGGGATAACGAGTTCAATATATAAGGAAACGGGACATTATCATATAATGTTGCCATTTGGTGAGGACTTTGCCATTGATCAAAATAAAGATGAATTGTTGGAGGAAAACTATCTTGACAAGGTAAAAACCGAATCAATAAATGATATAGTAGATAATGAAAGAAGACAGTTCGTTCCAATGTACTGTGATGCCAATGATTTTCATGAAAATGACATAACAAGAGACAGTGTGTTGAAACCCGTAAATAAAATAACGTTTAATTTGCATTTCAGGAAGAGGACTAATGTATATGGAAGTGACGGTTCAATTCTGAAAGAATGGGTATCTGAGGATGAATTGGCTTGGAATAACTACGGGGTTGATGAGAATGGTGATTTATGTCCGTCTGAAATTTTCCCTAAAGATAAGATAGGTTTTGATAAAAGTACGTTTGACAATCATGCAGATCTTTTAGGACATTTGAATTTTACGGATGACGACATATATTATCAGAAGAGCAAGATAAAGAAATCGTTTATCAGACTATCGTTTTATGACTCAAGGGACAGAGCAACTCAGTCATTGCTATTCTATTCCACTATTTTCTTGGATAGCGGAAAATTGTATACAAAATACGTGAATGCGAAGTTAAACGGAAACTCAGAAGGAAGTCTTGTAGCGAATGAACAGATAAATGAATATGGTGGAATAAACGATAATTTACGTCTTTCCGCACAATTCTCGTGTTCAAACAAGTATGACATGGGGGCTTGCAGTGAGGGTTTCTACATTTATCTGCATCCTGATATTATTAATGGAGCCGCCACAAGCTACATTTATATGAAAGTGGAGTTCAACCATGCGAAGTATGGAAGAATCGTACCGTTTACAATGCCTACATTTGATTATGCAGATGGCGAATCATGGAAATTCGGACGGAAAAGAAACAGACCGATTAAGTCAGATACGGAAATCTCGTGGAACAACAAAGCAATAAAGCCGTTTCCTGTGCATTATTTGCTTGTAGACGGAGAAGGGGAAAATGCCATAATATCAGGTATCAATACAAAAAGGCTGTTCAGTGATACTTACATAAAAATTGCATTAAAATACAATTATAAGCTTAATCAATATTGTTGGTTTTTACCTAGGGTAAAAGACGCATTGAATGGTAGCGAGATGATTTTCAATTTGTTTGAGCCGAGAATCAATGGTTTTGAGCCTGTAGAGAGAGAAATTACTACGGTGGGTGGTGACGGAAGCAATAATAGCGATGATCAGAACGGATATAATGTTACTTGTTATATACAGGCTACTAATGAACTACCTGATGAAAGCGTGATAAACGTCAAATTCTCTATTGATGATAATGTATTGTATAATGCAAACGTTGTAAAGGATCAGAAGGATACAAGGGAATATACAATTAAAGTACCATACAATGCAACATCATTGAAATGCACAGCCTCCACATACGGCTGCACGGCACAGACGACAAGGGAGTATCTGTACAGAATCGTTGTATATAATGGCAACGATTTATGGAATGATGGACAGCATATCAGGGGTGTGATGAATGGAAATGTGCAAAAAGAGCAGGATATACCAATAAGCAGGCTGTTATTTTCATATAACGGCGGTAAGGTAATGAGAATATACTTACAAGTTAAAGAATGGAACCAATAAAAAAAACTGTAGTATTTGACAGGATAAGGAACTATAACGACAATAGAATGTCGTCGTATGACGATGGTGATTTGTTGGAGGCCACAACCGATGAATATACGAGTTGGGGACATTTTCCCGTTGATTTAGTTTTTAAGAGAAACAATAATATTACACCTTTTAATAACATAATCAATGACGGCAGGGGTTTGGATTATGAATCCCTTATAGATTTGTCAGATACATTGCCTTTAGTATATTGTGGTTTTAATGAAGATGACAGTGGCGACACCAAATGTAATGAAAACCTCGTGTTGCGGTATAAAGTAATGGAAGATAGGTTTTATCTTCTTAGAAAATATATCGAAGAAATGAGGTTTTATAAGTTTTGCAGGAAAAAGGAAAAATATCATTGGGTCGAAATAGCCGATGTTGACAATTTCGATTTCTATTTCAACCACCCGTCTGGATGTACTACGGTTCTTACAAGTCTCCCAAGCGTAGCGTCGTTGGACTATTGCACTTTAGGGCAATTCAAACCCATTGAAAATGGTAGTGGGGTAACATATGGTGATATACATGTTGTCGTAAATAAGGATGGTTCATTTGTAAGTGAAAACTATGGTTTTGAATGTTGGAACGGCAATGGATGGTGTAAAATTATCGCCGTATCAGCATTAAGGGATGAAATTTGGAAGATATTCAAGGTAGATGATAGAAACTACGAAGAAGAATTTTACTATTTTTCCGATTTTTTCTTAAATAAGGATAACATTCTTATTGATAATATGAGATCGGTAAGTTCAATACCTTATATCAATATGCCATTGTATATGGAAGGAGAGGCTAGTGCAATGGGATTATTGCTACCATACATTGAAGAGTGGATTCCTGGGAAAAAATACTATGCGGGAAATACAGTAAGATATAAGTTAAGCGGAGATACAGACGAATCGGCATTTATACTATATTGGCCGCCATATACCGAATATATAGAAGTGTCTGAGTCTGTATACAACGCTTGTAAAAATGCCGCACATAATGACACCGAGGTAAAGATAGAAGTGGTTAATGGAATTCCGCATTTTTACAGGAAAGCGATGTATTATAATGGAAAATATGATTCTGAAAAGAAAGTTACATATTTTGATGAATTTTACGAGGCATCGGGAAGGCCAAAGCATTGGATAAAGGCAAGTGAATTGAATGGCTCTGAAGATGACGAACTGCCACCAAGCGGTGTTACAGGTTACTCTAAAAGTAGGATAAATGAGATATTAAGATACAGGAAATCGTTTGAGGAGAATGGCGGAGAATTACCATTTGTGGCTACAGATGGAACTCAATTCAGTGAGTTGAGATATTGTCTTGGAAGTACGAAAGTCAAGTATCATGCAGATGGACAATTGTATACGAACATTCTTGAGACGTTGAAATTCAGCCACACAGGAAAACCTAAATACGATGAGATTCAAGAGGTTACTGAGGTAGCCACTATTCCAGGAGATGAGGAAATATTAGGTTTTACTAATAAGGATGAAGCGTTTTTCTATCTTGATAACGAAAATAATGTAATTAATTTTTATTTCAGCAGTTATTATGCTGATACCCAAAGGCATTTTTTCAAAATAGAGAATGACGGTTTCACAAATGAAAACTTGCATTTCGGAGACGGTCTCAAGCTGAACAACAATGGGGTGGTAGCTACCACAAGACGTACTGATTGGGAGAAACACAAAGGCTTGAAGAGCTTTGTGAATTTTGACCTCATATTTGATATACAGGACGAGTACATATATTTTTCAATACAGTTTGATAGTGATGGGTATGTGAAAGAATGCAGTATTGACCACGATTTTATATATGGGCATAATAATGTATTTACGGCAATATGTAATGGAGCAAGCGCAATAACTACGAATACCAACACTAAATATTACAGCAATATAGCTAATAATAACCTGATAGGGTTTGAATATTCTATTGACAGGATAATCAATACGAATGACGATTCATCTGTAAAGAACACGGGGATAGATTTCATAGAATGGCATCCATATACAATTTCACAGTATTTGGGTAATTATGACGGACAATATTCTTGGTTGGAAGTGAACGATACAGATGATATATCAAGTTTTGCACGGATCGATACGGATACAATGCCTAAGATAACGCAGGCAAGCGTTAATGTTATATATCACTATACAGGCGATACTGTTACAAAGAAGACCACTGGCGGACAGGATGTGTATGTATTTAGGAAAGACCATTACTATAGGAAAATATCGTTATTTTATTACATTAAAATAGATTATGATAAGTCATTCATATATAATGGTGATGAGGGATTCATTGAGCTTGAAAACGGAATGGCGGCGGTGCATTACGAGCCTCATATGATATACAGCACATTTCAAGAAATAGACGGATATGTCGATGAATCTATATTGGGTGTCACAGATATTAAGGCTGAAGTTGACGGGTACATTGATAGGAACCCTAATGGGGTTTCATCCTTTGAAAGACACCATATTTTAAGCGAAGTCAACACGTTTGCAGATCTTGAAAATTACAAGAACAATTTCTTTAAGTTGTAGTTGACAAAAATATATGGGGGTTTATATTTATGTTAAAGATAATGGTTATTTTAAATCTACGATAAAAATATGGCAAATGGCGTTTACGGAACTAAGAAACCTGCGTTGGTAACTCCGTCCGATGTCGATATATACTACTATTACAGACCATCGAGAAGCAGTGAGGCAACGGGGTTTGAGAATTTCAAGAAATTAGACAGCAATTTGTTGGCTAATACAAAGGCCCCACTGTCTGATGATACGGATATTTCCGTGCTTCCTGGAATGTATGATATGCGTCTGCCATTGAATATTTTCGGTAAGATCGGAATTTATACTATCTATATAAAGCCAAAGGAAGTATACGGAAAGATAACCGATGTAAGCACGTTGGCCGCATATCCTAACATCAGCGGAATAGTATTGGACTCAACAGATTTCGTTGGAGGGAATAATTCGATGTTTGTCAATGGTGCTTTGCAGGGCTATAGAGTGGAATTTTTTGATGAAGGAAAACAAAACAGAAATGGTGAGTACAGGATAATCACATCTAACAACAAGTGTGAGCCTGTTGCACAAAACATGAATGATTCTACGGCAAAGGGAATAAGGTACAGATTCAATGATTCAAGCAACCTTGTATTTTGTACGGTTACACCAAGTATGGCACTGTCATTCAATAGCAGCAGTAAGCCATATATAGGTAAAGTCGATGAGAAAATAGCATTGGTAAGTACCAAGTTCAATCCTGTGATGCTTGAGATAGAGATGGTTCAGCACGATATTGACAGCTTGTATGCATTACAGACTAATACACAGATACGTGACCTTGACAAAGGTGTTATTACTACATTTGACGATGACGGTAATATCATCGAACAGGCATTGTATGGCAATATAACCAATCCAGCAAGAGGAATCAACCATGATTTCAAGATCAAGAATGATGATAACATTTCATTTGATCAGGAAACAGATTTACAGAATATAATAAGGAATATTTAACGGCTGAGTAATGGCAGTTGACAGATATATAGTATCGAGAAGCAACTATTCGATAAAGACTAAGCACAAAACCACTGCGGCGGGAAGAATCTATGAGAGGGATTACATGACGACCACTCAAAACGGTTCTTTCCACGGAGACGTATTCCCGTTCAGCGAAAACAACTTCAAGATGGTCAGGCGTATGTCATCGAATGGCATGCGTAAGCATAATTTTGGTGATTGGCTGAAACAGGACGTATGTGTCGATGGCACTAACACAGGTGAGTATTGGACGCTTAACTGTATAAGTAACGATACACATACAAGCACAAAAACCATCAAGATAAAGCCTAATTTCGGGTCATTACTTGACTTTGCCTATTATGGAAGCTGTGTGGAATTAATTAAAACATCTGTCAGCAACATTCTTAAAAATTATCCTGCGGAATTATATGTGAAGGATAGTGTTGTGTATTATTACGATAAAAATTTTCAACAATCGGAGTATTTCGGATTTGATATATCAAATGACATAACACATGCTAACAGGTGGTTAAGTGAAAACGGGAAACCAATGCTTGACGGCCCTGGAAGAGGAGTTACAAGGCTTGTTGAAATAAGCAATCCGTTTAATATAGACGTATTCAAAAAGCACGTTGATTATTCAAAGGACAGTGATATAAACAAGTTGAGGTTTTTCTGTTTATCGTCAAACAACTACAACATCAACAACCCAAGCGGGACAATGATGGCGTGCGCCTGTGACTGGGAGGTACTTTATAAGAAAGATGGGTGTTATGACGGAGAATTTACAGGATGTGTAATGTTGAATAGCAGCTTGAGGTATCCCGAAAATTCAAGTATTAAAAAGTTCTATATATATGAATATTACAGTAACGGTGAATACTATTTGCTTACTGATATTTCGTATAATGGTGTTACGATACGTCCGACACAAGCTTTGATCGAACAGTATTTTGAATCATTGACGGACTTTGAGAGGCTTTTGCTTAACAGGAATACGATTCCATTATATACTTGCACTATAGACTATCCTCATGAGACCGACAAGGGTGTTATGACATATAAGAAGTCACTTACTTGGCCGACGCATTTTGGGTGGAATTTGGATGTCACTACAAGCCAATATACTGATTACATAGAGTCTTTGCTTAACTTGGCCGAGTTTTATGACGAAGGATATACCAACAACCTTTGGAATATGATGACCCATGATTCAATAAAGAACATGGACTTGACTTATACAAGGGCAAACAGTACGGAAGATACAGATGACTACAGGACAGGAACCGCGAGAATGGAAAATGTCATAATGATGTATGGACGTTTCTTCGATGATATTAAACGGTCAATTGACAATATCAAGTCAGTAAATGTAGTCACATATAATCAATATAGTAACACTCCAGATTATTTCCTTTCAGATTCGTTGGAATTGTCAGGATGGGAAGTTTACAGTTCTGTTAACGGGCTTGATACAAATGCCGCGTTCTATTCAATGATGGACGGGACAGGCAGCAAAAAAGTGAAGACAAGAAAATACACCGTAAGTGACACGGACAACGAATTCATGAGAAACCTCAAGCTTAATTCAAGGTCTATTTTCTCGATGAAGGGCAGCAAGGCGGGAATAGAGTCGTTGCTTTCGTTGTTCGGTATGGTGTCGTATGATTTCAGGAAAGCGTGGTACGAGGGGCTTAATGTAAGCGCAAGGACTGATTTTGTAAAAACCTATAACAAGAGATACAGCGGTTCCGCACCTGCAAATTTCGATGCATTGTCAGGTAATTCAAGGAATAATTTTTATAATATGTTTGACTATACATTGACTGAATATGTCAATGTTGCAAGTGGAGGTGAAAGTGGAATATCAGTAAATTCAAACGATTCTCTTATTGAGAAGTACAACAGCTATAAAGAGGGATTTGATAGTGAGGGAGATTCATTGCAAGGACTTCCATGTGCATTTTTCCCGTCAAAGGATGGAATGACATACTATATCGTACCTTGGTTTGACAAGCTTGAGGAATATGATGGGAATCCATATTTCCAAATGTATGGAGGATGGGGAAAGATGTATAAAAAACGTCTTGAGGAAAACAATCTTACATTATTAGAGGAAATATATTTAACAAAGGACAGAACAGTTTCGGCTACTACGGAAACACAGTTCCTTCTTGATGATTTTATTGACGGTGAATATGCATTCGACGGTGTTGCCGCAGGTGATGATTATGATTACTCTATTGCTTCTGGTGATACTGAGTGGCAATATTGTTTCATCGGTTCGGTAAACAGTGGAGATACTGTCATGGTGGCTTCCGCTATTACATCAGGTAATACCGATATAACGGACAGCAGAATTATTGCTATAGGGGCCGATAATAAGGTGACATATGTAGCAGATGGGGTATCAGGCTATACTTGCAACAATAGCGGTACTACTGTTATCGTGTCACAAAAGAACTATGACGAGTTCATTGTTACATGGACTAACGTATATGACAAGACGGTAAGCGGTGTAAGATTTTATGATGAATCATTCAAATACATCAATATTGTAAGGACACTTAGTGATTTACAGTCAGTTACACTTGACAGATTACATGGTAATGATATATTCTATGTCTATGACTTGTCGGAATATATAGACAAATATGGGGAACAGCCGAGTCCGAACACATCGCATTATTTTATACTGAATGATACCAATTCAGGTTATTATTTCAAGAAAGACGGCGATGATAGCGGTTGGGAGAATATCCCTAATTATGATATTGAGCATGGACTGAATGACGGTTTGAGGGTATTGTATCTTGAATCGTTGATCGATGACAATAAAGGAAATGCCCCACACATAGGAAAGGGAATGTATGATGATGGTGAAGAATTCCTTGAGTATTTCAGAAAGCTTTTTTATTATAGTATTAAAAATGAGGCATTTAATGAAAACGCCTATGATTGCTATACAGGTGAGCTTAAAACAGATGAAATAGAGAAGATAGGATTCGAGCTTGTCGAACAGAAAGATAACATGAAGTGTTGGTATTTTACCAATACAGATAACAATAAAATGATATACGCCCTTGAAGGTGATGATGGGGAATTGGTATTTACACCCACAGAAGACAAGGCGGTAAAGGTAGGTAAGGATGCGGAATATGATACAACATATAAATCATGGTTTGAACCTAAGGCATTTGAGACTGGTGTAAAGAATTATGATGAAAGTGCCGCATATTCTGTTATCAATACAAAAAAGCTCAGGATACAGTTTAACGGAAAATATGTATTGGGGGATATTTTTAGGGATTATCTTTATTCATCCGTTCTTCCTTATCTGAAACAGATAATACCATCAACCACATTGCTTGAGATTTCAATACTTGGTGAAGAGGCTTCACTTGGTAAGTTCGAGAAGGGTAAGGCGGCAGGTTTGGCAGAGGATTCAGTTGTTCTTACTAACAGGTACAATGCGAAAAATAGTGAGATAGAACCTTAATAAAAAGCAAAATTGAATATTATATATGGCTTCAGCTTATAAGTGGCGAATAACCGATCAAAAATACGCATACATCACGACTGGAACGGACGGTGACGGAAATCCGTTTATTGCGGTTGGCGGAATGCATGGTGGTGAGCCTGTTGATGACAGTGCAATATCACTTGCAGCAAATACGCTCAATGAGGTGGCGTATGCAAATAAGTATGATCAGATGTGTAGTATCATACACGAGGATGAGGATGGAAAGTATATCGAGATGCCAGATTACTCATATTTCTACAATATGGATAATAACAGTGCGTGTTCTACCGTCAATTACGGTATTCAAGGTGTCGGTATTTCGGAGATAGTACAGAGCAAAGTGAATGGTGTCAATACCATTACTTTCATCCTTACCAACGGGGCTTCGTATCCTATTGTTATCAATGACGGTGTTGATGGAAGAGATGGCTCACAGGGTGAAAGAGGTGTTACAGGAGCCGTCGGTGCTTCAGGCGTTGACGGTGAGGCTGGAGAACTTGATGAAAACGTTGTACGGCAGATAGTGAATGAAATGAACCTGACAGAGGTTATAAAGGAAACCATAATGTCGGGTATTTCTGAAACATTCAATAATCTTTATAGTGATATTCAGCTTGTAAGTGGGGCGACAAGGGATGCCATCAATGCAGCAAATGAGCTTACATCAATGGTAGAGGCTGTTGATAACAGGGCTAACGAGGCATTCGACAAATCCACGAGAGCGTTGCAGTCCGCTGCCACGGCAAGTATTATTGCAAGAGGGGCGGTAGCATCAGCTACTACAAGGGAACAAGAGCTTAATTCGGTAGAAGAGGCTATTGAGGAGATTCAAAGACAAGTTAATGAAATCAATACCAAAATTGAAGATGTTAATAGGGATTATACAGAAGTAATGGAATTACTGAGGATAATCAATGAAAGACAGCTATTATTTTCGGGGTTTGTCGAAGACATATTTGAGCGTTTTGACTTGTGTAATGAAAGAATTGACAGGGTTGAGCTTGCTTGTCAGCAAGCAATGGATTCAGCCGTTACCGTAAGTACCGATTTTGACTCAATAAAACAGAAACAAGAGATTGATGAAGCTGATATTGATTGGTTACTGAATGATTTCAGGGATGAAGTCAGAGGAAATATCAGCGGATTGACGACAAATGTTACTATATTGGCGGAGAACTATGACAATATTAGTGAAGCAGCAGTGACAAGTGCGACAGTCCGAAGTATGATAACGATGATGACACAAGGCGACTTGTCCGTTATTACAGAGAGAATTGATATGATTGAACAGAGTGCCACGGCCCATCAACGTGAATACCAGAACCTGTACGAACAGACGATGGGGTTCCTTGACCCGAATGTTGATCAATTGATACAGAGGGTAAAGGATATAAGCATCGTGGTATCAGGAAACACAAACGATATAGAAAATATAAAACGCCAATTGAGCGGAGTTTAAATATATAAGCATAAATGAGCGGAATTGTATATAAATGGCGAATAACCGACTGTAAATTCGCTTATCTTACAGACATATACGGAGGCAACCCATTCATAACTACACAAATTCAGGATGATGCAAGGATTTCTGAAGTTGTCAAGAATCTTGATGAGGAAACATATGCCACAAAATATGAGACGTTATGTTCAATCATAAATGCCGATCCTGATGGAAGGCACATTCAGATGTTGGATTACAAATATTATTTCAACGTCGATGATACGTCATGTGGTTTGCTTCAGTATGCAGGTACTTACTATAACGGCCCACAGGGTGAGAAGGGTGTCGGCATCCTTAGTATAAAAACGATATATGAGGTAGGCTATACGATTATCCGCTTCTATCTTACCAACAATACGCATTATGATGCGATTATAAAAAACGGCATCAGTGGTGTAAATGGTTTAAATGGTGACGATGGTAGGGACGGCGATTCGAATAATATAATTCTTGAACTTGAATCACAAAGACAAGACCTTGAGAATCTTCGTGAAGAAATATTAAATGCCGTTACTGCCGAGATTAATGAAAGACTTAAATGGTCTCAAGATGCACTTATCGATTTCGCTGGGCAGTTATCCGCATTGACCAACGACTCAGGATATATCACCTATGTCCAAAATGAGCTTTTGGGATTCGAGGAAAAAATGTGGGGCTATATTGATAAGAGCGCATGTACAAAGACGGAATTCTATACGGTGATTGCACCGTATTCTGGATTCATGGAGACAATTGCGGAATATGTGAATGCCCTTACATCAGCAGTCACCATATACAACAATAGAATTGATATTGCCGAGGGACAGTTGAAGGAGGCTATGTCGTACTATGATGCTGTTGCTGGACAATTGAACGAATATTGGCTGAAATACGATGCCGTGAATAACCGTTTGGAAAGCGTGGTATCGGAAATGACAGGAAATAGCAGCGTTACATTGTCAGAAATATTCCAGACGGCAAGAATGGTTGGATTGATGGTGTCAGGGCCTTCGGGAAGTACGGACATCAATGGTAATCCATTAATGGCTTCCATTATTGCTCAGATTAACGACACAGGAAGTACGATTAGCCTTAGTGCCACTAAGATTTACTTGCTTGGTGAAACTGTTGCAAGTTCTTTAACATCGATTGACCTCACAATTAATGGAGGAAATTCATATTTTGGGTCAGATGGTTCAGGATGGATAGCGAATAGTGGCATTTCTTGGAATGCAGCGGGTGACATGGTTATCAGAGGACAGTTGGGAATCGGTGATGTTATTGAAGGGCTTTCTGAAACCGATTTGGAGTTTGCTGGTGGAACCAATGCAAGCACAATATTCAATAGGGACGGCTCAGGATGGCTTGCTGGAGGAAACATATATTGGGACAGGTTCGGTACGATGACCATTAAGAAAGATGTGCGTATTGAAGGTGTATTGTCCGTAGATGAGATTGCTGACGGGCTTGGAAACAGCATTATCTCATTTGGTAAAGATAATTCAAATGCTGCCACGGTGTTCTATCCTGACGGTGCAGGCTCACTTGCGGGAGGCGCAATATCATGGGATCCTGATGGAAGCGTGAAGATTGCTGGTGACCTCACAGTTGGTGGTTCCATTAAGCAGGAGGTGCTTGACTATGCGAATGAAACTAATCTTCCTGTAGGAGGAAGCACTACTGAGTTCAGGTCTGACGGTTCAGGGTATATATGCAACGGTGCTATAGAATGGGATATTAACGGAAACATGACCATAAAGGGCAACGTAAACATTGAGGGTGACGGGGATGAGATAGATGACCTTAT